>Ga0302314_10014098_pt1 | contig 13693 bp, 16 predicted proteins | sample III_Palsa_N2_3_FD_200533 | JGI IMG/M metagenome (GOLD analysis project Ga0302314, IMG submission 200533) | Peat permafrost microbial communities from Stordalen Mire near Abisko, Sweden - III_Palsa_N2_3 | ecosystem: Environmental > Terrestrial > Soil > Palsa > Peat permafrost | place: Sweden... | reverse complement strand
CTCGACGCGCTGGGCGCTGAGCCGGCCGATCTGCTTGACCATGACCTCGCCCTTCTGCGTCTTCACCACAACGCGGTCGCCGCGGCGCACATTGGCCGCCGGCGAGATCACGACGCGGTCGCCGTCGCGATACACCGGCACCATGGAATCGCCGCTGATCTCCAGCGCATAGGCATGTTCGTCGTCAATCTCGGGGAAGGCGATCTCGTCCCAGCCGGCGCCCACCGGGAATCCGGCGTCGTCGAAGAAGCCCTTGCTGCCGGCTTGCGCCAAGCCGATGAGCGGCACCATGCGGCCAGGCGGCTTGCCGCCGGCCGATCCCACCAGCGCCACGAACTCGTCGAGCGAACCGCCGACGGCGGCCAGCGCCTTGGAGAGGCTTTCGGTCGAGGGCCAGCGCGGCCGCCCGTCAGGCCCAACGCGCTTGCTCTTGTTGAAGGTGGTCGGATCGAGGCCAGCGGCCTTGGCGAGGCCCGAGGCGGACAGATCGTATTTGTCGGCCAGCGCATCCATCGCGGTCCAGACCTGGTCGTGGGTGAGGAGCTTCGAACGTGCCACTTGAATCATTCCCGGTTAATGGAAACTTATCCTATGAAACTTGTGCGGGAATTGCAAGCCCTTTTTCACCCGCCGGAAAGGTTAGAATCGGGACGGAGAATCGAGGGCAGATCAATGCTGATGGATGCCGGCGCTGCCCTTTTGCGGCGCCTCCCGCCGGAGGCCGCGCATCGCGCGACGCTGGGCTTGCTGGGTCTCGCCGCGCCCTTCCTGCCGCGCGCGCGCGTGGACGATCCGAGGCTGGCGGTCGATGCGCTCGGCCTGCATTTTCCCAATCCCATCGGGCTTGCGGCCGGCTTCGACAAGGATGCGCAGGTGCCCGACGCGATGCTCAAGTTCGGCTTCGGTTTCGTGGAATGCGGCAGCGTCACGCCGCGGCCGCAAGCCGGCAACGCCAAGCCGCGGCTGTTCCGCTTGGCAGAGGATCGCGCCGTCATCAACCGGATGGGATTCAACAATCGCGGCATGGCGGCGATGGCCGCGCGTCTGGCGGGCCGCGCGCGCGGCGGCATCCTCGGAATCAATATCGGCGCCAACAAGGACAGCGAAGACCGGCCGGGCGATTATCGTGCCGGCTTCGCGCGGCTGGCGCCATTCGCCGATTACATCGCGGTCAACGTCTCCTCGCCCAACACGCCCGGGCTGCGCGGCTTGCAGAACCGCGACGAGTTGCGCGGCCTGCTCGACATCGTGACAAGCGAACGAGCGCGCATGAACGTGTCGGTTCCCATCTTGCTCAAGATCGCGCCGGACATCGATCCGGCCGCCGCCGATGACATCGCCGAAGTGGCACTGGCGGGGCGCATCGAAGGCATGATCGTCACCAACACCACCATCGCGCGTCCCGCTTCGCTCAAGAGCCGGGACGCGCAGCAAAGCGGCGGATTGTCCGGCGCGCCGCTGTTCGCGCCGTCCACCGCGATCCTGAAGGCGATGCGCGCTCGCGTCGGTTCGCAACTGGTGCTTGTCGGGGTGGGCGGCGTGGGCTCCGGCGCCGACGCCTATGCCAAGATCCGCGCCGGCGCGAGCCTGGTCCAGATCTACACCGCGCTGGCTTATCACGGCCCGACTCTGGTGACGCGCATCAAGCGCGAATTGTCGGCGCTGCTCGAGCGCGACGGCTTCGCCGGAGTCGCCGACGCGATCGGCGCCGATTTGCGCTGAAATGCACACGCAATAGGCGCGATGACGCCGCTCTATACAGCGCTGCGCATTTCTTGCGCAGGCTCGGTGCTTGGCGCGTCTTCAGCCTTCGTGCAGAATGGTTAAGAGCATCGGGGGCCGTGACATGAACAGCTGGAGCGCATTGCTCGATCGCACGGTGGCGCTGCTCGCCGCCGAGCCCGTGCCGATCTGGATTTTCGCCTGTCTCGCGCTGGCGTTTCTCACCGTAATGATCCTCGAAGGGATGCGCCTGAACTTCCTGCCGCGCCGGCGCCTCATCCGCCACCTGCTGCTTCATGCGCCTGGCGAAGACCCGCGCGAGATCCAGGCTTCACAGGTCTATGCGGCCGTGGACTCGCTCGAGACGGAGCACACGGTTTCGGCCGACGCTTTCAAGTCGAAAGATCGCGTCTTCCGCTCTGCCGGTTCGCTGCGCCCATCCATCCGCAGCACGCCCAGCGACCTGCTGGCGACTTCGCGCGACGATGCCGAAATGCCCTGAAACATCCCGGCATGCTTAACGCCGGCGCGCTGGCGCTTTGGAACTCATGACGAATTTTCCGGCCGCCGCCGACGACGCCTTGAATTGACGCTCCCCGATAGACGCCGTTTGCGCTAGGATGGCCGCACAAGCGTGGGGGCGTTTCATGAATACGGACGATCTGGGCAAGCTGGTGCTGCGCCTGACGGTGGGCGGGCTGATGCTGTTTCACGGCATTCACAAGGTTCTCGACGGCATTCCCGACATCAAGCAGATGCTGACGGCGCATGGCATGCCCGACGTGCTGGCCAACGGCGTCTATCTCGGCGAGGTGGTCGGACCGGTGCTGGTGATCTTCGGCCTGTTCTCGCGCATCGGCGGGTTGTTGATCGTGGTCAACATGATCGTCGCCATCGCGCTGGCCGGCATGGGCAGCCTTCTGGCGGTCGATCCGCATTTTGGCGGTTACGCGCTGGAGCTTGAGGCATTCTACCTGTTCGGCGGGCTGGCGGTGATGCTGCTCGGCGCCGGCCGCTTCGGCATCGGCGGCGGACGCTGGAATTAGCTCGCGATCAGGAAATGCCCGCGCAGCGCGGCGACGGGCTTTGACTCGTCCTCCTGCCACATCTCGGCATGGACGTTGACGACCCGCCGGCCTTGCTTGGCGATGCGGGCGCGCGCGAAGCTCTCCAGCGCGCGGCCGCTGCGCAAATAATCGATCGCGATGTCGACCGGCTTGGGCAATTTGACGCTGCGCGTTTCCCACACCAGCTGCGCGATCGCGGCGGTCTCCAGCAGCGAACCGATCACGCCGCCATGCAGCGCCGGCAACGTCACGTTGCCGATCAGATGCCGCGCGAACGGCATGATCAGCGTCAGCACGCCGTCTTTCACTTCGGCGCGCACGCCCAGATGCCGGCAATAGGGAATCGCTTCCAGCAGGGCCGTGGGATCATCCATCAGTCGCTCCGCGCCGGATGGATCAACGGCGGCGACCCGACGCGGATCAGCATGAAGGCAGCGGTGCACAGCGCGATGGCATCGTCCGGATCGCGATGAAATGCGACACCGCGCACGAAGGCGATCTCATGCGTGATCTTCAGGCAGCGCGCTTCGGCGATGATCGCCTCGCCCGGCACGGCCGGTTTCATATAGTCGATGCGCAGATCGAGTGTTGCGATCGGGACGGGCGCGCGCAGCCGGCCCATCACCGCCATGCCGCTGGTGTGGTCGAGCAGGCCGCTGACCACGCCGCCATGCACCACGCCGGTGTCGGGATCGCCGATCAGATGCGGGCCGTAAGGCACGCGGGCGCGGGCACGCTCGGCGCTCACCTCCAGCAACTCGCCCTTCAGCCCCGCGAGATAAGGCGTCTGCTCCATCAGGCTGAAGGCCTGCTCGAGCCAGTTCTGCGGCGCATCGCTCATCGCCCGGTTGAAGGCGAACGCTGGTGCTCTGTCAACGCGCCCGCCCAAACGTCCAATTCCCGCGAAAGTTGACGAGGTGTCACGGATCGTTAGACTTTGCCACCAAATCGGGAAAGCCATGGAAGCGGAAACCCAGAAGATCGCGCCGCGGCCGGCGCCGAAGCCGGCCAGCAAGCGCGAGCAGACCAAGCTGCAGAACCGCCAGCTCATCCTGGACGCGGCCAAGCAGGTCTTCGCCGAGCTGGGTTATGGAGCCACCACAGTGCGCGACATCGTCCGCGCCACGCCGCTGGCCTCGGGCACCTTCTACAATTATTTCAAGTCCAAGGAGGAGATCTACCAGGCGATCCGCGACGAGGTGGCTCTCGTCATCCGCCCGCGCCTGCGCGAGGAGCGCAACCGCGCCGGAACGGTGGAGGAATTCATCTCCGGCACCTTCCGCACCTTCTTCGAATTCGTCAGCCGCGACGAGGTGAATTTCCGTAATCTGCGCCACAGCGCCGACAACACGCGGGTGCGCATGGACACGCCGGAAGTGATCGCCGGTTTCGAGGAGCTGCGCGAGGATCTCGAAAGCGCCATCGGACGCGGCGTCTTCCCGCCGGTCGATCCCGACTATCTGATGGCGGCGATCGTCGGTGTGGCGTTCGAGATCACCGAGCGGATGCTCAGGCGCGAAGCGCCCGATCCGGTCGCCGCGGCGGATTTCGCGACCGCCTTGTTCATGGGCGGCATCCACGCTTTGCCCCATCGCGCCAACGGCACGGCATGAAAGCGCTCCTCTGCCGGGCGAATGCCGAGGATATCGGCACGCTCAAATTCGAGGATGTGACGCTACCGCCGCTCGGAGCGCACCAGGCGCGCTTGGCCGTGCGCGCGGCGAGCGTGAATTTTCCCGACATCCTGATGGTGCAGGGGAAATACCAGCACAGACCGGAATTGCCATTTGTCGTCGGCGGCGAGTTCGCGGGTGATGTGATCGCGCTGGGCGATGGTGTCACCAATCTGAAAATCGGCGACCGCGTGGTCGGCGGCGGGTTTTCAGGCGCTTTCGCCCAAGAGAACCAGGTCGCCGCCACGGCGCTTCGCAAGATTCCGGACGGCGCCGACTACGCCACCGCCGCATCCTTCACCACCGCCTATCTGACCGCCTATGTCGCGCTGGCGCGCCGCGGCGAATTGCAGACGGGCGAAACCTTGCTGGTGCATGGCGCGGCCGGCGGAGTCGGGCTCGCCGCCGTCGATTTGGGACGCGTCTTCGGCGCGCGCGTGATCGCGACGGCCTCGAGCGCCGAGAAACGTTCGTTCCTCAAATCCTACGGCGCCGATCACGTGTTGCCGTCATCCGGCTTCCGCGAGCAGGTCAAGGAACTGACCGAAGGCCGCGGCGCGGACGTGATCTACGATCCGGTTGGCGGCGATGTGTTCGACGAGAGCGTGCGCTGCATCGCCTTCGGCGGACGCCTTCTGATCATCGGCTTCACCAGCGGCCGCATTCCGACGATTGCGGTGAACATGCCGCTGATCAAGGGCTTCTCGGTCGTCGGCGTGCGCGCCGGCGAATATGGCCGGAAAAATCCCGCGAAAGGCCGCGAGAACATCGCCGCCATCGACCGCCTGCTGGCGGAGAAGAGGATTCGGCCGCATATCGGCGCGCGTTTCCCGCTCGAGCGCGCCATCGACGCCATGCGCATGCTTGAGGATCGCACGATCATCGGCAAGGCCGTGATCGAGGCATGACGCCTCAGTGCAACGGCTCGGTATCGTGAAACTTGTGCAGGTCGACCACGCGGCGGCCGGCCGGTGTCTCGCTCAGCACGTCGACGAAGCGATGGTCCCAGCGCAGATCGGCCGGCGTGTAGGTGTAGCGGGCGTAGATCACGTCGGCGAGCGTCTCGTCTGTGCCGCTCAGCAAAATGAGGATCTCCATCTCGCGTTCGCGCATCGTCGCGAGATCGAGACCGTGCAGAGGACTTGCATGGTCGATGCGGTGCATGATCGTCCAGGACAGCGCGAACAGCGGCGAGCGGGCGCGCATCAGCGCCAGTTCGTCGAAGCGGCGCATCACCAGGCCTTCCTGCGAGGTCGCCTGGCGCGCCACCGAAACCGAGACCGCCGCGTCGAGGATGCGGTTGCCGCGCTGGTTGGCGGCGCGGAACATCAGGGTCGGGGTGCCGTCGAACGGCGCGATGATCGCGACCTTGCTGAACAGAATGCGCGCGAAGGGCCGCGAAAAGCGCGCGAACATCACCGCCGTCACCGTGCCGAGATAGAGAATGCCGATGAACGCCTCGACAATGACGACGACGTCGACATAAGTGGTGCGCGGCGAAATCGCGCTGGTGCCGAGCGAGCCGATGGTCTGCACGCCGATGGTCTGGACGCTGAACAGGAACGCGTCCCAGAAATCGCCCGGTCGCACATTCGTCAAGCCATTCGGATCGGCCAGGAACAGCAGCGCGAACAGCGCGTTGATGGCGACGAACAGCAGCGCGAGACCGAGAAAGAACACCGACCACGGCGCGATCAGGACGAGATGGTAGAAGTCCGTCCAGCGGCCGCTGTCCTGTCCCTTCATGATCGCGAGCCGGCGGCCCGGTCGCGTGCCGACGAAGCGCAGATAGCGGCCGAGTGCGACGAGAGGCTTGCGCTTCGCCATCGCTCAGCCCGGCTCCGCGCGCGCCCGGCCGATACGGCTCAGATGCGTATCGCCGAAGCCGCTGGGATATTTGAGGCCGTAACCCAGCGCCCGGTCGAAGCCGATATGCGCCGCCCAGATCAGCGCGATGGGCAGCAGCAAAGGTTGTGGGAGGAAAAAGGAAGATGCCGCCAGCGCGATGGGGCCGAGGGTCGAATGCGCGGCGTTGTAGGCCGTCGCGCCGATGCGCGGACCGCCGAGATAGAACGCCATGCTCAGATCGGGCACCAGGATGAGGATCGCGAACAGCTTCCATCCCGCACCGCTGTGAACATAAAGCGCGATCGCCGCAAGGAACAACGCCAGCGCCTCCAACTGCAGCAACGCCCGCACCGACCCCTTCACCGCGCCGACCGCGATCGCCCCCGCCATATCCGCCTCCGAATTCTTACGGTGATAGACTATCAGCTATCGACCTCTACCGCTCCAGCTTCCTGATACGCAATTCGCGGACATAAGCCGCCCATTTCTTGTTCCGGTCGCGGCCGAGCTCGTGGAGGTAGTCCCAGCTGTAAAGGCCGGTGTCGTGGCCGTCGTCGAAACGGATGCGCACCGCGTAATTGCCGACCGGCTCCAGCGCCGCGATCTTCACGCCGTGCTTGCCGGGCACGATCTGCTTCTGGTCGGCCGCGTGGCCCTGCACCTCGGCGCTGGGCGATTCCACGCGCAGATATTCGGCTGCGAGCGCGAAGCGGTCGCCGTTCTCGAACGCAACTGTGAACGTCGCCTTGTCCGGCGACAGCCGCAGTTCCGACGGCCAGGGACGCTCAGCCATCGCGCTCGGCGTCGGAAAGCTCGCGCGCTTCATCGGCCAGCATGATCGGAACGCCGCCGCGAATGGGATAGGCGAGCCCGGCGAGCTTGCTGATCAGCTCCTGCTTCTCGCGGTCGTAGACCAGCGACGCCTTGGTCACCGGGCAGACGAGGATCTCCAGCAGCTTGGGATCGGGTTCCATCGCCATCAGTTCAGCGTCGTGCCGCCGGAGGTGGCGCGCGCCGACATCTCCAGCAGCGCCACCAGCGTTTCCACACGCTCCAGCCAGCCCGGCGCTTCGAGCAGCGCCTGCTTCTCCGCCGGCTCGAACGGGCAAAGCATCGCCAGCGCGTTGACCAGCGTCTCCGCCGGCGCGCTCATCACCGAGCGCCAATCGGCTTTCAAGTCGCGCTGCGAAAGATATTGCCGCAGCGCGTCGAGCAGACGCTCGCGGGGAAAATCGGATTCCGGCATCGCCACCAGATCGCCCGAGAACGGCGCGTAATCCGGCCTCACCTGGCGGAACGGCGTGGGCACCGCGAGCTCCTCGGCGACGCGGAAGCGGCAGATGCCGGTGAGCGTGACGAGATAGCGCCCGTCATCGGTCTCCACATAGGAGGTGATGCGCCCGGTGCAGCCCACCGCCGAAAGCCGCGGCTTGAGCGCGACATTCTCCGCCTCGCGCATCTGGATCATGCCGATCAGCCGCGAACCCGACATCGCGTCGTCGATCATCGTCAAGTAGCGCGGCTCGAAGATGTTGAGCGGCAATTGCCCGCGCGGCAAGAGCAGCGCGCCGGTCAGGGGAAACACCGCGAGCACGGGCGGGAAATCGGCGATGGCGAGATAGGGGCGCAAGATTGCCTCAAGAGAAAAGAATGGTGGAGAGCCGGCGCCGCGCCGCGATGGTGCGCGGATCGGTCGGGCCCATGGCTTCGAACAAGGTCACCAGATGCTTGCGCGCGGCTTCCTCGTTCCATTTGCGGTCGCGCTTCACGCTTTCGAGCAATTGATCGAGCGCACCGTCGCGGTCGGACTGGGCATCGAGCGCCAGCGCCAGATCGTAGCGCGCCTGATGATCGTTCGGATCGGCTTCGAGCCGGGCGCGCAAGCCTGCCGTGTCGCCGGCCTGCGCCGCCTGGTCGCGCAATTTCAGTTCGGCCTCGATGGCGCGGATGGCTTCGTCGCCGGCGCCGTCGGGACGCACCAGCTGCAGCGTCTTTCGCGCGCGTTCGACATCGCCGCTCTTCAGATAACAGCGCGCCAATCCCGCGACGGCCTTGGGATGGCCCGGCTCGTCCTGCAGCACATGGCCGTAAGCTTGCGCCGCCTGCGTCACGTCGCCGGCCGCGAAGGCCGCATCGGCGGCGGCGAGAATCTCCTCGGCATGGTCGTGGCCCGCTTCGCCGCCGGTCAGATGCTGCACGAAAGCCCGGATCTGCGATTCCGGAATCGCGCCCATGAAGCCGTCCACCGGCTGACCGTTCTTGAAGGCATAGACGGTGGGGATCGACTGGATGCGAAGCTGGCGCGCGATCTCCTGGTTCTCGTCGATATTGACCTTGACCAGCCGCACCGCGCCCTTGGCCTCATTCACCACTTTCTCGAGCAGTGGACCGAGCTGCTTGCACGGCCCGCACCATGGCGCCCAGAAATCGACGATGACGGGAACCTCGCGGCTGGCCTCCAGCACGTCGGCCGCGAAGGTCTCGATGCCGCTGTCCTTGATGGGACCGCTTGCCGCTGGCTCCGCTTTGCCGCCGCCCGTCAAGGGCCGTCCCGTGGGGCTGATGATCGCCATGGCGCTGCTTTATCCAAAAAATGTCGCTGCCCAAAGATGGGCTTTGGCAGGCCGAAAGAAAAGACCCGTTGGCCCGGGTGGTTCCGGACATGTTAAGGCTGGCGCGCGAAATCCGGGGGCGGACATGACGGTCTCGCGCAGACAAATACTCGGCGGCGCCGCCGCCTTGTCGCTCGCCGGCCTGCCCGCGCGCGCCGCGGCCGATCTCGATGTCGCGATCGTCGGCGGCGGCGTGGCCGGCGCCTATACGGCGTGGCGGCTGCGCGGCGAGCGTCCCGATCTTCGCGTGCGCCTGTTCGAGATGAGCGATCGCATCGGCGGGCGCCTGCGCTCGGTCGCGTTCCCGCAGGCGCCGCATCTCGTCGGCGAAGCCGGCGGCATGCGCTTCCTGCAATCGCAGAAGCATGTGTTCAACCTGGTCAGGCATCTCAACCTGTCGGCGCGCTTCTATCCCGTCGCGCTGCCGCAGGATCGGATGGCGCTGCGCGGCCGCGATTTTTCCATCGCCGAGTTGGGCGAGCCGACCAAGCTCTACCCCTACAACATTCCGGCTTCCGAGCAGTCGCCGAAAAGCGACGCGTTCCTGCGCGGCCTGGAGCGCATCGTTCCGGGCTCGAGCCGGATGACGCCGGCGCAATGGATGAAGATCCGCACAAACGTTCGTTACAAGGGCCGCCTGCTGAAGGACTGGGCCGCCTGGGCGCTGCTCGCCGACGTCTTCACCCTGGAAGAGATGCGCTTCCTGCAGGACGCCAGCGGCTATGACGACGTCTCGCTGTTCGAGAACGGCCTCGACCAGTTCGATTTCATCCTCCTGGGCGACGACGAATCCAAGCCGTTCTTCACCCTCGCCGGCGGCTATCAGCGCCTGCCGCTGGCGCTCGCCGAGGAAGCCAAACGGTTCGGCGCGGGCGTGGACATGCAGATCCGGCTCGCAAGCCTTTCGGTTCCCAAGATTGCGGGCGGCCTATTTCAACTCGGATTGCGCGACCGCGGCGGAAAAAGCCAAACGATCACCGCCAGGCGCGTCGTCCTCGCGCTCCCGCGCCGCGCCATCGAAGGCATCGAAGATTTCCCGGCGGCCAGGCAACCGCAATTCGCTTCGTTGATTGCCAGCGTCGAACCCGTGCCGGCCTGCAAGGCATTGCTGCTCTATCCCAAGCCCTGGTGGCGCGATCAGGGCATCGTCGCCGGGCGCTCGGTCACCGACATGCCGGCGCGGCAGCTCTATGCGCTCGGCGCGGAGAAGGAGCGCCTGCCGATCGAGCCCGCCAACGGCTTCGGGCTGCTGATGATGTATTGCGACGCGAACACGGTGGAATATTGGAAGGAGCTGGCGCCGGGCGCGAAGCCGGATGCCGCCGGTTTCCAATGGCTCGCGGGCGATTCTCAACTCGCCGGCGAAATCCACCGTGAAGCCGCCCTCGTCTATCAGACAACGCCGCCGAAACCGCTGGCCGCCTGCTTCCAGGACTGGACCGCGGCGCCCTATGGCGGCGGCTGGCATTTCTGGGGCGCCGGCAAGGACGGCTTCGCGCTGGCCGACCGCGTGATGAAGCCGCTTCCCGATCGCGACCTTTATATCTGCGGCGAGGCTTACACGATGTACGAAGCCGGCTGGGTGGAAGGCGCCGTCGAGCGCGCCGAGACCATGCTGCAGCGCCATTTCGGATTGAAGCCGCCCGGATGGTTGGCTTAGCGCCGCAAATGCCTGCGGTTTGGACGTGATTCGGGGGATGCGTCCAAACTACCCCAGGAGCGTCACGCTGTCAACCCTGGGTTGAGTTTCCGCGAGACAGAAAATTGCGCGGCGTGCAGACCCGAATCGGCAATTGCCCGCGAACGCTAACGTTCCGGCAGCGCCATCACGACCGGCTCGTGCCCCGTTGCGCGCACGAATTTGAGAAGGTCTTCGGCCGAGATCGCCGTGGTGCGGTCGTTGCGCAGCGGGTGGAAATTCAGCGGATCGAGCGCGAGCATCGCTGCATCCAGCACCACGCGCACGCGGCCCACGGGGTCGTTGATCAGCGCGAACGGCGTGACCGAACCGGGCGGCACGCCCAATGTCGCGATCAGCAGTTCCGCCGAACCGAAGGAAAAGCGTGGGCTGTCCAGCGCCCGGGACAGCGCGTTCAGATCGACGCGCAATTCCTCCCGCGCCACCACCAGCCACAACCCGTCCTTCTTGTCCTTGAGGAACAGGTTCTTGGTGTGACCGCCCGGCACATGGGCGCAGGCCGCGCGGGATTCCTCCACCGTGAACACGGCCGCGTGCGCGTAGGTCTTGTGCGCGATGCCGAGCGCGTCGAGGCGGGCAAGGAGATCGCTGTCGGTGGCGGGCGTCATCGCCGCCGCATTATGGAGATGACGCCGGTTCCCGCCAGTCTTGGCCGCCGCCAGGCCAGGCCCCTGAAATCGCTGGAAAACCGCCCGGGAACCGGGAGCCGGCAATGCTATTGACCCATCCGGGAGGGTTCGCCATAACCACCCTCCACTTGGATCGCGGGCGTAGCTCAGGGGTAGAGCATAACCTTGCCAAGGTTAGGGTCGGGCGTTCGATTCGCCTCGCCCGCTCCAGGTTTTTCAAGGGCGCGGTCCGCCGGTCGCAAGTCGCGCGCGGCATTCCCACAAAACGCAAGCAAGCGGCATCGGAAGACCGCTCAGGCGTGACCGGCCGGCGGCCAGGCCGCGGCCAATGTGATGCGCACGAGATCGGGCAGGCTGCGCGCGTTCATCTTGCCCATGATGTGCGCGCGGTGAATCTCGATGGTCCGGGGCGATATCCCGAGTTCATAGGCGGCGATCTTGTTGGACCGCCCGATGACGATCTGTTTGAGGACGTCGCGCTCGCGCGGCGTGAGCTGCGCCAGCAGATCCTCCGCCGCTTTCGCCTCGGCGGCGCGGCTGCGCGTCTGCAAGCCGAATTCGAGCGCCCTTCGGATGCTGCGCAGCATGGTGGCGTCGTCGAACGGCTTTTCGATGAAATCCACCGCGCCCGCCTTCATCGCGCGCACCGCAAGCGGCACGTCGCCGTGGCCGGTTATGAAGATGATCGGCAAATCGATGCCGCGTGCCGCGATCTGCTCCTGAAGTTCCAGGCCGCCCATTTCGGGCATGCGGATGTCCGCGATCAGGCAGCCGCCTTGCGCGGGGCGACCTTCCAGGAACGCTTTCGCGGACGCGTAGTCCCTGACCGCGAAGCCCGCCGATTCCAGCAGCGCGCGCATCGAATCGCGAACGTCGAAGTCGTCGTCCACGACGAACAGGATCGGCGGCGCCGTCATGCGGCGGCCTCGACGCGAGGCGCAAGCGGCAATCTCACGCAAAACGCCGCTCCCGCGCGGACGTCCCGCCGCGCCCAGATGCGCCCGCCATGGGCGTCGACGATCGACTGGCAGATCGTCAGGCCGATCCCCATGCCTTTTTCCTTTGTCGTCACGAAAGGCTGGAACAGCCGCAGGGAAACATCGGGCGCCAGGCCCGGGCCGGTATCGGCAACCGTCACCCGCGCGAATCCGGGTTCGTCCGATCCGGTGCTGAGCGTCAGCTCCTTTTGCTGCGTCGCCGCCATCGCCTCCAGGCTGTTGCGGATCAGATTGATCAGGACCTGCTGGATCTGAATCTTGTCAATCGTCACGCTGGGAAGCGACGCGTCCAGATCCAGGCGCAGCTTCACGTTGCGGTCCGCGGCGCCGACGAAGCCGAGCGCGACCGCTTCTTCGACGACCTTGTTCAGATTTTCCGTGGCGCGGTCGCCCTCGCGCTTTTCGACGAAGTCCCGCAGGTTCCTGATGATCCCTCCGGCGCGCAGCGTCTGGTTGGCCGCCTTTTCCATCAGCTCCTGTGCGCGCGCGACCTGGGCCGGCGCGATACCCATGGACGCCAGCGTGCGCTTCGCGGCCTTGACGTAATTCGTGACCGCGGTGAGGGGCTGGTTGAGTTCATGCGCGATGGCGGCGGTCATCTGACCCATCGCGCTCAATCGCGAGACATGCAGCAATTCGGTCTGCAATTCGTGCAGATGATGCTGTCGCTCGGTGATGTCGCGCATGAAGCCGGCGAACAGACGCCGGCCGCCGCCAAGCACCTCGCCGATCGCCAGTTCCATCGGAAACGTGCTGCCGTCGCGGCGCTGGCCGACGACGATGCGGCCCTTGCCGATGACCCGCTTTTCCCCGTCCCGGCGATAATGCGAAAGATGGCCGTCGTGCTGGTCGCGATAAGGCGACGGCATCAGAATCTTGACGTTCTTCCCGATCACCGCCGCCGGCGCGTAACCGAAGAGCCGCGAGGCCACCGGGCTGAACGATTCAATGAGCCCCATTTCATCGATGATGACGATGGCTTCCGGAACGGTGTCCAGGATCGCGCGCAACCGCGCTTCGCTTTGCTCGCCGGCGCCGTCGGCCTGCTTGCGATCCGCCAGACCGTGAACGATCCAGATGAAGACCTTGCGGCCGTCGAGCTTGCCCGCCCCGATCGACCGGTACATCGCAAATGTCGTTTGATCCTTGTGCCGCCCCTCGACCTCGCGGCCGATGCCGGCAATTCGCTCGCAGCCGTCGTCCCAATGGTTCGACAGGAGACGGTCATGCCCCGCACGGCGCGGCGCGGGCAACAGCATTTTTATGTTCCGGCCAACGACTTCGTCTTCTTTATATCCAAAGAGCAGTTCGCAGGCCTCGTTGTAGAACCGCACCAAGCCTCGCGCGTCGACGACAATGATGCCGTCCACGGCTGTCGCGACGAGAGTGCGAAAGAACGCCTCTTTTGTCGGTTCGAAGGATTTTCCCGTCGGCATTACCGGGGC
>Ga0302314_10014097_pt1 | contig 13693 bp, 15 predicted proteins | sample III_Palsa_N2_3_FD_200533 | JGI IMG/M metagenome (GOLD analysis project Ga0302314, IMG submission 200533) | Peat permafrost microbial communities from Stordalen Mire near Abisko, Sweden - III_Palsa_N2_3 | ecosystem: Environmental > Terrestrial > Soil > Palsa > Peat permafrost | place: Sweden... | reverse complement strand
CCCTGCGGCTGACCCGCGTATTTCGCCTTCGGCGAGTTACTTCTTTCCTACAGCGGAAAGAAGTAACCAAGAAACGCCGCCCCGATGTCTGCGCACAAATTCCGCGCGCGCAAGCGCGTACACGGAAACTTCATGCGCCAGCGGCGCGCGCGCAGCTCGGCGCTGCCCACGGCAATACTCAGCGATTTCCCGCTACGCCGCCGCCACCGGATAAGTGATATACCCCTCCGCCCCCTGCGAATACCAGGTCTTCGGGTCATCCGCAGCGAGGGCGAGGCCGTGTGCGAAGCGGTACGGCAGGTCCGGGTTGGCCAGGAATTTGCGGCCGAAGGTGATGGCGTCCGCGGCGCCTGCGGCAAGGGCGGCCTGGGCGCTGGCGAGGTCGTAGTCGGAGTTGAGCACCAGCACGCCCTTGAACACCTTGCGGATCAGCGGCGCGACCGGCGGGCGCTCGGACTTGCCGAAAGTGCCGCCGGGGCCAGGCTCGCGCAGCTCCAGGAAGGCGATGCCCAGGGCATCGAGCGCGGCAGCGGCGGCGGGGAACAGGGCTTCCTGGTGGCTGTCGTCCACGCCTTGCGAGTCGCCGTTGGGCGACAAGCGTACGGCGGTGCGCTCCGCGCCCACGGCGCCGATCAGGGCCTGCACCACTTCGCGCAGCAGGCGGATGCGGTTTTCGATGAGGCCGCCATAGGCGTCGCTGCGGTGGTTGCTGCCGTCGCGCAGGAACTGGTCGATGAGGTAGCCATTGGCAGCGTGGAGCTGCACGCCATCGAAGCCGGCCTGGATGGCGTTGCGGGCCGCCGTCACGTAGTCGCCGATCAGGCGCGGGATCTCGTCGAGCCCTAGCGGCCGCGCCTCGACGTAGGGCTGCTTGCCCTCGTAGGTGTGGGCCTTGCCCGGCCCGGTGGTGGCGCTGGCGGAGACGGGCTGCACGCCATGCAGGGAAGGATGCACCAGCCGTCCCATGTGCCAGAGTTGGGCGAAGATGCGGCCGCCGGCCCGGTGCACGGCATCGGTCGCGGTCTTCCAGTGCGCCACATGCTCCGCTCCCCACAGCCCGCCCGCGTAAGGCCAGCCGCTACCCTCGACGCTGATGCCGGTGGCCTCGGTGATGATCAGGCCGGCCGAGGCGCGCTGCGCATAGTAGGTGGCCATCAGTTCGGTCGGCACATGGTCGCGGGTGCTGCGGCCGCGGGTGAGCGGGGCCATCCAGATGCGGTTCGGGCAGGCCAGGCGGCCGATGTTGATGGGGTCGAAAAGCGTGGGCATGGGTGTTGTCGAGAAGTGTGGTTAAGGGGGATGCGCTTGGTTTAATAGTCTGTTTGCGGGCTCATGGCCTTGCTCGCATCAGGCAGCTGCATTTGCAAAATAGCTCTTGACCGCCGCCGCCACCGTATCGATATCCGCGGCGCTCACATCCAGATGCGTCACCAACCGCGTCCCATACAGCGCCTGCATCAGGATGCCGCGTTCCTTCAGATGCGCTTCCAGCGGCGCGCAATGCGCCTGCGGGATTTGCAGGAACACCATATTGGTGGCCTGCCCGGTGACCTTGATCTCCGCAATCTGCCCCAGGCCGCGCGCCAGCGCCGCGGCATTGGCGTGGTCCTGCGCCAGGCGTTCGACGTTGTGGTCCAGCGCATACAGGCAGGCGGCGGCGAGCACGCCGGACTGGCGCATGCCGCCGCCCAGCACCTTGCGCCAGCGGTGCGCGCGGGCGAGCAGCGCGCTGCTACCCACCAGCACCGAGCCCACCGGCGCGCCAAGCCCTTTTGAGAAGCAGATGGAAATGCTGTCGAAGGGCGCGCAGATTTCCCCCAGGCTCGCGCCGGAGGCGATTGCGGCATTGAAGGCGCGGGCGCCGTCCAGATGCGTGGCCAGGCCACGGCTCCTGGCCAGGCGCGCCGCCTCCTCCACGTAGCCGGCCGGCAGCACCATGCCGTGCAGGGTATTTTCCAGCGCCAGCAGCCGGGTGCGGGCGTAGTGCGCATCGAGCGGCTTGATTGCGGCGGCGATTTTCTCCAGCGGCAGGCTGCCGTCGTCGGCATTCTCGATTGGCTGCGGCTGGATGCTGCCCAGCACCGCGGCGCCGCCGCCCTCGTGGCGATAGGTATGCGCCAGCTGGCCGACGATGTATTCGTCGCCGCGCTCGCAATGCGCCATCAGCGCGGCGAGGTTGCTCTGCGTGCCGGTGGGGAAGAACAGGCCGGCCTGCTTGCCGGCGCGTTCCGCCACGGCGGCTTGCAGTTTCTGCACGGTGGGATCGTCGCCCCAGACGTCGTCGCCGACTTCGGCGCGGCTCATCGCCTCGAGCATGCCGGGCGAAGGGCGGGTGACGGTGTCGCTGCGCAGGTCGATCATGGATTACAGCCCGCCGCCGGCGCTGTGCCGCGGCGGGTCTCCGCATCAGGATTTGAATGCGGACTTTAAGCGATAGCGGGCGTCCCGGTCTGCCCCCCTGGGCCTCCCTCCGGCAATGACCCGTGCAACCATAAACGCTAGTATCGGGCCAGGCTGATTTTCCGCGGGGCATCGCCATGCGTTCAAATACCGTTGCCGTAATCGCCTTCGATGGCGTCAGTCTCTTTCATTTGTCTGTGCCCTGCCTGGTGTTCGGCGCGGACGGCATCGGCGCCGGCGTGCCCAGGTTCAAACTGCTGGTGTGCGCGGCCGAGCGCGGGGCGCTGCGCACCAGCGCCGGCTTCACCATGCGCGCGCCGCACGGCCTGTCGCGCATCGCCCAGGCCGCCACCGTGATCGTGCCGTCCTGGCGCGACGCCGCCGAGCGTCCGCCGCAGGCCCTGCTCGATGCCCTGTGCGCCGCCCACCGCCGCGGCGCGCGCATCGTCGGGCTGTGCCTGGGCGCGTTCGTGCTGGCCGAGGCCGGCCTGCTCGACGGCCGGCCCGCCACCACGCACTGGCACTGGGCGGAGCAGTTCGCGGCGCGCTATCCGCAAGTGCGGCTCAACCGCGATGTGCTCTACGTCGACGACGGCGAGGTGCTCACCTCCGCCGGCACCGCGGCCGGCATCGACTGCTGCCTGCACCTGCTGCGCCGCGACCACGGGGCCGAGGCCGCCAACGCGGTGGCGCGGCGCATGGTGGTGCCGCCCCATCGCCAGGGCAGCCAGGCCCAGTACATCGAACAGCCGGTGCCGGACTCGGCGCAGGACGACCGCCTGTCCGGGGTACTGCAATGGGCCGGCGGCAGGCTCGACCAGCCGCACAGCCTCGACGCCCTGGCGCAGCGCGCCCTGATGAGCCGGCGCACCTTCACCCGGCGCTTCCGCCGGCTCACCGGCACCACCGTGGGCCAGTGGCTGCTGGCCCAGCGCCTGAGCCTGGCGCAACGCCTGCTCGAAACCACCGACCAGCCGATCGAGCGGATCGCCGCCGCCGCCGGCTTCGGCTCCGCCGTGTCCCTGCGCCAGCACTTCGGCGAGGCCTTCAAGGTTTCGCCTTCAAGCCACCGGCGCGAATTCCGGCACTGAACCGCTCGGCAAGAATCCGCTGTCGCCAGGCCGCGGCGGCCGTTCAGCCGCGGTAAATCGGAGGAGGCTTATATCTGAGTCATCAATAGCAGGGTGAATCAAGGAGCGCGTCGTGAATGCCGGCATCCGTATCGTCATCGCCATCAGCGCCCTGCTGCTGTTCTGCAGTCTCCGGCTGCTGTCCCTGTTCCGGCTCGACCATGCGCTGCTGCTGTGCCTTGCCGGCGGCTCGCGGGTTGCGGCCCTGGCGCCGGCGGAGCGCCTGAACCGGATCGCATAGCCGCGGCTGCATCCAATCGGCTGGCCCGCGCGTAGCGGTTGACCTGCCGGCGCTTTTGCGGAATGGTGGGCGCCTGCCCAGGCCCTACAGGAATGCTCCGCCATCATGATCACGGTCCATCACCTCAACAACTCCCGTTCGCAGCGCGTGCTGTGGCTGCTGGAAGAGCTGGGTCTGCCGTACGAGATCAAGCGCTACCAGCGCAACGCGCAGACCATGCTGGCGCCGCCCGAGCTGATGGCGGTGCATCCCCTGGGTAAGTCGCCGGTGATCACCGACGACGGCGTCACCGTGGCCGAATCGGGCGCCATCGTCGAGTACCTGGTCGAACGCTACGGCAAGGGCCGGCTGATCCCCGCGGCGGGAACGCCGCAGCGCCTGCGCTACACCTACTGGCTGCATTACGCCGAAGGCTCGGCCATGCTGCCGCTGCTGCTCAAGCTGATTTTCGGCCGCATCGCCACCGCGCCCATGCCGTTCTTCGTCAAGCCCATCGCACGCGGTATCGTCAACAATGTGCGCACCCAGTTCATCGACCCCCAGCTCAAGCTGCACCTGGGCTACATCGAGAACGAGCTGGGCAAGAGCAGCTGGTTCGCCGGCGAGGAATTCACCGCCGCCGACATCCAGATGAGCTTCCCGCTGGAAGCCGCCGCCGCGCGCGGCGGCGATGCCGGCGGCGGGCCGAAGACCACCGCCTTCCTGCAGCGCATCCATGCGCGCCCCGCGTACAAGACCGCGCTGGAGAAGGGCGGGCTCTACGAACTGCTGAGCTGAACTTTATGCAGCCTTCAGATCCGCACTACGAAAGCCGCGTGCGCGACAGCTTCGCGCGGCAGGGAGCGATGGCCTATCTCGGCGCGGTGCTGCGCGGCGTCGAGCCCGGGCGCGTGGAGATCGAGCTGCCGTTCCGGCCGGAATTGGCGCAGCAGCACGGCTACTTCCATGCCGGCATGGTCAGCACCGTGGCCGATTCGGCCGGCGGCTACGCGGCCTACACCCTGTTCCCCACCGGCAGCTCGGTGCTCACCGTGGAATTCAAGGTCAACCTGATTGTGCCGGCCGACGGCGAGCGGGTGCGCGCGGTCGGCCAGGTGATCCGCAGCGGGCGCACGCTCACCATCTGCGAACTGCGGGCCTATGTGCTGAAAGGGGAGCGGGAGATGCAGTGCCTGCACGGCATGGCCACGCTGATGTGCCTGGCGGGGCGCAGCGATGCCGGGGCTTAGAGCGTTTTTCGTTTGAGTGCATGTATTGATTATCCCCTCTCCCGCTTGCGGGAGAGGGTGGCCCGAAGGGCCGGGAGAGGGGCTGTGGAGGCTGGGAAAAAGCCCCTCTCCCCCAACCCCTCTCCCGCGAGCGGGAGAGGGGAACTGCATATAGCTATAGCAATACTGCTCTAGCCACCAAAATAGCGCGCCTGCAAATAGCCCAGGTACTCCGCGTCCTCCGGCGCGGCGGATTGCCGTAGACGCAGAAACAGCTCCTGGTAACTGAGCGCGCGGAAGCCCAGCTCCGCGCCGACGCGCGCGGCGAAGCGCTCGATTTCCTTGCGGTGCTCCCGCGCTGCCGGCCCGCTCCAGTCGTAGTAGAGATAGTGGATGCCGATGCCACCGGCGCATTGCGTGGCCATGCCCAGGGCGTGTTTCAGCAACTGCGTGGCGTAGAAGTAGCGGTAGCGGGTCTGGCCGCTCTGGATTTCCTCGGCCAGCACCTGGCAGCCGGGCAGTCCGCGCGCCTCCCAGAGCTTCTCACCCGGCGGAAAATACTTGTCCTTGAAACGGATCTTGGCCGGGCGCCGCGGCGTGTGCCATTCGGTGAACTTGCTTTCGATGCCGATGCTGCGGCCGCCGTCCAGCGCGATGGCGATATCTACATTCGGCGGCGTGCCGTCGGGACTGATGGGGAAGCGTGCCTCGAAGTCGATGCGCTGCGCTGTGCCTGCGAGGCCCAGGGCTGCCAGCAGCGGCGCGGCGTCGCGATCGGCCCAGTGCTCGAATACGTTGATTACCAGGGCCGCCGAGGAAAACAGCGCGCGCAGCTTGGCCGGATAGTGCGGGTAGTCCTTCAGCTCCGCCGCCTCCCCGGCCTCGAACGCGGCACGCGTGCGCGGCGACATCGGCAGGCGCAGATTGGCGTCCACGCTCTCCAGGTAACCCGGTGCGATGACCCGCAAGCCTGCGCCCAGCGCCCACTGCTTCTGTTGCGACAGGATGCGCGCGCGCGCCGACATGGCAGCGGCGGCGCCTCAGACCGGCGGCGGCTTGAGAAACGCCAGGGCCAGGGCGCGATAGACCTGCTGCTTGCACACCAGGCGCGACACCGCCAGTGCCAGGAAGGAAGTGGCCAGCATCGGCAGGATCAGGGCGTGATCGTCCACCATCTCCATCACGATCACCGCGCCGGTTAGCGGCGATTGCGTTACGCCGGTGAAATAGCCGGCCATGCCCAGCACCACCATGGTTTCCAGCGGCGCCTGCGGCACCAGGCGCGCCAGGTCGGCACCGAGCCCGGCGCCGGTGGCCAGCGAAGGCGAAAAAATGCCGCCCGGCATGCCGGTGAGATAGGAGCTGAGTGTGGCCAGCCACTTGTAGACTGGGAACAGCAGGCCCGGATCGGCCTGGCCGGTGAGCAGGCCGCGCGCCTGATCGTAGCCGGTGCCATAGGTGGCGCCGTGCGACAGCAGGCCGAACAGCGTGACCAGCAAGCCCAGGGCCAAAGCCAGCGCCACCGGCCGCTGCTCCGCCAGGCCGGCGAGGTGCCGGCTGCCGCCGATCAGCGCGGAGGAGAACAGGCCACCGCCGAGGCCGCCCGCCAGGCCGCACAGCAGCACGCCCAGCCACGCCCCCGCGGTCGGCAGATGGGCGTTGGCCACGCCGAAATAAGTGTAGTTGCCGAGCAGGGCAGTGCTGACCATGCCGGCCAGGATCACCGCGGTGAGCAGGGTGCCGGTGGTGCGCTCCTCCATCGAGCGCGCCATCTCCTCCACCGCGAAGACGATGCCCGCGATCGGCGTGTTGAAGGCGGCGGCGAGCCCTGCCGCCCCGCCCGCCAGCACCAGGGCGCGGCGCAGGTAGTCATAGGGAAAACGCGCAAAGCGCCCGAGCGCATCCATGATGGAAGCGCCGACATGCACCGTCGGCCCTTCGCGGCCGATCGAGGCGCCGCCCAGCAGGGCCAGCAGGGTCAGTACGATCTTGCTCAGGGCGATGCGCAGCGACAGCAGGCGCGAGCGATCCGCCGTCTCCGGCAGATCGAGCGCCGCGATGGCCTGCGGAATGCCGCTGCCGCGCGCGCCCGGAGCGAAGCGCCGGGTGGCCCAGACCACCAGCACGAAACTCAGCGGAGTAAGCAGGGGCGCCGCCAGCGGCCAGCGCGCAATGAGGCGGGTGTGAACCTGGATGGCCCAGTCGCAGGCTTCGGCAAAGCCCACCGCCACCAGGCCCACGGCAATGGCGCCGCACCAGAACACGGCGCGCGTGCGCCAGTTGCGCAGCAGGGCCGAGCGGCTCAGGCGCGCGGCCCAGTTCAATTGCGGGGAATCCATCGCACCCATGTTAGCGCCTGATGCCGGCGCCGTCCTGCGGACGCTAGCCCGGGAAACTGATCCCCAGCCGCCGCAGTCCGCGCTCGCCTTCGAGCGTGGGCAGCAGCACCCGCGGCTGGCGCGAACGGATCAGCCAGCGGCGCTCCAGCATGCGCTGCGTCAGCAGGCTGGCGAGCGGACCGGCCAGGTGATGGCGGCGCTCGGTCCAGTCCAGGCAGGGCTTGGCCGTGAGCCGCCGGGCCTCGTCGCCGGCTTCGAGCAGTCCGTGCTTGCACAGCATGGCAAGGCCGTTTTCGCTGAGCTGCGCATGCAGGCCGCCGCCCTGCAGCCAGGAGCGCTGGCGCAGGGTTTCGGCCCAGGCCACGCCCAGGCGTCCGGCCAGGTGCTTGTAGCACAGCCGCGCCTGCGACAACGGCGTTGCCGGCGTCTGGCTCGCCGCGCCGCGCGGCAGGTTGCGCAGATCCAGCGCCGCCATGGTTTCCAAGGTCTCGGCCCAGTCGTCCGAAGCCAGGCGGTAATAGCGATGTCGTCCCTGCGCGGCCACCTTGAGGGCGCCGCTGTCCAGCAGCAGGCGCAGATGCGCGCTGGCGGTTTGCGGCGCGATCCGCGCCAGCTGCGCCAGCTCGGTGGCGGGGCGCTGCTGCCCGTCCATCAGCGACAGCAGCATGCGCGCCCGCGCCGGTTCGGACAGTAGTCCACCGAGACGGACCAGGATGCTGGTGGCGCGTTCTTCCATGCCGGCAGTGTACGTGCGGTGGACAGGGGATGCTTCGTCGCAAGCCGAAGCATCCACGCAGCTTCAAGGCGGAGTATTGAGCGGGCACAAAAAAATCCGCGCCCCTGTGCATCGTAGGCGGGGCGCGGATTGCCGGCTCTGGCGGTCGTGCGGAACTCTCAGGCAGCCGGTTGTGGTTGCCCACGGCCTACCCGGATAGGATAGGCCATTCCGCTGCGAAACGGCACACCCCCGACATGCTCCGTACATGAAACTCCGTATCGACCTGCGGCACACGGCGCTGCGCTTCGCCGGTGTCGGAGTGATCAACACACTGCTGTGCCTCGCCGTGATATTCGGTCTGAAAGCGCTGGCCGGGGTCGGCGACGTGCCGGCCAACATCGCCGGCTATGCCCTGGGCCTGGCCTGCAGTTTTCTGCTCAACCGGCGCTGGACCTTCGCCCACACCGACCACCCGCTGCCAGCCCTGCTGCGTTTCCTGCTGGTGTTCCTGGCTTCCTACCTGCTCAACATCGCCACCGTGCTGGGCCTGATCCGGCTGGGGCTGAACCATTACCTGGCCCACCTCGGCGGCATGCCGCTGTATTCCCTGGCGTTCTATTTCGGCTGCCGTTATTTCGCCTTCCCCCAAGCCGCGCCGCGGCGCGCGGACCCGGTGGCCGGCGGTAGCTGAACGGCTTTTGCGCCCGGCCGATGCTGGCGCCAGCGGCGCCAATCGGCAATGCTATCGCTCTTTGCCGATATTTCTTCCCGTGCAGACCCCTCCTTCAGTTTTCGCCCCCCAGGACCGGCCAGCCGGCGCCCTGCCTGCTGTCGTCGCGGGCTCGCGCAGCGAGCACGCGCTGCGCTGGCTGTTCGGCGCGGCCCTGCTGCTGCGCCTGCTGTTTCCGTTCTACGACTCGCCGCTCAGTCACCTGTTTTCCGACCCGGGGCGGCATTGGGAAAACGGCCAGCGCTTTCTCAATCCCACCTTCATGGGCAGCGGCGATCCCTACCTGTACCAGGTGTTCGTCTGGCTGCTGATCCAGATCAAGGGCAATGCCGCGGCGGTGATTCCCACCGGCGTCGGCCTGCTCTGCGCGGCCATGCCCTACGGCTGGTATCGCGCCCTGAAGGAATTGCTGCCGAAGAACTGGGCCCTGTGCGGCGCAATACTGCTGGCCCTGGCGCCCGACATGCTGGGCATCTATGCCTACTTCATGAACGAAACCCTGCTGTTGAGCCTGAGCGGCTTCGCCTTCTGGGCCACCTTCCGGGCACAGCGTAAACGCACGGTGGCGGCCTTCGTGCTGGCTTGCGCCCTGTGGCTCGCCGCCGGCTTCACCCGCACCGTGGCCTTGCCGATGGGCCTGCTGTGCCTGCTCAGCATCTGGCTGCCGCAGCCGCGGCGCCTGCTCAAGGCGGTACTGGGCCTGGCGCTGCTGCTGCTGGTCATGATTCCCGCCGGCTTGCACGCGCGCGCCAACCTCGGCTTCTTTGCGCCCTTCGGCAATCCCTATCTGCAGCAGGTCTACCAGGTCAGCGGCGACAAGGTCATCGATATCGACCTGGGGCCCAAGGGCAGATACGTCTTCGGCTCGCCCAGCTTCTACAACCCGAGCTTCTACCCCTTCTCCGACTGGCTCACCGCGCGCGACGGCACGGCATCCATCACCGTCGACGTCAGCCAGGGCCGTGCCGGCTGGATCGCCGAGAAAAAGCGCATGGCGCAAATCCGCACCTTCCCGCAGTGGCGCGGCTACTGGGAGAACTTCGTCTACCTGTCCTTCGCCCAGTCCTGGCCCGACAACGACCGCGGCTCGCTCAGCGGCTGGCTGTCGGTGTGGACCCGCTGGCTCTGGTTCCCGCTGGCGCTGGCGGTCGCGGCCGGCGCCGCCCGCGGCGGTTGCCGCGGGCGCGAATGGCTGCTGCCGCTGTGCGGCCTGGGCGTGTTCCTGTACCTGATGGTGCAGCAGCAGGGCGTGATGGAAGCGCGTTACCGCAAACCGCTCGATCCGATTTTCCTCGCCGCCGCGGTGGTGATGACCTACCGCCTGACCCGGCGCAGCCCGTCCGCGGTGCCGGCCCCGGCCCCGGCAATGGCCGAAGCAATACCCGCAACGGATACGCACTGAGTCCCGCGTGGCAAAAGCCGCTCCTCGCTAAGACGGCTTGCGCGGCTCCTGCGCATGCAGTTGTTGCAGCACGCTGCCGCGCAACTCGTCGATCTTGCGATGCAGCTGTTGCACCGCGATCTCCGCCTTGACGTTGATCTGGAATTCCTGGTCGGCCTGGAGCCGGTCTTTGAGGCCCTGCCGGTTCTGGCTCATCATGATCACCGGCGCCTGCAGCGCGGCGATGCAGGACAGGATCAGGTTGAGAAAGATATACGGGTAGGGGTCGGGCGGCGCTGTCAGCAGGTAGGCCGTATTGACCATCATCCACAGCAGCAGAAACACCATGAAGCCGATGATGAAAGTCCAGGAGCCGCCGAAGCGCGCCACCTTGTCGGCGATGCGGTCGCCCAGGCTCAACTGCTCGTCGACGATCTGGTTCACGTTCTGCACCTGCAGGCGCGACAGCAGCTCGTCGGCGCTGCGCAGGCGCAGCGCCAGGATGCCGATGAACTGCCGCGCGGCCGGTGCATGGCTTGCCACCAGATCGGACACCAGCTGCACCGGAATGCAGCTCAGGTGGGTGTCGGTCACCGCCCGCGCGTGGGCGCTGCGCGGCTGCCGATCGAACACCGCCAGTTCGCCGAAGAACGAGCCGGGCTCGAAGCTGGCCACCACGATTTCTCCGGCACGCGCCGGCACCGCCACATCCACCGCGCCGCTTTCGACCACATACAAGTAGTCGGGCGTCTCGCCATGGCGGAAGATCGACTCGCCGGCGGCAAAGCTGCGTTGCTCGGTGGCCTCCTGCAGCGGACGCAGCAGGTCCGCCGGAAGATTGCGGAACAAGGCCAGGTCCTGCAAGCGGTGTGCAGCTTCCATCTGCGGCTCTCCCCGAGGTTCCCGCATGGCCCTGTCGGCCGCGGGTCTACGCAGACCCTAGTCCTGCGCCGTTTCGGGCGCAAGCCGAGGGCCATGCCCGTCACCGCCATGCGGGTACAGGCCTGTACACTTCGTCGATCGCTTCCAGGACGACTCCGATGCCCGATCTGCCGCCCACCATGCGTGTCGTCGATGTGCCCAGCCCGGGCGGTCCGGAAGCGCTGATTCTGGCGCCACGGCCGACGCCGCAGCCCGCGCCCGGCGAAGTGCTGATCAAGGTCGCCGCCGCCGGCCTCAACCGCGCCGACATCCTCCAGCGGCGCGGCTACTACCCCTCGCCGCCGGGTGTGCCGGCCTGGCCTGGGCTGGAAGTGGCCGGCACCGTCGTTGCCGTCGCCGCCGACGTCGGCGAATTCAAGCCGGGCGATGCGGTCTGCGCCCTGCTCGCCGGCGGCGGTTACGCCGAGTACTGCGCGGCGCCCTGCGGCCAGGTGCTGCCAGTGCCACCTGGACTGGACCTGCTCGAAGCGGCCTCGCTGCCGGAGGCGTATTTCACGGTGTGGAGCAATGTCTTCGAGCTGGCGCGGCTGCAAGCCGTGCAAAGCCTGCTGGTCCACGGCGGCGCCAGCGGCATCGGCGTTGCCGCGATCCAACTGGCGCGCGCGCGCGGCGCCAGGGTATTCGTCACTGCCGGTTCGGACGACAAATGCCGTTTCTGCGAAGCCCTGGGCGCGCAGCGCGGCATCAACTACCGCAGCGAGGATTTCGTCGCCGTGCTCCGCGGATGCGGCGAGGGCGTGGACGTGGTGCTGGACATGGTCGGCGGCGACTACCTGCCGCGCAACCTCGACGTGCTGGCGCCGGAAGGCCGCATCGTGGTGATCGCCACGCAGGGCGGCACCAGCGCCAAGCTGGACCTGGTCAAGCTGATGCAGAAGCGTGCGCTGATTGCCGGTACCACCCTGCGCTCGCGGCCGCTGGCCTTCAAGACCGGCATCAAGGCAGCCCTGCTGCGTGAAGTGTGGCCCCTGTTCGGGGCCGGCAACCTGCGGCCGGTGGTCGACCGGGTATTCGCTTTTGAGGACGCTGCCGCAGCCCATGCCTACATGGACAGCGGCGCCCACAAGGGCAAAATCGTGCTGGACCTGCGGCGCTAAGAGCCTATTGCGATCCGGCTGGAGGCGTGTACGAGACTGTTTTGAAGTCGGCAGCGCCGCTGCTGGAGTCGCCGGTTTCGATGCCGTGGCTGCTCATGGCATCGGCCAGGGCCTCGCTGGTTGTCTGGGATCGGCTTGCCGCCACCGGTTGGTGCGGCAGCAAGGCCGTGGCGGCCAGCGCCAATAAGGACCAGCACAATAGTAACAGGGCGATTTTCATAAATCCCTTGCTTGCACGCATCGCCGTTGAAGCGCGCTCTTTGCGGCTTATGAATGCAAAAATCCAGCCAAAAGCCGCTACTTATTTCATCGGCGCGGAAAAAAGCAGGCTTCCGGCGCAACTGGGCGCAACTATTTGCGTCGCAAGGCGGCCCGGCGCTTGAGTTTGGTCTGCGGCGGGCCGAACGCCGCGGCGGCGCCGAGCAGCCAGTCGGCGAAGATGCGCACCGCCGGTAACTGCGCTTTGGCCGCGGTGCTGACCAGGTAGTAGGCGCGGTGACTGTGCACCGCCCAGTCCGCCGCGCACACCAGGCGGCCGGCCTGCACGTCTCCCGCCACCAGCGACCAGCGCGCCATGGCGACGCCGTAACCGCGCTCCGCGGCGATCACCACCGAGGCCGAATCGTCCAGTTCCGACCGCGCCGGCACCTCGTGCCGCCGGCCGAACAGCGGCTTGACCCAGTCGTTCCAGGGCTCGGTATTGGCGTGCAGCAGGGTGTAGCGGCCCAGGTCGGCAAAGGTGGCGATCGGCCCGCGCTGGCGCAGCAGCTCGGAGCTGCACACCGGCACCAGCCAGTCGTCGAACAGGTGCCGCGCGCGCAGGCCGGGCCAGCGGCCGGCGCCGAAGCGGATCGCCGCGTGGAAGTCGCTGCTGCCCAGATCTACCACCTGGTTGCTGGCGCTGAGCCGCAGATCGATGTCGGGATGCGCCCCCTGGAATTCGCGCAGGCGCGGCAGCAGCCAGCGCTGCAGGAACGAGGCGAGCAGGCTGATGTTGATCTGCCGCGTATCCTGCGCCTGCAAGGCCTCGTCCATCGCCCGGTGCAGTTCCTCGAAGCCGCGCTTCACCCGCGGCAGCAGCCGTGCGCCTTCGGCGGTCAGGCGGATCGAGGCGCCCAGCCGCTCGAACAGCGGATGGCCCAGCGTGGTTTCCAGCGCCCGGATCTGCTGGCTGATCGCCGCCGGGCTGACGTAGAGCGCGGTGGCGGCCGCGGCGAAACTCATGCGCGAAGCCGCCGCCTCGAAGGCGCGCAGGGCCGTGAGCGGCAGGCGGTTCAAGTTTTACCTTAAGAAAAACTTAACATAGGGGAAAAACATATCGCTTGATGAAGCGGCTGTCCAGCACGAAAATGCTGGCGTTCGCGCCATCGACGCGGACCGCACAAACAACATTTTCTTGCCGCTGCACACGGTGTGCGGGCGGCATCGTCGAAGGGAAGGGCAATGCTCAAGCTATTGATCGGAAACCGGCGTTTTTCGAGCTGGTCGCTGCGCTCCTGGCTGTTAC
>Ga0302314_10014096_pt1 | contig 13693 bp, 13 predicted proteins | sample III_Palsa_N2_3_FD_200533 | JGI IMG/M metagenome (GOLD analysis project Ga0302314, IMG submission 200533) | Peat permafrost microbial communities from Stordalen Mire near Abisko, Sweden - III_Palsa_N2_3 | ecosystem: Environmental > Terrestrial > Soil > Palsa > Peat permafrost | place: Sweden... | reverse complement strand
CGGCCTTCTGGATGCTGTGCCTGTGGGCCTATGCGATCCGCGCGGAGCGCGAGAAGGCGGGCAGGCCCGGTGCGACGGCGTATTACCTCATCGCTCTCGGCTTCTTCGCCCTCGGCCTCATGGCTAAGCCGATGCTGGTGACGCTTCCCTGCGTCCTGCTGCTCCTCGACTTTTGGCCGCTGCGTCGCTGGCAGGGCGCAGCCTCCGGCGCGCGGTGGGCCCTCATCGCCGAGAAAATCCCCTTCTTCATCCTCGGCGCCGCGGCCTGCGCCATGACCCTCTCGGCCCAGGGGGGCGGCGGCACCATGGGCTCGGCCGAGCAATTCCCCATGCCGGTGCGGGTCTCCAATGCGCTTCTCTCCTACTGCAGGTACCTCGGGAAATGCTTCTTTCCCGCCAGGCTCGCCGTCTTCTACCCGTTCTTTGCCGAGCAGCCGCCCCTCTGGGTGACCGTCCTTGCGGCCACCTTCCTTGTCGTCGTCACCGCTGCCGTGCTGGCCGCCGGCAGGCGCAGGCCCTACCTGCCTGTGGGATGGCTCTGGTACGCGGGCACGCTGGTCCCGGTGATCGGCCTCATCCAGATCGGCGGCCAGGCAATGGCCGATCGCTACACGTACATCCCGTTGGTCGGCATCTTCATCATGCTGTCGTGGGGCGCCGCCGACCTCGTCGCGCAGCTCCATGTCAGCACCAGGGCCGCCGCCTCCGCGGCGACCGTCGTGCTTCTCGGCCTTTCGGCGCTCACCTGCCGCCAGCTGGGATTCTGGAGCGATGGGGTGGTGCTCTTTCGCCACGCCGCGGCCGTGACGGAGAACAACTGGGTCGCGCACGCGAACCTCTATGCCTCGCTCGCCCGGTCTTCATCCCCGGCGGCGCGCGGCGAGCTGCAGGAAACGCTGCGGATCCTCGCCTCTTTCTCCGAGGTCCACCAGAGGAAGGGTGCCGAGCTGGAGAAGGTCCCGGGCCGGGCCGACGATGCGATCAAGGAGTACCGGATGGCTGTGAGCATCATGCCGGACATGGCCGGGCCGCACGTCAGCCTCGGCTCCGCCCTCGCGCGGATTCCCGGCCGCCTTGCCGAGGGGATCGAGGAATTCAGGACCGCCACCCGCCTCGACCCCGACCTCGCCGAGGCGCGTTACGACCTCGGCACGGCGCTCGCAGGTTCCCCGGGGAACCAGGCCGAGGCTGTCGCTGAGTTCGAGGATGTCGTCCGGATCAACCCGGGCAATTTCGCGGCCCATTACAACCTGGGGTACCTCCTTGCGAAGACCGATGCGGCTGCGTCGATTGACCACTACGAGGCGGCCGCCCGCCTCAGGCCCGACAGCTTCCAAGCCCAGTTCAACCTCGGCCTCGCCCTCGCCGACGTTCCCGGTCGCAAAGATGAGGCGGTGAGCCACCTCCAGGCCGCCCTGGCCGCCAATCCGGGCCTGACGCAGGCCCGCAACCTCATTGCACGGCTAAACGCTGAGTCCCAATAGTTAGGAATAGTCGAAACAGCGCATCCATTCCGGCCCAAACTGCGTAGAAGAGACTAGGTCCAGTCAACCCAGGTATCCCCATGAATTTCCGACACGCGCCGGGCGCCCTGATCGCCCTCGTCCTCGCCTTTTCGGGAGTCCCCTGCCCCGGCCAGGCGCCCTCCCCTGCGCCGAAGCCGGTCCTGGCCATCGACGTCGTGGAATCGCTCGGCCGCGGCACCAACCGGCTCACGGACTTCGACCGCATCTCCACGGTTTTCACGGACGTGTTCTCGCGCAGGAAATGGCCCGTCACCCTCAAGATGGAGCGCTTCGCGGCCAATGACCCATCCTACGACTATGAGCTCCGCGTCTTCTTCGAGGGCATCTACGAGGAGACGCCGGGCGACCTCACCTTCCACGCCTGGATGACGCTGTTCGACCATGGCACAAAGCACGACTTCGGGATGGTCCGCTTCCGCTACTATCCCCGGCCCGGGCAGGACGCCGAGGACGCCCTCGAGCGCGCCGTGCGCGGCGGTGCGGAGGAAGTCGCCCCGAAGATAGGGGCGATCCTCATTACCCATGGCGACGGCCACAAGAACTGACCCCCTGGCCACCGTCCCCGCCGTGCCGCCCCTGCCGGAGAACGAAGCCGCGATTGACTCCGGCCTCCTCGCGCGCGCGGGCTCCGGCGACCGCGACGCCTTCCGCGAGCTCTACGGCCGCTACAGTGCGCCCCTCTTCTCGCTCGCCATCCGGATCGTGGGCAACGCCGGCGAGGCGGAGGAGCTGCTCCAGGACACCTTCGTCAAGATGTGGAGGCACGCCTCCTCCCACGACCCGAGCAAGTCCAAGGCGTTCACGTGGGCCGTCACGATCCTCAAGCGCACCTGCATCGACCACCTGAGGAAACGCCGGAGAAGGCCCGTGACGACGCCCTTTGTGTCCGAGGCGATCGAGGACGACTCCTCCCGCGAGGACGGACCCCGCTCGGCGGAGGCCCGAGAGGACGCGGAGCGCCTGCGCCATGCGCTCGCGGGCATCCCGCCCGAGCAGCGCAGCGCCCTTGAGCTCGCCCTGTTTTCGGAGATGACCCAGTTCGAAATCGCCCAGCGCCTTGGCCAGCCCGTCGGGACCGTGAAGTCATGGATCCGCCGCGGCATGCTCGGCCTGCGCGCCACCCTCAACGATCCCGCGCCATGAACCCACAACTCGAAGAACTCGCCAGCCTCTACGTCCTCGACCACCTCGACCCCGCCGAGAGGGCCGCGTTCGAGGCTCGCATCGCCCACGATGCGGGGCTCGCGGCGCTCACGCGCGACCTGGAGTCCGCGATGGCCCTGCGCATCCGTGCGCTGCCCCAACAGACACCGCCCGCCGCCCTCGCCGGCCGCATCAATGCCGCGATCGACCGCCTTGCGCCTGAGGAAGAGCCGCCCGAGCGCCTCTCCATCGGCGCCGTCATCGCCCGCTGGGGCGTCGCCGCGGCCATCGCCGTGACCGTGGGAACGGCGGCCTACATGAGCCTGCGCCGCCCGCCCTCGCCCCACGTGATCTTTGTCGGGCTCGACTCGGAGACGAGCACGCTCGCCGACCTCCCCGTTGCCGAGAACCCGCAGAACCCCGATGCCCGGTTCATCCAGCTGGCCTCCCTCGCCGAGAAATACTGGGACAAGCCGGAGGACCTGCCGGTCAAGCCGGCCGCCGCGGCCCAGGCAGGCCGCGGCTACGCGCTCTTCGACCCGGCGAGCAACCAGGGATTCATAGCGATCCGGCAGCTGCCCACGGTGGAGACCGGCAAACGCTACCACCTCTGGGTGCTCGACGCCGCGTCGGGCCAGATCCGCGAGGCGGGCATCCTCCCCCTCGAGGGCGCGAGCCGCGGACTTTACTTCTTCTCGGTGGCCCCGGGCACGGGCGCCAAGTCAGAGCGGCTCGACTTCTTCGTTACCGCCGAGGACGGAGCCGTGGCCGACCCCGTGCAGCCCCACGGCAAGGTGGTGCTCGGCGACCGGGACTTCTGACGGGGCCGCGCGCTCGCATTCGCCTTTATTCGCGCAGAGGCGCGTGCAGATTGTCTGCGACGTGACCACCCCGCCCCCGACCCCAGAGGATGCGCGCCCAGGTCGCTGGACGCCGGCGCAATGGCTTGGGGCGCTGCTCCTCGTCGCGGCCACGCTCCTCACCTACCACAGGGTGTGGCATGCCGACTATATCTGGGATGACGACGCCCATGTGACGCCGCCGGTGCTCCGGACCTTCCACGGCCTGGCCCGGATCTGGTTCCAGCCAGGTGCGACGCAGCAGTATTATCCCGTCCTCTATTCCGCCTTCTGGGCCGAGCACCGCCTCTGGGGCGATGCGGCCACCGGCTACCATCTCGCCACTATCCTCCTTCACGCGGCCGCGGCCTGCCTGTTCTACCGGCTGTTGGCGCGCCTGGCCGTTCCCGGGGCCCTCCTCGGCGCAGCCCTGTTCGCCCTGCATCCCGTGAACGTGGAATCCGTCGCGTGGATCTCGGAGCAGAAAAACACGCTCTCCGCCGTGTTTTATTTCGCGGCGGCGCTCGCCTACCTGGATTTCGACCGGGGCCGCCGCTGGGGCCCGTATGGCCTCGGGACAATCCTCTTCACCCTGGCGCTCCTGAGCAAGAGCGTGACCGCCGTGTTGCCCGCGGCGCTGCTCGTGGTCCTCTGGTGGAAACGCGGGCGCCTCGCCTTGAAGGGCGACGTGCCCCCGCTCGCTCCATGGTTCGGCCTCGGGGCGGCCTCGGGGACCTTCACCGCGTGGATGGAGCGCACCCACGTCGGGGCGCATGGCGCCGCGTTCCATTTGAGCGTCGCCGACCGGGTCCTCGTGGCCGGCCGCGCCCTTTGGTTCTACCTGGGCAAGGACCTGTGGCCCTCGGGCCTGACATTCATCTATCCGCGCTGGGCCATCGATTCGGGAAGCGCCGCCCAATACGTTTTTCCTGCCGCGGCCGCCGCGGTCCTCGCCTGCTGCTGGGCGGCGCGGCGCACGTCCCGATCCCCGCTGGCCGCCGGTCTCCTCTTCGCCGGCACCCTCTTCCCCGCGCTCGGCTTCGTCGATGTCTTCCCTTTCCTGTACTCCTTTGTCGCCGACCATTTCCAATACCTGGCATCGGCGGTCATTGCCGCCGCCGTCGCGGCGAGCGCGACCCTAGCCATCGGCCTCCTGTCCCCGGGCGCGCGCCACGCCCCGCGCGCCGCGTGCTGGGCCGTCGTCGCCCTGCTCGCCTCGATCGCCTGGCGGCAAAGCGGCCAGTATGCGGACGTCCAGACGCTGTGGCGGGCCACGATCGCGCGGAATCCCGAGTGCTGGATGGCCTACAACAACCTCGCGGCCGAGATGCTGTCGGCGGGCCGCACCCAGGACGCAATCGACGACGCGGTGGCGGCCCTGAGGCTGGCGCCCGACGATGCGGCCGCGCATGCGACGCTCGGGGAGGCGTTCAGCGCATCGGGCCGGACGCGCGACGCCTTTGGGGAATTCAACCGCGCCTTGGAGCTGGAGCCGAACAACGCGGCCGCGCGCATCAACTTCGGGGCCCTCCTGCTGGCCGCCGGACGGACCAAGGATGCGAAGGCGCAGTACCAGACCGCCCTTGAGGTGGTCCCGGATTCCGCGACGGCCCACAGCGGCCTCGGAGGGGTGTACATGAGGGAGAACAACATCCCAGCGGCGATCGGCGAGCTTCGCCTAGCGCTCGAGGACGGACGGCCGGAAGCGTCGACCCATGCCAACCTCGGCACGGCGCTCATGATGATGGGGCGCGCGAACGAGGGCATCGTTGAGTACCGGGCCGCCATCGCGCTGGATCCCAAGCTTCTCGTGGCGCAGTTCAACCTCGGCAATGCGCTCCAGCAGAGAGGCGAGACCACGGCGGCCATCGAGCAATTCCGCAGGGCGATCGAGGTCGCGCCGAATTTTGCCCAGGCCCACTACAGCCTGGGCGCCCTCCTTCTTGGTGCGGGCCAGCTTGACGAGGCGATCCAGCAGCTGACCCGGGCCGTCCAGCTGGCCCCCAGCTATGCGCGGGCACGGCAACTCCTCTCCCAGGCCGAGGCCCGCGCGCATTCAGCCCAATGAACGCGTGGTTTCGCACCCCCCGTGCGGGCGAAAAACACCACCCAATCCCCGCAGATGCGCGGCGATTGGTATGTGAGTCCTTTCCCGGCGGAATTAGTCATTGACTATTCTGGAATGGTCGTTCTTGTATGTGTCATGCCCCGTGCAAAGGAATTCGACGAGACCGAGGTGCTTGAAAAGGCGCTCGAGCTTTTCCGCGCCCGCGGATTCAAGCACACCTCCTTCGACGACCTCACCCGAGAGCTCGGCGTGAGCCGTCAGAGCCTCTACGACACCTACGGGGACAAGAACACGCTCTACCATGCGGCGCTGAAGCGGTATCTGGACAGGGGACTCGGGTACTTCAGCCGCACGCTTGACGACGAGGCGCCGATCAAGGAAGTCGTGGGCCGCCTCTTTGAGGGCATCCTGGAGAACCAATGCTCCAAGAACGCGACCGGATGCCTGATGGTGAACACGATGGTGGAGCTTTCCCCCCATGATCAGGAAATCCGGGCACTCCTCCAGGGTCACGCCCGAGCGATCGAAGGCTTGTTCCTGGCCCGTTTCAGCGCGGCGCAGCGCAAGGGCCAGATCTCCAGGTCAAAGGACCCGTTGGCGCTCGCCCAATATTTCCACAATATCCTCCTCGGGATCGGGGTCGGCTCGCGCGCGCTGGGCAACCCCGATGCGCTGCGCGCGACCGTCGCGGTGGCCTTGACGGTGCTCGACTGATTTTCTTGTTACCTTTTTGGAACGCTTATTCCACTACGTTAGAAACCCACTCCCATGAAAAACAAAACAATACTCGTCACGGGCGGCACGTCCGGCATCGGACTCGCCACCGCCCAATACCTGCAAGCCCAAGGCGCGCGGGTCCTCATCACCGGGCGAAACCCGGAGGCCCTCGCGTCCACCCAGGCCGTCCTCGGCCCGAAGGCCATCGTCCTGCCCTCGGATTCGGAATCCATCAGCGACGCCCAGCAGCTGGGCGCCCTCGTCAAGAAGCACACGGAAAAGCTCGATGGCGCGTTCCTGAACGCCGGTATCGCAAAGTTTGGCCCGTTCGAGGCCATGACACCCGGTCTCTTCGACCAGATGTTCAACATCAACGTGCGGGGGCTTTTCTTCCAGCTCCAGGCGCTTTTGGGCATCCTGGCGGACCCCAGCAGCGTAGTGCTTAACGCCTCCATCGTCGCCCAACTCGGACTGCCCAACATGAGCATCTACTCCGCCACCAAAGCCGCCGTCGTCTCCCTCGGGAAGACGCTAGCCGTGGAGCTCGCCCCCAAAGGGATCAGGGTCAACACCGTGAGCCCGGGACCCATCGCGACCCCGGCATTCGGCAAGCTCGGCCTGCCGGCGGAGGTCCAGCAACAGATGGCGGAACAATTTGCCTCCCAGTCGGTTCTCAAACGCATGGGCAAGTCCGACGAGGTCGCCAAACTGGTGGGTTTTCTCATTTCCGAGGATTCGAGCTTCATCACGGGCGATGATGTGACGATAGACGGGGGCGTCCGCCTTACATGAACAGCGGAAGGATATAGCCATGTTCCCAGCACTCTTCATCCTTTCCGCCCTCTGCGTCCTGGTTGCCACCGACGGCCCCGGCTCGTCGAGATGAGCCTGGGGCCCAGGCTCTATGTCGACACGGTCGCCAGGTGATCGGCCAGGCGCGCCAGCGTCTGGTTGGCCCCCTCGATCGCATTGACTGCCTTTACCACCCGGTCGCGGGAATCCGCGGAGCGAAAGACCATCCTGAGCGTGACCCGGGTCTTTCCCGCCTCGTCGGCGAAGGTCGCTGTGGCCCTGAAGTGCGGTTCCGAAGCGTGGTCGTAGACCAGGCGTTCGTCCTTCACCACCTCGACGTAGACGCTCTCGTTGGGAAAGTTCCTGCCGTCGGGCCCATGCATGACATGGCGCCAGATCCCTCCGGGCCTGACATCCATCACCTCCACCGTGTTTGAGAAACCTGCCGGGCCCCACCATTGCACAATATGCTTGGGGTCGGTCCACATCTGGTAGACGAGCGCGCGAGGAGCGTCATAGGCTCGGGTGACGACGAATTCCCTGTCTGCGGTATCGGATGATGAGGGCATGGTGAAGTGTATCTAGAGCGATGGGTTGTCCTAGTATCCGGCGAGGTAGGCCTCGAGCTGGTCAAACGTTCCTCCAAATCCCTGGCGCATGGAGTCGTGCCAGGAATCGAACTTCCTGCACTCGGCCTCGGAGGCGTTGATGGGGCCGCCCGTGAGGGACAGCGTCGTCCTGCCGCCCTCCTCGGTGAGCGTCATGACATTGAGGATCTCAAGCGGCCAGTCCGGCGAAAAGGGCGCCCTGACGATGTTCCCGCTCGCGTCCGAGAATGAGTTCACGAGGACAAGCCTCTCGGGCGGCACGATCTCGCGATAGACGAACTTGCCCCACATCTCGCGCCCGTCCGGCGTGAGCATCGAGTAGAGGAAGGTGCCGCCCGGACGCAGGTCCAGCTTGGCGACCTTCAGCGTGCTACCCTTCGGGCCCCACCATTGGGCGAGCCGGGACGCCTCGGTCCAGGCGTCGAAGACAAGCGTCCTCGGCGCGTTGAACACGCGCGTGATCGTGAACTCGGATTTCGGGGCGGCATTATTTTCCATGGTGCTTGGTGGTCTTTCCCTTGGCCTGGATCTCGGCGAGGTATTCCCCGAGCCTGTCAAAGCTCCCCTCCCAGTGGCGCCGGTATCCTTCCGTCCAGTCGGACACCTGCTTCAGGGGCTCCGCCTCCAGGCGGCACGGCCTCCACTGCGCCTGCCGCCCCCGGGAGATCAGGCCAGCCCTCTCAAGCACCTTCAGGTGCTTCGAAATGCCCGGCATGCTTATCTTGAAGGGCCGAGCCAGCGCCGTGACCGAGCTTTCCCCCGACACCAGGCGCGCGAGTATCGCCCGGCGGGTGGGATCGGCCAGGGCCGAGAAGGTGATGCTGAGGGCGTCGGCGGTCATCGTTCCTTAACCTATTGGTTAATTAACTTAATGGTTAATGATGTGCCGCCGGTCAAGCGATTATTTTTTCACCCGCTCGTCCCATAGGCCGCTGCGCCCCGCCCCGTTTGCATATGGGCCGATTGCGGACTCATTTTGACCATGACCGCATCACTCCTCTCCAACGAAATCCTGCCGACCAGCGACGCGCCGCTGTTTGACGCCTATTCCAACGCCGTGTCCGATGCCGTGTCCGCGGCGCATACCGCCGTCGCCCACATCGAGGTGCGCGGCGAGAAGGAGCAGGGAGGCACGGGCTCGGGCTTCTTCATCTCCCCCGATGGCTACCTGCTGACGAACAGCCACGTGGTCCATGGCGCGAAGGAGATCCGCGTCTTCCTGTCCGACGGCAGAAAGCTCACTGCGGACCTCATCGGCGACGACCCGGATTCGGACCTCGCGGTCCTTCGCGTCAGCGCCGACGAGCTTGCCCACCTGACCCTTGCCGACAGCAACGCCGTCCGCATGGGCCAGATCGCTATCGCCATCGGCTCGCCGATGGGCTTCCAGCAGACGGTCACGGCGGGGATCGTGAGCGGGCTCGGCCGCTCGCTGCGCGGGGCCTCGGGCCGGCTCATCGACAACGTGATCCAGACGGACGCGGCGCTCAACCCCGGCAACTCCGGCGGGCCGCTCGTCAACACCCGCGCCGAGGTTATCGGCGTCAACACCGCCATCATCAGGCCGGCGCAGGGGATCTGCTTCGCCATCGCGAGCAACACGGTGCGCTGGGTGGCCGCGTGGCTGATCAAGGAGGGGCGCATCCGGCGCAGCTTCATCGGCGTCGCGGGGCAGACCGTGCCGCTCCTGCGCAAGCTGGTCCACCACCACAAGCTGGCCCAGGACACGGGCGTCCTCGTCGCGGGGATTGAGCCCGACAGCCCGGCATCGAGGTCGGGCCTCGTGGAGGGGGACGTCCTGCTCGCGCTCGACGGCGTGTCGACCCCCGCCGTGGATTCCCTGCACAAGCTCCTCACCGGCGACCGCATCGGCGAGCGGGCGATCGTGTCGTTCCTGCGCGGCGTCGAGCTGCGCCGCCACGCCATCATCCCGCTCGAGATGCCGGGGAAGGCCTGACGCCACTCAGCGGGCCATGCCGTCCGTGCCGATGCGCTCCCAGAAGCCGACGGCCCAGTCGGTGTCCGTGCCCGCGTAGTGGTGCCACACGTAGCGTGATCGGATCTTGTTCCAGAGGGGCACGAACCGCTCGTTGGCATGGTCGTTGTCCCTCTGGAGCCACATCACGTAGCGCACGTTGTTCTTGAGGAGCCAGCCCATGGGGTCGTCCATCCTGCCCGCGTAGAAGTCGTTGACCTCCTTGACGCGCAGGCGGATCTCCATCCTGAACTGGCGCCACGTGCCCTCCTGCACGGGCCAGCCCATGTAGCACTCCTTCTCGCCGAATATGGGGATGACCGTGGCGTCCGTGTTGTCAAAGGTCAGGCCGCTATCGAGGCAGATCCCGTCGGGAAGGGCCTTCAGCTCGGTGACCATGTCGCGGATCGTGTCATCCTTCGTCAGCCAGTAGGTGCCGTCCAGGTGCCCCATGCTGTTCTTCGGCGTGTCCACGAAATACCAGGCGTAGTCGAGGGCCTGGGCGCACGGCAGGAGCAGCGCGACGATCGAGCCATAGCGGCACAGGCGGCTCCTGGAGCCGAGGTTGAGGGCTCCCAGGCTCAGGACGCCCGCCGTGTAGAGCCAGCCCCACCACTTGAGCGTGCTGTTGTAGCGCGCCCATGTGCGCGTGCCCGCGAAGACATCGTGGTTGAAGAAGAGCTCCGTGCAGACGAGCAGCACGACCCACACGCAGACGAAGTAGAGGCATAGCCTCTGCTTCTCCCTGTTGTAGGCCGCGAGGACGAGCAGCGCCACGAGGGGCCAGAAGACCGAGAGCCACTCGACGACCGTGGCGTGGGACGCCGCGGGTGTGATCCGGATCGAGGTCGTGTGGACGGCGGATTCCTGGACGAAATTGACGATGAACGGGTACGCGAGGGCTGTGGTGACGCCCGCGCCGAAGAAGCCGGCGAGCCAGTGGTCCTTCTCGCCGGAGAGCGCCCGGTGGATGAACCAGAGGGCGACGACGATCGTCTGCAGAGGGAACACCCACGTGTTCCCGATCAGGCTGAAGGGCACCGTCGCGGCCAGGAGCGCGTGGTAGACCCGCCGCCGGGCCGGCGACTCCTCGCCGTCGAGCGTGGCGATGAGGAGCAGCGAGAACATGAGCACGAGGAAGCCCGTGAGCGGCGGGTGGAACTCGCCGATGGTGAGGACGAAGCTCATCGGCTCGACCGGCATCTCCAGGGGCAGCGTGTCCGGCTGGTACATGAGCCTGTCGAGGACATGGCCGAAGGAGGTCTTGCGGTCGGGACTCCAGACGATGCCAAGGTAGCGCGAAATCTCCTCCGGCTGGATATAGTGCTGCCTCATCGCCAGGTGGATGACCAGGCCCAGGCCGCAGCCCCCGACGAGAAGGGCTCCCGAGACAATCCATGCGCCCGGCTTCCAGGAGCAGAACCGGCGCGCCGCCGTGAACATCGCGCACGTGATGAACCCGCTGACGATGCAATAGGCCAGCTGGTAGGCGATGTTCGGCCCGAACCGGAACCAGCGCCCCATCAGGGCCGCCGAATAGAACTGGAAACTGTAGTAGAAGTCCGCGTTGAACGGGGGCATCCAGCGGTCCGGGGGCGGCAGCGTCCTGCCCATGGCGTAGTCCTGGATGAAGACCAGGTCGGGTATCCGCTCCCCGAAGAGGTCGATGTCGGGGAAGGTGTACCTCCAGGCGAGCAGGTACAGGACGCCGACGCCGAACGCCGCCTCGACGATCGCGTTCTTGCGCAGGATGTCGAAGTCGCGCCACGCGAGCCACACCGACAGGGTCGTGCTGAAGGGCAGGATCCACAGCCTCGGCCCGAATCCGTGGAAGTGCTCGATGGAAAAGAAGACGAGGCAGATCCCCAGGATCCCCGCTATCCGCGCCACCGCATAGTCGCCGGTCAGCCGCATGCAGGCCAGGCCGAGGCCCACCAGGTTGACCCATATCACGCCCAGGCTGATCAGCAGGAAAAGCAGCGTCATTTCGCGGAGAAGGGGCCGCAGGCCGGGAGGCCGGCGACTCCGCGCCATTGCACCGCGCGAGCGGGGGCGTGTAAACCTGAAAGCTGGACTGGGGACGCAGCGGCCCTAACGGTGGCGCATCAGCAGGAAGAGCACGAAGAACATGCCGACCATCGCCGCCAGGGCGCAAAAGCCGATGAGGAGGCCCGCGAGGATCGGGGTGCCGTGGAGGCTCAGGCGCCACTTGGGCGCCTCCAGCCGCTGGGACAGGCCGGTCACGTGCACACGGTCGGGAGCGTCGAGAGCCGCCTTGAACGCGGCCACCGTGCGGTAGCGCTCCTCGGGCTTGCGCCGCAGCGCGCACAGCACGATCTCCTCGGCCTGGGGCGACAGGTCGGGGTTGATCGAGCGCGGCGCAGGCGGGTCGCCGTTGACACGCATGTGCGCCGCCACCCAGGGGTCCTCGTTCCTGTAGGGAAGGACGCCCGTTAGCATCTGGTAGAGGATGACGCCCAGGCTGTAGATGTCGGTGCGCTCGTCGTTGCGCTTGTTGCGCACCTGCTCCGGCGCCATGAATTCAGGCGTCCCGAAGAGCGGGGCGAGGGACGCGAGCAGTCCCCTGCCCTCGTCGAGCCCCGCCGACATCCCGAAGTCGACGAGGCAGATCCGGCCGTCGCGGCAGACCATGATGTTGTCGGGCTTCAGGTCGCGGTGGATGATGCGCCGCTCGTGCATCTTCCCCAGGGCCGCGCAGAGCGACGAGGCGATCCTGAGCGCGTCGCGCTCGGGGATCGGCTTCGTGCGGTGGATCACGAACGCCAGGTTGCAGCCGTCGATGAACTCCGTGACGAGGTAGGGCCGGCTCCTCGACTCGCCGACCGGCACGAACCTCAGCAGGAACGGGTCGCTCAGCATGAGGCCGATGCGCTCCTCGCGCTGGAACCGGCCGAAGGCGACCGGATCGCTTTCCGTGCGCAGGTGCGGCACCTTGACGGCCACGTCGTGGCCCGTCTGGACGTCGCGCGCCTCGTAGACCGTTGTCGCCATGCTGCGCCCCGCCACGTCCTTGATGAGGAAGCGTCCGTCGAGCAAATGCCCCGAGGGAATCTCCTTCTCGTCCGACTCCCCCGTGGGCACGCGCGCGGGCAGGTCGGCGCAGCACGGCATTCCGGCCAGGGGCCGTATGTCCCGCGGCGTCTCGACTCCCATCGTGCGCGAGAGGGCGCGGTCGAAGGCTTCGGTCATGCTGCGATTCTAGAGGGATAGGCGGCGCGCCGTTAGTTAATTAGGCAGTCCAAGCCGCTAAGAATTCATAAAGCTGCCCTCCAAATCTTGTTGTTTCCGGGGATTGCGCGATGTGCTCCACTCTGGCCTGAAGCATGAAGACGCGCGCCACCCTAGCCCTTCTGGCCGCCGCGGCCCTTGCCGCCTGCTCCAAGGCGCCCGTCGCGCCGGCCGATTCCGGGGAGGTCCACATGCACCACGCGCATGCCCCCCACGGGGGGACCGTGCTGAAGCTCGGCGACGATGCCTACCATATCGAGCTGGTCCTGAATCCGGCCACGGGGACCCTTCAGGCCTTCGTCCTCGACGACGAGCTCGAGGACTTCGTGCGTTCATCGTCGCCCTCGATCGAGATCACGGCGCACGCGGGCGGCGCGTACCGGGACCTCGTCCTCGTCGCCGTCGCCAACCCGGTGACGGGAGAGACCGCGGGGGACACCTCGCTCTTCGAGGCAAGCGCCGACTGGCTCAAGGTAACGCCGGAATTCGACGGTGTCGTCAAGTCCGTGACGGTCCGGGGCGCCACGTTTAACGCCGTGGCGTTCAACTTCCCAAAGGGCAACGGGGCGGCGCCCTAGCGGGACCGCCCGCTCACTTCGGCGAGATCTTCTCCGCGGCCACCTTGGCGTTGGGGCAGGAGTCGATCCAAGTGCCCCGCGGCGCCGCCCACTCGGCCGCATTCGCGATGACCCGCTGCACGTTCGCGTCAAAGTAAGTCGGGTAGGTCTCATGGCCGGGGCGGAAGTAGAAGATGCTCCCGTTGCCGCGCCTCCAGC
>Ga0302314_10014093_pt1 | contig 13695 bp, 20 predicted proteins | sample III_Palsa_N2_3_FD_200533 | JGI IMG/M metagenome (GOLD analysis project Ga0302314, IMG submission 200533) | Peat permafrost microbial communities from Stordalen Mire near Abisko, Sweden - III_Palsa_N2_3 | ecosystem: Environmental > Terrestrial > Soil > Palsa > Peat permafrost | place: Sweden... | reverse complement strand
CTCCAAGGGTGCCCTTGATCTCGTCCCGCCATAGTTCGACGATGTCGTCGCAGAGAACGCAGCCGACGAGAGGAGAGTCTGCGGAGCCCAGCGGAACGATGCTGGTCATCTCTGGCTTCTGGGTTGTAGTGATTCGGACGGCCAGGCAGCTGTCCAGCTTCTGGTTTCGCGCATTGTTCGAAACGACCAGGAAGGGCTTAGGGCCTTTGCCCAGGTCTGCCCGGTAAACGACACCGCGCACAGGAGTGATCTCGGGCACGCAGTTCAGTCCTCGCTAGATCCACGGCGACGCTGCCGCATTGTCCGCTCGTACTCGTGGTCTTCGTCGTTCTGGGAGGCGGCGAGAGCTGCGTAGCCGCTGACCATGACCTGCTGCTGGACGGCGGCTCGGCCGGCTTCTATGAGGGCTTGGAGGGCCTCTGCCTCTGAGGGGTTCTCGGATAGCTCGATGCCCAGCGCGGCGAGGGCCGCGCGTTCCACGCTTTGCGGCTGCCGGACTCGCTCGACGGCTTGGGCGTCCTCTGCTGTCACGGGCACGGACTTCCGGGCCACTGTCCTACGAGTGAGGGTGCTCATGAATCAGATATTGCTGCAAATATTGCAGCCAAGCAAGCTGCAAAACTAGCCAACCACTGTTGCCCTTGACACAGCAGCGAAGCCCGTACACAGGTTTCACTCAGTTGGCCCCGCCCTCACCTGGTGATCGGGTGCTTCTGCACGGGGGCGCCTGCCCCGCCCATGACTAGTTGAATGTAGTCATCGGATCATGACGAAGGCCCAGTCCCTCTGCTCCCCGCCAGTGCGGGGTGGTAGCCGTCCTGCCAGCTGCCAGAGCCAGCAGGAGGACGGCCGGGTACCAGGGCCTCCGGTACGGATTCAGTACACATGAGGACGAGAAATGACCGCTAACGATGAGAACTACCGAGAGTGAATTTCGCAGAGTGGGCGAGCATCTCCTTGCTGGCGTGCAGGTCCGCTCCGGCGGCGTGGGCGATCGATGCCGTGCCGTGGCGCAGGTCGTGCAGGCGGACCGGCGGGAGGTCCAGCGCCTCGTACAGTTCGCGGAACCGGTTGGAGACGGCGGTGAGGCCCCAGGCCGGTCTCCGTTCCTCGCGGGCTGCGCGCTGCCGCTCCCGGTTGGCCTCCAGGACGGCGACAGTGTCCGAGTGCAGGGCGATGGTGAGTGGCCCGGCGTCGGTCTTCGGGTCGTCCTCGTAGACCTCCCACCCGTACCGCGAAGGGTGGGCACTGGTGCCAATGGCCTTGCCTTTGAGGGTTCTGACCACGGATCGGGTGAAGGGCCCATGGGAGCCGAGGTCGTGATCGACCCCGTTGACCAAGCAAGTTCCAGTGTATTGCGGCGGATTGCCTGATATGGGTCCAGAATGGGTCTGTCACATCCAAGTCCGGCTTGTGGAAGGACGCTTGGGTCTGCGGATCCTCGGCAGTCGTTCCTGTCCGGCGTCGATCTGAAGGGTGATTCGTTGACAAGCAGTCATCGGCTCCGCCTCTGGAGCGGTGGCGCGCACACCCCTGCGCCACCGCTCGATCGAGTCGGGGCCGGTCTCTCCTGATCCCGCGGATGCCAACGTAGATCGTGGGAGCTGAACCGGAAGCGGGCCCCGACAACCACCACCTTTCCCGTGAGTGCGTTGAAGGAGAACCGTGAGGGCAAAGCCGAAGACCCTGCACTTCCCGCCGCTGTGGCCGACGGTGGTCATCGTGGTCGTGATCGTCCTGTTCCTCGTCCGTCCGGACATCGGAGCCGACCAGATCAGGGCCGTCGAAACCATCGTCTACCTGCTCGCAGGAGGTGGCGTCTCCGCTGCATCGGTCGTCGGGCACCGCAAGCCGACGGCTGAACAGGGTCAGTGACCCAGGGCCCCGGATCGTTGCACACACGATCCGGGGCCGCTCCCTGAGGCCGTGAGGTCGAGGTCGCCACGTCTTTCGGTGACGGAGTAGTCGGCCGAGTGCCGGTGGGATCCGTTCTGGAGTGGCTATTTTTCATGTTTTGCGCTGGTGGTGACTAGTCCCCACTCTCCTCTGACCTGGTGGTTTGCCGATCGGGGCACGTATTGGGCGCATAGGTGGTGAAGGCGCAGGCGCGAGACCTCCGGCCACTCGAAGTCGGCCGTGCGCGGCGTAGCGTCCTGGTGGGGGACGGCGCTGACGGGGTAGATGAGCGCGGGCTCGTAGATCGAGCTGTGGGACGCGGGGCCGACAGCTGCGGCGCGCAGCTTGGAGACGTCGGGCCTACCAGTGGGTGGGATCAGCCACTGGTGGCGGGAGTCTGCTCGCGGTCGGGGGCCGGGGAGGGCCGGGACCCGTCTTCGGCGAGGTAGTACGGGCTGCACGGGGAGAGCGTGTGGTTCGGCCCCGCTCGCGCCACCGCCCGCGCCACCGCTCGCGGCATCCGCCTGACCGGCACCACCGTCTCGCCACCTCGGAGTGACGCGTGTACTGGGCGATGAGGGATGTGATAGCTCGTCGGCTGACCGACAGCACCACTCCCACCTGGCGCGACGCATGACTGACAACCCGCGACGGGGGCCGTCCTGGGGCAGATCGACGCGCGCGAGCGCATGCTCTGCGAGGGGGCCGAACAGGCCCGGGCCGGGGTCGAGGAACTGGCCGCGCACCTGCGCGAACTCGACGAAGAGAGCGACAACCTGCGGATCACCCGTGAGGCCCTGCTCGGTCTCACCGAGGAACCGCTCGTCACCGAAGCGGTTCCGCAGTCGGCCACGCCGGGCCATCCGGCCTACCAGCGGATCCTGGCCGCCTTCGCCGACCCTGTGTGTCATGGCCCCTGGTCCTGGCCCCGCCCCGGTCGGCGCTGGTTCGGGTTCGCGGTGGGTAGAGTCTGTCCGATAGGAGCGTGAACGCGTCCGGTTGGCGGAGGCTCACCAGGGAGGTGCTGCGTGAGGCTTAGGGCATGTCATCCGCAGCGATCGCTGCGCCGATCCAGGAGGTCCCTGTGTTCATTGCCATCGTCGACTTCGGCACCGCCGTCACCGACCGCGCGACTGCCTTCAACCATCTTGATGCCGAACGTGACCAGATCAGCACCATGCCCGGTAACCTCGCCTTCCGGGTCTACGCCTCACGGGAGGACGACACCCGGGTCACCATCGTGCATGAGTGGGAGGATGAGGCGTCGTTCGACGGCTACCTGAATTCAGCCTCCTTCGCTCGCTTCGGCGAGGCGGTCCGCCCGCTCATGGTCGGCGCGCCGGTAAGCCGGCGCTTCCGCGCCGAGCCGGCGACGGTCGTCTGACCGCTACCACAACGGACTATCACCATCGGCCCGGGCGAGGCAATCGATGACCCGCAAGGCGTACAGCTTCGTCCGGACGTTTGCCGCGGGGCCCGCTCGCGATCTCTGCGTTGATCGCCACTACCTGCTCTGCGCCTCCGCCGGTGCCCTCCGGCTGGAGGCGCAGGGCCGGGCGTGGTTGCTGCCGCCGGGCCGGGCTGCTCTGATCCAGGCGGGCCGGGCGATTCAGGTGAGCATCCCGCGGCCGGTCACGACCTCGTCGGTGCTGTTCGACACCGGATTCGCCCCGGCTCCGCCGGCGCCGTTGACCGTGTTCGACCTCAGCCCTCTCGCCCGCTCCCTGGTGGCTGAATGCGGTATCTGGGGCGAGAGTGACCAACCCCTCACCGCGTACGCCGAGACCCTGTTCGCCGCGCTCGCCGCAGTGACGTGGCGGCTCGCCGAGCAGCCGAGCCCGGTCGTCGTGCCGGTGGGGCGATCTCCGGAACTTCGCCGAGCCCTGCGACTGACCGAGGAGCGGCTCGACGGTGAAGTCCGCTTCGAAGACCTGGCACGAGAGGTTGGCCTCGCACCGCGGTCGCTGGCACGCCGATTTTCGGACGAGACCGGCATGACCTGGCGGGCAGTCCTGCGCCGGATGCGCCTGCTACGCGCGATCGAGGAACTCGCCGCAGGCGACACCCAGGTGACCAGGATCGCCTTCATGGTCGGCTACACGTCCCTGTCAGCCTTCAATGCCGCCTTCCTGGAGCTGACCGGCCGCACACCCACCGACTACCGGGCCAGCTTCCGTCCCTGATCAGCCTCACCGAGCGGCCTCACCGGGCAGCCTCACCGCAGCTGGACGGGCTCTCGGGCGGGCTTCTCTCGGGCGGGCTTCTCCCGGACAGGCTTCTGGGCGTCGGGTTGCGCGGCGGCCGACTCCGGCCAGGGGCCCCTGAACTCCGCAACCCGGTCCAGCTACCTGGCCCGACGCCGCACGACGGTCACCGTGCTGTTGACCTCGCTCGCCGCTCCACTCGGCTACGCGGTGATCCGACCGTGGATCGGCTCGGATGCCGCCGCGCTGGCGCTGGCGGGTGCCCTGCCCGCCCTCGCCACGGCTGTGCAGGCGGTTGTGCACCGCCGCGCGGAGCGCTGGGCCGTCCTGTCTGCTGCCGCCTTCGCCCTCGCAGGCCTGGCCTCAGTCCTGGCAGGTGGCAGCAGCCTCCCGCTGAAGCTCCACGAGGCCGCCGTGATTTTCACCCTGGGCCTGGTCCTACTCGCTGCGGCCATCGTGCGCCGCCCGCTGCCGGTCAGCCGGTTCCTGCGGATACCAGAGGGTTCCTGGTGCTGCACGGCCTGCTCCACCTCGCACTCGCGCTCACTCTCATTCCACTGTACTTGACCAATATGACGATGCCGAGTGTGCTGTGATCGAAGGCCCGCCCTTCTGCGGCTCCGGAGATCTGCTGTCCGCTGCCAGGGCTCGTGCGCCAATGGGTCTATCTCAGGCTGGTTCTGATGTGTGGTCAAGACTGCTGCTGTTCGAAGGCGGTGGGGCCTGGTTGTGCGCTATCGTCCGTGATCGAAGAACTCAATAAGCGACCCCGGCAGCGCGCCAACGCTCCGGGGTCCGGCACGAGGAGCAGCAACTCCCTATGCACGTCCATCGTAGCCGTCACACGTGCGGCTTTACCGTCCTGCCCAACTTCCTCCTTCAGGACCGGCGGCTGTCCTACACCGCCCGGGGCCTGCTGGCCGACCTGCTCTCGCGCCCCGACGGGTGGCGGGAGGACGGTCGGCACATGTCCGACACCAGCCCGCAGGGCCGACTGGCGGTCGCCAAGGCGCTGCGCGAGCTGACCGCCGCCGGGTACTACCGGGTGATGCGCGTCCGCCAGGTGGACGGGACCTTCATCAGCGAGGCCCACGTCTACGACACCCCGCAGCTGAACGTGCAGGCCACTCCGGCTCCCAGTCGTCCGGTCCCCGGTGGAGCGGCAGCCGATCGCTGTGGCTTCAACCCCGTAAAGGACCTGGAGAAAGAACCCGCCCTCCCCGCGCCTCGCCAGCGGGCGACGGTGCCGCGCAGCGGCAGCCCCGTCGGCGACGCCGCTGCCATCGCGGACGGCCCCGCGAAGCAGGCGGCGGAGGCGTTGCTGCGGGTCGTCGGGCCAGAGCCGCGCCTGCGCGTGGGGACCGTCGAGGCCCTGGCCCTCGCGCCCCAAGTCGCCGCCTGGCTGGAGCGCGGCCGCACCGAACGCGACCTCGGTCAGGCCCTGCTGACCGGGCTGCCCGAACGTGTCCACAGCGCGACCGTGCTGCTGCGTGACCGCCTCGTGCGCAAGCTGCCGCCGCTCCCGGCCCAGCTGCCCGCGTCCGGGCCTGCCTTCGCGCCCCTGATCATCGAGTGCCCCACCTGCGGTGATCCGGTGCGGGAGACGGGCATCTGCCGCACCTGCGCCGGGCTTGGGCCCCGCACCGTGGCGATCGGTACCGGCGAGGCCGCCACCAGGCGCGGAGTCGCCCGCGTGCGCGCTGCCATGCGGCCGTCGGTCGGGCAACCCACACCCAGCAGAGCCTGATTCCCGCCGTGGACCGGCCGCCTCACCTCATCCACCGCCCGTCCGGCGACGTAACCAATGGCGTTGACTGTGGCTCCGGTTGGGCGGCGCCCGGGGTCTCGTGACCACGGCCGGGCCACCGTCGCCTCCGTCCACCGACAGCCCGAAACTCGCCAACGCGTCGATGACCAGGACTCACAGCGTGCACGCATGCTCCCAGGGTCCGGGGATCCGATGCCGGTTCCTGGCGACGAACCAGTAGGCTCCAGCTGCCATTTGGGCGATGACGGGCAGCGACAGCAGACGTCCGGCGGCACGGGCGCCACGGTTGCCGGTCCGGGCCCAGGCCGCGAACGCGGCGGCACCGCTGTGGCGTTGGTCGCCCTGGACGAACCACATCCGAGCTCTGGCCTGATTCTCCGTCAATCCGTAGACCGTCAGATCGGTGCTCTGCCAGGGATGGATCGAGCCGGCCAGCGCCAGGCGCGGCGGCAGGAAGCGGACGGCTTCGCGGCAGAAGCCACAGCTGCCGTCGTAGATGATCACTGGTGACATGGCGTCGGGCATGCTCCACCGTCCCTGTCTGCGGGCCGGCCGTTCAGTCGGCCGATCCGGTCTGCGGCAGTACGAGCACAGTTTCTGGCCTGGACAACCTCCGCACCCCGCCCCCGGGTGCTCGCGGCAGGGCGCGCCGACACGCCTGTCCCAGGGCCGTCCAGAAGCGGTCGGGAAGGAACACGGCGTCCGCGACGATCATTGCTCCGGAGAAGATCGGGAGTCCCAGGAGAACTGCGATGCCCACGTGCATGCCGACCAGCGGGGCGAGCACGGCGTACTTGAATCTGCTGAACAGGACGAACGGGACGGCTACTTGCAGCAGCACCGTCGCATAGCTCGCGACGGCGACCAGCATCGGATGGCTGTCCACCAGGAGCGACAACGCGGGCCAGGGCCGGAACAGGTCGAGGTTCAGGACGTAGTGCAGGGCAGTGCCGTTTCCCCAGGATCCGCCCTGCACCTTGTACAGCCCGGCGGACCCGTAAAGGAAGCAGACCTGAGCCGCGATGACGAACATGCCGCAGTTGTGCAGCACCGTGGTCAAGAGTCGGCGGGCGCTTGCCAGGTGGCTCAGCAGGTCGCCCGCTCCGCGGGTTCGTGCTGGTCGTGCTGGTCGTGCGACCTTGCCCGCGGACGCTCGGATCCGGGCTCTGCGCGCATCAAGGGACCAGCGTCGGCCGCACGCGGTGAAGGGCAGGTACAGGGCCATCAGCAGGATGAGATTGTCCCCTCCGTCCGTCATGAAGATGGCTCGTGCATGGAAGGAGGCGACCACGACCGCGAACAGGACCGACACCGCCCGGGTGCGCCAGCCGAGCATGAACAGTGCGGAGCTGGCCAGCGCCAGCGCGTAGCAGACCTGGAAGTATGCCCGACTGTCGGACAGGGTCAGGATGCTGGACCAGCCTGTCTGCTGGAACAGCTTGGTGGCCAGTGCGGGTGTCCACGGCGAACCCGGACCCCAGATCTCGTCGCGGTGCGGGAACTCCCTCAGCAGGAGAGCCAGGTAGAGCAGCCCGTACCCGACGCGCAGCACCGCCGCAGCGTAGAGGGAGATCGGCTTCCCGGTCACAACGGTGCACAGCGCTCCGAGGCGATCGATCAGGCGATGTGCGTGTTCAGTTTCCATCGGATGCCACCTTCCACCAGGGCAGGTACCTGGTCTCGATCGAGGCCGGGGCGTTGGGACGGGGGCCGCCTGCTCCGGCGGCGATCGGCCGCGTGATCACCCGCAACTCGATGTACTCGAATGTGCTGTGCCGGTAGGCGGAGACACGATCCACCGCGATGTTGCGCAGGTACTTCTGCAACATCACGGCCCGCTCCGAGGCCGCCCGGTCATCGTTGCCGTGCGATGCGACGTAGGCGTCCCAGGCGCGGCGCAGCATGTTCTGGGAGGTGTGGCTCGGGAAGGCGTTGTGCTTGATGGCGGAATCGTCGACGGCGGTCAGGTCGAACCAGTCACTGAGCCGGCGGGTGCCGCCAGCGGAGACGTGGAAAGTCCTCGCGGAAATCTGCTGGGTGACCGATTGCGGATCCGGGGCGAAGAGTCGCCAGTTCTGCTCGAACAGCGGGTAGATCCAGGCGTTGACCTGCCTGCTGTAGCGCTGCGACACCGGGTTCGAAGGGGCCACGTACAAGAAGACCAACAGCACGTGGACGAGGGACACCGCCACACACAGGGCCGCGACGATGCCCACGATTGCCCGCAACGGGCGCGGCAGAGCTGAAAATCCTGGAGGCACGCTGGATTCCCCGGCCGAAGGCCGCACCCGTGGTCCGGTACGTGCGGTGACCGCGTCGTGGACCGGCCCGCAGCACGGGTCCTCCGCATCCTGTGCCCCAACGGCACTGGGCACTGTGCCGCTCCTGGTCGTTCGCATCCTCGTTGCTCCCCTCGCAGCAGATCCGCTGTGATCTTGGAATTCCTCATCGCCGGCCACAAGCGGCACACGACGATCCGCATGAGATCCGTCGTGTGCCGCTGGGGTCAGCTACACCGAGCGGGAGACCGCCTCGCAGTCACCGTCACCGTCACCGTCACCGTCACCGTCACCACACATGCGGCGGGCACGGGATGGGCGGGCACGGGATAGGTGGGCACGGGATGGGCGGGCATGGGACCGGCGGGCAGTCCCCGCCGGTGGTGCCGCCGGTGGTGCCGCCGGTGGTTCCGCCGGTCGTTTCGCCCGTGGTCCCGCCGGTCGTTTCGCCCGTCGTGCCGCCGGTGGTTCCGCCGGTCGTTTCGCCCGTGGTCCCGCCGGTGGTCCCGCCGGTCGTTTCGCCCGTCGTGCCGCCGGTGGTTCCGCCGGTTGTGCCGCCGGTGGTTCCGCCGGTGGTGCCGCCCGTCGCGCCGCCCGTAGTCCCGCCGGTCGCGCAGGTTTCCTGGGTGATGGTGTCGGTGTCGAGGGTGACCGATCCGTTCCGGGCCAGGGCGCGGCCGTCGATGGTCGTGTTGGTGGTGACCGTGATGGAGGTCAGGGCGAGGATGTTGCCCACGAAGGTGGAGGCCGTTCCGAGGGTGGCGGAACTGCCGACCTGCCAGTAGACGTTGCAGGGCTTGGCGCCGTTGACCAGCAGGACCCGGCTGGCGGACGCTGTGGTCAGCGTCGAGCCGATCTGGAAGATGAAGACGGCGTTGGGGTCGCCCTGGGCATCGAGGGTGAGCGTGCCGGTGAGCCCGATCGACGAGGGCGCCCTGTAGACGCCGGCTGTCAGCGTCCGACCGCCCAGGTCTCCGGAGATGCTGGCGTCGGGGGCCTGGCCTGCGGCGTCGTTGTACGCCGTGGTCAGGTCGTTCTGCGCCTGGAGCGAGTTCGCGTCGGCGGCGTGGATGGTTCCGTTGACCGTGCCCGGGGGGAACCCGGAGTCCGCCGTGCCCGGGCTCACACCGAGGTCTCCGTTGATCGTGCTCGGGCCGGTGTTGGTGACGCTTTGTCCGGCCAGGACCGCGTAGGGCGCGGCCGTCCCGAGCGGTACCGCCACGCCGATCGCACTGGCGCTTGTGGGCAGCGTCGCCAACCCGGCGGCGGAGAGCGCTACCACCAGGGAGGTGGCCGCGATGCGGGCGAATTTTCGCCGGGATGGGGTGAATTCCTGCAATCTTGCCATTGAGGCGCCTAACTCCTTGTGGGACCTGATTGATCGGCCGTCAATGAGCGCGGAGAATCGCGAAAGCGCACGTGCGAGCGCGCTTATCGGATCATCCGAACGGCGGCCGTGGAACGAGACAGTAGCCCTCGGTTGCGTGGTGATCTGCGGCGAATCTCGGCGGCGTACGGGTGATTTATCTGAAGAATCGTTTTTCCGGAACGCCTTTTCAGCATCCGGATCAACTATTCAGATAGTGAACGAATTGATTCCATTGGCTCGCGGCGGTGAATGGCCGGCCGCCCGCCTCGGGGCTCGGCAGACGTGTGGGGATGGCCTGTTGACGCCTGTTCAGGCGGCTCCGGGTGGCCTAGCGTCGGGGGTGCAGCCCTGGCCCCTGGCAGCGTTGAAAGCCATCGCCTCCCTGCGGAGGCGCACGCTGCGCATCCGTGCCGGATCGGCTTCGCACCCGGGGCCGTTCTCGCACTTGCCGTCGACACGCGATCCTGGCGCGGCTTCGATGCGCACACTGCGGGCGTGATCCTGCCGCCTGCCGGCGTCGCATCGGTCCGACGACAGGCGTTACTCATGTACGCACTGATCATCCCCGCTCTGCTGCCGTTCATCCTGCTCGGTACGGTCCTGGGCATGTCCTGGTGGGAGGACCACGTGCTGCCACCGGCCCAGCCGGCCGAGGCCCTGACCGAGGCACCCCGGGCACCACTGGCCCCGGCACCCGACACGCAACGCCCGACACACAACGCGCCTGTTTCCCAGCCCGGTTGACAAGACATGACGTGGGACGTCGACCGGAAATCACGGCAAACGAGGACTACACTGTTCAAGGAGACGTCCCAGACCCCGGCGGTGTGTTGCCACGTGACACAGATGCCTGCGGGGAGCGGATGATCCGTCCAGTCGCCCAGCGCATCCCCGAGGGGAACGGCTGGGACGCAGGCTGGCAACACGGCTTGCCGGACCGGCTCTTCGCCTCCCGACCCGCGAGCATGACCGCACCGGGAGTACGCCAGAAGGAGCCGGGAGACCGGCGCCGTACGGTCGGCACTGCCTGGGCGGTCCTGGGAACTGAGGGGCCATGCCCATCCCGGAGAGACTGGACCACTACCGCCGCGACAGCCACGGCCTGGCGCTGATCACCCTGGTCGGAGTCATCGACCTCGACTCGGCGCCGTTCCTGTGCGAAGTACTGGAGCATTGCCTCCACGACGACATGAACACCATCGACGTCGACCTCACCCGCGTCACCTTCTGCGACTGCCACGGCCTGGGCATCCTGCTCGACGCCTCGCGGCAGGCCGCCGCCGCGGGTGGCGCGCTGCGCCTGCGCCACCCGAGCGCGGTCATGGCACGGCTGCTCAGCCTCACCGGCACCGAAGGCGTCCTCCTGGGCCGGGCGGGTGACGCGGTCACGAACGCGGTCACGAACGCGGTCACGAACGCGGTCACGCACTCAAAGGACCCGCTGCCGCCTCGACACCGCAAGGCAGAGCCCGGACCCGCCGCAACCGTCCCCGCCCTGACGGCCGGTGTCCGGTGATGCCCCAGCCGGGACCCGGGCGGGAGACGAGGGGCCAGCGGCCCTTCACCGTGGACCGGGTGATCCTGCGTCGGCTGAACCGGTGGCAGGCCGAAGAACTGCGCGAGGACCTGGCGGACCTGCATGTGGAGTCCTACGACACCACGGCCGGACAGGAGTTCAACGGCCGGGAGGAGTTCCTGGGCCGCCTGGCCCAGGACGTCCAGCAACCAGGGTTCACCATGCTGATCGCGGAGGCGACCACCTTGGTCGGATGCGCCTACGGCTACCCCGTGCCGCGCGACGGCTCCTGGTGGCGGGGCTTCGACGGAGAGCTCCCGCAGAACATCGAGCAACTCACCGCCTCCGGGCACGTGTTCGCCATGGCCGGGATGGTGGTCCACCCGCATGAGCGGCACCTCGGCCTGGCGGACCGACTACAGGACCACCTCCTCGCCAACCTTCCGGCGTCGCTGGCCGTCACCCAGCTCGATCAGGCCGACGGTTCGGCCCTCGGCGTCTTCCGGGCCTGGGGCTGGCAGGAGATCGGCGAGGTCCACCGACCGACCGACCAGGCCGTGCTGCGGGCCCTGGTCCTGCCCCTGGGCCAGCGAACGCGGGCGACGCCGGACGGCCTGGCCCACAACGCCCACACCCAGCGACCCGGATACTCGGCCGACAATCCCTCCATGCCCAGAATCCCACCGCCGGCGGGACAAGGAGACACGAGGTAGAGAGAACGGGCCCCGTCCCTGGCCACCGGAGGGCCGGCGGGGTCCGTTCACCCGCACAGGCCGAAGACGTGCTCGACACCCCGCTCCTGCGGGCATTGCGGGATGCGGTCGGATACCTTCGCAGACGCAGTGATCCCTCCCTGCCGGTACTGAGTCTCTCTGTGCGAACGACGTTTACCGCCGGTGCAGGGGGCAGGCGTGAACCACCGCGTCACAAGGACAGGGCTGGTCTGAGGAGAATCCCGATGCCGCACCGCGGACTGCGCCTGGCCGGTGAGCTGATCGGCTGGTGGGTGCTGCTTTTTCTGCTCTACCTGGTCTTCATCAGCACCCTGTCCCCGTTGGAACTCCTGGTCGGTGCGGTGGCCTCCGGGCTCGCGGCGGCCGGCGCCTGGGCGATCCACCGCGCCGTGCACCCGGAGATCGGACCCGGCGCGCACTGGATGGCGGCGGCATGGGCGTGGCCGGGCACATTGCTGACCGAAACCGTCCAGCTGGCCCGGCTCACCCTTGCCACGCTGCGCGGGCGGCCGGCTCACGGGCGGTTCACCACCGTACGGCTGCGGGCCGGCGTCGGGACGGCGTGGGCCTGCGCGCTGCTGTCGGGGACCCCCGGCAGCTGCGTCGTGGATGTGGATGTGGACCCGAATCCGGGCTCGGTACCGGTCCTGACCGTGCATGCGCTGTTCGACTCACGCTCCCGCCTGGAGTCGATCCTGACCGAGGCGGACCAGGCGTGAACGCCTGGCTGCTCGCGGCGCTGGTCCTGTTCCCCTGCGGCCTGGGGCCGTGTGTGTGGGTGGCCTGCCGGGGGCCCGCGGCGCAGCGCCTGGCCGGCGCGAACCTCGCGACGGTGCTGACCACGGTGCTGTTCCTGCTGCTCGCCCAGGGGTTCGGCCGTACCTCCTACGTTGACCTCGCGCTGGTCCTGGCGGTGCTCGCCCCGGCGGGGACGCTGGTGTTCACCCGGCTCCTCGCCGCCGACCCCGGGGAAGCCCGGACGGCGCCCCGACCAGAGGGGGAGGTGTCGTGAGTGTCCGCCATGTGATCGCCCTGGTGCTGCTGGTGACCGGAACGGCAGTACTGCTGCTGTCGGCTTGCGCGCTGCTGGTCCTGCCAGGCCCCTATCCGCGACTGCACGCTCTGGCACCCGCGACCTCCCTGGGGGCGCCGCTGATCGCCCTCGCGCTGGCCGTGGACACCGGCCCCGGACGGGCGGCGGTCAAGCTCCTGGTCATCGGCGCGCTGCTGGCCGTGGGCGGACCGATCATCACCATGGCCATCGGGCGGGTGACCGTCGCCACCGATCCCGTCGCCACCGATCCCGGTCACCCCGAGGAGGCCGACACGTGAACGGCGTCGCCACACTGACCGAGATCCTGGTCATGCTCGCCCTGCTGCTGGTCGCCGTGGTGGCGACGATCGCGGTGCTCACCCGCGATCCCGCCCGGCAGGCCGTGGTCCTGGCCGTCCTCGGACTGGCCCTGGCGCTGCTCTTCACTGTCCTGCAGGCCCCCGACGTGGCGTTGTCGCAGCTCGGCGTCGGCACCGCGGTGACGCCGTTGCTGATCCTGCTGACCGTCCGCCGCATGCGGCGCGGCAGACCAGAACCGGACGAAGGCGAACACGCCGAGGACGGAGGCGATCGTTGAGCCGCACCGGACGCATCCGGCTGTTCCTGTGTGCGGCGGCGGTCATCGCCGTCGCCTACACCCTCGCGTGCACGGGGTTGCCGCACTTCGGCTCGGCCGTCCACCCCTACGGCGCCCGCGCGGTGGCCGCCACCCTCAAGCAGCGCACCGCCAACACCATCTCCTCGATCAACTTCGACCAGCGAGCCTTCGACACCCTCGGTGAGGAGTCGATCCTCCTCGGCTCCGTCCTCGGCGTAACCGCGCTGCTGCGCCGGACCGACGAGGAACGCCAGTCCAGTGAGCGGGGCGCCCGAGT
>Ga0302314_10014090_pt1 | contig 13696 bp, 11 predicted proteins | sample III_Palsa_N2_3_FD_200533 | JGI IMG/M metagenome (GOLD analysis project Ga0302314, IMG submission 200533) | Peat permafrost microbial communities from Stordalen Mire near Abisko, Sweden - III_Palsa_N2_3 | ecosystem: Environmental > Terrestrial > Soil > Palsa > Peat permafrost | place: Sweden... | reverse complement strand
CTCACCCGGTGCGCCACCACGTCGTGCATCTCCCGGGCGATCCGCGCCCGCTCCTCCACCTGCGCGCGCTGCGCCCGCTCGCTCGCCTGCTCCGCCAGCAGCGCCAGCTCCGTCTCCAGGCCCTCCGCGCGCTCGCTCAACGCCTCCCAGTACCGCCGCCGCGCCCCCACGTACAGGCCCAGCATCGTCGGCGCGACCGTGATCCCCACCGCCACCAGCACCGACATGATCAGCAGCACGTACTCCGGCACGCCGTTGTGCAGCGCCTCCGTCTGCTGGGTGCCGATCGTCAACGCCGACACCAGCGTCGTCTCCGCGATCGCCACCGCGCACAGCAGCGACATCGCCCGCCGCTCCGAGAACCGCGCGGCCACCCCCTCCGGCCGGTACGCGCCCAGCGTGTACAGACCCACCATCAGCAGCAGGTAGCCCGACTGCAGCGGAATCGTCGACAGCGCGGCCACCACCGGCAGCAGCGGCCAGCGCCGCCGCAGCAGCAGCGTCAGACTCGCGAACAGTCCGAACACCCCCACCGCGACCATCCAGCCCACGCCGAACCCCTGGTTCCGGACGAACGCCGCCGCACCGATCACGCACTCGACCGCCGCCGTACCCGCGACCACCAGGTCGAACCACATACTCCGCCGACGCGGCCACAGCCCCGCCGACTCCCCCGCGCCCGTCAAGGGCGTCGCCATGCTCATGGACCCAGCCTACGGAAGGACCATCCGCCGGTCGTGGGGGTTAGCCCCCCAAGCGGGTCCGACCCGCCACGACCCGTGTCCGGCATACGAATGCCGCCTCGGCCCCGGCAATGCCCACACCTATGCTGGTCGCGTCGGACAGCGCGGTCCGCAGAGCCGATGCCCCACCCACCTGCAAGGGAGCACCAGCGTGAGCAGCGCCCACGAGACCGTCACCTCGGCCTCAACCACCGCCGAAGCCCGCAGCGCCACCCCCGCCACCGCACCTGTCGACAGCAGTCCCGTCGAGGCCGACAACGCCGCCCTCCGCGCCGACATCCGCCGCCTCGGCGAGCTCCTCGGCCAGACCCTGGTCCGCCAGGAGGGCCAGGAACTGCTCGACCTCGTCGAGGAGGTCCGCGCCCTCACCCGCAGCGACAGCGCCGCCGCCTCCGCGCTCCTCGAAGAGACCGACGTCGAGACCGCGGCCAAGCTCGTCCGGGCCTTCTCCACCTACTTCCACCTCGCCAACGTGACCGAACAGGTCCACCGCGGCCGCGAGGTGGGCGTCCTCCGCGCCCAGGAAGGCTCCCTGCTCGCCCGCACCGCCGACAAGCTCGCCGGCGCCGATCCGCAGCAGCTCGCCGACACCCTCGCGCACCTCGCCGTCCGGCCGGTCTTCACCGCCCACCCCACCGAGGCCGCCCGCCGCAGCGTCCTCACCAAGCTCCGTCGGATCGCCGAACTCCTCGAACAGACCGACACCCCCACCCGGCCCAGCGGACGCCGCCAGGCCGACCGCCGCCTCGCCGAGGTCATCGACCTGCTCTGGCAGACCGACGAGCTCCGGATCGCCCGCCCCGAGCCCGCCGACGAGGCCCGCAACGCGATCTACTACCTCGACGAGCTCTACAAGCGCGCCGTCCCCGACGTCCTTGAGGAGCTCAACGAGGAACTCGCCCGGGTCGGCATCGAACTCCCGCCCGGCGTCCGCCCGCTGACCTTCGGCACCTGGATCGGCGGCGACCGCGACGGCAACCCCAACGTCACCCCCGCCGTCACCCTCGACGTCCTGGTGCTCCAGCACGAGTACGGCATCAAGGACGCCCTCGACGTCGTCGACGACCTCCGCGCCGCGCTCTCCAACTCGGTCAGGCTCTCCGGCGCCAGCGACGCGCTGCTCGCCAGCCTCGACGCGGACCTCGACCAGCTCCCCGAGATCAGCCCCCGCTACAAGCGGATGAACGCCGAGGAGCCCTACCGGCTCAAGGCCACCTGCATCCGGCAGAAGCTGGAGAACACCCGCGCCCGGCTCGCCAACGGCACCCCCCACGTCGAGGGCCGCGACTACCTCGGCACCGCCCCGCTGCTCGCCGACCTCCAGGTCATCCAGGACTCCCTGCGCGAGCACCGCGGCCAGCTCGTCGCCGACGGACGGCTCAACCGCGCCATCCGCACCGTCGCCGCCTTCGGCCTCCAGCTCGCCACCATGGACGTCCGCGAGCACGCCGACGCCCACCACCACACCCTGGGCCAGCTCTTCGACCGCCTCGGCGAGGAGGCCTGGCGCTACACCGACATGCCCCGCGAGTACCGGCAGCGGCTGCTCGCCAAGGAGCTCAAGTCCCGCCGCCCGCTCGCGCCCAGCCCCGCCCCGCTCGACGCCCTCGGCACCAAGACCCTCGGCGTCTTCCAGACCGTCCGCGACGCCTTCGAGCGCTTCGGCCCGGAGATCGTCGAGAGCTACATCATCTCCATGTGCCAGGGCGCCGACGACGTCTTCGCCGCCACCGTCCTCGCCCGCGAGGCCGGACTGATCGACCTCCACGCCGGCATCGCCAAGATCGGCATCGTCCCGCTGCTGGAGACCACCGACGAGCTCCGCGCCGCCGACACCATCCTCGACGAGATGCTGCGCGACCCCTCCTACCGGCTGCTGGTCTCGCTGCGCGGCGACGTCCAGGAGGTCATGCTCGGCTACTCCGACTCCAGCAAGTTCGGCGGCATCACCACCAGCCAGTGGGAGATCCACCGGGCCCAGCGCCGGCTCCGCGACGTCGCCCACCGCTACGGCATCCGGCTCCGGCTCTTCCACGGCCGCGGCGGCACCGTCGGGCGCGGCGGCGGCCCCTCCCACGAGGCCATCCTCGCCCAGCCCTACGGCACCCTCGAAGGCGAGATCAAGGTCACCGAGCAGGGCGAGGTCATCTCCGACAAGTACCTCATCCCGGCCCTGGCCCGGGAGAACCTCGAACTCACCGTCTCCGCGACCCTGGAGGCCAGCGCCCTCCACACCGCCCCCCGGCAGTCCGCGGAAGCCCTGTCCCGCTGGGACGCGACCATGGACACCGTCTCCGACGGCGCCCACACCGCCTACCGCCGGCTGGTCGAGGACCCCGACCTCCCGTCCTACTTCTTCGCGGCCACCCCGGTCGACCAGCTCGCCTCGCTCCACCTCGGCTCCCGCCCCAGCCGCCGCCCCGACAGCGGCGCCGGCCTCGACGGGCTCCGCGCCATCCCCTGGGTCTTCGGCTGGACCCAGTCCCGGCAGATCGTCCCCGGCTGGTACGGCGTCGGCTCCGGCCTCGCCGCCGCCCGCGACGCCGGACTCGGCGACATCCTCGAAGAAATGCACAGCGAGTGGCACTTCTTCCGCAACTTCATCTCCAACGTCGCGATGACGCTGGCCAAGACCGACCTGCGGATCGCCCGCCACTACGTCGACCAGCTCGTCCCCGACGAGCTCAAGCACATCTTCGACCTCATCGAGGCCGAACACGCGCTCACCCTCAAGGAGGTCCTCCGCGTCAGCGGCGAGAACGACCTCCTCGAACACACCCCGGTGCTCAAGCAGACCTTCGCCATCCGGGACGCCTACCTCGACCCGATCTCCTACCTCCAGGTGGCCCTGCTCCGCCGTCAGCGCGAGGACGCCGCCAACGGCGTCGAGGACGACCCGCTCCGCGCCCGCGCGCTGCTGCTCACCGTCAACGGCATCGCGGCCGGCCTCCGCAACACCGGCTGACCGGCAGTACCGACCGACACACCGACGGCCCGTCAGCAGGGTGCTGATCAGTGGCGACCCGCAGCCGCACGGCGACGCACGACGAACACCGCGCCACCGCCCAGCACGACCAGACCGGCGGCGATGCCCAGCAGCATCCCGCTGTCGCTGCCGCCACCGGTCTCGGCGAGAGCCGCACCGGTCGACGCCGAGGCGCTCGGCGAAGCAGTGGCCGTGGCCGACTTGCTCGGCGACGCGCTGGCCGAGGCGGACGGAGCCGGGGCCTTGCTGGTGGCCGTGGCCGACACGCTCGCGGACGGAGAGGGCGAGGCGGGGGGCGTCGCGCTCTTCGACGGCGCGGGCGCGGCGCAGTCACCGCTGGGCGCGGCCAGCGACAGCTTGAACGTGTGCGGGGTGTTGTTGTCGGTGGCGACGACCTTGATGGTCCAGGGACCGGTCTTCTGCCACGGCACGTCAACCACCGCGGGCTTGGGCGTGCCCTCGTCGACCGGGGCAATCTGCTGGGTGGTACCCACCTGGTTCTGCTCGGCCGCGTCGGTGAAGACCGAGACCGTGGCGCCGTAGGTCGCCGACTCGGTGACCGTGATCTGCGCCTGGCCCGTCGCCTGGTTGCAACTGACCGACGGAGTGAAGTCCGCTGCGTTGCAGGCGAAGGCGGTGCCGGCAGCACCCAAGGCGATCGCCGCCGCAGCAGCGGTGACACCAAGGGAGCGCGCCGTCACGGCACGCCGGGATATGGACATGTTTCCCCTCACTGAACTACTTCCGATGTGCACAGTCCCAGGAGACACACACCTCTCAGGGACACATCACATCGTCAATTGCCAGTCAAGGGATGTCAATTGTCACCAAAGCAGACAAGCATCAAAAATTTCATGGCCGCGCCGCGAAGTTCTTCACCGGAGCACCACCGACCTTCAGATCAACTGCGGTGGCATGTATACGATTTGGCAGCCTGACCAGCGTCAGGGAGGACCCTCGCCCGGACCGTCCAGCCCGCCCACAGCCGAGTCGCAACCCGCGCCCCCTCGCCCCGGGAAGGTCCACGGCAGGTAAGAATCCGCCGAATCCCGCACGCCGCGACCCCGGCGCGACCCCGCCGCCACCGCCGACCCGATCACGGTGGCGCCGGAGCCCCCGGGATCGGGCCGGGCCGTCGGGCGGCGGCGGTCGGGCGGCGGCAGCCGCGCGGCGGCGGTCCCACGGCGACAGTCGGGCCGTACGGATCGGACCGCCGCGGTCGGCCCCCCGACCCGCGGTCAGGAGTTGTACGTCGTCTGCGCCCGCTCCAGGCCCTCCGTCAGCAGCGCCTCCACGGCATCCGCCGCCCGGTCCACGAACCAGTCCAACTCCTTGCGCTCGGTCGAGGAGAAGTCCTTCAGCACGAAGTCCGCGACCTCCATCCGCCCCGGCGGACGCCCCACCCCGGCCCGGACCCGGAAGTAGTCGGGCCCCAGCGACTTCGTCAGCGACTTCAGCCCGTTGTGGCCGTTGTCGCCGCCGCCCTTCTTCAGCCGCAGCGCCGCATAGTCGATGTCCAGCTCGTCGTGGACCACCACCAACCGGTCCACCGGCACCTTGTAGAAGTCCCGCAGCGCCGTCACCGGTCCACCCGAGAGGTTCATGAAGGACAGCGGCTTCGCCAGCACCACCCGCCGCCCCGCCAGCCGCCCCTCGGCGACCTGGTTGCGGCTCTTGTGCGCCTTGAACCGCGCACCCATCCGCCCCGCCAGCAGATCAGCCACCATGAAACCGATGTTGTGCCGGTTCCCCGCGTACTCGGGGCCGGGATTGCCCAGACCCACGACCAGCCACGGACCGTCCAGTTCCTCGCTCACCCGCGACATCCTCCCTCAGCACCGGCCCACTCGGAACTCGGCACGTTCGAATCCCAGCCCATCAACCAACGACACTGCCGCACCGCCTCCGCCGCCTGCGAAGACACCGCTGCCCCGGCCGGTGGGAACACGGCCGGGGCAGCGAAGGAGAACCGGGAGGGATCAGGCCTCGGCGGCAGCCTCGTCGGTGCCCTCGGCCGGAGCCTCGACCTGCGCCGACACGACCTGCAGGACCACGGTCTCCGGGTCCACGGCCAGGGTCGCGCCCTTCGGCAGCTGGATGTCCTTCGCCAGGATCGCGTTGCCGGACTCCAGGCCCGCCACCGACACGGTGACCGACTCGGGCAGGTGGGTGGCCTCGGCCTCCAGCGGCAGGGTGTTCAGGATGTGCTCCAGCAGGTTCCCGCCCGGGGCCAGCTCGCCCTCGGTCAGGATCTGGATCTCGACGGTGACCTTCTCGCCGCGCTTCACCAGCAGCAGGTCGACGTGCTTGATGTTGCGCTTGATCGCGTCCCGCTGCACGGCCTTCGGCAGCACGAACTCGTCCTTGCCGTCGATCGGCAGCGACAGCAGCACGTTCGGGGTCTTCAGCGCCAGCATCAGCGCGTGGCTCGGCAGGTTGACGTGGACCGGGTCGACACCGTGGCCGTAGACGACGGCGGGCACCAGGCCGGCGCGGCGGGCACGACGGGCCGCACCCTTGCCGAACTCGTTGCGGGGCTCAGCTGCAAGACGGATCTCGGCCATGACGGCACTCCTCGGAAACGGGGCGGGCGCCGACCGGACCGACCGTCCCCGAAAACGAAGAAAGCCACCGGCAGAACCTCACCCGAAAGAACTGGGATGAGTCGCCCGGCGGCATCTCGCACAACAATCCGCTGTAACAGCGGTGCAGCGCGTCGATCACGGAGTCACACGCAAACGGGACTCCCTCGCCGGGCAGTTTCCTGAGCATAGCCCAGACCCGGCGAGGGACCCAAAACGATCAGGCGGCTACCGCCACCCGGGCGACGAGCGTCACACGCACGCGCCCGATATCCGTCAGACGCCCTCGAACAGGCTCGTCACCGAACCGTCGTCGAAGACCTCACGGATCGCCCGCGCGATCAGCGGCGCGATCGACAGCGTCGTCACCTTGTCCAGCTGCAGCTCACCCGGCGTCGGCAGGGTGTTGGTGAACACGAACTCGCTCGCCCGCGAGTTCTTCAGACGATCGGTCGCCGCACCCGACAGCACCCCGTGCGTCGCCGCCACGATCACGTCGGCCGCACCCTGCTCGAACAGCGCATCCGCCGCCGCACAGATGGTGCCACCAGTGTCGATCATGTCGTCGACCAGCACGCAGACACGGTCCCGCACATCACCGACGACCTCGGCCGACATCACCTTGTTCGCCACGTTCGGGTCACGCCGCTTGTGGATGATCGCCAGCGGCGCACCCAGCCGGTCCGACCACTGGTCCGCCACCCGCACCCGGCCCGCGTCCGGCGACACGATCGTCAGCCGGTCCCGATCCACCTTGCCGCCCACGTAGTCCGCCAGCAGCGGCAGCGCGAACAGGTGGTCCACCGGGCCGTCGAAGAACCCCTGGATCTGCGCCGTGTGCAGGTCCACCGACATCAGCCGGTCCGCACCCGCCTGCTTCAGGAGGTCAGCTATCAGCCGCGCCGAGATCGGCTCCCGACCCAGGTGCTTCTTGTCCTGACGGGCGTAGCCGTAGAACGGCATGATCACGGTGATGCTCTTCACCGACGCCCGCTTCAGGGCGTCGATCATGATGAGCTGCTCCATGATCCACTGGTTGATCGGAGCCGTGTGGCTCTGCAGCACAAAGGCGTCGGCGCCGCGGACGGACTCCTCGTAGCGGACATAGATCTCACCGTTGGCGAAGTCCAGAGCCTTGGTCGGAACAATGTCCACACCCAGCTGCTCCGCCACCTCCCGGGCCAACTCGGGGTGTGCGCGGCCGGAGAAGAGCATCAAATTCTTCTCACCGGACGTTTTGATCCCGGTCACTGCACCGTCTCCTCGTTGCTGACGCGCGCTGGACCTGCCGCAGCGCGCGGCTTAGCTGCTGTGGGGGTTGGCTGGCGCACCCGGGGACGACTCACGTCCGAGGCGCTTGGATGTCCCCCAGGTTACGCGCCGGGAGCAGCTTCCGTCGCCTCCGGGTCCTCCGTCGAGGTCTGCCCGGCCCGCGCCGCAGCCGCCGCGGCGGCAGCCGCGGTCCCCGGCCGCTTGCGCTCGACCCAGCCCTCGACGTTGCGCTGCTGCGGCCGGGTGACCCCGAGCGCACCTGCGGGAACGTCCTTGTAGATCACCGAGCCGGCCGCCGTGTAGACCCCGTCCCCGACCGTCACCGGCGCGACGAACATGTTGTCCGAGCCGGTGCGGCAGTGGCTGCCGATGGTCGTGTGGTGCTTGTTGACGCCGTCGTAGTTCACGAAGACGGACGCCGCCCCGATGTTCGTCCCCTCACCGATCGTGGCGTCGCCCACGTACGACAGGTGCGGCACCTTGCTGCCGGCGCCGACGACCGCGTTCTTCATCTCGACGTAGGTGCCCGCCTTCGAGCGCTCACCGAGGACCGTTCCGGGACGCAGGTAGGCATAAGGACCGACCTCCGCGCCGGCACCCACGACCGCGCGGTCAGCTGTGGCATTACTCACATGCGCGCCCGCGCCCACCCGGGTGTCCTTCAGCGTGCAGTTCGGACCCACCTCGGACCCCTCACCCAGGCTGGTCGACCCCTGGAGCTGGGTGTTGGGCAGCACGACCGCGTCCCGCTCGAAGGTCACCTGGACGTCCAGCCAGGTCGTCGCCGGGTCCACCACCGTCACCCCGGCCCGCATCGCCGCGTCCAGCAGCCGGTCGTTCATGATCCGACGGGTCTCCGCGAGCTGCACCCGGTCGTTGATCCCCAGAATGTCCCGGAAGTCGTCCGCCACCAGGGCGCCGACCCGGTGTCCGGACTCCCGGAGGATCCCCAGCACATCGGTGAGGTACTCCTCGCCCTGGCTGTTGTCGGTCCGCACCTCGCCCAGGCCCTCGGCCAGCAGCTTGCCGTCGAAGGCGTAGACCCCGGAGTTGATCTCCGCGATCGCCCGCTCCGCGTCGCTCGCGTCCTTGTGCTCGACGATCGCCTGCACCGCGCCGTCGGCGGCGCGGAGGATCCGCCCGTACCCGGCCGGGTCCGGCACCTCCGCCGTCAGCACCGTCACCGCGTTGCCGTCCGCCAGATGCGCGGCCGTCAGCTGACGCAGCGTCGCCGCCGTCAGCAGCGGGACATCGCCGTAGCTCACGACCACCGTGCCGTCCAGCACCACCCCGTCGGCCGCCAGCGCCTCCAGCGCCACCCGCACCGCATGGCCCGTGCCGAGCTGCTCCTGCTGCACCACGGCCCGGACCGAGGGGTCGGTCTCGGCGAGGTGCGCGGCGACCTTGTCCCGCATATGGCCCACCACCACGACCAGGTGCTCCGGCGTCAGCTCCTGCGCGGCGGCGACGGCGTGGCCGACCAGGCTGCGCCCGCAGAGGGTGTGCAGGACCTTCGGCAGCGCGGCCGACTTCATCCGGGTGCCCTCGCCGGCGGCGAGAACGATGACGGCGGCCGGCGGGTTCGGGCTCACGGGTGATGGCTCCTCGGCGTCACGGGAGGGGGGAGGGTGCACAGACGCCGGGCCGCCACTACCGCAGGGGTATCGCACAGGCGTGCCCGAACGGTTCGAGGATAGCGGGGGTTGGACAACCGCCGAACGAGCCGCGGGGTCAGGTCTCGAACCGACACTGACCCCTGCCAGAAGGCATAGAGCTCCGCTGCCAGGATTTGAACCTGGACTAAGGGGACCAAAACCCCGTGTGCTGCCAAGTTACACCACAGCGGAATTACAGCTACAAAGCGGACATCAAGGACTTCCTGTCGGCCCGCTACGTGCCTGCGTGCCTCCTACTATGCCGTACCACCAGCCCTCAATGCGACGGTACAGATCAGCTCCGCCGAGCACCTTAATCACCAGGCAGCCCGTGTACTGGGCCGAGGTATTGAGCCTTCGGGTCTTCGGATTGTGCTTCTTGAGGCTCGGACGCTGGAGATCGGCCACCGGCACGCCCACGAGATCGGCCCAGAACCGCTCCGCCGTCGCCACATCGGCCGACTCGTGGATCGACAACCGGAAGCGCAGCGCCGAGCGGTCGACGCCGAGCAGGTCCAGCCAGGCCAGGTAGACCCGGACCAGCCCCGGATCGCTGTTGATCAGCGTGACGCACTCCCTGCGCGAGTACGGCTTGTCCTTGGCCCCCTCGGACCAGTAGAGCGCCACCCCGATCAGGAACAGCTCACGCTCGGACATCCGGCCGACCTCCGCCGTCGCCCCTTCCTTCACCGCCTGCCGCTCCAGTTCTCGCTGCTCGCGCCGAGGCGCCCAGTACTCCCGCTCCATGTACTCCTGCCGGTCCCCCGGTGGCTTGCGGCGCGGAGGCCGGGGAAGATCACGGACCCAGAGCGAGACCGAGCTCCGCGACACCCCCAGCGCCTCCTGGATCTGGTCGTAGGTCTTGCCCTCCGCCCGCAGCGCGCGGGCCTTCGCGCGCAGGTCGTCCTTGGCGTTGGGGCGCCTGGTCCACTCGGGTGGGGGCTCGTTGCGGAGGAAGCGGTTGAGCTTGTCGTTGTTCCAGAGCTTGAGTTCGTCACGGATCTGACGTCGGCTCAAGCCGGCCCGGCGCAGCGCGATGGCCTGTTCGCGGAGCTGCGCTTCGGTGTCCTCGGGGGTGGTGGGCGTGGGCCGGGGCGGGAGGTGAGTGGTCATGGGGCCACTCTTCCTGTGAGTTTCCTGTGAGATCGGGAGAACCAATCTCGATCACACGATCGAGTGAATCCGGCCACGGTGCGGAACATCGGACCGGCCCGACGACTCATGTCCTCGTGTCGGTCACGCCACCGTCGCGCGGCGGTTTCGTCCTCGCCACGCCCGGGGGCGATTGAGCGCCGTCGTGGCCGGGCAATCAACCTACGATGCCGTAGGTTACGGACCCGTAGGGACGTGCCCGACTTTCCCTTCTCCCCTTCTCACCTGCCGAGGTTGTGCGAGATGACCAGTCCATCGTCCGAAGAGCCGGTCGCTGCGGCGACTGCCGTGCTTCCGCCGCGACGTCCCGATTCGGTTCCTTCGGCGACGCGGGGCGGTGAGACCAAGGGATTCGCGGAGCAGTTCGCGCTGGGCTCGTTCATCCTGGTGCCGTTCCTGGCGCTGCTGGCCGCCGTGCCGGTGGCCTGGGGCTGGGGGCTGGGCTGGCACGATGTCGTGATCATGGTGGTGATGTACTTCACCGCCTGCCACGGGGTCACCGTCGGCTTCCACCGCTTCTTCACCCATGGGTCCTTCAAGGCGAACCGCGCGCTGAAGATCGCGCTGGCGGTGGCCGGGAGCCTGGCGATCGAGGGCCCGGTGGTGCGCTGGGTGGCCGACCACCGCCGGCACCACAAGTTCTCCGACAAGGAGGGTGATCCGCACTCGCCGTGGCGCTACGGGGAGACGGTGCCGGCCCTGCTGAAGGGCCTGTACTGGGCGCACCTCGGCTGGCTGTTCGACGAGGAGCAGACTCCGCAGCAGACCTACGCACCGGACCTGGTGCAGGACCGGGACGTGTCCTGGGTGTCGCGGCAGTTCGGGCTGTTCACGGTGGTCTCGCTGCTGATCCCGCCGTTGGTGGGCGGGCTGTGGGGCTGGTCGTGGCAGGGGGCGGCGACGGCGTTCTTCTGGGGCTCGCTGGTGCGGGTGTCGCTGCTGCACCACGTGACCTGGGCGATCAACTCGATCTGCCATGCCACGGGGCGGCGGCCGTTCAAGTCGCGGGACCGGTCGGGCAATGTGGCCTGGCTGGCGGTGCTCTCCTGCGGGGAGTCCTGGCACAACCTGCACCACTCGGATCCCACCTCGGCCCGGCACGGGGTGCTGCGTGGGCAGGTGGATTCGTCGGCGCGGCTGATCCGCTGGTTCGAGCTGGCGGGGTGGGCCCGGGACGTCCGCTGGCCGAGCCCGGAGCGGGTTGCGGCGCGGCGGGCGGCATGATGGTCCTGTGAGTGACAGCAGCGGTGGTTCAGGGGATGCAGGCGTTCCAGCGGTCCCCGCGAAGGCGGCCCGTGCGCGCAGGGCCCCGGCTGCGGGCGGGCGGGCTGCCCGTGTGCGGATGAGCGGGAAGCAGCGGCGTGAGCAGCTGTTGGACGTGGGGCGGGCGCTTTTCGCGGAGCGGGGGTACGAGGCGACGTCGGTGGAGGAGATCGCGGCGAAGGCCGGGGTGTCGAAGCCGGTGGTGTACGAGCACTTCGGGGGGAAGGAGGGGCTGTACGCGGTGGTGGTGGACCGCGAGATGCAGCTGCTGATGGACATGGTCACGGGGTCGTTGACCGGGGGGCATCCGCGGGAGTTGTGCGAGGAGGCGGCCTTCGCGCTGCTGGACTACATCGAGACGTCGACGGACGGTTTCCGGATCCTGGTGCGGGATTCGCCGGTGGCGCAGTCGACGGGGACCTTCGCTTCGTTGATCAACGACATTGCGACGCAGGTCGAGGACATCCTGGGGCACGAGTTCAAGTCGCGTGGGTACGACGCGAAGCTGGCGCCGATGTATGCGCAGATGCTGGTGGGGATGGTCGCGCTGACCGGTCAGTGGTGGCTCGATGTGCGGAAGCCGAAGAAGGCCGAGGTGGTGGCGCATCTGGTGAATCTGGCCTGGCACGGTCTGGAGGGGATGGAGCGGCGGCCGCAGTTGGTGGGTCGTCGGAAGAACTAGTCCTGGGCGGGGGCGCCGGGCTGGTCGGGGGTGGCGGGGGTGGCGGCGGGGGTCGCTGCGGGGTGGGGTTCGAGGAATTCGATGCGGTTGCCGACCGGGTCGTGCGAGTAGAAGCGGTCGTGTCCGGGGAGGTTGTCGTCCCAGGTGACGGCTGCGCCGAGCTCGGCGATACGGGCGGCGTAGGCGTGGATGCCCTGGATCCGGAGTGCGGGGTGGGCCTTGCGGGCGGGGATGAAGGGGTCCTCGACGCCGATGTGGATCTGGACGGTCCCGCTCTGGAACCAGCAGCCGCCGCGGGCGGCGAGGACGGGGGGCTTGGGGATCTCGGTGAGGCCGAGGATGTCCGCGTAGTAGGCACGGAGGAGGTCCTCGCTGCCGGGCGGTGCGGCGAGCTGGACGTGGTCGAGGGCGATGATCATGTTCTGCGCTCCTGTACATGGCGGGTGCGGGCGGGCGTCCGACGGCCGCGCCCGATGGCGATGACCGGCTGCGCGGGCTCAGTGCCGCGCGGGGTCACTGCTGCGCGGGCTCAGTGCTGCGCGGGATCACTGCTTCGCCACGATCACTGCTTCACGGCGATGACGAAGATACGGCGGTAGGGCAGCACGGTGCCGTGCGGGGTGGCCGGGTAGGCGTGGTCGAGCAGCTCGCCGTACTCGGCGAGGAAGGCCGCGCGCTCCTCCGGGTCGGGGAGGGCGTCGAGGGCGGGGCGCAGCCCGGTGCCGAGCATCCAGTCGAGGACGGGGCCGCCGGGGGTGTCGTGCGGTCCGGTGAGGACCTGCAGGTAGGTGGTCTCCCAGGCGTCGACGGTGCAGTGGAGGTCGGCGAGGCGGTGGAGGTACTCGGCGGGTTCGAGGACGCCGGGGCGCTCGGTGTCGGCGAGGCGGCCGGCCCAGCGGGGGGTGTTCCTGAGGTCGGCGAGGAGGGTGTGGGTCGGGGAGCCGAAGTTCCCGGGGACCTGGAAGGCGAAGGTGCCGCCGGCCGGGAGGGCGTCGATCCAGCGGGGGAATAGCTCGGCGTGGTCGGGGACCCACTGGAGCGCGGCATTGGAGAGCAGCAGGTCGGTGTCGGGTCGGTGGGTGGCGATGTCGCCGAGGGTGAACCGGATGCCGGGGTGGTCGTGGCGGGCGCGTTCGACCATGGCGGTGGAGTTGTCGACGCCGGTGATGGTGGCGTCGGGCCAGCGGTCGGTGAGGGTGGCGGTGGTGTTGCCGGGTCCGCAGCCGAGGTCGGTCACGCGTCGGGGGGTGGTGGGGATGCGGTTGACGAGGTCGTGGAAGGGGCGGCTGCGGTGGTCGGCGTGACGGAGGTACTGGGTGGGGTCCCAGGTGGTGCTGGTCATGGTCTGCTCCGCAAGGTCG
>Ga0302314_10014089_pt1 | contig 13696 bp, 7 predicted proteins | sample III_Palsa_N2_3_FD_200533 | JGI IMG/M metagenome (GOLD analysis project Ga0302314, IMG submission 200533) | Peat permafrost microbial communities from Stordalen Mire near Abisko, Sweden - III_Palsa_N2_3 | ecosystem: Environmental > Terrestrial > Soil > Palsa > Peat permafrost | place: Sweden... | reverse complement strand
CGCTGGCCGAGCGGCTGACCGGGCTGGAGACGGAGCTGCGGGCCGGGCAGATCGTCGGCACGTCGGCGCTGCTCGCCATCCGGGCCCGGATGGCGCTGGGGACAGACGGCCCAGGTCCGTTCGCCGGAATGCTTTCCGAGCCGCGAGCGGGCCTGCACGGCAGCGGGGTGGAGAAGGACGGCGCCCTCGACGAGCACCGCGCGGCGCTGCTCGCGGTGTCAGCGTCGGCCGATGCTGACGCCGGCGCGATCGAGTGGCTGCTCTACGACTGGCTGATGGCGCACCGCGAATCCGAGCGCAGCGCGGCGATCGAGATCCGCTTCGGACGCCCGGCCGACGCCGCCATGATCGTCGCCGCCGCGGCCGTGTCATCCGCTCGCGCGCGCGCACGCGAACGGTCATTGGACTTTCAGAGATTGGGCCGCCACTCATAGGTCGCCCGCATCTGCGGGGCAGGGGCTGACCAGTTCCGGTACGCACACTCGGGACCATGAGTGATACACCTGCGGTGGATATCGTGGTGCCGGTCAAGAACGAGGAGCGTGACCTCGGGCCGAGTGTCACGCGGCTGGTTGAGTACCTGCGCGACGACTTCCCGGTTACCGCCCGCGTCACGATCGCGGACAACGGCAGCACCGACGGGACCTGGCCGGTCGCGTGCGCTCTCGAGGCCAGGTTCCCCGAGGTGCGCGCCATCCACCTCGACATCCCCGGCCGCGGCCGGGCGCTGCACGAGATCTGGTCAGCGGACGACGCCAGCGTGCTCGCGTACATGGACGTGGACCTCTCCACCGACCTGAACGCCCTGCTCCCGCTGGTCGCCCCGCTGCTGTCCGGGCACAGCGACGTCGCCATCGGAACCCGGCTCGCCCCCGGCTCGCGGGTGGTCCGCGGGCCCAAGCGGGAGATCATCTCCCGCAGCTACAACCTGCTGCTGCGGACCGCCCTCGGGGCCGGCTTTTCCGACGCGCAGTGCGGGTTCAAGGCCATCCGGGCCGACCAGGCCAAGCAGTTGCTGCCGCTCGTCGAGGACAAGGGCTGGTTCTTCGACACCGAGCTGCTGGTGCTGGCCGAGCGGGCCGGGCTGCGCATCCACGAGGTGCCGGTGGACTGGATCGACGACACGGACTCGCGGGTGGACATCGTCGGCACCGCGCTCGGCGACCTGCGCGGGATGGCCCGAGTGGGCGTCGGCCTTGCCCGCGGCACGATCAAGGTGCCCCAGCTGCGCGACGCCGACTTCGGGCGGTCCCGCGGCCTCGCCTGGCAGGTGCCCAGGTTCGCGGCCATCGGCCTGCTGTCCACGCTGGCCTACATCGTGGTCTACCTGGCCCTGCGCGGGTTCATGCCCGCGCAGGCGGCCAACGCGCTCAGCCTGCTGCTGACCGCGGTCGGCAATACCGCGGCCAACCGGCGGCTGACCTTCGGGGTCCGCGGCCAGGCCGGGGCGACCCGCCACCACTTTCGCGGCCTGATCGCGTTCGCCGCCTGCCTCGTGCTTACGTCCGGCGCCCTGATGGCGCTGTACGGCGTGTCCGCCGCGCCCGGGCGCGGGGCCGAGATCGCCGTGCTCGTCGTCGCCAACCTCGTGGCGACGGCGCTGCGGTTCGTCCTCTACCGGGGCTGGGTGTTCGCCGAGCCCCCTTCGGCGGCCTCCGCCGCCGCCCCGGCCCAGTCCCGTCACTCACTTGGAGGGGTGCGATGAGCGCCGCCACTGTCACCCGAAGCGAACCCGCCAGACCGGTTCAGCCGCCGGGCCGACTGCGGCGCTTCGCCCGCGGCCCGGCCGCCGATCCTTCGTGGGCGCGGCCGGCCCTGCTCGGGCTGCTCGCCCTGACCGGCCTGCTCTACCTGTGGGACCTCAGCAGGAACGGCTACGCCAACGACTTCTACGCCGCCGCCGTGCAGGCCGGGACGAAGTCCTGGAAGGCCTTCTTCTTCGGCTCCTTCGACTCGTCCAACTTCATCACGGTCGACAAGACGCCCGCGTCCCTGTGGGTCGACGAGATCGCGGCCCGGATCTTCGGGTTCAACTCCTGGTCCCTGCTGGCCCCGCAGGCGATCGAGGGCGTGCTGTCCGTCCTGCTGCTGTTCGCCGCGGTGCGACGGTGGTTCGGGCCCGCCGCCGGCCTGATCGCCGGCGCGGTGCTCGCGCTGACCCCGGCGGCCGCGCTCATCTTCCGTTTCAACAACCCGGACGCGCTCCTCGTGCTGCTGATGACGGCGGCGGCCTACGCGGTCCAGCGGGCGCTCGAGCGCGACCGGACCCGCTGGCTGGTGTTCGCGGGCGTGCTGCTCGGCTTCGCGTTCCTCAGCAAGATGGCGCAGGCGTTCCTGGTGCTGCCCGGCTTCGGCGTCGCCTACCTGTGGGCCGGCCCGGCCCGGCTGCGCCGGCGGCTCTGGCAGCTGCTCGCCGCGCTCGGCGGAGTGATCGCCGGAGCTGGCTGGTGGATCGTGATCGCGCAGCTCACCCCGGCGGCCGACCGCCCGTACTTCGGCGGCTCGACCAACAACAACATCCTCGAGCTCGCGCTCGGCTACAACGGCCTCGGCCGGCTGGACGGGTCGGAGACCGGCTCGATCGGCGGCGGCGGCTTCGGCGGGGCGGCGGGCATCTGGCGGCTGTTCCAGTCGGAGTTCGGCGGCCAGGTCAGCTGGCTGATCCCGGCCGCGCTGCTCTCGCTCGTCGCGCTGCTGTGGGTCTCGCGCCGGGCACCGCGCACGTCGCGCGTCCGCTCGTTCGCCTTGCTGTGGGGCGGCTGGCTGCTGGTGACCGGGGTGGTCTTCAGCTACATGCAGGGGATCATCCACCCCTACTACATGGTCGCGCTCGCGCCGGCGATCGGCGCGCTGGTCGGCGTCGGCGCCATCTCCCTGCTGCGGTCGGGAATGCCCCTGGTGGCCCGCGCGGTCGCCGCGGCCGGCGTGCTCGGCACCGGGGTCTGGGCCTACGAGCTGCTCGACCGGACACCCGACTGGCTCCCCTGGCTGCGCTGGACGGTCCTGATCGCCGGGGTACTCGGCGCGGTCTCGCTCTTCGCCCTGCCCGAGCTGCTCCGCCGGACCAACCGGGACGGGGCGGCCCGGCGGGCGCCGGCGATCGTGTTCGCGCCGCTCGTGCTCGCGCTGGTCGCCGGCCTCGGCGGACCGCTGGCCTACTCGCTCGACACGGCGAACTCCACGCACACCGGGTCGATCCCGAGCGCCGGCCCGACGGTGGCCGGGTCGTTCGGCGGCGGCGGCGGTGCGGGCGGGCGGGCGGGCGGCGGCACGGGCGGTCCCGGGGGCGGCTTCGGCACCCGAACAGGAACTGGGACAGGGACAGGCACCGCGCCAGGCGGGACCGGAACCGGAACCGGGACTGGAACCGGCGGCTTCCCCGGCGGCGGCACCGGCACTCGGACCGGCGGCGCCCCGACCGGGACCGGAACGAAGACCGGCGGATTCGGCGGCCACACCGGCGGTGCCGGCGCGGCTGGAGGTGCTGGCGGTGCCGGCGGCCTCTCAGGCGACACCCAGGTCAGCAGCGCGCTGATCAAGCTGCTGGAGACCGACTCGGCCAAGTACAAGTGGGTCGCCGCCACCGTCGGAACCCAGGAGGCCGCTCCGATCGAGCTGGCCACCGGCGGCGACGCGGTGCTGGCGATCGGCGGCTTCAACGGCACCGACCCGTCCCCGACTCTGGCCCAGTTCGAGGCCCTGGTCGCCAAGGGCGAGATCCACTACTACGTCGGCGAGAGCAGCGAGACCTTCGGCGGCGGAACCGGATCCTCGGCGATCACCTCCTGGGTCTCGGCCCACTTCAAGTCGCAGACCGTCGGCGGCGTCACGGTCTACAACCTCACCCAGGAGAAGTAACCAGCGCGCCGACTCACCACTCCCCACATGAAATTTTGTGATTACGATAACGGATTATTTTCCGTGTCCTAGCACGGAAAATAATCCGCCATCGTTTGCCCGTGCTCGCCAAGCCCAGCCAGGCCAGACGAAATGGCTTCAGAACAGGGTGGGCTGTTGGGCCCGGGCGCGGCGGGACGCCCGCCCGCCGGACGCGCCGCCCCGCCGGTCGAGCAGGGACGGGTCGATCGAGGACAGGAACGGCGACGGCGAGCACTCGGTGACCTCGCCCCGCAGCGTCCGCTTCGCCGCCGTCAGCAGCGTCAGGCGGGTCGTGGCCCTGGTCATGCCGACGAAGAGCAGCCGACGCTCTTCCGCGTAGTCGATCTCGGCCCCACGCCACGGCCGCAGCGGGAGCAGGCCGTCATCACAGCCGGCCACGAACACCACCGGGAACTCAAGGCCCTTGGCGGCGTGCAGGGTCAGCAGCGTGATCCGGTCGGCCCGGGGGTCCCACGCGTCCACCTCGGCCCCGATCGCGAGCTCGTCGAGGAACCGGTCCAGGTCGGTACCGCACTGGGCCGCCAGCGGTCCGAGGACGTCGGCCGCGAACCGGATCTCGGCTCGATTCTCCGCCGAGTCCGCGGAGACGCCGGAAGCCGCGGCCCGGGCCGCCGCGGCCAGCGCCTCGGCGACCGGAGCGGGGGCGGCGACGTCAGCGGGAGCGAGGACGGCCAGGATCTCGGGAACGCCCGGCATCTCGGCCAGCCGGGCGTGCGATCGCCGCTGGAACGGGAACCCGCGCTTGGCCAGGGCCTCGTCAATCGCGTTGGCCTGCGCGGACGTCCGGTACAGCACGGCGAAGTCGGCGAACGAGAGCTGGTGGGCGGCCCGGTCCCGGCCGTCGACGGCGCGGCTGTCGAGGGCGTGGAACGACGCGCCGCCCAGCATCGTCTCGATCGACGCCGCGATGACCTCCGCTTCCTCCCGCTCGTCGGCCACCGCGTGCACGGTGACCGGCCCGTCTGGTATGTCCGTCCTGGCCGGCACGAGCTCGCGGCCGGGGACCAGCGTGCCCGGCCTGATCAGCTGCAGGGCGCCGCGGACGATCGTCGGCGCGGACCGGTAGCTGCGGGACAGGCGCACGGTCGTCGCCGTGGGGAAGTCCGACTGGAACCGCAGGAAGTAGCCGACGTCCCCGCCGCGGAAGCCGTAGATCGCCTGGTCCGGGTCGCCGATCCCGCACACCCGGGAGTCCGGCGACGTGAGCAGCCGCAGCAGCCGGTACTGCTGCTCGTCCACGTCCTGGTACTCGTCCACGAACACGTCGGTCCACCGGGCGCGGCACTCATCGGCGAGCGCCGGGTCCTCGGTGAGCAGCTCGGCCGGGAGCGTCACCAGGTCATCGACGTCGACGAGACCGCGCTCGCGCAGCCCGGCGTCGTACCGGTCGGCGAGCGTGAGGTCTTCGGGTGGACTCGAAGCACGGGAACGTTTGCTATCGGAGATTTTCGAAGCGAGCGCGGCGAGGCCGCCGCCCGCGGACAGCGACCGCAGGACCTCCTTGCGGGTTCGCTCGTCGGCGACCTTGAGGCCCGCGTCGAGGCCGATGAGCGCGCCCTGCTCGCGCAGGATCAGCAGGCCGAGCCCGTGGAACGTGGCCACCGTCACCCGGGCGGCGGCGTCCGGGCCGAGCAGGCCGTCGAGGCGCTCGCGGAGCTCGTCGCGGGCGCGCCGGGTGAAGGTGACAGCCAGGCACCGCTCGGGCGGCAGGCCGTTGCCGATCCGGTGCGCGATCGCGTGCGTGAGCACCCGGGTCTTGCCCGCGCCCGGTCCGGCCACCACGAGCAGCGGGCCGCCGTCGTGGGTGACGATCGCGTGCTGGTCCTGGTCGAGCCCGCCGGGAGCGGGAGCGTCCGGTGTTTCCGCGGAAACGCCGGACGCAATTGCGTGAGGTCTGGGGGGTACGGGGGGCTCCCCCCGGGCTAGCAGAGTCGCGGAAACGCGCGCGGTGGCGGCGGCCCGGGCCTTGCGGGGCGAGCGGGGCAGGTCGAACAGCGCCGCCCCGGCCAGCTCATCCGGTTCGAACAGCCGGATCGTGCCGTAGACCCCGTCGTATCCGGCGTCGCGGCGCACGTCGCCGCGGCGCAGCCGTCCGATCGCCTCGGCCACGATCGACGGCGCGCCGGCGGCCAGGTCGTCGAGCGGCACGTCGCCGAGGATGGACAGCTCCGGCCCGAACCGGTCGACCATCGCGCTGACCTGAGCGGCGACGGACTTGGACTTCGGCCCGACGCCGGCGATCTCGCCGAGGATCTCCGGCAGCGGCACGAGCGAGGTGAACCCGGCCGCGCCGTCGAGCCGGTAGCCCTCCGGCCGGTCGGCGAGCGCGTCGACCCGGTGCTGGACGCCGATCGTCGGCGTCTTCCCGCAGACCGGGCACTTCAGCCCGGCTTCCTGGGTCTGGGTCGGCGTCGTCCGCACGTTGCAGGCCCGGTGGCCGTCCAGGTGGTACTTGCCCTCCTCGGGGAAGAACTCGATGGTGCCGCCGAAGCCGTCGCCGGTTCGCAGGGCACGGTAGATCGAGAAGTAGTCGGCCTCGCCGGTGAAGGCGGTCGCTTCCCGGCCGAGCATCGGCGGCGAGTGCGCGTCCGAGTTCGACACGAGCCGGTACTGGTCGAGGCTCGATACCCGCCAGTTCATCTCCGGGTCGGACGACAGGCCGGTCTCGATGGCGACGATGTGCGGGGCGAGGTCGGCGTAGCAGTCGGCCACCCGGTCGAACCCGGACTGCGAGCCGAGCACGGCGAACCACGGCGTCCACGCGTGCGCGGGCACCAGGTAGCACCCGTCGCCCCCGGAGAGCGTGATCTCGAGCAGGTCGCGCGAGTCGAGCCCGAGGATCGGCCGTCCGTCCGAGGCCAGGTTCCCGACCCGGAGCAGGCGCCGGGTGATCTCGTCGACGGCGTCGAGCGACGGCGCGTACAGCAGGTGGTGGACCTTGCGCGTGCGCCCGTCGCGCTTATATATCGTGGAAATTTCCGAGGACAGCATAAAGCGGACCGGCGTCCGGCAGGCGGGCGGCAGGGTGTCGTGCACCGCCCGCTCGAGCTCGGGCCGCAGCCGGAACAGCCCGGGCTCAGCCGGCACGAGGTTGCGGCCCAGCTCCTCCCGCCACGCGGGGTGGGTAAAGTCGCCGGTACCGACGACGCCGATCCCCTTACGCCCCGCCCACCAGGCGAGATGTTCCAGGTCACAGTCGCGGCTGCAGGCTCGGGAGAACTTCGAGTGGATGTGCAAGTCAGCGTAGAAGCGCACGGCAGCCATTATTTCGGACGAACGGTCCCGGCCGCGAGCCGAACGAGGTCACTGGCGTCGAACCCGGGCCAGCCGTGCAGCCGCCGCCGCCAGGCGTCGGGGACCAGAGCACGCAGGCCTCGCCCGCGCCCGGGTCGAAATGGGTCAGCCTGGTCGCGAGCAGGACGCCGACGGCGCGGTCGGCTTGCGCTTCGGTCAGCTCCACACCTAGCTTCACCCGGCCAGGCTATGCGGGGAAGGCCCCCCACGAGTCGGCGACGAACTCCTTGCCGGTGACCGGGTGCCGGTAGTGGAAGGGCAGCGTCGTCGTGTCCGGCCAGAGCCGCGGCGCGTCGGCCAGCAGCTCGTCCGGCCCGTAGGGGTCGTCGGGGTAGAGCACGCTCGCGTTCGGCACGTAGTCCGGGGGCGTGTGCGCCCACCCGTCCTCGACCGTCCCGTGCCAGAACGCCCGGTAGAACAGCTTTTTGATCTTCCAGACGCCGCCCGCGTTCACGTAGGTGTTCTCGTAGACGCCGCCCTCGAACCACTGGCGCACCGGCGCCTGCTCGGTCGCGACCGACTCGTGCGTGCCCGCTTGCATCAGAGTGCGGAACCGGGCGTAGGCGGTGCGCCGGTCGGGCTGCACGTCCACGATGTCCTGCAGCATCAGGTGCTCGAGGAGCCGGCCGTGCTCGGGACCGTTGTGCCCGCTGGTGAACCGGCTGCGGAACCGGCCGGTGTAGAGCCGCGCGATCCCGGCCCGCTTCTTGTACACGCCGCCGATGAAGATGACCTCGCCGCCGGAATCGAACAGGTCGACCACCTCGTCGTAGTAGCACTTGTCCAGGTAGTAGCCGTAGGCGTGCTGCAGGTTGCGGATCGCGAGCGCGTCCTCGACCAGGCCGACCCGGTGCTCAAGCTCGGCCACGCGTTCGTCTGCCGTCATCACGACCTCCTGGTCATTAGCTGCTCCGGCGTCACCCAGTTGCCGTGCAGGCCGCCGGGCATCCGGATGGGGATCTTGAGCGTGGCGACCGGCCGGGCGTCGATGGCCTGCGCGTCGAGGATCAGCAGGTCGGTGGTGCCGGTCGCGTGCCGGTCGACGAGCTGCATCACGTACCCGACGCCGTTGTCGGTGCTGACGCCGGGCGGCGGCACGAAGATGGCCTCCTGCACGGTGCTGTCCCGCCCGGCGAACCGCGTCCGCATCGCGCCGGTCACCGGGTCGATCGAGCCGAGCCAGCGGAAACCGGGCAGCCCGTCGTCGGGCCGCTCGCCGGGCACGGACGTCAGGTTGATCACCCCGAACCGGTAGCCGCGCCCGGCCCACCGGTCATCGGTCCGCGGGAACTCGCCCGAGCAGCCGGTCAGCCTGCGCTCGCCGAAGGCGGTCGCCCCGTCGCCGGCGTCCGGCGCGGCCAGCGTGTCGATCGTCCACCGGGACAGGTACGCGCTGATCTTCTCCGGGTCGAACGGCGCGCCGGCGATGTCGGGGAACCAGGGGAACGCGGACTTCTCCCCGACCGGCGTGTCGATGTGGATGTACCGCCCGTCGTCGTGGGCGTTCATGATGTGCGAGGCGAACCGGTTGGTACCGCGGAACCAGCGCACGGTGCTGCCTCGGCGAGGGACCACGCCCAGGTAGACGTCCTCGGAGCCGTCCCATACGTAGATCGGCCCGCCCGCCTCCAGGCGCTCAAGGCTGGAGGTCAGCGGGATGATCGGGAAAATAATGAAGTTCTCGGTGACCGCCCAGTCGTGCACCATCGACGCGTACGGCGCCTCGAACCAGGCCTCGTGCACGATCTTCCCGGACGCGTCGGCCTCGTAGTAGGCGATGTCCCGGGTGGTCTCGCCCGTGGCCATGTACCCGAAGAAGACCAGGGACCCGTCGCGCGGGTCGATCTTCGGGTGGGCGGTCGCGGTCCGCGACGACAGGTCACCGTCCCAGCTGAACTCCCCGACCGTGTCCAGGGTGTCCGGGTCGATCTGGACCGGCGGGCTGTCTTCCTTGGCGGCGAGCAGCCGGCCGGCGTGCCAGTACACGTTGGTGTTGGCGAGCCCGCGGGACAGGCCGGCCACCGACGGGTCGTCGGTGAACGGGTTGCGGTAGGCGCCGAACAGCGACCGCCGCGCCTCCCGTTCGGCCGCGAACCGGGGCGTCCGCACGTAACGCGACCGGAAGTCGCAGTACCCGTTCTCGAACCGGAACATCGCGACCATGCCGTCGGCGTTGAAGTAGAAGTCACGCTCGACGAACGGCGGCCAGGCCGGGTCGGCTCCGACCCGGTAGAACGTGCCGCGCAGCGACGCCGGGATCTCCCCTTGCGTCACTTCGACACCGCGGATCTCGCCCTCTAGCCGTACCGGCGCGAACCGGCCGGCGAAACCGGGCTCATCAGGAAACCGAACCGACATGCCGCCCACCTCCCGGGGACGGCCTGAGCGTAACTCCGGCCCGCCGCCCCGAGAAGCGTCGCCCGCCTCGATTCGGTGACCGCTCTGTTGTGGCAGGAAGACAAGAACCTTCACACCGCGGGGACGACCACCTCCACCCGGACCGTCGTGCCCGACGGCGCGAGCGGCACCAGGGAGCCGACGATCTGCTGGCCGTCCACGCTGGTCCCGGCCCCCTCGGCCAGACCCGATTCAAGGATGCCCGAGCGGCGGACGATGATCTCGTAGGTGGCGCCGCGGAAGCGGCGGGTGGCGGCGAAACCCGGCCAGGACAACGGCAGGACCGGGTCGACCCGCAGGCCGTCGAGCTCGGGGCGGATGCCGCAGATCCACTGGGTGATCGCGACGTAGTTCCACGCGGCCGTCCCGGTCAGCCAGGAGTTCTTCGCCTCGCCTGGGGTGGCGGCCTCGCGGCCGGCGATCATCTGCGCGTAGACGTAGGGCTCGCAGCGGTGCGTCGGGCTGATCGCCTCGCGGGCCGAGGGGTTGATGCGCTTGTAGTAGTCGAAGGCGGCGTCGCCGTCTCCGGTCATCGCCGCGGCGATCATGATCCACGGGTTCGTGTGGCAGAAGACGCTGGCGTTCTCCTTGTACCCGGGCGGGTAGCTGGAGATCTCGCCGAGCTCGACCCGGTAGCTGGTGAACGCGGGCGTCAGCAGCATGACACCGTGCGGGGTGGCGAGCCGCTCCTTGACGCTGGCCAGCGCCCGGGTGGCGAGGGTGGGAGGTGGAGAGTCGGCCCGGTCCGTTCGCTCGAGGGGTCTTGAATTTAGTCCGATTCCGGCCATCACGCACATGCCCTGCGGCTCGATGAAGATCTGGCCCTCGGTGTCGCGCGCGGACCCGACCGGATTGCCGAAGTGGTCGTAGGCGCGCAGGAACCATTCGCCGTCCCAGCCGTGCTCGGCGGTCACGACGGCCATCTTCTCCGCGTCGGCCCGGTAGCTGTCGGCGTCGGCCGGCCGGCCGTGCTGGGCCGCGATCGCGGCCAGCTCGGTCGCGGCCAGGGTGAACAGGCCGGCGATGAACACCGACTCGGCGACGCCGCCGGGCATGTTCTCCGTGGTCTGGAAGGACTCGCCCGGGGTCTGCGAGAAGCAGTTCAGGTTCAGGCAGTCGTTCCAGTCGGCCCGGCCGATGAGCGGCAGGCCGTGCGGGCCGATCCGGTCGAGGGTGTACCTGACCGACCGTTCCAGGTGGCTGTAGAGGGTCGCCTCGCCGCCGTCGCTGAACGGGACGAGCTCGTCGAGGATCGTCGTGTCGCCGGTCTCCTTGAGGTAGGCGGCGACCCCGAGGACGAGCCAGAGCGGGTCGTCGTTGAACCCGGACCCGATCGCGTCGTTGCCGGTCTTGGTGAGCGGCTGGTACTGGTGGTAGGCGCCGCCGCCGGCGAACTGGGTGGCGGCGAGGTCGATGATGCGCTGGCGGGCCGGTCCGGGGACGAGCTGCACCGAGCCGAGCAGGTCCTGGCAGGAGTCACGGAACCCCATGCCCCGGGAGATCCCGGTCTCGTAGGAGGACACCGAGCGGCTCATGTTGAACGTGACCATGCACTGGTAGGCGTTCCAGACGTTGACCATCCGGTTGGTGTCCGCGTCCGGTGTGTACACGACGAGCACGTCGAGCAGCTCGTCCCAGTAGGCGCGCAGCTCAGCGACCGCATCACGGACGGTCTCTGGCCGCAGCCAGCGGTCGATCACCGGGATGACGCTGGCCTTGTTGATCACGCCGGTCGCCTCGAACTTGGCGTCGCGCGGGTTCTCCCAGTAGCCGAGGACGAAGATGACCTCCCGGGCCTCGCCGGGCTGGAGGGCCAGCTTGACGTGGTGCGCGCCGTGCGGGGACCAGCCGTGCGCGATCGAGTTGGACAGCTTGCCCAGCTCGACCCCGAGCGGCTCGTGAAATCCCCGGTACGGGCCGAGGAAGGCCTCGCGCTGCGTGTCGAATCCGGCCAGCGGCTCCGAGCAGGCGAAGTAGGCGAAGTGATCGCGGCGCTCGCGGTACTCGGTCTTGTGGTAGATGACGCCGTTGGCCACCTCGACCTCGCCGGTCGAGTAGTTGCGCTGGTAGTTCGTCCCGTCGTCCTGGCCGTCCCAGAGGGCGAACTCGACCGAGGAGAACAAGGACAGCTCGGCGGGCGTGTCCCGGTCGTTGGTGACGGTGACCTGCCAGACCTCGAGCGTCTCGTTCCGCGGCGCGAAGTACAGCGTCTTGGCGGCGATGCCCGACTTCGCCGAGCTGATCGTGGTGTACGACATCCCGTGCCGGCACTCGTAGGCGTCGAGCGGGGTCCGGGTCGGCTGCCAGGTCGGCGACCAGTACTCGCCGCTGGCGTCGTCCCTGAGGTAGAGGTAGCGCCCGCCGGTGTCGCCCGGGACGTTGTTGTAGCGGTAGCGGGTGAGCCGCCGCAGCCGGGCGTCACGGTGCCACGAGTAGCCGCCGGCCGTGTTCGAGATGATGCCGAAGTACTCGTCCGTGCCCAGGTAGTTGATCCAGGGCACCGGGGTGTCCGGGCGGGTGATCACGTACTCGCGGTGATCGTCGTCGAAGTGGCCGTAGCGCAGCATGGGCGCTACTTTACCGGTTAAGTTGCTCTCTTACCAGACAGTGAATTACCAAACAGCGGCGGCGACCTCCGCGACGAGCGCGAGCTTGCGCTCCTGCACGTCCTCGGTGGTCAGGTTGGCCCCTGGAAGCGTAGAGGAGAACCCGCACTGGGTCGAGATCCCCAGCCGTTCCAGGCCGGTGTACCTGGCCGCCTCCCGTATCCGCGCGGTCAGGTCGCCGACCGGCTCCATGGTCGTGGTCTTGCTCGAGACCAGGCCGAGTATCACCTGCTTGTCGTCGGGCGCCGCGGCCAGCGGCGCGAACGAGCCGGACCGCTCGTCGTCGTACTCGAGCAGGAACACGTCGAAGTTGGTCAGCCGACCGAACATGGCCGCCGCGGTGAGGTCGTAGCCGCCCGCGCCGATCCACTGGCTCATGTTGTTGCCCTTGCAGACGTGCACGCCGAAGGTCACGCCGGGGATTCCGCCGATGCTGTTGAAGATGTCCAGGCCCTCGGTCAGGGTCCGCTCGGTGGGTATGCCCAGGCTCTCGCGCAGTTCCCGGTTCTCCGGGTCGACGAGGGTGCCGATGTCGGGCGAGTCGATCTGGATATAGGTGCAGCCGAGCGCGGCCAGCGCCGCGGCCTCGGCCCTGATGATCGCGGCGGCGTCGGCGAACAGCGCGAAGGCGTCCTTGTAGGCCGCGCTGGACAGCTCCGGTGACCAGCCCGAGTAGAGGATGAGCGGCGACGGCAGGGTGATCTTGATCCGGGTGCTCGCCCGGGCCCGGTTGTAGGCGAACTCCTCGATCGTCAGCTTCCGCCGCTGGCTGATCTTTCCGGTCACGGTGAACGGGTTGTGCCAGATCCAGTCCTCGGTGGCGCTTTTGAAGTGGACGGGCGCGCCCTCGATCGGCGCCACCCCGTCGATCTCGCTGACGATCTGGTCGAGGAAGGAGAACCGCCGGAATTCGCCGTCGGTGATGACGTCGAGCCCGATGTTCTCCTGCATCTCGATCGCCTCGTCGACCGCGCGGTCCTCGATCCGCTTGAACGCGGGCGCGTCGAGCTGGCCGCCGGCGTAGGCGTCCCGCGCCTCGGTCAGGTACCGCGGCCGCAGCAGCGAGCCAATGACATCCGAGTGGTGCACCTGCGCCATCGCCCGGCCTCCCTTACGGCACGGCCTTTTTAACAGCCCGTCTGGCGACATTTTCCCACAACCAGTGCGGTATCGCGCTTGATGATATTTCTTAACGCATGCCGAAGATCGTCGAGTTCGAGATGGCTGACGGCGCCGGCGTGCTGAAGGTCCAGTCCGCGGAGCGGGAACTGGAGCTCGTCCCGGCCTCGTCGGTGGGCAAGACGGTCGAGAAGGCCAAGGACACGCTCGAGGACGCGGTCGGCGCGATCATGCCCGCGCTGAGCGTGGTCACCGGCAAGCTGCGGCAGCTCTCACCGGACGAGATAACCGTCGAGTTCGGCCTCATGCTCGGGGCCGAGTCCGGGGTCGTCGTGGCCAAGGGCCACGGCGAGGTCCACTTCACCGTGACGCTGGGGTGG
>Ga0302314_10014088_pt1 | contig 13697 bp, 15 predicted proteins | sample III_Palsa_N2_3_FD_200533 | JGI IMG/M metagenome (GOLD analysis project Ga0302314, IMG submission 200533) | Peat permafrost microbial communities from Stordalen Mire near Abisko, Sweden - III_Palsa_N2_3 | ecosystem: Environmental > Terrestrial > Soil > Palsa > Peat permafrost | place: Sweden... | reverse complement strand
GAGCCGGCATAAAGGGCGCAGTACAGCGCGCCGGCTGCCAGCGGTGCCGCGGCCACCCATTGGTGCAGGGCGGCCTGATGCGCCGCCAGCGCGTCCCAGGCGCGGCCGACGCTGAGGTCGCCATGCAGGGCAAGACCCAGCGCCGCCACCATCAGGGCGACGAGCGGGAGCAACAGCCAGGGGTGGGTGCGGCGCGACATCGCAGTGATTTTACCGACACTCGGGCCGTTCGCGCATAAAAATCCGTTCATGCCTACCTGCCCATGGCCGGGCGGTTGACGCCATGGCGCGCACCCCCGTATAAGCCGCGGCCTGCGGCGGGACCGGCGAGCGGCCCCGTCGTGTTCCTATTTGTTGGTCGCAGGTGATGTCGTTTCGGGCCGGAGAGTGTCGGACCGAAGGACGATCCTGTCCAGTCGGAGAGTTTCGTGAAGCGCACGTATCAACCGTCCAAGCTCGTTCGCAAGCGCCGTCACGGCTTCCGCGCCCGCATGGCGACGGTGGGTGGCCGCAAGGTGCTCGCCAACCGCCGGGCCAAGGGCCGCAAGAAGCTGTCGGCCTGACCGGCGCGCAGGCGCGCCCGGTTTCCACCCCCGGTTATTTTTCCCCCGTTTCCAGGTCCAGGTCCCGCCGCATGGCCCAGGTGCCTGAGCGGCTGAAGCGCAGGGCGGAGTTCCTCCGCGTCGCCGCGAAGGGGCGCAAGGCGCCCGTGCACGGGCTGGTGCTGCAGGCACTGGCGCGGGACGACACGGGGCCGGCGCGGATCGGCTTCACGGTGACCCGGAAAGTCGGCAATGCCGTCGTTCGCAACCGCGCCCGCCGCCGGCTGAAGGAGGCCGCGCGGCTGCTGCTGCGCGGGCAGGACGTGGCCGGCGTGGACCTTGTGCTGATCGGCCGCGACGCCACCGGCAAGCGGCCGTTTGCCGAACTGATGGACGACCTGCGGCGCGCGCTGGCCAAGACCGGCGTGAGCCTCGCGGACGCCCCGCCATGACCCCGATGGCCGCCGTGCTGGTCGGGGCCGTGCGCACCTACCAGTACACGCTGCGCCCGTTCATCGGCGCGCATTGCCGGTTCGAGCCGAGTTGCAGTTGCTACGCCATCGCGGCGCTGCGCTGCCACGGGGCCGGGCGCGGCACGGCGCTGGCGGCATGGCGCGTGCTTCGCTGCAACCCCTGGACACCTGGCGGATACGACCCGGTGCCCGACCCCCCGATATCGACGCAACCGCGGCCGCCTTCCGACATGCGGCAAGCCCGGACGGCACCCTGATGGACCAGAAGCGCCTTTTCATCGCGATCGCCTTCTCCGTGGTGATCCTCGCCGCGTTCCAGTTCCTGATGCCGCCGCATCGGCCGGCGCAGCACCCGCCGACCACGCCGACCGAAGCGACCGCGCCGGCGGCCGCCCCCACCGGCACCCTCGGCGGCGGTGGCGCCGCCGGGCCGCTCGGCGCGAGCGAGCCCAGCACCGCCACGCCACCGCAGGCGGCGCCACGCCTGAAGATCAGCGCGCCACGCGTCGCCGGCAGCATCAGCCTGGTCGGCGCCCGGCTCGACGACCTGGTGCTGAACGACTACCGCGAGACCGTCGAGAAGGATTCGCCGCTCGTCCAGTTGCTGGAGCCGCAGCCGAGCAAGTTCCCCTCGTTCATCCAGTTTGGCTGGACGCCCGATGGCGACGTGAAGGTGCCGGACAATTCCACGCTGTGGAAAGCCTCGGCGGGGACGTTGACGCAGACGCAGCCGGTGACGCTGACCTGGGACAACGGCGCCGGCCTGACGTTCGAGATCGGGCTCGCGATCGACGACAACTACATGTTCGCCGTGACCGAGCGCGTGCACAACCAGACCGACGCCGCGGTGACGCTGAAGCCGTGGGCGCGGGTGCGGCGCGACTACACGCCGGCCACAGCCGGCTACAGCGTGCTCCACGAAGGCTTCATCGGCTGGGTCGACGGCAGCGAACACGACGTGACCTATTCCTCGGCCAAGTCCGAGGCGGAAAAGCACGACGGCGTCTCCTACGCCGGCACCGGCGAGGGCGGCTGGGCCGGGTTCACCGACAAATACTGGCTGAGCGCGGTGATCGCCGACCCGAAGGAGGCCGTGAGCACCACCTACCGTTCGGTTCCGGGCGGCGCGGGCGCGTTCCAGGTGGACCAGGTCGTCGCCCACGGCATCGAGGTGCCGGCGCACGGTGACGCGACGCATGTCGACCAGGCCTTTGTCGGCGCCAAGGAAGTGCATCTGCTGAAACGCTACGAGGAAGCCGACGGCATCTCCCACTTCTCCTATGCGGTGGACTGGGGCTGGTTCTGGTTCATCACGCGGCCGTTCTATCAGGCGCTGGACTTCCTCTATCAGGCGCTGGGCAATTTCGGCTGGGCGATCATCGCCTTCACCTTCTGCGTGAAGCTGGTGTTCTTCCCGCTGGCGAACTACTCGTACCGCTCGATGAGCAAGATGAAGCTGCTCGGCCCGAAGCTGAAAGAAGTGCGGGAGCAGTACAAGGACGACCCGGCGAAGATCCAATCCCAAACGATGGCGATCTACAAGGCGGAGAAGATCAACCCCGCCAGCGGCTGCCTGCCCATGGTGGTGCAGATCCCGGTGTTCTTCTCGCTGTACAAGGTGATCTTCATCAACATCGAGATGCGGCACGCCTCGTTCTATCCGTGGATTCGCGACCTGTCGGCGATCGACCCGACCAACGTGTTCAATCTGTTCGGGCTGATCCCGTTCGACCCGACGACGATCTCGCCGTTCCTGCATCTCGGCCTGTGGCCCCTGATCATGGGCTGCACGATGTTCTTCCAGCAGAAGATGAATCCGCCGCCGCCGGACCCGACGCAGGCCAAGCTGTTCCAGTTCATGCCGATCATCTTCACCTTCATGCTGGCGCGCTTCCCGGCCGGAATGGTGATCTACTGGAGCTGCAACAACCTGCTGACGATCGCGCAGCAATGGCTGATCATGCGGCAGACCCGCCTCAGCCGGCCCGGTCTGGCGCGCACCCAAGCCCAGGATCGGCCGCGTTTGCCGTCGTTCCTGCGCAAGCGCGAGCCCGCGACCCCCGTTGTGCACCCTGTCGACCCCGGCTCAAGGCCGGGGTGACGCGGCGGGCGGGATGACCCCCGAGGAACACGCCGCCTGGATCGACGCCGGGCGAAAACTGTTTGCCGCGGAGTGCAAGTTCTTCTTCGCCGCCCAGCGGCTCGACCAGTTGCCGCCGCCGGCCGGCCCTGAGGTGGCGTTCGCCGGCCGCTCCAACGTCGGCAAATCGTCGCTGGTCAACGCGCTGACCGGGCGCAAGACGCTGGCGCGCACGTCGAACCAGCCGGGGCGCACGCGGCAGCTCAACTTCTTCGACCTCGGCGGCCGGCTGACGCTGGTGGACATGCCCGGCTACGGCTACGCGCAGGCGAGCCTCGACGTGAAGGAGGACTGGCAGGGCCTGATGTTCGACTACCTGCGCGGCCGCCCGACGCTGCGCCGCGTGGCGCTGCTGCTGGATGCCCGCATCGAGGTCAAGGACACCGACAATCAGGTCATGGAGTTGCTGGACCGCGCCGCCGTGACGTTCCAGATCGTGCTGACCAAGACCGACGCGGTCAAGCCGGACAAGCTCGCAGCCAAACAGGCCGAGGCGCTCGCGCTGTCGCGCGCCCATGCCGCCGCCTATCCGGAGATTTTTGCCACCAGCAGCGAGACCGGAGCGGGCGTCGACGTGCTGCGGGCGGCGCTCGGCGAGTTGGCAGCCCCGGCCGAGGCGCGCCCCGGCGCCGCTTGACCCCGCCGCGCCGCCGCCGCACAAGGCCCGCCGCCGCCTCGCGCGAGGGAGCCATGCCATGACCAGCCGCACGTCCGTCGACCTGCCCACGCCTGACGGCGCCGAGGAGCAGGCCCGCATCCTGGCACAGGCGCTGCCGTTCCTGCGCCGCTACGCCGGTGCCACGATCGTGGTGAAATACGGCGGCCACGCGATGGGCGACGAGAAACTCGCCGACATGTTCGGCGCCGACATCGCGCTGCTCAAGCAGGTGGGCGTGAACCCGGTCGTCGTGCATGGCGGCGGCCCGCAGATCAACGAGATGCTGACGCGGCTCAAGATCACCTCGACCTTCGTCGACGGTCTGCGCGTCACCGACGCGGCCATGGTCGAGGTGGTGGAGATGGTGCTGGCCGGCACCGTCAACAAACACGTCGCCGGGCTGATCAACCGTGCCGGGGCGCTGGCCGTCGGCATCTGTGGCAAGGATGGCGGCATGATCCGTGCGCGAAAATTGCAGCGCACCGCGCGCGACCCGGGCAGCCGCATCGAGCGGGAACTGGACCTCGGCTTCGTCGGCGAGCCGGAGCATGTGGACGTGCGGGTGATCCACGCGCTGACCGGCGCCGGCCTGATCCCGGTGATCGCCCCGGTCGGCGTCGGCGCGGACGGACAGACTTACAATATCAACGCCGACACGGTCGCGGGCGCGGTTGCCGGGGCGCTCGGCGCCACCAGGCTGCTGATGCTGACGGATGTCGCAGGCGTGCTGGACCGGGATAAAAAACTGATCCCGGAACTGTCCGTCGCCGAGGTGGCGGAGGGAATCGCCAGCGGCATGATCACCGGCGGCATGATCCCGAAGGTCGAAAACTGCGTCGATGCGGTGAAGCGCGGGGTGAAGGGCGCGGTGATCCTGGACGGACGGCAGCCGCATGCCTGCCTGCTGGAACTGTTCATCGAGGGCGGCCACGGCACGCTGATCACGCCGTAGCCGCCCGGCGGCCACGAGGGAAGGCGCGATGCGGTCAGTACTGATTGCTCTTTGCGCGCTGCTGGCCGCGGCGCCGGCCTCGGCACGCACCGTCAAGGTGAAGGACGTCCCCGGCCTCGCCGCCGCCATCAAGGCGGCGCAGCCGGGCGACGAGATCGTGCTGGCCGATGCCACCTACGTGCTGGCCGACAAACTCGTGGCCCACACAGGCGGCACCAGGGAGGCGCCGATCACGTTGCGGGCGGAGCATCGCTGGAAGGCGGCGGTGCGCTCCAGCGGCCAGATCGCCTTCGAGGTGCGGGCGCCCTACTGGACGATCGAAGACCTCGACATCCGCGGCATCTGTGCCGATGACGGGCAGTGCGAGCACGCGGTGCACGTGGTCGGCGCGGCCGACGGGTTCCGGCTGATCGGCAACCGGCTGGTCGATTTCAACGCCCAGCTCAAGGTGAACGCCGACGAGGCGCGGGTGATCCCCGCCAACGGGCTGGTCGAGGGCAACGAGCTGTTCGACACGCATCCGCGCAAGACCGACGGCCCGGTGACGCCGCTCGACGTCGACAACGGCTCCGGCTGGGTGGTGCGGGCCAACCAGATCTCCGACTTCCGCAAGGCACTGGGCGCGCAGATCAGCTACGGCGCGTTCGTCAAAGGCGGCGCGGTCGGGGCGCTGTTCGAGCGCAATCTGGTGGTGTGCAGCCGGCACCGCTACGAGCCGGGCACCCGCATCGGGCTCTCGTTCGGCGGCGGCGGCATGGACCCCGCGCTGTGCGTGCCGCACTGGGACGCCAACACGCCGTGTGACCCGGAAGTGACCAACGGCGTGATCCGCAACAACATCATCGCCAACTGTTCGGATGTCGGCATCTACCTCAACCACGCCAGCGGCACCCAGGTGCTGTTCAACACGCTGCTGCACACGGCCGGCATCGACTTCCGCTTTGCCTCGTCGAGCGGCGAGGCGCGCGGCAACCTTGCCTCGACCTACATCCACGACCGCGACGACGCCACGCACACCGATGGCGGCAACCTCTCCGGCGACATTTCCGACGACGCGCTGGACGCGCTGTACAAGGATGCCCGGTTCGGCGACCTGCGGCTGGCGACCGATGCGGCCGGGCTGGCGAAGGCGGGGATCACCGGGAAGGGCGGCGACGACCCGCGCGTGCCGGACGATTTCTGCGGCCGCAAGCGCACGCCGCCGCTGGACATGGGCGCGCTGCAATCCTCGCTCGGCGATTGCCCGACGCTGAAGTAGCGCCTGCGTCAGCCTGCCGGGTCGTCCAGTTGCCGCGCCAGCCGCCGCGCCAGAATCCAGCCGATCAGGCCGCTCGCCGGGGCGGCCGGCAGCATCAGCAGCCAGCCGATATTGGCGCCGTTGCCGGCCAGGATCATGCCGACGCCGAGCATCATGCCGCCGATCAGGCCGCCGGTGACGCCGGAGGCGACGCCGAGCATCACGATGTCGCCGCGCGAGACCATGGCGGGCCTGCTACGCAAGCCAGCCCTGTTTGGCAAGCCCGGCCGCGGGCGCCGGTTCAATTGACAGGGGTGGCCCGCGGCGCCTAGACACCCGGCCATTGCCGGGAACGTGGACGGGCGCAAGTCGCCCGCGCCCGCCTGCGCCGTCGGCGCGGGACTACCGGTGCAATAAGGCTGCCCGGCGCCTGCATGGCCGAGGCGGCGAGACCGACGAAAGGGCACCGCGCATGACCAAGCGCGCCGAGAGTAAGTACAAGATCAACCGACGCCTGGGTGTGAACCTCTGGGGTCGTCCGAAGTCCCCGATCGCCAAGCGTGAATACGGCCCCGGCCAGCATGGCCAGCGCCGCAAGGGCAAGCCGACCGACTTCGGCATCCAGCTCATGGCGAAGCAGAAGCTGAAGGGCTACTACGGCAACATCAGCGAGAAGCAGTTCCACAAGTATTATTTCGAGGCCGTGCGCCGCAAGGGCGACACCTCGGAGAAGCTGATCGAACTGCTGGAGCGCCGGCTGGATGCGGTGATCTACCGCATGAAGTTCGCCATCACTCCGTTCGCCTCCCGCCAGTTCATCAACCACGGCCATGTGCTGGTGAACGGTAAGCGCGTGAACATCCCGAGCTACCAGGTCCGCGACAACGACGTGATCGAGGTCAAGGAAAAGTCCAAGCAACTCGCGATGGTACTGGACGCGGCGCAGAGCGCCGAGCGTGATGTGCCGGAGTATATGGAGGTCGACCACCGCGCCATGAAGGGCCGCTTCGCCCGCGCGCCGAAGCTGAGCGACGTGCCGTATCCGACGCAGATGGAACCGAACCTCGTCGTTGAGTTCTACTCGCGCTGACCGAGCGGCGCCGCCGAACCAGCCCGCCGCATTCCGTGCGGCGGGCTTTTTCGTAACAGGAGGGACGCATGGACCCGGTTCTCGTCGAAGTCACCCGCGGCGGCCGGGTCGAATCCGTGCATCGCGGCGCAGTCGCGGTGGTGGATGCGGACGGGGCGGTGGCGTTCGCGGCGGGGGATATCGAGGCGGCCGTGTTCCCGCGCTCGGCGGTGAAGGCTCTGCAGGCGCTGCCGTTGATCGAAAGCGGCGCGGCCGAGCAACTCGGGCTGACGGAGGCGGAGATCGCGCTGGCCTGCGCCTCGCATAACGGCGAGCCGGCGCATGTGGCGACGGCGGAGGCGATGCTGCGCAAGGCCGGGCAGGAGGCCGCGACGCTCGAATGCGGCGCGCACTGGCCGAGCCTGCAAGCGGCGACGCTGGCGCTGGCGGCGAGCGGCGGGACCGCTTCGGCGCTGCACAACAACTGTTCCGGCAAGCATGCCGGCTTCATCTGCCTCGCCTGCGCCTGCGGCGAGGACCCGGCCGGGTACGTGGCCGCCGACCACCCGACGATGCGGCGGATCACCGCCGCGCTGGCCGAGACCACGGGGACGGCGCTGAACGAGCGCAACCGCGGCGTCGACGGCTGCTCCATTCCCACCTACGCGATCCCGTTGCAGGCCCTGGCGCTGGCATTTGCCCGGTTCGGGACCGGCCACGGCTGGCACCCGGACCGTGCGGCGGCGGCGGTGCGCATTCGCGCGGCGGTGGCCGAGCATCCGTTCATGGTGGCCGGCACCAAGCGCTTCGACACCGAGGTGATGCAGGCGTTCGGCGCGCGCGTGTTCGCGAAGACCGGCGCCGAGGGCGTGTATTGCGTGGCGCTGCCGGACCTCGGCCTCGGCATCGCCGTCAAGTGCGACGACGGCGCCGGGCGTGCGGCAGAGGTCGTCACCGCCGCACTGATCGGGCGGTTCCTCGGTGACGGCGTGCCGGAGCGCTGGGCGCGCCCGGTGCTGCGCAACTGGAACGGCATCGAGGTGGGCACGCTGCGGCCGGCGGCGGCCCTTGCCTGAGGGCTCTGCCTCCGGCTGGCCGGCCGACAGCCCGGAGACGCGGCGGGTTCTGCTCGTGCTGTTGCTGACCTGCGCCCTGCCGCCGCTGATCTGGGCGGGCAAGTTGCTGACGACGCAGGAGGTGCTGTTCCCGGATTTCTTCGGGCTCTGGACGTTCGGGCGCTTCGTGCTGACCCATCCTCCGACCGCGATCTACGACGACCATGCGCTGAAGGCGTTCCAGGAGTCGTTCGGGATGCCGGGGGAAAGCCACTACCCGTTCCCGTATCCGCCGTGGCTGCTGCTGCTGCTGGTGCCAGTCGGCGCACTGCCCTACGCGGTGGCGCGGATCGGCTGGCTGGTGCTGACGTTTGCCGCGTATGCGGCAGCGCTGTCCGCGTGGCGGTGGCAGCGCCGGCTGATCTGGCTGCTGCTGCTCGCGCCGTCCTCGTCCGTGTGTTTCCTGGTGGGGCAGAACGGGTTCCTGTCGGCCGCCCTGATGCTCGGCGGCCTGCGGCTGCTGTGGACCCGGCCGCTGCTGGCGGGGGCGTTGCTGGCGGCGGTGGCCTACAAGCCGCAACTCGCGGTGCTGGTCCCGTTCGCGCTGCTGTTCGGCGGCCACTGGCGTGCCATTGCCGGCGCCATCCTCGCCGTCATCGCCCTGAGCGCGGCCGCGACGGTCGCGTTTGGCGTGGATATGTGGGCCGGATGGCTCGCCAACATGAGCCAGCAGGCGCTCGCGCTCACCGAGGGCCGTGACGCGCTGCGCGACATGATGCCGACGGTGACCTCCGCCGTGGAGTTACTGGGCGGCAGCGCGACGCTTGCCCACTTGGCGCAGGCGGCCGCGGCGGCGGCCGGCCTGCTGGCGCTGTGGCAGGTGCGGGCGCGGCGGGACGCGCGGGCGCTGGCGGTGCTGCCGTTGGCCACCGTGCTCGCGACACCATATGCATTTGACTACGATCTGCCGATGGTCACCGGTGCGGTGCTGGCGGTGATGGCTGCCCGGATGGCGGCGGCCGGCCGCTTCGGCGCCGCCGAGTTTCCGGTGTACCTGGCCTGCATCGCCGCACCCGCCTTGCTGCCGGCGCGCCTCGGTCTGGCCGCCGTGCTGGTGCCGGTGGTGCTCGCGCCGGCGCTGTGGATCGTGGTGCGTGGCGGCGGCACCGCCGCTTCACGCGTGCCGAACAGCCCAATTCAGGAACGGGTCGCCTCGTGAACACCGCTGACGTGACGGATGCCGCCGCCGAAATCGCCCGCCGCCGCACGTTTGCGATCATCTCGCACCCGGACGCCGGCAAGACCACGCTGACCGAGCGGCTGCTACGCGCCGGCGGCGCCATCCAGCTTGCCGGCAACGTGCGCGCCAAGGGCGAGCGGCGGCGCACCCGCTCGGACTGGATGAGCATCGAGCGCGAGCGCGGCATCTCCGTCGTCACCTCGGTGATGACGTTCGAATACGGCGGCTGCGTGTTCAACCTGCTCGACACGCCGGGCCACGAGGATTTTTCCGAGGACACCTATCGCACGCTCACCGCCGTCGATGCCGCGGTCATGGTGATCGACGCGGCGAAGGGCATCGAGGCGCGGACGCGAAAACTGTTCGAAATCTGCCGTATGCGCGACATTCCCATTCTCACGTTCATCAACAAGATGGACCGCGAGAGCCAGGACCCGTTTGCGCTGCTCGACGAGGTTTCCTCGGCGCTGGCGCTCGATACCGCGCCGGTGACATGGCCGGTCGGGCGCGCGTCGGATTTTTGCGGCACCTACGATCTGCGGGCGCGAAAATATCACCTGACGACAGAGCTTTCGCAGTCCGATCCGCGCATGCAGGCGATGGGCGAGGAACTGGACCTCGTGCGCGCGGCGCTGCCGGAATTCAACGTCGAGGAATTCGCCGCGGGGCATCTGACGCCGGTGTATTTCGGCAGCGCCATCAAGGAGATTGGCGTCGCCGACCTGCTCGACGGGCTGGTCGACTACGGCCCGCGCCCGCGCGCGCAACCAGCCGACACGCGCATCGTCGAGGCGACCGAGCCGTCGCTGACGGCGCTGGTGTTCAAGATCCAGGCGAACATGGACCCGAACCACCGCGACCGCATCGCCTTCGCGCGCGTCTGCTCCGGGCGTCTCGCGCGCGGCATGCGGCTGAAGCAGGTGCGCACCGGCAAGCTGATCCCGTTGCACGCGCCGCAATTCTTCTTCGCCCGCGACCGGCAGATTGCCGACGAGGCGTTCGCGGGCGACGTCGTCGGCATCCCCAACCACGGCACGCTGCGCATCGGCGACACGCTGAGCGAAGACGAGGACATCAATTTCGTCGGCGTGCCCTACTTCGCGCCGGAAATTCTGCGGCGTGTCCGCCTCGACGACGCGATGAAGGCCAAGAAACTGCGGCAGGCATTGCAGGAACTGGCCGAGGAGGGCGTGGTGCAGCTTTTTCGCCCGCAGGATGGCGCGCCGCCGATGGTGGGTGTGGTCGGCACGCTGCAGCTCGACGTGTTGCAGGCGCGGCTGGCGGCCGAATATGGCGTGAAGATCGGCTTCGAGCAGACGCCGTTCCAGCTCGCCCGCTGGATCTATGGCGCAAAAGGCGACGTGGAAAAGTTCGTCGACGAGCAGCGCAGCGCCATCGCCGACGACGTCGATGGCGATCCGGTGTTCCTGGCGACCTCGGCGTTCATGATGCGCCGCACCGAGGGGCTGCATCCGGGGCTCACCTTCCGCGACATCAAGGATTTTCGGGCGCAAAAGACGGCGGCCTGACCGGCGGGCTGGAATTGTGGGGGGTTTTGACCCGGATCAAGTCGCGGCCGCCCCATATCCCTTACAGCGTTGCCATCAGGCAAAACGCAGGAGGGACCGATGTCATACGCAAAGCAGCCCACACTTTGGGTTCTGGTGGCTGACGGCGAGCGGGCACGGGTGGTGACGCCGGAGGCGGTGGAGGGGCGGTTTGTCACGGTGCTGCCGCTTGGCGTCTCCGAGCATCCGCATTATCCGCCCGACTTGCGCAAGGACCCGCACCAGATCGACAAGGTGCAGTTCGCCACCGAACTGGCGCACCGGCTGAACCATGAGGCGGACGACGGCAGTTACGAGCAGCTTGTGCTGGTGGCGCCCGGGCACATCCTGCACGCGGTTCGGGAGGCACTGAGCAAGACGGCGGCGGCGCGGCTGGTCGGCGCGGTGCCCAAGGACTTTGCCAAGCTGAACGATCACGACCTGTCGGCGCATCTGACGCAGTGGTGGCTGGCGCCGGCCGAAGTGCCCGCATAGCGGCTGACCTGCCGGGGCAGCAGCGCTACGCTGCTGTTCCGGGAGGCACCGCATGACAACCCACACCACCGTGAGCCACGCCGACGATGCCGCATTCGACAGCGGCCTGCGCGGGTTTTTCGCCTATCGCGACCTCGGCATCCGCGCCGCCAGCGGCGGCGCCTTCGGCGCCCACGTGATCCGCGCCGTGCCGGGCGAGGGCGCGAAGCCCGAATGGCACACGCACGATCTCGCATTCCAGATGGTGTTCGTCCTGCGCGGCTGGGTCGAGTTCGAATACGCCGACATCGGTGTGGTGCGGCTGGAGGTCGGCAGTTCCGTCTACCAGCCGCCCGGCATCCGCCACCGCGAGGTGCGGCACAGCGACGACCTGGAGATGCTGGAGATCACGTCGCCGGCGGAGTTTGCGACGCATGCCGCGCCAGTAAACGGCTAACCGCCCAGGCTCTGCAGGTATTTGTGCACGAAGGCAATGGCCATGCTGCCTTCGCCGACGCCCGAGGCGATGCGCTTGACCGAACCCGCGCGTACGTCGCCGACCGCGAAGATACCGGGGACCGTCGTCTCCAGAAGATACGGGTCGCGGTCGCCGCCCCAGCGCCCGGTCCGCGCCACGTCGGTGCCGGTGAGCACATAACCGTTCGCGTCGCGCGCCAGTTCCGGCGGCAGCCAGTCCGTGCTCGCATCGGCGCCGATCATGACGAACAGCGCGGCCGCCTCGTGCCGCATCGTCGTGCCGGTGCGGCGATCGGCCACGTCGAGCGCCTCAAGATGGAACTGGCCGTGCGCCGCGACCACCTCGCTGTTCAGCAGCACGCGGATGTTCGGCTTGGTCTTCAGTTGCTCGATCAGGTAGTGCGACATGCTCTTGCCGAGATCGTCGCCGCGCGCCAGCAGCGTGACGTTACTGGCGTGGCTCGCGAAGAACATCGCCGCCTGCCCTGCCGAGTTGCCTGCGCCGATCAGGAACACGTCCTTGCCCTGCGTCCAGGCCGCCTCGCCGCGCGCCGCCCCGTAATAGACGCCCTTGCCGGAGAGCCGCTCCAGCGACGCGTCTGCGAGCCGGCGCCAGGTGACGCCCATCGACAGGATCAGGCTTCTCGCGCGCACGATGTCGCCGCCGTCGAGCGTGATGCAGCGCGAGGTCGTGTCGATGGCTTGCACGCTCCGCGTGACCACGACTTCCGCCCCCAGGCGCTTGGCCTGGTTGAGCGCGCGGCTGGCCAGTTCGTCGCCGGAGACGCCGGAGGGGAAGCCGAGATAGTTTTCGATGCGCGAGGAGGTGCCGGCCTGCCCGCCGGGTGAGAACCGCTCGATCAGCACGGTCGAGAGGCCCTCGGACACGCCGTACACCGCTGCCGCGAGCCCCGCCGGGCCGCTGCCGATGATGACGACGTCGTACTCGCCGCGTGCGGGCATGACCGAGAGCCCAAGCGCGGTCGCAATCTCGCGCAGACTCGGCGCGACCAACGTGGTGCCGTCGCTGAGTCGGGTCAGCGGATACGGGCCGCTCGCCGCCGCCTCGGCTAGCTCGAGGCGACTCACCATCGGGTCGTCCGGCGCGAGCCAGTCGAACGCCACACGATTGCCGTTCAGGAAGCTGCGCAGCGCGTGCACGTCCGGGTCGAAGCGTGGCCCGATCACCTGCAGGGCGGGCGTGGGCGGCTGGCTCGCGATGCTTTTCAGCCCCTCGATGCGCGAGAGCGCGGCGGCGCCGAGGGCGGCGGACACCTCCGGGACGGTCGCGGCGATCGTGTGGAACACTTTGGGGTCGACGCGGATCACGCGCGACGCCTGGGCGGCGCGCATCGCGGCGGGGAACGGCGTGTTGAGCACCATCGGCGCCTCGCCGAACAGCTCGCCGTGGATGCGCTTGCCGATCTGGCGCTCGACGCCGTCCACCATCTTGGTGACCTCGAACCGGCCCTCGATGGTGATCCACAACGCCCGCCCGTCGCCTTCGTTGACGACATATTCGCCGGGGGCCGCGCGGACGTCGGGGACGGTGCGGGCCAGGTAGTCGAGTTCCTGCGGCCCGAGTGCCGCAAACAGCGGGATCTTCGCCAGTTCCTCGACCGTGATCATGCCGCCCCCGATTGCGCCGCCGTTCCGCGGCGCTACCCGATGTCGGGGGCGATTCCAGCGCAGAAAGACCGACGGCGCAATGGAGTGGCGGCGGGCTGGGGGCCACTATCCTGGCGGACGGGATCGACGGAAGGAGGCGGTCCCTGAACCCGACTTTGGCGTCGCTGCCGCCAGCGGCGGCGCGTTCGGCGCACAAGCAATTCG
>Ga0302314_10014087_pt1 | contig 13697 bp, 11 predicted proteins | sample III_Palsa_N2_3_FD_200533 | JGI IMG/M metagenome (GOLD analysis project Ga0302314, IMG submission 200533) | Peat permafrost microbial communities from Stordalen Mire near Abisko, Sweden - III_Palsa_N2_3 | ecosystem: Environmental > Terrestrial > Soil > Palsa > Peat permafrost | place: Sweden... | reverse complement strand
TCGCTGAGCTGGCGCTGGATCTTCTGGGTGAACATCCCGGTCGGGATCGCGACCGTCATCATCACGATGACCAGGCTCCGCGAGTCCAGCATCCCGCGGGCACCGCGACCGGACTGGCCCGGCTTCGCCGTCTTCACCGCCGCCCTCGTCCTGCTCGTCTACGGCCTGATCAGCGCGGCCGGCGGCTGGGCGCAGCCCAAGGTCTACGCGACGCTGGCGGCCGGGGCGGTCCTGCTGGCGGCGTTCCCGTTCCTCGAGGCGGCGCAGCGGCACCCGCTGCTCGACCTGGCCGTCTTCCGCAAGCCGACGTTCAACGGCGGCCTGATCGCGGCCCTGGGGCTCAACGGCTCGGTCTACGCGCTCTTCACCTACCTGGTGATCTACCTGCAGCAGCAGCTCGGCTACTCGCCCGAGCAGACCGGGGTCCGGTTCCTGGCGCTGACCGGCGCGATGTTCGTCGCCTCGACCGCCGCCGGGCGGCTGAGCAACGCGATCCCGGCCCGGGCGATGATCTCGTCCGGCTTCCTCCTCATCGGCGCGGGCACGCTGATGATGGCGTGGCTGACCGTCTCGTCCGGCTACCTGCACCTGCTGCCCGGCATGATCGTGGCCGGGGCCGGGGCCGGCCTCGTCACCGTGCCGCTGGCATCCACCGCGGTCGGCGTGGTGGACGTCGCCAAGGCGGGCACGGCGTCCGGTATCAACGCGACCGCGCGCCAGGTGGGCCTGGCGGCCGGCGTCGCGGCGCTCGGCGCGGTCCTCACCACCCGGACCAAGCAGGCCGTGGCCGCCCAGCTCGGGCGCACCGCGCTGGCCGGGCAGGCCGCGCACATCGCCAGCGGGGTCGGCGCGTCGTCCGCCCCGGCCGCCAGCGTTCCGCCGGGCCTGGGACCCGCCGCGGCGCGACTGGTCACCCAGGCGGTCCGGGCCGGGTTCACCGACGGGCTGAACGAGATACTGATCATCGGCGCGGTGGTGGCGTTCGCCGCCGCGGTGCTCAGCCTGCTGCTGATCAGGGGCCGCGATTTCGTACCGCCGCCGACGTATGACCACGGTCAGCCGCCAACCGGGAGGGCCAGCGGGATCGGGGCGGGAGAGCGCGCCATAGGCTCGGACCCATGAAGGCGAGGACAATGACATGAGCGTTCTGATCGTCGGCGCCGGGGCGGTCGGCGGGTACTACGGCGGGCGACTGGCCCAGGCGGGCCGGGACGTGACGTTCCTTGTGCGCGAGCGACGCGCGGCTGACCTGCGTGAGCGCGGCCTGCGCCTCGTCAGCCCGGCTCGCACCGAGGTCATCGAGCCGCACGTGGTCACCGCGGCCGAGCTCGCGGCCGGGGCGGGCCTGGCCAGCCCGGCGGACACGGTCCTGGTCACCGTCAAGGCGGCCGGCCTCGACTCCGCGATCGGGGAGATGGCGCCCGCGGTCGGTCCGGATACCACCGTTGCCCCGGTGCTGAACGGCCTGCGCCACCTGGGCATGCTCAACGCCGCGTTCGGCTCCGCCCGGGTGCTCGGCGGCGTCGCCCTGATCGCCACCCAGCTTGACGGCAACGGCGACATCACCGTGCTCAGCCCCGATGCCAGCCTCACGATCGGCGCCCAGGACCGGCAGCGGACGCCCGCCGTGGAACGAACGCGCGAGCTCCTGGCGGGCGCGGGCTTCAAGGTCGCCATCAGCGATGACATCGTGGCCGCGATGTGGTCCAAGTGGGCCTTCATCGCCTCGGCGGGCGCGGCGACGTGCCTTCTGGGCGGGACGGCGGGCGAGATCGTGGCCGCGGGCGGAGACGCGGTCGCGCGAGCCATCGTCGAAGAGGCGGGCCTGATCGCCGCCGCCAGCGGCTATCCCATCCCGGACACCGCGCAGCAGCAGACCCAGGACATGCTGACCGCGCCTGGATCGCCGTTCGCCTCGTCGATGTACCGCGACCTGCGGCAGGGCAGGCCGGTCGAAGTGGACACGATCCTGGACGACCTCCTCGAGCGGGGGCGGCGGGGCGGCGTGCGCACGCCGCTGCTTGAGGCGGCCGCCGTGGCCCTGCGCGTCCACAACAACAGGCTGGCCGCGAGCGGGTCCGCCCGAGCATGACAGCGCCCCCGGGAGCGTCTGCTCACGAGGGCGTGCCGTGGCCGGTGCGCAGGTCGCCTCACGGCGAAAGGCGCAACATGGCTCCAGCCGGACGGTATTCCATGAAGGCAGTGATTAGAGCCCGGGGGACACTAGCGCACCGACAAGGGTAGGAACGCGAGGCCGGCCAGGGCTATTCCGGTGGCGGAGAATCTTGGCCGTGCAACTGCCGGTGGGATTGCGACAGCGGCTGGCCGGCCAGCCGGGCGGTGAGGCCGGCGTCGAAGTTGGGGCACTGGGTGATGTCCTCGTGGGGGCAGCGGAGCCCGTGGCTGATGGCTTCGCGGGCGGCCTGCGCGCGGGCGATCTGCTCGTCAAGCTGCGCGAGCTTGCGCTGCGCGAGCTGCCGCCAGCCGGACGCGCCGCCGCGCCGTGTGATGAGCGCCTGCTGTTCGGCGAGGGTGAACCCCGCGTCGCTGTAGAGCAGAATGGCGGCGATAAGCCTGGCCGCCGATTCCGGGTAACGGCGCTGGCCGGAAATCCTGGCCGGCGCGGAGAGCAGGCCGCGTTCTTCGTAGTAGCGCAGGGCCGAGGTGGTGGCGCCCGTCCGGCGGGCCAGCTCGCCGATGGTGAGCAGGCAGCCGGGCGGGTTGACTTCAGGTGCGCTTGAAGGCGTTGACTGCCGGCCATGAGAATACGACATGAGGCAAGCGTGCCACGGGCAGTGCGGCGAGCGGCGACCGCGGCCGTCGAGCGCGTGGTCGGCAGTGCCGGGATAGCGGTCGTGCGTGCCCTGGACCGCGACGTCATCGGCCAGGGTCATCATCCTCAGGGCGCGGCCGGGAGCGTCACCGGCTGGGTGTTCGCCCATCGCCCGTCCAACCGGCAGCGCAACCGCTGGGCGGTCTCGCTGCTCGACGTGCAGCCCGCCGACCAGGTCCTCGAGATCGGCTTCGGCCCCGGCCTCGCGGTCGCGCAGCTGGCCCGCGCGGGCGCAGGCCACGTGTACGGCGTCGACCATTCCGCGGTGATGCTGCGGCAGGCGTCCAGGCGCAACGCGGCCGCCATCAGGGCCGGCCGGGTCACCCTGATCAGTGCCTCGGTCGATGGGCTTCCGCCCGCGCTCGACGGTCCCTTCGACGCCATCCTCGCCGTCAACTCCCTCGGCTTCTGGCCCGCGCCGGCCGAGCGGCTGGCCGAGCTGCGCCGGCGGCTCGCACCCGGCGGGCGCGCCGCCATCGTGTCCCAGCCGCGCTGCCACGGCGCCACCGCGGGCACGTCCCGCGGCGCCGCCGATGAGATCGAGAACCTGCTCCGCAGCGCCGGCTTCACGCAGCTGAGCACCGAGACCCTCCCGCTCAGCCCGCCCGTGGTCTGCGTCCTCGCGGCCGGGCCCGGTCCGTCGGCCGGCTAGCCAAGCCCGGCCGCGGGGACGCCGACGGTGACGCCGGGGGCCGGCGGCTGTACCTGGACGAGCCGTCCGTGCTGCCACTGGGTGATGTAGTAGGGCGTGGTCGCCGTGTGCGTGAACTGGCTGAACTTGATCAGCCCGGCGGTGGTCTGCGCGTCGGTCCGCCCGATCGCGGTGTTGAGCGGGCCGGGGTTCGCGCTGCCGGCCGTGGCGAGCGCGTCGGTCAGCACCTGGGCCACCGCGTAGGCGACCGCCGCGGCGGCGTAATCCGGGCTGCCCGCGTACCTCGTGCCGAGCGTGGCGGAGATCGCGGCGAGCTGTCCGGGCGACGCCTGGCCGGGGCTCCAGTAGCCTTCCGACAGCGTGTCCTGGGCGAGGCTGCCCAGCGACTGCCACCAGGAGCCGGCGTCCGACGCCGTGGCCAGGAAGGCCGCCTTCGGGCGGAGCCCGGAGGATTTCAGCTGCTTCCACAGCGCCGTGCCGTCGGCCGGGGCCATCTGCCCGGCCAGCAGCTGCGCCCCGGCGGCCTTGGCGTCGGCGATGAACGAGGAGAAGTCGGTCGTGCCCGCAGGGAAGGTGTAGTCACCGACCACGTTCAGGCCGTCGGCCCTGAACGCGGCCTGGTACAGCGGCCGCTCCACCACGCTGTCCGGCTCGCTGTCGGTGAACAGCACGACCTTCTTGTCGCTCGGCACCGACGTCAGCGCCTTGGCCGTGTCCGCGGCCTGCTGCTGCTCGTCGTAGAACAAGTCCCAGGAGTAGTTCCAGCCGGTCTTGTCGCCGCTCGCGAACGCCTCCACCGGCATCATCGACGTCAGGAAGGGGACGCGCAGCAGCTCGGCCACCACTGCGGTGGGCGTGACGATTTGCGGGGTGGCGAACCCAAGCAGCGCCACCGCGTGATCTTGCAGCACCAGCTCGCGCGCCTGCGAGCTGGCCGTGCTCGGGTTGCTGCCGTTGTCGAGGACGACCAGCGTGAGCTTTTCCCTGATGCCGCCCAGGGTGATGCCGCCGGCCGCGTTCACGTCCGCGATCTCCTGCTCGTAGCCGGCCTCGAGCGGCGGGCCGAGCTGGTCAAGCGAGCCGGTGAGCGACAGCGTCGCGCCGATCACGATCTTTCCGGCCGCGCTCGCGGTCTTTCCGCCCACGTTCGCCGGCACCGCGCCGCTGGCGCCGCTGCAGGCGGCCACCGCCAGCGCCAGCGGCACGGCCAGCGCCAGCGTTGGCAGCATTCTCGATCGCGTGCTCACCAAGCGTTCCTTTCGTCGGACATTCGCGCTGATCAGGCTCCGAACCGCGGCACGGGCGTGTAGTCGGCCGCGATGAGCACGGTCCGGGACTGCATGTAGAAGTCGACGTTGACGTCCTCGGCTGCCGCGCCGGGCTGGTCCTGCCGGTTGTGGGAGTTCACCCAGGTGCTCGCCGACTCGATGGCTGGTGCAAGGCGGCGCGCCCGCTGCAGGTCAGAGGTCCAGATGTAGGCCGCCGTCAGGTCGGTGGCGGCGTTGGCGAGCGAGACCGCCTCCTCGTCGGTGTCGAACGGCGTGACGCGCACGACCGGCCCGCGGATCTGCTCGGTGAAAATCTGCATCGACGGTGCGACGTCGGCCAGCACGGTCGCGGCGAGGAAGTTTCCCTCCGGCAGCCCGGCCGGCCGTCGGCCGCCGGCCGCCAGCCGCGCGCCTTCCCTGACCCCGAGTCGCACGGCGGAGGTGAGCTCGTCGTGGTGACCGGGGCTTGGCAGTGGACCGAGCTGCGTGCCCGGGTCAGCGGGGTCGCCGACGCGGATACGCTCGGCCCGCTGGGCGAGGCGGCTGACGAGGGTGTCGTAGACGGCGCGCTGGGCGAGGACCGTCGAGGTGGCGGTGCGCCGCTGGCCGTTGAGCGCGAACGCGCCGAACAGCGCGCTGTCGGTCGCCCGGTCCAGATCGGCGTCGGCGAAGATGAGGCAGGGCGAGCTGCCGGCGAGTTCGACCGACAGGATTTTGCGGTGCGTGGCGGCGTCGAGCATGATCTGCTGTCCGATGGCGGCCTCGCCGGCGAACGACACTCGCGCCACCCGGGGGTGGGCGATCAGGGCGTCCCGCGCCTGGGCGCCGGGGGCCTTGCGATGGAGGGAGCCGTGCACGATGTTGAGCACGCCGTCGGGCAGACCGGCCGCGGTGGTGATCTCCGCCAGCAGCGCGGCCGGCAGCGGCGCCCACTCATCTGGCTTGAGCACGATCGCGGCGCCCGCGGCCAGGGCGGGCGCGACCGCCCGCGCCTGCGCCAGGAACGGCGTCCGCCAGGTGGTGATCAGCCCGGCGATGCCGGCCGGGCTCGCCGCCACGTAACGTGCCTGGTTCGGCGCGCAGGCGGCGGCCCCGGCCGGCGCCGTGATCAGGCCGGCCGCGAGGCGGAAGAGCTCCCCCGCCTGCGCGGCCTGCTCCGCGGCCTGGGTGACCGGCAGGCCGGGGCCCAGTGCCTCGGCGGCGGCGATGTCGGCCGCCCGTGCGTCGATCGCGTCGGCGATAGCGGCCAGGACCTGCGCCCTGTCCGGTGCCGTCATCGCGGGCCATCGGCCTGTCTCCAGCGCGGTCCGCGCCGCCAGCACCGCCTGGTTGACGTCGGCGCCGAGGCCGACCTCGACCTGCGCGTACTCCTTCCCGGTGGCCGGATCGGTCACGCCGTAGCTCTTCCTGAGCGTGCTGTGCACGTACCGGCCGCCGATGAAGTGGCTGACGGTCTCCGGTACCAAGGTGCCTCCAGGTCTCGCTTGCTGGCAGGGGCGCCAAGCGCACTCTCCCGGTACCGAGGGTCTTCCCGGTACCACGGTGGGCCGGAGGGAGGATCCTCCCTCCGGCCCACGCCGGCGCCTTGCTCATCCTGAGCGCGGGCAGTCAGCGGAGTTGTACCTTCGGCCCTTACGAGCCGATGGCGAGGGCGAAGATGTGCATGGCGGTGCCGCTGTCCGAGTTGTTGACGTTGGGCAGGACGACGGATTCGACCGTCTTGGACGGGTCGACTGGGACCGTGGTGGAGTAGATGTACATGTTGATCGACTGGGAGCCGCTGGCGCTGTTGCGGTAGGGCATGGTCGCCACCGCCGTGTCCCCGTTGCCCGGACCGCCGGCCCAGTCGTTCAAAGAAACGGTCGCGGTCGAGGACGTGCCGTCGGTGTAGAAGATGGCGATCGTGCCCTGCGAGGCGCCGTTGCTTGAGGAGCCGAGCAGGCCGAGCGTGGTCTGTCCCGCCGTGCCGCTTATGAGGATGATCTGTCCGGCCGCCAGGACGTTGTCCGGTGTCCCAGCGGCGACGTTGGGCCAGGTGAAGCTGAGCCCGTCAGAGTTGACGGTGGCACCGGGCGTCAGCCCGGCGTTCGCGAGGCCCGTCGCCGAGTAGCTGTACCCGCCGCCGTCGAAGTCCGCCGCCCCCTGGTTGCTGTCCAGCGAGATGCCCACGTTGTCGTAGTCATCGGCGAGGTTGGCGGCCGGCGGAGGAACGGGCGCCTGCTTGACCGTGACGGTCAACGCGCGGTGGGTCGTGTCGTCGGTGTAGGACGCCGTGGCCGACAGCGTCGCGATCTGCGGGCCCGCGGTCGCCGGCGCGGTGACCGTCCACGATGCCGTGAGCGACGATTCGGCCGCCAAGGTGGAGGCGGTTGTCGCTGCGGCCGCCTTCACCGTCCAGCCGGACGGCGCGCCGCTGAGGGTGAGCCCGACCTTGCTGAACGACCCTGGGCCATTGTTGCTGAACGTCGCCGCCACCGTCGCCGCGGCGCCGGGCGCGAGGACCAGGCCGGCAGTCGGGCTGAGTGTGAGCGATGTCTGCTGGTCCGCTCCCGGCCGCGTCGGCATCGGCTGGAGCGAGGCCGTCTGCTGCGCGGCCAGGTTGGCCGCGGTGGTGGCGGCGTCGAACTGGCTGTTCGACGGTGCCGCCTGCCCTGCGCCCGGGCGCAGGGCCGGGGTCCAGTCGCTGAAGGTTGCCCGCCGCCAGCGGCTGACGTTGGGGAAGGTGACCGGACCGGCGCCGGACAGGCCGCCCGCCGCCGCCACCGCTTCGATCAGCCGGAGGCCGGAGGTGTGGTCGGAGACTTCGGAGAAGATCCGGCCGCCCACCGTCCAGGGCGAGATGACGAACGCAGGGACCCGGAACCCGGCGCCGAGGGGCAGGCCGCCGCCCGGGGTGCCGGCCGGCGAGGCCAGGGTGACGAACTCCTCGGGGTACTTCTCGAAGTTCGGCGTCGGCGGCACGACGTGGTCGAAGAACCCGTCGTTCTCGTCGTAGTTGATGATGAACACGGTGGTGTTCCACAGCTCCTCGTTGGAGGCCAGGGCCTCCAGCTTGGTCGCGAGGAACTGGGCGCCGGCCGCCGGGATGGCGGCCGGGTGCTCGTCGTAGCCGGACTTGGACCCGATGAACGACACGTCGGGCAGCACCCCGTTGGCGCAGTCCTCCTCGAAGCCCATTTCCGAGTTGCTGGCCGGCGTCGGGTTCTCCGGGTCGCCGATCCCGCCTGGCGTGCCGTTGCCCCACAACGTGCCGGTCGACGTGACGGCGTTGTAGAGGGCGGCCGGCACCTGCCCGGGGGACTGGAACTTCGTGAAGTAGGAGGTGATCGTGTCCTGCGGCCAGCCGATCCCCTGGTAGAACTTGTAGCTGATCCCGGCGTTGTAGAGGGTCTCGGGGCCGCTTTCGTAGGTCAGGTCCCGCACGCCCCCGGTCTCGATGACCGGTCCGCCGGCCTTCCCCTGGGGGTCGTTGCCGCCCTCTTCCCAGAAGAGCCGGTTCACGTCGGTGGGACCCATCACCGAGCAGTGGTAGTTGTCGGCCAGCGTGAACGCCTTGGCCAGCGCCCAGTGGAAGGGGATGTCTTCCTGGGTGTAGTACCCCATGGTGAAGGAGCCGTTCGCGTCGCCGTCGGAGGCGAGGTGGGTGAGCAGCCAGCCGTCCATGGCGCCTTGGTTCCAGGAGGCGTGCTGGTCGCGCCAGTCGTGCGACAGCGACGGCACGGCGGCGGCGCCGGTGGTGATGGTGGACATGTGCCACGGCTCGAGATAGCCGTCGGGGTTGGCCGGGTCGGGCTGCTGGAAGACCGGCCGGCCGGTCGGCAGCCGGATCGCGGTGGGGTCGTTGAATCCGCGCGCGCCGGGGAAGGTGCCGAAGTAGTGGTCGAAGCTGCGGTTCTCCTGCATCTGGAATACCAGGTGCTTGACCTGGGACAGGTCGAACTCGCGGGGGTTTCTGGTCGCCGCCCGGGCCAGGTTCTCGGGCAGGACGCCGGCCAGGCCGGCGGCGCCCGCGACGGTGGCCGCGCTGGCCACGAACGTGCGGCGGTTCATCCTGTGGCCAAACGGATGCTTGCGGTTTTCAGTCATCAACGTCTCTTCTTCGTCTCGTGGCGGGCGCGTCAGGAGTGAGCCGCGGCGGTCGGTCCGGCCCCCGTGTTTGATGACGCCTTACCGGGCTGGGCCAGGCCGGTGACCTCGGCGATCTCGCTGTTGTGGGTGTCGGCGATGTACAGGTCGTCCGTGCTCGGGTCGATCGCGACCCCGTACGGGGTGTTCAGGCGCGACGCGGTCGGGGCCGCGCCGCTGCTCTCGCCGCCGGCCGCCGGGATGCCGCCGCCCGCGGCGGCGGAGTTCACGACGGTGGAGATGATCCCGGCCGGGGTGACCTCACGGATGGCGTTGTTGAAGGTGTCGGCGATGAACAGGTCGCCCGCGCCGTCGACGGCAACGCCCTGCGGGTCGTTCAGCTGCGCGCTCGTCGCGGGACCGCCGTCACCGGAGAACCCGCCCAGCCCGCCGTTGGCCTGGTCGGCGGCGTAGTCGCCGGCCACGGTGGTGATGATCCCGGTCTTGGCGTCGACCCGGCGGATGACGTTGTTGGCCGAGTCGGCGATGTACAGGTTCCCCTGGGCGTCAAGCGCGACGCCGGTCGGCTCGTTCAGCTCCGCGAACGCGGCCAGTCGGCCGTCTCCTGAGTAGCCGGCCACGCCGTCGCCGACGACGGCGACGACCTGCCCCTGCGGGGTCACCTTCACCACCCGGTTGTTGTAGGTGTCGGCGATGAACACATCACCCTGGGCGTTCACGGCCACGTTCTGGGGGTGGTCAAGCGAGCTGAGCGCGGCCGGGAATCCGCCCGGGCCCGCGTAGCCAAGGCCGGCGATGCCGGTGCCCGCGACCCGGCTGATGACCCCGGCCGGGGTGACCTCACGGACCACGTTGTCGCCGCTGTCGGCGATGAAGACATCGCCCTTGGCGTCCTCGGCGCTGCCACCGGGGTGGTACAGCGACGCGCTGACAGCCTGGCCGCCGTCCCCGTGCTCGCCGTAAGCCGTCAGCGACCCGGCGAACGCGGTGGTGCTGCCGTTCGCCACCGCCGACACCACGTTGGCGCCGGAGTTCGAGACGTACACGGTGCCGTCGAAGGCCGACACGCCGACCGGGTAGTGCAGGCTGCCGCCGGGGCCGGTGGCGGTGTAGGTCAGGGTCTTCAGTACCGGGCTGGCGGCGGCGCTCGCGCCGGCCACGCCGGTGGCCAGCCCGGCGGTCACGGCAGCGGCCACGGCGGTCGCACCGATCAGGCGGCGTCGATGGCGCAGTTTCTGGAGGTTCAAGGTCACAGCTGTGTCGCTCCTGGGTGGCGTTGCTCTACCTTGCCGGGCGAGGTAACCGGACCCGGCCGCTAGGTATTGACAAGCGAGGAGCATCTCTGGCCAAGGTGAACGCCCGGTAAGTGGCACAGAAACGACAAGGGCGGCGCAGCGCGATTAATACCAGGGGATTAGCCCGCCAGGCCGGTGCGTCACGCGGTTACCAGGGGGGAGGCAGTCGCCTCCTGTGCTGCGAAGATTTAACTTAATGAGTAGCTATTAAGGCCGCTTCGCAGGCGGATCGGCCGACGGCACCTGCGGGGCGGTGCAAGCCAGCGGCCGGCCGGCCGGCGGCGCGCTCCGCGGCCGGCGCGGCACCGGTCGTGTTCTCCAACACCTTCGTCCTCGGGCGTCTCTTAGATTTAACTTGATATACGGGTACTTGTTCGGTTTTGAGCGTAATGTTCTAATATGTGACTGAGTCCTCGCTGGCCGATCCGCGGGAGCCTCGCAGCGCTGGTCATGGACGACCCGCGGAGGGGCGGCGGCGGTTGCTGGCCGCCGCCGAGGAACTGTTCGCAACCCGCGGGCTCGCGGTGCCGAACCGCGAGATCGTCGCCGCCGCCGGCCAGCACAACCGGTCAGCGATCACCTATCACTTCGCGTCCAGGGCCGGGTTGATCGACGCGGTCTGCGAACGGCACGAGATCCCGATCGCCCAGCACCGCCGGCACCTCGTCGCCAGGCTGCCGGGACCAGCCGACCGGACAACCCGCCAGCTGGTGGAGGCCCATGTTCAGCCGCTCGAGGCGGAGATGCTGCGGTGCGCCCCGTCGTACTGGGCGCGGGTCAGCGAGCTGCTGCTGGCGGACCGGCCGCTGCCGTTCGGCCGCGATAGCGCGGCCTCCCGGTGCCCCCGGCCCCGGCCGCGCGCGGACACGGTGCTGTCGGAGCTACTCGAGCTCATGGTGGCGCACCTGAGCCCCCTGCCGGAGCCGGAGGCGGTCGGCCGGGTCGCGCTGACCGTCCGGTTCCTGAGCAGCGGCCTGTCCCGCTGGGAGCGCGACAGCCAGGCCGGCGTTGACGGCGTCGCGCCGCTGGCGCCGTTCACGCTGATCCTGACCGACCTCGCGGTCGCCATGCTCGACGCGCCGAGTTCCGTCTCACCCCAGCTCGACGCGCACCTCTGGCATCCGCACCTCGCCGGTCACCAGGCGTTACCGAGGGCTGGGCGCCCTAGCGCCCGAGCGCCCGCAGCCACTCGGCTTCGGGAACCTCGTCCTCGGCCCGGTCGGCGCACGGGCAGGTGCGTCCAAGCGCGAGCAGCCCGACGGCGACGAGCAGGACGAAGGCAGCGGTGAACTCGACGGCGAGGGACAGCGTCGCGTAGGGGACGGACAGGCTCTCGGTGTAGCCGAACAGCCCGACGTGAACGGACAGCAGCAGCCCGACGGCGGTGGCGACGCCCGCCACGGCCCCGGCCGCGAGCAGCGCCAGCCACCGGAGGGCGACGATGGCCACCCCGAGGATGATGCAGGCGATGCCCTGCGCCAGGAAGAGCGGTCCGATGACGCTGATGTCGCGGTAGCCGTCTCCCCACAGCTCCAGGTGGGTCACGGCCGACCAGACGAGGAAGGCCGCGCCGATCCCGGCTAGCGCGAGAGCCGTCCAGCGGGCGGTCCTCGACTCCAGCGCGGCCGGCCTGCGGAGCAGGAACCGGGTGATGAGATCGCGGTTGAACATGACGCCTCCTAAGGCGTGTCAGGTAATTCAGGAAGAAGCGGTCTGGATGGTCGTCCACAGGCCGTAAACGGCCAGCGCGCTCGCCCCCGCCGCCAGCACCAGGGCCGGCCGCACCCGGCCGCCGCGCCGGGCGACGAATCTCGGGTACACGGCGAAGGTGACGAGCTGGCTGAGCCAGAGCGCGAACAGCGACGGCCTGAGCAGGTCGTCGTAGATCTGGTCAGGGTTGATGAGCAGCAGCGGCGCGGCGGCGACCATGATGACGCCGATGCCGACGATGACCCGGCGCAGCGGCCACGCGGTGACCGCGACGGTCAGCCTGCTCAGCGCCAGGTACTCCACCAAGATGACCCCGGCCACGCTGACCGCCGCGCCGATCCCCACCGTGACGGCGAAGCCGTGCCCGACGAACCGCTCCGCCACCGCCATGCCGGGGACCTCGCTCCGTGCCAGCGCGGGATCGGCGGCCAGCGGCGCGACCGCGGCGATGATGACGACGACGGTCGCCGCGTAGGCGCCGAGCAGGCCGCGCCGCGTGGTGCGGAACGCCTGCCGCGCGTTCTCGCCCAGTTCGCCGCCGAGGAAGAACGGCAGGCTGCCGCAGATGTACAGCAGCGCGGTCTGCCCGCTGGCGATGGCCAGCGACCCGGTCGGCGCGGACGCGCCGAAGCTGCTGGCGGGCGTGGACACGTTGGCCAGGGTCACGCCCGACAGCGCCGCCGCCAGGGCGAGCTGCCCCGCCGCGAGCAGGCCGATGACCATCAGCGCGACCCGGCGGCCCGCCGCCGCCTCGGTGAACGAGTACAGGCCGCCGGAACTGCTGACGTGCCGCGCGTAGCCGAACCAGATCGCCAGCGGGAAGCCGAACGCGGCGGCCGCCAGGACCATCGCCAGCCCGGCCGAGGAAGCGGCGCCGCCCGCGATCGACGGGGTGATGAGCGCCGAGAGCGCCAGCGGCCCGCCGAGCGACGCGACCGCGACCCCGGCGAAGCCCCACGGGCCGATCGGCCTGGCCGCCCCGACGGTGGCTGCCCCCCCGTCGGGCCGCGCGCGGCCGGCTCCGCTGCCCGCTATCCGGGCGAGGAACGTTCTCATCACAGTGGCGCCGCGGCCGCGCCCGGGGTGAACGAGCTCACCGCGGCGGTGACGTCGCTGCCGGTCGGGGCGACCAGCCACCACTTCGCGCCGAAGCCGTCGCTGCCCTGCCCGCTGGCCGTGCCCGGGCCCGAGTCGCCGGAGAAGTAGTACAGCGGGTGCCCGTCGTAGGTCACCTGCTTGGTACCGTCCGACCGGGTGATCGTCCCCAGGTCGCTGGCCTTCGCGCTGCCCGACGCGGTCACCGAGCCGGTGGCCGTCACCGGCGGCCAGGCCCCGGCGCACGCCCCGGTGCAGTTGGACGTGTCGCCGGTGTCCTTCGCCCACAGGTACACCGCGCGACCCGATCCGTCGGTCAGGAACGTGCCCGCCGAAGACGAGGCGGTCTCGATGACGGTGCCGCCCGACGCGCTCGCGCCGCTGCTTGAGGACGCCGCCGCGGCGGGCGAGCCGCTCGCCGCCGCCCCGGCGCTGCTGCTGCCCCCGCTGCTGCAGGCAGCGACCAGCAGCGCGGCGCCTACCGCGCCGCCGACGCCCGCGGCCAGCTTGGTGCGCCCTGACACTCGGCTGATCATGGACTTGCCCATTGTGCTATCTCCCGTCCGGCGCGATCATCCGCGCCAGCTCCGCATAAATGACTGTCAATACATGTACGGGCGTAGCATCGTCGGTGGATTGATGTTGACGGGTCAATTAAATATGATCCGCATCACTATATGACTACCTATAGTCATGAAATGGCGACTTTTTGTGATCATTGGGGCGTGTTCAGCCAGTCGGCCCGCGCCCCAGGACGG
>Ga0302314_10014085_pt1 | contig 13698 bp, 10 predicted proteins | sample III_Palsa_N2_3_FD_200533 | JGI IMG/M metagenome (GOLD analysis project Ga0302314, IMG submission 200533) | Peat permafrost microbial communities from Stordalen Mire near Abisko, Sweden - III_Palsa_N2_3 | ecosystem: Environmental > Terrestrial > Soil > Palsa > Peat permafrost | place: Sweden... | reverse complement strand
TCATCTCGATCTTCCTGGGCGACCAGCTCGCCGACGTCTTCGAGCAGATCGCCAAGGGCGGCGCCAAGAGCTCCAAGCAGAAGGGCACCCTGGAGATCGGGGTGGACACGCTGCCGGTGCTGCCGACCGACCCGGGTGACCGCAACCGCACGAGCCCCTTCGCCTTCACCGGGAACCGCTTCGAGTTCCGGGCCCCGGGGTCGTTGCAGTCGATCGCCGGCCCGATGGTGATGATCAACACCATCCTGGCCGAGGCGCTGGACTACATCGCCACCGCGCTAGAGGGACTGACGGCCGAGGGGACCGAGTTCAACGCCGCCGTCCAGAAGGTCCTCGAGGACATCATCACCGCCCATGGCACTGTCGTGTTCAACGGTGACGGCTACACCGATGCGTGGCCGGTCGAGGCCGAAAAGAGGGGCCTGCTGAACCTCCGTACCACTCCCGACGCCCTGCCGCAGCTGGTCACCGAGGACTCGCTGGAGCTGTTCAGCCGCTACGGGGTCTTCAGTCACCACGAGATGCACAGCCGCTACGAGATCGGTCTCGAGCAGTACATCCTCAGCGTGGGCGTCGAGGCCCGCTTGACGCTGGAGATCGCCAACACCGTCATCCTGCCCGCAGCGCTGCGCTACCAGACGGAGCTGGCGGCTAACCTGGCCAGCCTCAAGGCGATCGGCGCCGAACTCGACAGCACCACCCTCGACGAGGTGTCCGCGGCGATCAAGGCCTTGCGTGCGGGCATCGCCACGCTCCGCCCCGAGATCGAGAAGGACCAGGACGGCAGCGCCGAGGAGCAGGCGGCACACATCCAGGGTGAGATCCTGCCGGCCATGAACGCGGTGCGGGCGGCGGCCGACGAGCTGGAGACCCTGGTGGCCGACGATCTCTGGCCCCTCGCCACCTACCAGGAAATGCTCTTCATCCTCTGATAGTTCTCGCGACAGAACACAAGGTCATTGGCGTGCCAGGCTTCGCCGATTTCGCGGCGTTCCCGGTCTTGCCTGGCTTTGTGCGTCTTGAACTCAAGGAATGGTATCCCGGCTCCGTTCTGCATTCTTCGCCCGCCGCCAAGATCCTGCCAGTATCTGGCAATAGCGGGAGCGAATGAGGTGACCCGGGGTGCTCATTCCAGCCCCGGGTCACCGTGTCTCGCCGCCGGACGGGCTAGTGCAGCAGGTCCAGCGTGTTGGTCGCGTCGTCGACGTAGTAGACGCCGTGGCCGCACGGCGCTACCGCCAGGCCGAAGAGCGCCCCGGCGCCCGCCGGGGAACCGGATGTGTCCAGCACCTTAAGGGAGACCTGAGCACCACCAGGCGTGGTCTCCACCAGGTTGCCGTTGGCGGAGTTGACCGTGAGGAGGTCGCCGTTCGGCGCGGTGACCAGGCCGAGCGGGGCCTCGATGGCGCCGTTCCTGCTCACCGTCATCCCCGTTCCCGCGCTGCTCTGGCGGAACAGCGCGTTGGGGATCGCGGCGATCCGGTTGTTGAGCGTGTCCGCAACGTACAGCGTGCCATTACGGCCGAGCCCGACGCCGGTCGGACCGATGACGAGCGCGGCCGGGTCGGTCCGCTCTTTGAATCCGGAACCTACGGTCTGCTCCGCGATCAGCTTCGGAATCCCGTACGCAGGCGTGGTCACAAGCAACCTCAGGACGGTCCCTCCGTGGACCACCTTGCCGTTGGCCGCGACCGTGCCGTTGAGCACGTTGGTGACGAACAGGGTGGAGACCCTTCCGTTGCTGATCGCCGTCATGTCCCACGGTCCGTTGATGCCGTGCCCGTGGAACGTCTCGACGACCTGGCCCCTGCTGTTGAGCACCAGCAGGCAGCCGGCCTTGGAAGTGGCCGGGTTCCCCGCGACGGTGGGCAGGCTGCCGACCACCACCCAGCCGTTGCCGAGGACGGACAGGGCCGTGGTGAGACCGATGCCGCCGGGGCACTTCCCTGGCAGGTTCGCGGCGCTGATCTGGGCGAACAGCTTTGTAGTGTGGTTCGGTGCCACCTCGACGATCGTCGTTCCCGTGCCCTGCGTGTTCGCGCTGCTGTTGAAGTTGCTCACGAGAACGTCGCCCTTGTAGAGCTTGCCCTCGCTGCGCCTGACCACGGCCACGCCGTACGGGTTGAGGTCTCCGTTCTTCGGAACCGTCGAAGCGACCGTCGTGGTCGTCTTGAAGCCGCCCACGAATGAGGCGGGCGTGCTCGCCCCCGCCGCGGGCGCGAGTGCCACCCCGGCAGCGAGCAGGGCACCGGCCGCACCGGCGGCCGCTGCCAGCAGTGCCTGATGTTTAGCCCACATGGTCTCTAAACTCCCTCCCGGCAGTCCCGGGCTTTCCGGGGTTGCCGACACTGCAGCGCAGAGCGAGTGAGCGAGCGAGACTTCACGAGACTTCGGCAGCTGTGCTGGAATTTGGCCGACCATAACCCGCATGACACTCTCCGCCGTCTGTACGGTTACGGGTTACCGCCGCGATTGGATTGGATTTCGGCCGAAAATTCTGGCCGACGCCGTCCAGAGCGCCGCACCGCTGGGGCGGGCGCATCAGCCTCGGCGAAGGGCACGGGACGATCTTGCCCGGACTCGCTCTAAGCTGTTGGCGATGAACGCGACACGTAATGCGCCGATCGGCATGAAGCTCACCGACACCAGGATCGAGGGCTACCAGCCGCTGCTGTCCCCGGCCGCGCTGCTGTACGAGCTGCCGCTCAGCGAGGCCGGCGGCCAGCTCGTCGAGCGGACCAGGGGCGAGGTCAGCGCGGTGCTCGACGGCGCCGATGACCGGCTGCTCGTGATCACCGGCCCGTGCTCGGTCCACGACCCGGTCGCGGCGCTCGACTACGCCGACCGCCTGGCCGCGCTGCGGGCGCGCTTCGCCGGCGAGCTGCTGATCGTGATGCGGGTGTACTTCGAGAAGCCGCGCACGGTGACAGGCTGGAAGGGGCTGATCAATGACCCCGCCATGGACGGATCGTACGACGTGCACCGCGGCCTGCGCACCGCCCGCCGCCTGCTTCTCGACATCGTTGACTCGGGTATGCCGGTGGGCTGCGAGTGGCTTGACCCGATCACCCCGCAGTACATCGCGGACACCGTGACCTGGGGGGCGATCGGGGCGCGGACGACCGAGAGTCAGGTCCACCGCCAGCTCGCGTCCGGCCTGTCGATGCCGGTCGGGTTCAAGAACGGTACTGACGGCGACGTCCAGGTGGCGGTGGACGCCTGCCGCGCCGCCGCCGCCAGCCACGTGTTCCTCAGCGTCACCACCGCGGGCGCCGGCGCCCTGGTGACCACCAGCGGCAACACCGACACGCACGTGATCCTGCGCGGCGGCCGCAGCGGGCCTAACTACTCCTCCTCCCACGTGACCAGCGCGCTCGACCTGCTGACGGCGGCTGGGGTGCCGCGCCGCATCATGGTGGACGCCAGCCACGGCAACAGCGGCAAGGACCACACCCGGCAGATCGCGGTCGCCGAGTCCCTGGCCGGTCAGGTCGCCGGCGGCGAGCGGGGGCTGATCGGCGTGATGCTGGAGTCGTTCATCGTGGCCGGCCGCCAGAACCCGGGCGACCCGGCCACGCTGACCTACGGCCAGTCGGTCACCGACGCGTGCATGGACATCGAGATGACGGCGCAGGCGCTTGAGGTCCTGGCCGGGTCGGTCCAGGCCCGGCGCCGCTGACCACGCAGCCGCGGCGGGACTGACGCGCCTGACGCTCCCCCGCGAAGGCGCGGGCCGGGGCGGGCGCGCTCCGCCTGGACGAGGCCGAGCGCGCGCACCTGTTCGACCTGGCCCGCGCCGCAAGAGACCGGGCCGTCGGCCGACGCCGCCGGCCGACCACGCCGACTGTGCGCCCGGCCGTTAAGTGGATGATCGACGCGATGACCGGCGCCGCCCTGCGGACCCAGGCCGGACGCGACCCGCACGACCGCGGCCTCTCCGGCCTCAAAGGCAGAACTTGACGGCGGAAGCTTAGGATTCGCTGGGAATCACCAGGGGCTTGGGGGTGTTCGCCTTTGCTGATGGAGAAAGCGATCTTGTTTGCCGTGCTGGCAAGTTTCTGCACGGCCACGGCATCGGTATGTCAGCGGATCGGCGCCAGGAACAGCGAAACGGCGGGTTTCGACATCTGGCTCGTCTTTCGTCTCGCCCGCCGGCCGATCTGGCTGCTCGGCGTGGGCAGCATGATCGGCGGCTTCCTGTTTCAGCTCACCGCACTGCGCTTCGGCCCACTGGCCCTGGTGCAACCGATCCTCGCCGTTGAGCTGCTGCTGGTCTTCGGCTACATGGCGGTCGCGGGCTCCGGCCGGGTGCGGGTGCGGCGCCGGGACTGGCTGGCCGCGGCGGTCATGTCGGCCGGGATCGCGGTGTTCCTGCTGCTGGCGTCGCCCTCCGGCGGGCGGCTGAACGCGCCGGCCCCCGCATGGCTGTTGGCCGGCCTGATCACGCTCGGCCTGGTCCTGCTGGCGCTGGCCCTGGCGTTCGGCCACGGCGGCCATTCCGTCGCGACCCGGTCCCGACGCGCCGCCCTCCTCGGCTGCGCCACCGGCATCTCCTGGGGCTTCGTCGCCGCGGTCATCAAGGAGCTCAGCTCGCACATCGACGACGGCATCGGCGCGGTCTTCTCCAACTGGTCGCTTTACGCACTGCTCGCCGTCGGGGCGGCGACCATGCTGCTCGCGTCGCACGCGCTGGCGGCGGGACCGCTGGCCGCCTCACAGCCAGGGTTCACCGTCCTCGACCCGCTGTCCGCGGGCCTGCTCGGCGTGTTCCTCTTCGACGAGCACATCAGGACGGGCGTGCTGGAACTGGCGGGCGAGGCGCTGGCGCTGGCCGTCGTCATCGCCGGTGCCTGGATCCTCAGCCACAGCTGCCTGATCCTCGGCGAGGACGAGCAGTCGCCGGTACGCTGCCTGCCGTCCGGATTCCGGGCGCAGGCCAGCGGCGGATGGCACGAATTCGACTACCGGCCGGCCGACGCCCCTGAAGCGCGCACCGCGGAGCCGCTGCCGCCCGGCCCGTCCCGCGGCGCGCACGGGACGGGGGCCGACATCTCCGCCAGCGGTCCGCCTAGGCTCTGACGTCGTGCCCTTACCGGGTGCTGGTCTGCGGGTTGTCGTCCTCCTCGAGGGCGGCGTCCGGGCCGGACGCGATCCCGGTCGCGGTTACGTCGGCCGGGCCGGCGTCGGGCGCGAAAAGGTCCGCGGTCGCCGCGTGCTGGGGTAGCACACCGATCTTGTGGCGCTGGACGGTCCGGTAGTACACGAGTCCGCCGAGCAGGGCGATGCCGCAGAACAGCACCGCGCCCCACTGCAGGGCCCAGTTGAACGGCGGGGTCGGGTTGTAGACGGCCCGGCGGGGCCACGCGGTGTTGATGACGACGAACACGCCCCAGACCACGGCGGCGATCGCGACCGGTATCCCCCAGCGGCCGAGGTGGAAGTAGCGCCGGTCCTCGGTCCAGTGGCCGCGGAGCCGCCGCCCGAGGAATGATCCGGCCACCAGGGTGTAGGCGATGATCGCCAGCACGACGGTGGTGCTCGTGACGACGGTGAAGATCTGCGGCTGGCGGATGTTGACCAGCAGGATCACGATGGCGATCGCGCCGGTCAGGAGCGCGGCGCGGACCGGCGCCTTGGTGGTGGCGGAGAGCCTGGACAGACTCTGGGCGCCGGGTAGCGCGTTGTCCCGGCTCATGGCGAAGAGCATGCGCATCGCCCCGGTCTGGTTGGCCAGGATGCACACGAAGATGGCGATGGTGACGGCCACCAGCGCGATGGTGCCCAGCGTGTGCCCGAGGACGCTTTCCACCACATAGGGCAGGCCGATGCTGCTCATCTCCGGGGCGTTGATGTGCTGAACGGCCATCAGCGCACCGATCATCAGCAGGGCTCCGCTGACGCCCGCGGCGAAGACGGCCCGCAAGATGGCGCGGGGGCTCGTTCTGCGCGGATTGATCGTTTCCTCGCCGAGCGAGCCGGCGGTGTCGAAGCCCCACAGGATGTACACGCCGAGGAGAATCGCGACGAGGAGCGCACCGGGCGTGCCGAAGGACGTGTGCGCGGTGTGGCCTTCTGTATGGAGGATGATCTGCGGCCCGCGCTTGGCCGCGGCGAAGAAGAAGATGATGAGGAAGACGCTGGCGATGAGTTCGACGGCAACGCCGATGTTGTTGACGACCGCCACGATCTTCGGACCGAGCAGGTTGACGACCGTGGTCAGGACGATGGCGATCGCGCCGAGGATGACACCGTTGGTCGCGGCGTCGTAGGTGCCGCTGCCGTTGCCGTAGATCCAGAAGACGCTCGAGATCGTGGGCAGCACAAACTGCATGGCCAAGCCCACGGCGGCGGTCGAGACGATCAGCGCCAGCGTCAGCGAAAACCCGGCCATCCACGCCGTCGTCGGCCTGCCGACCTGCTTGGCCCAGTTATAGACCGAGCCCGCCATCGGGTAGTGGACGGCCAGTTCCGCGAAGCACAGCGCGAACAGCGCCTGGCCGCCCAGCGCCACGAGCCAGGTCCACCAGAAGGCGGGGCCGGCGGTGCCGAACGCGAAGGCGAAGAGCTGGAACGCGCCGGTCAGGATCGAGATGAACGCGAACCCGGTCGCGAACGTGGTGAACGAGCCCAGCGTCCGGCCCAGTTCCTGCTTGTAGCCGAGGCGCGCGAGATGTTCCTCATCGGAGCGGGAATCGGTGAACGTCGGACGAGTCATGGTGACCTCCGGGTAGCACGCCGCCAGCTGCGGCATCGGCCGAGGTAGCCGACTAGTTGATCAGAAGTGAACGCTTAGGCTTCCTTTGTGTCAAGTATTACGTTCAAAAATCCATATATCTTTGTTTGTACGAACAAGAGACTTGTTCCCATGTAGCTTCTGAGGCAGACTAGCGACAGGAAGCGACCGGCCCGGCAGACCGCGCCCGCGACGACCCGAGGAGGAACTGTGCACGCTGACCAGGACCCTCTCGCGGGTGTCCGTGGTCTCGACAGCGACGTGGATGTCGCCGTCGTGGGCGGAGGCGTGCTGGGTACGGCTATCGCGGCCCGCGTGGCGGCGACCACGGCGTCGGTGTGCCTGCTGGAGGCGGAGACCGATGTCGCCGAGGGCGCGAGCAAGGGCAACGCAGGCGTGGCCGTGGCCTACTACGGTCCTCCCGGTACCGACGAGGCGGCGCTGATCGAGGCCAGCTTCCCGGGCTGGGAGGAACTGGCCGGCAGGCTGTCGGTGCCCTACCGCCGGCTGGGAGCGGTGATGGTGGCCCTGGACGACGAGCAGGCGGCGGCCCTGGAGCACACCCGGGACGAGGTCCGCGCCTGCGGTGCCCGGGCGGAGATGCTCACCTCGGCCCAGACCCGGGACCTCGAGCCGCTGGTCACCGCGCGCTGCGTGGCCGGCCTGTCCATGCCGGACGAGGGCGTCATCGACCCCATGGCCCTGACCGTCGCCTACGCGCAGCTCGCCGCGGTGAACGGGGCGGCCATCCGCCTGGCCTCCCCGGTGACCGCGGTCCGGGCGGAAGACGACGAACACCTGGTTCTCAGCACGCCCGCCGCGCGCATCCGGGCCCGCTTCGTCGTGAACGCGGCCGGCCTGGCGGCCGGCCGGGTGAGCCGGCTGGCCGGCGGTGAAGAGCTCCGCTACTGGCCGCGCAAGGGACAGTACGCGGTCCTGGACCGGGCGCTGGCCAGCTCGCTGGCGCGGATCGTGTTCAGCACGCACTCGGCCACGACCAAGGGCATCAACGTCGTCCCCACGACGCACGGGTCGGCGCTGCTCGGCCCGACCGCGCTCGACGCCGGCGACGCCGGCGACAAGGCCACCGACCGGGACACGATCGAGCACGTGATCGCGAGCGCGGCGGCGCTGGTGCCGAGCATCCGGCCGGAGCACGTCATCAAGTACTTCGCCGCTAACCGGCCCGCCAGCGACGAGCAGCACCGGCTGAGGTTCGACGCCAGGGTGCCGAACCTGCTGCACTGCACCAACCGGTCGGCGGGCGTCAGCGTATCCCCCGCCGCCGCCAGCCGGGTGCTGGAGTTGCTGCTCGCCGCCGGGCTGGACGCCCGGCGGCGCACCGGCGCCGTTGACGTACTGCCGCCCGCCCCGCGGCTGCGCGCCACCGCCGAACCCGCCGCCCTGATCAACCAAGACCCGCAGTTCGGCCAGGTGGTATGCGCGTGCGAGCACGTCAGCGCGGCCGAGATCAACCGGGCGCTGGACGGCCCGGTCCCGGCGACCTCGATCGACGGAGTGCGCAAGCGAACCGGGGCGATGTACGGCCGCTGCCAGGGTTCGCTGTGCTCGGCTGGCATCGCGTTCCTGACCGCGCTGCGCACCGGGACCAGCCCGGCCACGGTCCGGCAGACCGCCCGCGGAGCCCTCGGATCATGAACACAGATCCCAGGCCCGTTGCTGTCGTCGGCGCCGGCCCGAGCGGCCTCGGCTGCGCGATCGGCCTCGCGGCGCACGTCCCCGTCGTACTGGTCGAACGCATCCCCGTCGCAGGCGGCAGCGCCGGGTGGGAAAACCCGGAGATTCGCGGCCACGCCGCGCACGCCGCGGGGCTCGGCGTCGAGCTGCGCCTCGGGCAGACCGCGATCCGGTGGAGCGGGCACCGCCTGCTCGTCGCCGGGCCGGGAGCATGCGACTGGGTACCGGCGCGGCACCTGTTCGTCGCGGCCGGGCTGCGCCCGGCCACCGCCGCTGACCTCAAGCTGACCGGCGACAGGCCGGCCGGAGTCGTCCCGGCGACGGTAGCGGAGCATCTCCTGGACACTGGCGTCGCACTCTGGCGTACCGTCGTGATCGTCGGCGACGGCCCCTGGGCCCCGCGGGTCGCGGAACGCGCCCGCCGCCTGGGGGCCCGCATCATCGCGGTGGGAAGCGACGCCGCGTGGGCGGATGAGCAGCTGGACCGGCCGCGCCAGTGGCGCATCGTCGGCCGGGACCGGGTCCGGGCCCTCCGGCTCTGCTACGAAGGCGCCGGGCCAGCCAGCATCGACGTGCGGTGCGACGCGGTCGTGCTGGCGGCCGACCCGCTCCCCAACCGGAACATCGACGGCGCCGTGCTGCCCGGCTCCGCCCAGGTCAGCTTCGTCCAGCCGGCCGCACCGCGCGACCCCGGCGAGCGATTCGACGCGGCCCGGCGGGCAGCCGGCGAGTGGCTGGAGGCGGCCAGAAAGGTGGTGCTGGCGTGAAAGTGAGCTCGCCGATCGGAGAGCTGCCATTCGAGCCGCGGAAGGTGTCGGTGAAAGACGGCGGCATCGAGATCCAGGGCCTGATGGGAGCCTGGCCGGCCCACGTTCACATCGGCCTCGACGACCTTCCCGCCCTGGCCCGCCTGCTCGCCCGGCCCGCCGCGGCCGCCGCGGCCGCCGCGGTCATCACCGCAGGACTCACGCGTTTCGCGCGCTCCGTCCGCCCCGCCCCCTCGAAAGGCAACTGATCACGATGTCGATCGAACACCTGGAAATCCGGCAGAAGGTCATCACCTACGCCCACAAGCTGCAGGCCGAGCGGCTGGTCTACTCGACGGCCGGAAACATCAGCGTGCGGATCCCGGGAGAGCCGGGACTGCTCGCCTGCACCCCGGCCTCGACCCAGTACGACCTGATCGAGCCCGAAGACGTCGCGATCGTGACGCTGGACGGCGAGCAGGTCGCGGGGCGCAAGCCGCCGACCTCGGAAGTACAGATGCACACCATGATCTGCAAGCACCGGCCCGAGATCGGCGCCATCGTGCACACGCACGGCAAGGCCGTGATGACGTTCGCGAACCTGGGCTGGACGCTGCCGCCGATCCTGACCGGACTGTGCGAAGCCGCCGGCGGCGCGGTGTACACCTCGCCCTACTCCCAGCCCGAGACCGACCAGATGTACACCTACACCGTGCCGGCGCTGCGCGACCGGGGCGCGACGTTCCTGCGCTACCACGGGCTGCTGGCGATCGGCGCCGACCTGGAGCACGCGTTCCACACCGCGGCGGTGGTGGAGGGGGCGTGCGAGGTGTACCTGAGTGCGCGGCTGTACACCGATGAGGTTCCCGAACTGCCGGCGCCGCAGGCCGAGTGGATCGGCTCGTACTGGCGGGCCCAGTTCCCGGGCGCCCCGGAGCCGCTGCAGGCGCCGGAGCCGCTGCCGGGCCCCACGGAGCTGCAGCCCGCGTCATGAGGCGCTACGTCATCGGAGCTGACGTCGGTTCCTCCGGCCTGAAGGCCGCCCTGGTCCACCCGGACCAGGGCGTGGTGGCGGTGGCCGAGCAGGCCTACCCGATGCACCGGCCTCATCCGGGCTGGGCCGAGAACAATCCCGACGACTGGTTCCGCGCCCTCGCCGCCGCCGTGCCGCAGGTCCTGCGCCACGCCGGGGTGAGTGCGGCCGAGGTCGGCGCCCTGTGCCTGGTCGGCCAGCGCGACGTCGCGGTCCTGCTGGGGGCCGACGGCACGGTCGTGGCCCCGTGCATCCACTGGACCGATCGCCGCGATCCCGACGAGACGACCGAGCTGTACGAGTCGCTGGGACGACCGGTGCTCATCGACCGCAGCGGCACGCTGCCCATCCCCGGGCTTGTACTGCCGAACCTGGCCTGGGTGAAGCGTCACCAGCCGGACGTGTGGAGCAGCACCCGGCACGCGCTGCAGCCGAAGGACTATCTCGCGTTCCGGCTGACCGGCGACATCGGGACCGATCCCACCGGCCCGACCCGCAGCATCCTCAACGACTGGCGCACGGAAGACTGGAGCGAGCAGACCTGCAAGGAGGCAGGCATCCCGCGGGAGATCCTGCCGGACGTCAGATACCGCCCGTGGGAGCCGCGCGGGGTACTGGACGCCGGCGCGGCCGCCCAGGTGGGCCTGGCCGCCGGAACCGTCCTGGTGGCCGGCGGCGGCGACGACCCGGCCGCGGCCCTGGGCTCGGGCGTCGTCAACCCCGGCGACGTCAGCATCGGCACCGGCTCGTCGATGAGCTGGCGCATCGTCGGCGCCCGGCCGCGCTTCGACGCCACCGGCGTGATCGGCCTGATGCCGCACCTGGCGCCGGACCGCTACCTGCACGAGATGGTGGCCACGGGCACGGGGACGACCCTTCGCTGGTTCCGGGCCGCGTTCGCGGAGAACGCCAGCTACGCCGACCTGATCGACGAGGCCGCCGGGATCGCGCGGGGCAGCAACGGGCTGCTGTGCTTCCCCTACGCCGAGGGCGCGACCGTTCCGGTCCAGGACGACAGCGCCCGGGCGGTGTTCTACGGCATCAGCGGCCATCATCGCCGGCCGCATTTTTCCCGCGCCATCCTGGAGGGCGTCGCCTACCAGTACCCGGCGCTGCTCACGGCCGTGCAGGACCGCGGGCACCAGGTCACCGCGATGACCATCTCCGACGGCGAGGCCCGCAGCCGGGAGTGGAACCAGATCAAGGCCGACGTCCTGGGAGAAAGCATCACGCCCTCGCTGCGGGTCGAGGCGCCGGCGATCGGCGCGGCCATCCTCGCCGGGATCGGCAGCGGCGCCTTCGCCACCGTCGAGGACGGCCTGGCCGTCGTGCTGGAACTCGCCCCCGCCGTGCACCCCGATCCGGCCGCACACCAGAAGTACACGGCACTGCTCCGCTCCTGGGAGGCGGTCCGCGGCACCGTGTACCCCTCCCTCGCCCCGGTTCACCGATAACACCCGCCGCCCGCAGCCAGCTTGTTGGAGCTCGTCACATGACCACCAGCGCCGTCCTTCCCGATACCATCCGCGTCCAGGCCTTCATCGACGGCGAGTTCGTCGACGCCTGCGATCACGCCACCTTCGACAGCCTGGCGCCCGCGACGGGCCGGGTGATCGCCCAGATCGCCGCCGGCGGCGAGGCCGACATCGACCTGGCGGTCCGCGCGGCCAGGGCTGCCTTCAGCCGCGGGGACTGGAGCCGGATCGCGCCCGCTGCCCGCAAGGGCGTGCTGCTCAAGTTCGCCGACCTGATCGAGGCGCACGGCGATGAACTGGCCCGCACCGAGGCGATCGACGCCGGCAAGCCCATCTCGGACTGCCGCGGCTTCGACCTGCCCGACGTACTGGGCACCATCCGCTGGTACGCCGAGACCGCGGACAAGGTCTTCGGCAAGACCTCCCCCACCGATTCCGACCACCTCGGTCTCATCGTGCGCGAGCCCGTCGGCGTCGTCGGCGGCGTGCTGCCGTGGAACTTTCCCATGGCCATGCTGGCCTGGAAGATCGGCCCCGCCCTGGCCACCGGCAACTCCGTCGTCATCAAGCCCCCGGAGCTGGCCTCGCTCACCACCCTCCGGCTGGCGGAGCTGGCCCTGGAGGCCGGTATCCCCCGCGGCGTCTTCAACGTCGTGCCGGGCCTCGGGCACGTCGCGGGCCGGGCCCTGGGCCTGCACCCGGACGTGGACATGATCACCTTCACCGGATCGACCGAGGTCGGCCGCGAGTTCCTGCGCTATTCGGCCGACTCCAATCTCAAGGGCACCGTGCTGGAGATGGGCGGCAAGAGTCCGCAGATCGTGACGGCCGACTGCCGGGACATCCTCGGCACCGTGGCCGCCGACCTCGCCGAGGCCGCCTTCTGGGCCGCGGGGCAGAACTGCAGCGCCGGCTCCCGCATCCTCGTGCACTCATCGATAAAGGACGATTTCGTCGCCGCGCTGGCCGAGCAGGCTGACGCCCGCACGGTCGGCGACCCGCTCGATGAGAAAACCGTGCTCGGCCCGCTCATCGAGGCCAGCGCGCTCGACCGCGTGCTGGGCTACGTCGGCCAGGCGCGGGCCGACGGGGCCACGGTCGTCACCGGCGGAAGCCGGCTGCTGGCCGAGACCGGCGGCTGGTACACGGGGGCGACCGTGCTCAGTGACGTCCGCCCGGGAATGAGCGTCGCCCGGGAAGAGATCTTCGGCCCGGTGGTGTCCGTGCTGAGCTTCGACGACATCTCCGATGCCCTGCTGCTGGCGAACGACACCAGCTACGGCCTGGCCGCCACCGTGTGGTCCCGCGACATCGACGTCGCGCTGCGCACCGCGCGCGGAATCCGGGCGGGCACCGTCGCCGTCAACGGCTACAGCGAGGGTGACATCACGACGCCGTTCGGCGGCTACCGGCAGTCGGGGTTCGGCGGCCGGGACAACGGCATGGAGGCCCTCGAGCAGTACACCGAGACCAAGACGATCTGGATCACGCTGCGCTAGGACACCCGCCCCGTCCTGGCGGGTGGACCGCGGCCGGGGCGGGGCCTCACGCCAGCAGCGGGCGGACCTCGCGGGCGAACTGCCCGATCTGAGCCCGCTCGTCGCCGGGCAGCGGGAGCAGGATGACGCGGTCGGCGCCCGCGCCGGCCAGTGCGCGCACGGCCGCGGCGCACTCGCCGGGCGAGCCGGCCACAGCCAGGGCGCCGACCCATTCCGGCTCGAGCAGCCGGCCGTCAGGGGCCCGCCGGCCCGGATCGTCGAGGCGACGGGCGAGTTCGGCCGCGAACGGCAAACCGGTCAGGTGGACGCGGGTAGCCGGGTCGCCGAGATTCTCGGCCAGGACCGGGGTCAGCCGCTCCCGCGCGGCCCGGGAGTCCCGGTCGACGCTGAGCCAGGTGTAGACCGCCCGCTGCGGGCGGGGCCGCCCGGCCCGCGCCGCGGCCGCCTCGACCAGGGCGCCCGCCCACGCGAGATAGGCCGGGGTGGCGGGCTCGGCGAGCAGCACGCCGTCGCA
>Ga0302314_10014084_pt1 | contig 13698 bp, 10 predicted proteins | sample III_Palsa_N2_3_FD_200533 | JGI IMG/M metagenome (GOLD analysis project Ga0302314, IMG submission 200533) | Peat permafrost microbial communities from Stordalen Mire near Abisko, Sweden - III_Palsa_N2_3 | ecosystem: Environmental > Terrestrial > Soil > Palsa > Peat permafrost | place: Sweden... | reverse complement strand
AACGGCGACCATCCATGAATTCGTCGTCTTTTCCTTGCGGCCGACAACCATCGAGAGATCTGCACATCATAGACGTTCGAGCTTCTGGTCAGCCTGTTGACCTTTGATTCACGAATGTCCACGCGGTACGCCGTGCTCCCGAATTTTCCTTTAAGAGGGCGAATACGGGCCATGAATGAGTGCAGGCCTTGTCGAATGTCTTGTCGAGTATCGATGGAATTTGGGGGGACGCCGGTTTGAACCACAGGACGTCACGCGGGGGCGGCTACGGGCGCGAGACCGGGATCATCGATCTTGGTCACGAGCCGCCGCTTTCCGTCGATGGCTCCGAAGCCGCGGTGATCGATCGCCGCCGCGTCTCCGTACAATGGTTTAGCGGCACCATCCTGACCGGCTTATGCGGCGCAGCTCTGATCGGCGGCGCCGTTTTTGCGTCGCTCGACGGCGAAATGACGTTTGCCAAGGTACCGGAACGCGTCGAAGGCGCGCTGCGCGGCGCGTTCGGCGCCAACGACCCCAAAGCCAGCCTGCACAAGAGCGACCGCCTGCCGCCGCCCGGCGAGTCGACCGCGGCGCGCAACGTGGTGCGGGTTTCGACGGTCACCCGGGTCGGCAACCGTGACGTCATGCGGGTGCGGCCGTTCATCCGCATCTCCGGCAATTTGTCGATGACGACCAGCGATCTCAGCGCCAAGATTCCCCCCTTCAACGCCCAGCGCATGCTGAGCGATGTCGGCGCCCCCTCCCCCGCAGCCTCCGACGACCCCAACAACGCTGACGCCGCCGAACCCGATGCCGAGGTTTCCTTCGTCACCAAGGACCTCGCGCCGATCCTGCCCAAAGCCAAGCTCGCCGCGGTGGTCGCGCTCGACGAGGTTCTGATGCGGGTTCGGGATGCCTCGAACTGGCACGGCAACAGCGGCGGGGTGCGCTACACCGCCCTCGCCAACGCGACCGCCGACGCCAGCGGCGCGCAATCCGACCTTAAAATGGCCTATGCGGCCGAAGGGACCGCCGCCGATCCCTATGCCGGCTTTGAAACCCGGGTGGTCCCGGAAAACGTCACACTGCTGGCGAAGACCAAAGAACAGGCCACCGGCGGCAATCCATCCGGCGAACGCCTTCACATGGTCAAGAAGGGCGACACCATCACCTCGATCCTGCGCGAACAGGGCGCCACGCCGGAAGAAGCCAAATCCATTGCCGCCACGCTCGGCGCCCGGGGCCGCGACGGCGGCCTGAAGGAAGGCGAGAAAGTGCGCATCCTGATGGCGCCCGCCGGTCCAGGTGCCGGTCAGCGGCTGCAGCCCTACCGCGTGATCGTCGCCAACGATTCCGCCGTCGAAGCGGTGGCCGCGCTGTCGGATCTCGGCAAATACGTCGCCGTCGACGTGCAGAGCATGAATACCGCCGCCGAGACCGCCGACACCAGCGACGATGACGACGACGACGGGACCGGGGTGCGGCTCTACCAAAGCATCTACGAGACCGCGCTGCGCAACAAGGTGCCGGCGACCGTGATCGAAGACATGATCCGGATTTACTCCTACGACGTCGACTTCCAGCGCAAAGTGCAGCCCGGCGATTCCTTCGACGTGTTCTTTGCCGGCGAAGACGAGGGCGCCACCATCACCGAAAAGACCGAGGTGCTGTTCGCCTCGCTGACGGTCGGCGGCGAAACCAAGAAATACTACCGCTTCCAGACCCCTGACGACGCCGTGGTCGATTACTATGACGAGACCGGCAAGAGCGCGAAGAAGTTCCTGGTGCGCAAACCCGTCAACAACGCGATCATGCGATCTGGCTTCGGCAGCCGCCGCCACCCCATCCTCGGTTACGTCAAGATGCATACCGGCGTCGATTGGGCGACGGCCTACGGCACGCCGATTTTCGCCTCCGGCAACGGCGTGGTCGAAACCGCCGGCTGGGAAGGCGGTTACGGCAAATATGTCAAGCTGAAGCACAATAACGGTTACGAGACCGCCTACGGCCACATGTCGGCCTTTGCCAAGGGACTGGAAGTCGGCAAGCGGGTGCGGCAGGGCCAGGTGATCGGCTTCGTCGGTTCGACCGGCCAATCGACCGGCTCCCACGTCCATTATGAAATTCTGGTCAACGGCCGCTTCGTCGATCCGATGCGTATCAAGCTGCCGCGCGGCCGCTCACTCGACGGCCCGCTGATGAACGGCTTCGAGAAGGAACGCGACCGTCTTGATGCCATGATGAATAATCGCAATAGCGGCCCGGCACGCGTATCCGATGCCGCCGGCACAGGCGGCGTGCGGCAAATCAGCAATCGCTAGAGCATGATTCAACTGGGTTGAATCATGCTCGTCGTCCATCTTCCTGTTTGAGCATGATCTTTTCGGAAAACCGGTTCCCACTTTTCCGGATCATGCTCCGGCAAAGAGCCCCTCCGCGGCACGGAGAGGGCCAGACTTCGCGTCAGTTCAATTTACGTTTCGGCACCGGCGCTTCGAACTGCGCGATCTCGGCGGTCTGCGGCGCCTTGCCGTTGAAGGTCAGCACGTTGCCTTGCGTCGAAATGGCGACGTGATCGCCATCCTTCACGTCACCGGCAAGGATCATCTCCGCCAGCGGGTCCTGCAGATGACGCTGGATCACCCGCTTCAAGGGCCGCGCGCCATAGGCGGGATCCCAGCCCTTGGCCGCCAGCCAGTCGCGCGCCGCGGCATCGAGGGTCAGCACGATCTTGCGCTCCTCCAGCAGCTTTTGCAGCCGGCCGAACTGGATCTCGACAATCCGCCCCATCTCGCTCTTCTGCAGGCGGTGGAACAGGATGATCTCGTCGACCCGGTTGAGGAATTCGGGGCGGAAATGCGCGCGCACCGTCCCCATCACCTGCTCGCGCACCGCCGAGGTATCCTCGCCTTCCGGCTGGTTGACCAGGAATTCCGAACCGAGATTCGAGGTCATGATGATCAGCGTGTTGCGGAAGTCTACGGTGCGGCCCTGGCCATCGGTCAGACGGCCGTCGTCGAGCACCTGCAGCAGCACGTTGAAGACATCGGGATGCGCCTTTTCGATCTCGTCGAACAGCACCACCTGATAGGGCCGCCGCCGCACCGCTTCGGTGAGCGCGCCGCCCTCATCATAGCCGACATAGCCCGGAGGCGCGCCGATCAGGCGCGACACCGAATGCTTCTCCATGTATTCGGACATATCGAGGCGCACCATCGCGGTCTCGTCATTGAACAGATATTCCGCCAGCGCCTTGGTCAGTTCGGTCTTGCCGACGCCGGTCGGGCCCAAGAACATGAACGAGCCCATCGGGCGATGGGGATCCTGCAGCCCGGCGCGCGAACGGCGCACGGCGGTCGCGACCGCATGCACCGCCTCGGCCTGGCCGACGACGCGGTTGCCGAGGCTGTCTTCCATCCGGAGCAGCTTGTCCTTTTCGCCCTCGAGCATCTTGTCGACCGGCACGCCGGTCCAGCGCGATACCACCTGCGCGATGTGATTGGCGGTAACCGCCTCCTCCATCATCTCGCCGGAATTTTCCTTGGCTTCGATCTCGGCCAGCCGCTTCTCAAGCTCGGGAATCCGGCCATAGGCCAGTTCACCGGCACGCTGATATTCGCCGCGGCGTTGGGCGTTGGCGAGCTCGATGCGCAAGCCGTCGAGCTCGCTCTTGAGCTTCTGCGCATTCGACAGCTTGTTTTTCTCGGCACTCCAGCGCGAGGTCAGGGCCGCCGACTTCTCCTCGAGTTCGGCCAGTTCCTTTTCTAGCGTCTGCAGGCGGCTCTTCGAGCCGGCGTCGGTTTCCTTTTTCAGCGCTTCCTGCTCGATTTTCAGCCGGATGATCTCCCGGTCCATCGAATCGAGCTCTTCCGGCTTGGAATCGACCTGCATCTTCAGCCGCGCCGCGGCCTCGTCCATCAGGTCGATCGCCTTGTCCGGCAAAAATCGATCCGTAATGTAGCGGTTCGACAGCGTGGTCGCCGCCACCAATGCGGAATCGGTGATGCGCACGCCGTGGTGCTGCTCGTATTTGTCCTTCAGGCCGCGCAGGATCGAGATGGTATCCTCGACCGTCGGCTCGGAAACGAAGATCGGCTGGAACCGGCGTGCCAGTGCCGCGTCTTTCTCGACATGCTTGCGGTACTCGTCGAGCGTGGTCGCACCGATACAATGCAATTCGCCCCGCGCCAGCGCGGGCTTGAGCAGATTGGACGCATCCATCGCGCCGTCCGCCTTGCCGGCGCCGATCAGCGTATGCATCTCGTCGATGAACAGGATGATGCTGCCCTCGGCCGAGGTCACTTCCTGCAGCACGGCTTTGAGCCGCTCCTCGAACTCGCCGCGGTATTTTGCACCCGCAATCAGCGCCCCGAGGTCGAGCGACAGCAGCTTCTTGTCCTTGAGGCTTTCCGGCACGTCGCCATTGAGAATCCGCAGCGCCAGACCTTCGACGATCGCGGTCTTGCCGACGCCGGGCTCGCCGATCAGCACCGGGTTGTTCTTGGTGCGGCGGGACAGCACCTGAATGGTCCGGCGGATTTCCTCGTCGCGCCCGATCACCGGGTCGAGCTTGCCGTCGCGCGCCGCTTGCGTCAGGTCGCGCGAATATTTCTTCAGCGCGTCATAGGCGTTCTCCGCCGTCGCACTGTCGGCGGTGCGGCCCTTGCGCAGGGCTTCGATCGCCGCATTGAGGTTCTGCGGCGTGACGCCGCCCTTCTTCAGGATGCCGCCGGCATCGCTGTCTTTCTCCAGGGTCAGCCCCAGCAACAGCCGCTCGACGGTGACAAAGCTGTCGCCGGCCTTTTCGGCGGCTTTTTCCGCGGCGTCGAACGCACGCGCCAGTTCCGGCGCGAGATAGACCTGACCGGCGCCGCTGCCGGAAACCTTCGGCAGCTTGTTCAGCGCGTCTTCGGTCGCTTTGAGGATCGCGCGGGAATGGCCGCCGGCGCGGTCGATCAGACCGCCGGCGAGACCCTCGCTGTCGTCCAGCAGCACTTTGAGCATATGCAGCGGCGAAAACTGCTGATGGCCGTCGCGCATCGCCAGCGATTGCGCCGACTGGATAAAGCCGCGCGCGCGCTCGGTGTATTTTTCAATATTCATGGGTATTCCCTCAGCCTGCCGCCCTGCCCCGAAGGCACAGAAGCAGCATCTTCATTGGGTTTCCGCAGGCCGCATTGACATTCCTCAACCGGCCGGCGGTCGCGTCGCCGATGTTCACACCGGCTTGAGGCCAATGTGGGAACAGGGTTCCGGAAACGGAAGAGGGAACCTCACAAATTCGTGTGCGGTGGCGCCCCGCCAAGGAATCTCCTAAGAAAGCGGGATGTCACCGACCCGGCCAGCGCAGATCGCGAGCCTTTATCGTTACCCCGTCAAAGGCCTCACCCCGGAACCGCTGCCACGGGTGGCACTGGACGTCGGCCGTACGCTTCCGGCCGACCGGCGCTATGCCATCGAGAACGGCCCGAGCGGTTTTGACCCCGCGGCACCGAAATGGCTGCCAAAGCCACATTTCCTGATGCTGATGCGGGACGAATGGCTGGCGGCGCTGCAGACCCATTTCGACGATGCCAGCAACGTCCTGACCATCCGCCAAAACGGCGAGATCGCGGCCCAGGGCGACCTTGAAACCGCCGGGGGGCGGGCCGCCATCGAGCGCTTCTTCGCGACGGGTTTCACTGCGGCGATCAAGGGACCGCCCAAAGTTCTCTCAAGTCTGGGGCACAGTTTTTCGGATGTCGCCCGCAAGGTGGTCTCGATCATCAATCTCGGCAGCGTCGCGGCGGTCGAGAACATGGTCGACGCGCCTGTTCATCCGCTCCGGTTCCGGGCCAACCTCTATGTCAGCGGCTGGCCCGCATGGCATGAGTTCGACCTGCTCGACCAGACCCTCGCCATCGGCGAGACCCGGCTGAAAGTGGTGAAGCGGATCGTGCGTTGCGCGGCCGTCAACGTCGACCCCGAAACTGCCGCGCGTGACCTCAATATTCCGAAAACGCTGATGCGCCGCCTTGGACACGCCGATTGCGGAGTCTATGCCGAGGTGATCGCCGGCGGCGCCATTGCCGTCGGCGATGCGATTGTCGCGGAAGAGCCGGAGCTGATGTGAGCGGCGCGCGCGCCTGTCGTCTCAACCCGTCGGCATGACGTAAGCGTAAATCCGGCCGCGCGAGATCGGCGCCTCCCTGACGCGGTTGCCGTTATTGCCTGAGACGACAATCGGATTGCCGGTGGCGTCGATGCCGCTGACCACGCCGACATGGCCGCCGCCACGCCGTCCCATCACCGCGATGGCCCCGATCTCCGGACCGGATATGCGCTGGCCGTAGCTTGCGAACGAATTTGCCAGGTCCGAACCGGTGCCATGGTGGCCGGAGCGCTCCAGAACCAGATTCATGAACCGCGCGCACCACAGGCGGCCGCGACCGGTCGGATTGCCGCCGATGTAACGGCGCGCCTCGGCGACGACATCGGATGAACCGAACCCGCTTGCCATGCCGCCGGAAGCCGTGCTGGACGCGAGGCTGGCATTGGCGTCGGCGAGGCCTCGGGCCCGCATCTGCGCCACGCCGGCATCCCAGCGCGACCCGCGCGCTACACGTGGATAATGACGATAGGCGTAGTGCCGCCTGGCATGATGGCCGGTGGAATACGCATGAGCGTACCGCCTTGCGCCATGGTGAGACCTTGCTGAAGCGGGAGAGACTGAGAAGGCGAACGCCGCCGAACACAACGCCAGCGCAACAAGCGACCGGCCAAACGCAGATGACTGAACCATACTCAACTTATCCTTTTTGACACCCCCGATCCCCACCGGCTCTGTGAGGGCCGGCATCCGGGGGTCCGTATGCAATTTGCGATGTGGCGAGAGCAAGACACGATGCGGCAGTGCGGAAACGGTTTCGGGGTGATTCCACGGTCATTCCGTGACGAAAAAAATCGTTTCTGCCGCATTGCAGCCGTGAGCGTTAACTGCGATTTTCCGGCCGGCCCAAGAGCAAGAACAAGAGAAGGAACAGCGAATGCCCTACGCCGTCACCAGCGACAATGTCCGCCTCTATTTCGAGGAGGCCGGAAGCGGCACCCCGATCATCTTCCTGCATGAATTCGCGGCCGACCACACCAATTGGGAGCCGCAGATGCGTTATTTTTCGCGCGGGCATCGCTGCATCGCCTATTCCGCGCGCGGCTATACGCCCTCCGAAGTACCGCCATCGCCGGAGGTTTATACCTACAAGCATTTCTACACCGATGCGCTCGCGGTGCTCGATCACCTCAAGATCATGAAAGCGCATTTCATCGGCCTGTCGATGGGATCCTATTCGTCGCTGCAGGTCGGCCTCAACGCACCGGAGCGCGCTTTGTCGCTGACGCTGGCTGCGGTCGGCTCGGGTTCTGATCTCGGCAATCTGGAGGCGTTCCGCAAACAATGCCGGGCCAATGCCGAGCAATATGAAGCGATCGGCTCCATCGAGGTCGCGAAAGCCACCCGCGAGGCGCCGAGCCGGATTCCGTTCCTGTTGAAGGACCCGCGCGGACACGCGGATTTCTACGGCGCGCTTGCCCGCCACGACGCCAAGGGCTCCGCCAACACCATGCGCAGTTTCCAGGGCGGCCGGCCCTCGATCTACACCCTGACCGACGCGATCCGGAAAGTTCCGACCCCGACGCTGATCATCTGCGGCGACGAGGACGACAATTGCGTCGGGCCCAGCCTGTTCCTGAAGCAACATCTGCCCGCCGCCGGACTGAGTTTTTTCCCGAAGTCGGGCCACGTGCTCAATCTGGAAGAGCCGGCGCTGTTCAACGAAATGGTCGAGCGCTTCATCGCGCTGGTCGAAGCCGGACGCTGGCCCGTGCGCGATCCAAGGTCGAAGGCGGCGGGTTAGCCAAACGCGAGACGTTTGAGTGTCCGTCATGGCCGGGCTTGTCCCGGCCATCCACGTCTTACCTCAAGAGCTGAAAGACGTGGATGCCCGGCACAAGGCCGGGCATGACGACATTCACTTACCGCGCCTTTTCGGCCCGGCTCAGCAGAAACACGCCCTGCTCGCCGAACATGTTCCAGAACCACCAGGGCGCGTTGAGCCGCAGCGGCCGGCCGTAGAGATCGAGCGCGACCGCGCGCTCCATCTTGACGTTGATTTCGTCGCACAGCTGCACGAAATCCTTGATGGTGCAGAAGTGAATGTTCGGCGTGTCGTACCAGGTCGCCGGCAGATTTTCGGTGCGCGGCATATGCCCGCCGACCAGTAATTGCAGCCGCATCCGCCAGAACCCGAAATTCGGGAACGACACGATGGCGCGGCGCCCGATCCGCAGCAGGTTCTCCAGCACCACGCGCGGTTGCCGCGTCGCCTGCAGGGTCTGCGACAGGATCACATAATCGAAGGCATCGTCGGGATAATTGACCAAATCAGTATCGGCGTCGCCCTGCACCACCGCCAGACCCTTGGCGACGCAGCGGTTGACGCCCTCGCGCGACAATTCGATGCCGCGGCCGTCGATGCCCCGGGTTTCCAAGAGCTGCAGCAAATCGCCGTCGCCACAGCCGACGTCGAGCACCTTCGAACCGCGCTCGACCATCTGCGCCACCAACAGATGATCGCCGCGATAATGTCTGAGGTCCTGTGGCGGAGTGCCGGCCAGCGGCAGGACCTGTTGCTGCAGGGTCATGTCAGCCGCCTGTCCGGGTCAGGCCGCGGGCCTTGCCCGCGGATTCCAGGAACGCACGCGAGATATCGAAGAATTCCGGCACATCCAGCAGGAACGCGTCGTGGCCGCGGTCGGTCTCGATTTCCGCGAACGACACCCGCGCGCCGCTGGCGTTGAGCGCATGGACGATGGCGCGCGACTCCGAGGTCGGGAACAGCCAGTCGCTGGTGAACGATACCACGCAGAGCCGGGTCGCAATGCCGCGGAACGCCTGCGCCAGCACGCCGTCATGATCGGCGGCGATGTCGAAATAATCCATCGCCCGGGTCAGATAGAGATAGCTGTTGGCATCGAACCGCTCGACAAAGGACGAGCCCTGGTAGCGCAGATAGCTTTCGACCTGGAAATCCGCGTCGAACGAAAACGTCGGCAGGTCGCGGTCCTGCATCCGGCGGCCGAACTTGCGGTGCAGCGCGGCGTCCGAGAGGTAGGTAATGTGCGCCGCCATCCGGGCCACGCCGAGGCCGCGATGGGGATAGCTGCCTTCCTCGAAATAGCGGCCGTGACGCCAGTCCGGGTCGGCCATCACCGCCTGCCGGCCGAGTTCGTGGAAGGCGATGTTCTGCGCCGAATGCCGCGTGCTGCAGGCCACCGCCAACACCGAGAACACGCGCTTGGGATAGGCGGCGGTCCATTGCAGCGCCTGCATGCCGCCCATCGAGCCACCGACCACGCAAAACAGCGTGTCGATCCCCAGGCGGTCGATCAGCATGGTCTGCGCGCGCACCATGTCGGGAATCGTGATGACCGGAAAATCCAGTCCCCACACCTTGCCGGTGGCGGGATTGGTCGATGCCGGGCCGGTCGAGCCCATGCAGCCGCCGATGACGTTGGAGCAGATGATGAAATATTTGTCGGTATCGAGCGGACGGCCGGGACCGACCATGGTTTCCCACCAGCCCGGTTTGCCGGTCACCGGATGGACACTGGCGACATGCTGATCGCCGGTCAGGGCATGGAAAATCAGAATCGCGTTGGAACGTTCCGTATTGAGTTGGCCATAGGTCTTGTAGGCGATCTGGAACGGCGCCAGATCGATGCCGCAATCAAGCTTCAGCGGCTGGTCGGCGCCGAACAGCGCCACCAGCGAACTCGGATGGTCCGCTTCGTGGGCGCGTTCCTCGGCATGGATCGCCGGACTTGGTATCGACTGCACACTGACCATCGTGAACCCGACCTCTTCGGGCGGTTTCGAAGAACCACCGGAAATCAGGCCATAAAAAACCCGGCCTGAACATAGGTTCGGCCGGGATCACAACTGTCCCCGGCCTGTTTAGCGAGTTGTTTAACGTGGCTGCAAGCCGGCCGGCTCAAATGACCACGGAATGGATTAAACATTAGTCGCACGGGCGCCTTTCGTCAAGACAGGCCGACTTTCGTCAAGGTAAGCCCTGGGTTGTAAGCCCTGGGTTAACGCGGGTACTGTTCCGGCGATCGGCCCCGTTCCCGGCGCTTCCAACGCCCCCTGGTGACGGTGCGCCCTTGCGCCGTCTCGCACCATGAGGGAGAACGAGCCACGATCCGTCGAGCCGCGGCGAAGACGCCCGCCCGACGGATGAGGAAGAACGCTTTCGCTGGACGCCCCCCATGTCTCAATCACCCCCGGCTCCGCCCTCGCTCGAGGTGCTGCGCCAAGAGATCGACAGCATCGACGCCCAGATGCACAGCCTGTTGATGCAGCGCGGCGATATTATCGATCGCCTGATCCAGGTGAAGCAGACCCAGGAAGTCGGCTCGGCGTTCCGCCCGGCGCGCGAAGCCGACATGATGCGCCGGCTGGTGCAGCGCCACCGCGGGATCCTGCCGCTCGACACCGTCGAGAGCATCTGGCGCGTGATCATTTCGACATTCACCTATGTGCAGGCGCCGTTTTCGGTCCATGCCGACATCTCGCTGGGCGAGTCCGCGATGCGGGATTCGGCCCGGTTCCATTTCGGCTTCACCGTGCCCTACATCTCGCATTTCAGCGCCACCGCCGCGGTCGACGCGGTGGCCTGGTCGAAGGGCGATCTCGCGCTGGTCTCCGCCACTTCCAGCCGCACCCCGTGGTGGATCGCGCTGGAAGCCGGCGGTGCGCCGAAGATCATCGCACGGCTGCCGTTCGTCGAGCGCGCCGACCATCCGGCGGCGCTGCCGGTATTCGTGGTATCGCGCGTCGCCGACAGCGCCATGGTGACCGAAGTGGAGATGTGGAGCGTGCGCGTCTCCGGCTGGGATGCCGAGACCGCCCGCGCATTGTCGCCGCTGGCGGAAATCGTGGCGGTACCCGACACCGCCTTCGACGGTGCCGCCCTGCTGGTGTCGATCGCCGGCCCCGGCACCCTTGAAAAGATCAAGTCGGCCTTGATCGAGGCCGGTGCCTCGGTGCGGTCGTCGGCCCTCGTCGGCAGCCATGCAACGCGCTATACGGTGCCCACGAACGGGGCGGTAAAGTCCTAGAAGCCCCCCGACACTCCGGAGCCGAAGATGTCCCGACCCGTGCCGAATCCCGGCATTCTCGATATTGCGCCCTACACGCCGGGCAAGAGCCCGGTGCCGGAGCCGGGCCGCAAGGTATTCAAGTTGTCCGCCAACGAGACGCCGTTCGGGCCTTCGCCGAAGGCGATGGCGGTCTACAAGGAAGCCGCGGCGCATCTGGAGGATTATCCGGAAGGGACCTCGCGCGTGCTGCGCGAGGCCATCGGCCGCGCCTTCGGGCTCGATCCCGACCGCATCATCTGCGGCGCCGGCTCCGACGAAATCCTCAATCTGCTGGCGCATGTCTATCTCGGCCAAGGCGACGAGGCGATTTCGACCACCCACGGCTTTCTGGTGTACCCGATCGCGACCAAGGCCAATGGCGCCGTCAACGTGGTCGCGCCCGAGACCAATTTCACCAGCGACGTCGACGCGATCCTCGAACTGGTCTCGCCGCGCACCAGGCTGGTGTGGCTCGCCAACCCGAACAACCCGACCGGGACCTATCTGCCGTTCGACGAGGTCAAGCGGCTGCGCGCCGGTCTGCCGCCGCATGTGCTGCTGGTACTCGATGCCGCCTACTCCGATTACGTGTCGCGCAATGACTACGAGATCGGCATCGAACTGGTGGCCACCACCGAAAACACCGTGATGACCCATACGTTTTCCAAGATTCACGGCCTCGCGGCGCTGCGCGTCGGCTGGATGTTCGGGCCGGCCCATATCGTCGATGCGGTGAATCGGATCCGTGGCCCGTTCAACGTCTCGACGCCGGCGATGCTGGCGGCGGTGGCGGCGATCGAGGATACCGAACATCAGCGGATGTCGAAGACGCATACCGAGAAGTGGCGCAACTGGCTGACCGAGGAGATCACCAAGCTCGGCCTTACCGTGACGCCGAGCGTGGCGAATTTCGTCCTGATTCACTTCCCGCTCGACAAGGGCAGGACCGCGGCAGACGCCGACGCCTTCCTGACCAAGCGCGGCCTGGTGCTGCGCGCGTTGAATAATTATCGCCTGCCCAACGCCTTGCGCATGACCATCGGCACCGAAGAGGCCAATCGGCTGGTGCTCGGGGGCCTGCGCGACTTCATGGGGTCGAAGTGAACGCCGCGCCGTTGTTCAACAAGGTCGCGCTGATCGGTTTCGGGCTGATCGGCGGCTCGATCGCGCGCGCCGCGCGCGCGCAGGGCCTGGCCGGCGAAATCGTCACCACCGCGCGCTCGGCCAGGACCCGCGCGCGGGTATCGGAACTCGGCCTTGTCGATCGCGTCGTCGAGACCAATGCGCAAGCCGTCGAGAACGCGGATCTCGTCATCCTCTGCATTCCCGTCGGCGCCTGCGGCGCGGTCGCGCAGGAGATCGCCGCCCATCTCAAGCCCGGCGCGATCGTGTCCGATGTCGGCTCGGTCAAGGGCGCCGTGGTGCGGGAGATGGCGCCGCATCTGCCCGCAAATGTGCATTTCGTGCCGGCGCATCCGGTCGCCGGCACCGAGCATTCCGGCCCCGATTCCGGCTTTGCCGAACTGTTTATCGACCGCTGGTGCATCCTGACCCCGCCCGAAGGCACCGACGCCGGCGCGGTCGAGCGACTGCGCGCGTTCTGGGCCGCCATCGGCGCCAGGGTCGAGATCATGACGCCGGACCATCACGACATGGTGCTCGCGATCACCAGCCATCTGCCGCATCTGATCGCCTATACCATCGTAGGCACGGCGGATGAGCTTGAAGGTGTCACGCAATCCGAGGTGCTGAAGTTCTCCGCCGGTGGCTTTCGCGACTTCACGCGCATTGCCGCATCCGACCCGACCATGTGGCGCGACGTGTTCCTGACCAACAAGGAGGCGGTGCTGGAAATGCTCGGCACCTTCAACGAGGATCTCTCCAAGCTCACCCGCGCGATCCGCCGCGGCGACGGCGAGGCGCTGTTCGAGCATTTCACCCGCACCCGCGCCATCCGCCGCGGCATCGTCGAGATCGGCCAGGATTCCGCCGCGCCCGATTTCGGCCGCCCGCACGCGCATCTGGGGAAGAAGGCGGAGTAGGCGTTCGCACATGATCTGCTCGCAATGATGCCGGAGCGGGATGATTTAACATTGAACCCGGCCGTCAGCGGGTTCACTTACCTCTCCCGTTGGGAGAGGTCGGCGCGTAGCGCCGGGTGAGGGGTTAAGCGCTATCGATAGACCGTACCCCCCCCTCTCCCCCGCCCTCTCCCCATGGGAGAGGGCGCGCACTTCCATCGCTTTGACAGATCGATCTAATCTCATCACCAAGTCTAAGACGCGACTTCGCGATCTCGCGGCGGATTGCGCCCGAGGTTTGCGATCAAATTCCGGCCCTCTCTCATCAGAGGGCGCGGGGAATGCCGGGCGCCCGATGCGCTCGCCGCCGCGTGTGCGATGGAGATGCGCAAAAAGCACACAGCGTCAGTCAGGTCACACCGGAATCACCCGGCATTCCCCGCGCAATGGTTTTAACGGCTTCCTTCGTGCTCTTCCCGGCGACCGGCTTTGTTGTCACCGTCACCCGGCGCAGTTT
>Ga0302314_10014083_pt1 | contig 13699 bp, 11 predicted proteins | sample III_Palsa_N2_3_FD_200533 | JGI IMG/M metagenome (GOLD analysis project Ga0302314, IMG submission 200533) | Peat permafrost microbial communities from Stordalen Mire near Abisko, Sweden - III_Palsa_N2_3 | ecosystem: Environmental > Terrestrial > Soil > Palsa > Peat permafrost | place: Sweden... | reverse complement strand
TAGCCGATGCCCGCGGGCAGCTGCGCGGCGAGCTTCTCCATCTCGTCCATCGCCTCGCCGGTGCTGTGGCCGGGCGACGCGTCGCCGGCGATGCGCATCGCCGGATAGCCGTTGTAGCGCACGCTCTGCACCGGGCCGGTGACCCAGCGCACGCTGGCGAAGGCCGACAGCGGCACCGGCTGGCCGTTCGCGTTGATCGCGTTCAGCCGCAGCAGGTCGTCGGGCTGCATGCGCGCCTGCTGGTCGGCCTGCACCACCACGCGCTGCAGGCGGCCGGCGTTGGGGAAGTCGTTGACGTAGTTCGAGCCGAAGCCGGTCGAGATCGCCGAGTTGATCGCGGCGAAGCCGACGCCCTGGCTGGCGGCCTTCTCGCGGTCGATGGTGACCTCGAGCTGCGACGCGTCCTCGAGGCCGTCCGGACGGATGCCGGCCAGGATCGGATCCTTGGACGCCGCGCCCAGCAGCTGGTTGCGCGCCGCAAGCAGCGCGTCGTGGCCGAGGCCGCCGCGATCCTGCAGGCGGAAGCTGAAGCCGGACGCCGTGCCCAGCTCGGGGATCGGCGGCGGGCTCAGCGGGAAGATGAACGCGTCGCGCACCTTGGACAGCGCGCCGAACGCGCGTCCGGCGATCGCCGGCGCCGCGTGCTCCTTGCCCTTGCGCTGGTCCCAGTCCTTCAGCGTCACGAACGCCAGCGCCGCGTTCTGGCCCTGGCCCGAGAAGCTGAAGCCCAGCACGCCCACCATGCTCTCGACCTCGGGCTGCTTGAGCATGTAGCCCTCGACCTGCTTGATCACGCCGAGCGTGCGGTTGAAGGTCGCGCCCGGCGGCAGCTGCACGTTGACGATCAGGTAGCCCTGGTCCTCGCCCGGCAGGAACGACGCCGGCAGCTTGACGAAGAACAGCACGACGCCGCCGACGATCAGCGCGAACAGCATCAGCATGACGCGGCGGCCGACGCGGCCCAGCGCCCTTGCGACCATGCTTTCGTAGCCGTGCGACACCTTGTCGAAGTTGCGGTTGAACAGCCCGAAGAAGCCGCGCTTGGCGTGGTGATGTCCCGCTTCGACCGGCTTGAGCAGCACGCCGCACAGCGCGGGCGTCAGCGACAGCGCCATGAACGCCGAAAAGCCGATGGCGGCCACCATCACCGACGAGAACTGGCGATAGATGTTGCCCACCGCGCCGGCGAAGAACGCCAGCGGCACGAACACGGAGATCAGCACCACGGTCACGCCGACGATCGCGCCCTGGATCTGGCTCATCGCCTTGCGCGTGGCCTCCAGCGGCGGCAAGCCTTCGGCGCTCATGATGCGTTCGACGTTCTCGACGACGACGATCGCGTCGTCCACCACGATGCCGATCACCAGCACCATGCCGAACATCGTCAGCACGTTGATCGAGTAGCCGAGCGCCAGCAGCACGCCGAAGGTGCCCAGCAACGCGACCGGCACGACGATCGTCGGGATCAGCGTGTAGCGCCAGTCCTGCAGGAACACGAACATCACGACGAACACGAGCGCGACCGCCTCGAGCAGCGTCTCGACGACCTGGCGGATCGAGATCTTGATGAAGCGCGAGCTGTCGTACGGGATGCTGTACTTCACGCCTTCGGGGAAGTAGCGCGACAGCTGCTTCATGCGCACCTTGATCGCCTCGGCCGTGGCCAGTGCATTGCCGGTGGGCGACAGCTGCACGCCGATGCCGGTGGACGGCTGGCCGTTCAGGCGCGCCGAGGTCGCATAGGTCTGCGCGCCCAGTTCGAGGCGGGCGACGTCGCGCAGGCGCACGGACGAGCCGTCCGGATTGGCGCGCAGCACGATCGCGCCGAACTGCTCGATGGAGGTCAGCTGGCCCTGCACGACCACCGTCGCGGTGATGCCTTGCGACAGCACGTTGGGGATGTCGCCGAGGCTGCCGGCCGCGACCTGCGCGTTCTGCGCGGCGATCGCGTTGTTGACCGTGTCCATCGACATCTTGTAGCCGACCAGCTTGGCCGGATCGACCCACACGCGCATCGCGCGTTCGGTGCCGAACAGCTGCGCCTGGCCGACGCCGGGGATGCGCTGGATTTCCGGCAGCACGTTGCGCGACGCGTAGTCGCCGAGCGCGATCGGATCGTAGGCCGGGTTGTCCGAGGACAGGATCGTGAACAGCAGGAAGTTCGAACGCGCCTTGTCGACGCGCACGCCCTGCTGCGTGACCGCCGCGGGCAGGCGCGGCGCCGCGCGCGACAGGCGGTTCTGCACGTCCACCTGCGCCAGGTCGGGGTTGGTGCCCGGCTCGTAGCTGATGGTGATGGTGCCGGTACCGTTGGACTGGCTGACCGACTCCATGTAGATCATGCCCGGCGAGCCGTTGAGCTCCTGCTCGACGACGCTGATGACGGCCTCGTCCATCGTCTTGGCCGACGCGCCCGGGTACGTGGCGGTGAGGACGATGGTGGGCGGGGCGACCGGCGGGTACTGCGCGATCGGCAGCTGCGTGATCGCGACCGCGCCGAACACGATCACGAACAGCGCGATGACGATCGCGAAGATCGGACGCTCGATGAAGAACTTGGACATGGCGGGCGTCCGGTCAGCGGCTGGCCGCGGATGCGGACACCGGCGCCGTCGTCGCGGGCGCACCGGCGTTCCACGGCACCGGCTTGACCGTGCCGCCCGGCCGGATCTTCTGGAAGCCGTCGACGATCACCTGCTCGCCCGGCTTCAGGCCGTCGAGCACGATCCAGTTGCCGTTCTCGGTGCCGCCCAGCTTGAGCACGCGCACCGCCGGCTTGCCGTCGGCGCCCACCACCATCGCGGTGTCGTTCTGCGTGGTGCGCTGCACGGCCTGCTGCGGCAGCAGCACGGCGGAGTCGACCTGCTGCTGCGCGATGCGGCCGCGCACGTACATGCCGGGCATCAGCGCGCCGTCGGGGTTGGGCACCTTGGCGCGCACGTTGACCTGGCCCGAGGTCTGGTCGACGGTCAGGTCGGAGAACAGCAGCTTGCCGGTCTGCGGCAGCTCGCTGCCGTCGTCGAGCGCGATGCGCACGGGGATGGTGACGCCGAGCGCCTTGGCCGAGCCGTTGGCGAAGGCCTTGCGCAGCTTGACGATGTCGCTGACCGGCTGGCTGAAGTTGACGTAGACCTGGTCGACCTGCTGGATCAGCGCCAGCTGCGTCGCCTCGGTGGAGGTCACCAGCGCGCCCTCGGTGACCAGCGCCTGGCCGATGCGGCCGCTGATCGGCGCGGTGACGGTGGCGTAGTCGAGGTTCAGCTGCGCCGACTGCACCGCGGCCTTGGCGGCGGCGACGTCGGCCGCGGCCTGCGCGGCCGCGGACGTGGCGTTGACGAAGTCCTGCTGGCTGATCGCGTTGGCGTCGTGCAGCGGCTTGTAGCGCGTGAGCAGGCCGCTCGCCTGCAGCTCGTTGGCCTGGGCCTTGGCCAGCGCGGCCTTGGCGCTGTCGACGGCCGCCTTGTACGGCGCCGGATCGATCTGGAACAGCACCTGGCCTTCCTTGACGTCCGAGCCTTCGGCGAACAGTCGCTTCAGCACGATGCCCGTCACGCGCGCGCGCACCTGCGCGACGCGCAGCGCCTCGACGCGGCCCGGCAGCTCGGTGGGCACGTCGAGCGTCTTCGGCGTCACGGTGACGACGCCCACTTCCGGCGTCGGCGGCGGCCCGGACGGCGGCGCCTTGTCGCCGCAGGCCGCGAGCGTCAGAACGGCGGCGAGGACGGCGGCGGACGCGCGAGGCAGGCGCGAGGCGCGGGTGGCCAGGGAATGAGGCATGCGGCTTTTCTCTTCGAAGCGAGTGAACGGCGGAGACCGCCGGTGAATCCGGTTTGCGCAGGAGCCATGCACGCCGCGGCGCCACGCGAGGCGTGGCGCCGCGAAGGACGTCGGCCAGGAATGACGGGGCGCCGTCCACGACGGGACGGGCGGCTTTTCGGACCTGTCGGCCGCGACCGGCGCCCTCTTTCGGCGCCGGCGGCACGAATCCCCGGGCACGCGAGTGCCGCCAGGATCCTGAGCGCGAAAATGATAAGCTAGTTTACGTTATCCCGTCCGGCGCTCGGGATTGGGCGGCCGCTTCAGAACCGCATGAACGCGCGCAGCGCGGTGCGGTACAGCGCGAAACGCCAGCCGCGCAGCCAGGCCTCCAGGCGCGCACGCATCGGCGCCTCGACCAGCTCGCTGGCGTCCAGCACCTCCTGCCAGCGCCCGGCACGGCGCAGCTCCAAGGCGCGTTTCGGCCCGGGAATGGCCGCTCGGCCGGCCACGCCGATGCGCTCGGCGCAGATGGAACGCAGCACGCCCGAGAGCGTCGCGAAGCCGGTGGTGTGCGGCGGCGTGGCGGCGCCGTCGGTCGGGCGCGTGAAGGTGATGCGGGCGAACGCCCGGCGGTCGACGAGCAGGTAGCCGGCGTCCAGCGGCACCGCCGGCTCCCTGTGCCGGCGTGCATCGACCACCAGCGGCAGGTTCACCACGCGCAGGCCGGTGGCCTTCATGCAGGACTGCAGGCAACGGCGGACGATGAAGGAACGCAAGGACATGGGCGCCGGACGGCGAGGACGCGGAACCCCGATTCTCGCCTGCGGCCGGCGGCCGCCCATTTCCGCTTGTTACCAGGCCGGCGCGAGCTCCGCGAAGCCGGCCGGCGCCTGGCGCTCGTCGTCGAACGTGACGATCTCCCAGGCCGAGGCATCGGCCATCAGCGCGCGCAGCAACTGGTTGTTCATCGCGTGGCCGCTCTTGTAGGCCGTGTAGCTCGCGAGCAGCGGATGGCCGACGACGAACAGGTCGCCGATGGCGTCGAGGATCTTGTGCTTGACGAACTCGTCGTCGTAGCGCAGCCCGTCGGCGTTGAGCACGCGCGAGTCGTCGACGACGATGGCATTGTCCATGCTGCCGCCCATGGTGAGGCCGCGCGAGCGCATCAGGTCGAGATCCTTCGTGAAGCCGAACGTGCGGGCGCGCGCGATGTCGCTCTTGTACTTGCCGCCGCCCATGTCGAAGGTCACCTGCTGGCCGGTGGCGTCGACCGCCGGGTGGTTGAACTCGATCTCGAAGGTCAGCCTGAAGCCGTGGTACGGCTCCAGCCGCGCCCAGGCCAGCGACGCGCCCTCGCCGCGGCGCACCTCGACCGGCTTGAGCACCTTCAGGAAGCGCTTGGGCGCGTCCTGCAGCACGATGCCCGCGCTCTGCAGCAGGAACACGAAGCTGGCCGACGAGCCGTCGAGAATGGGCACCTCGTCGGCGGTCATGTCGACGATCATGTTGTCGACGCCCAGCCCGGCGCAGGCCGACATCAGGTGCTCGATCGTCTGCACCTTCGGACCGCCCGGATCGCCGCCTTGGGAGATCGTCGAGTTCATGCGCGTGTCGGACACCGACGCCGTGTTGGCCGGGATGTCGACCGGCTGCGGCAGGTCGACGCGGCGGAACACGATGCCGGTGTCCGGCGCGGCCGGCCGCAGCGTCATTTCCACCTTCTGTCCGCTGTGCAGGCCCACGCCGACGGCGCGGGTGATGGACTTGAGCGTTCGCTGTTGGAGCATGCCGCGATTGTAGGGAATGCGTTGCGGCCCTTGGGCGCGGCGGGCCAACGGTTCGTTCATCGCGGCCATGCAGGAAATCAATCGGGCGCGCGCCCGGCGGCCAGGTCGGGCGCGGCGTCCGTGTCCTGTCGAGCCCGCTACTTCATCGCCGTCGCCGACGGCCGGCAGCCTCGCCACGGCGGCCGAGCATCGGCTGCACACGTCGCAGCCGTCGCTGAGCCGACAGATCCGCGAGCTGGAAGACCGGGTCGGCGCCGAACCGCAGCTGCGCAGCGCCCGCGGCGTCGAGCTGACGGCCGCCAGCACGGCCTTCAACGATCACGCGCGGCTGGCGCTGACGCAGGTCGACGCAGCCGTCGAGGCGGCGCGCCGCGCGGGCCAGGCGGCAGCCGGTCGAACGCGTCGCCGGTGCTGGCGCGCTTCCTGTCGCGGCTGGACGAGCTGCTCCCGCGCGCACGCCGCTGAGCCCGCGCGCATGACTTCCGGCACATGTCCCGGCGTGGGCGCCGTGACACGATGGGGCATCGCCGCGCTGCCGGCATTCACCGAAACCTTCATGACATCGATCCGCCGCAACTCGATGCTTGCCCTGGCCGTCCTCGCGGCCTGCGGCGGCGGCAGCGACGTCGCCGCCGCCGACAAGCCGGCGTCGATGATCGAGGTGCCGCCGAATCCGAACGACCAGTGGACGCTCGTGGCGGCCGCCAGCGTCGGCATGGACGCGGCCACGCTCGCGCAGGCGCCGGCGGCCATGATCCCGGGCGGCGGCATCTCGTCGATGCGGGTCATGCGGCACGGCCAGCCGGTGTTCGAGCAGTACTGGAACGGCGACGACAAGGACACGCTGCACGACATGCGCTCCGCCACCAAGAGAGTCACGTCGCTGCTCGTGGGCATCGCGATCGACCAGCCGTCCCTGGGCGGCGTCGACGACCCGATCGCCAAGTGGCTGGCCGCCGACTACCCCGGCGCGCCGCTGCTCTCGCGCGGCCTCGTGCTCGAGAACCTGCTCACCATGCGCAGCGGCCTCGCCTGCAACGACTGGGACGAATCGTCGCCCGGCAACGAGGACAAGATGTGGGCCACGCAGGACTGGGTCGCGTTCTGGCTCGCCCTGCCGGTCACGAGCGCGCCCGACACCGTCACCAGCTACTGCACCGGCGATCCGGTGGTCCTCGGCCACATCCTCGCCAACGCCACGCACCAGTCGGTGCAGACGTTCGCGCAGTCCAACCTCCTGGGTCCGCTGGGCATCGTCAGCGCGCAGTGGAACACCTACGACAACGGCACGCAGACCGACACCGGCTGCTTCCTGAACATGCGGCCGCGCGACATGGTCAAGCTGGCCCAGCTCGCGCTGCAGCGCGGCCAGTGGAACGGCACGCAGCTGATCTCCTCGGGATGGATGGACGTCTCGACGAGCCGGCACACCGAGTTCGACTCCGAGCCCTTCGACGGCTACGGCTACCTGTGGTGGCACGGCACGGCGCAGTGGCAGGGCCAGGAACTGCCGGTGTTTTACGCCAACGGCGCCAGCGGCCAGTACATCTTCGTGATACCGCAGCTCGATCTCGTCGCGGTGTTCACCGGCGAGAACTACGTCGGCTCCGCTCAGGCGCCCTACTACCTGCTGCAGGCCTTCGTCGTCGACGCCGTCGTCGATTGAGCCGGCCTCACGGCGGCCCGAACAGCACCTTCAGTCGGGCGCGGGCGCCGCGCGCGGCGATGAACGCCCGGCCCATCGCGATCCACTCGTGGAACGCGATGCGGATCGGGTTGTTGCTCAGCAGCGGCTTGGTCAGGCCATAGCGGATCTCGATGTCCGGACGCAGCGCGACGAAGGTGCCGAACAGGCGGTCGAACACGATCAGCGAGCTGCCGTAGTTGCAGTCCAGGTATTCCGGATTGCTTGCGTGGTGCACGCGGTGGTGCGTGGGCGTGTTGAGCACCCATTCCAGCGGCCCGAGGCTCGGCAGCCAGTCGGCGTGGATCCAGAACTGGTAGAACAGTCCGGCCGCCAGCAGCCCGAACACGGCCTGCGGCGGAAACCCCAGCCACACCAGCGGCGTGAAGAACGCGATCGCGCCGCCGAGCCGGCCCGTCCAGCCCAGGCGCACCGCCGAGGCCAGCATCAGCTGGTTGGACGAGTGGTGCACCGAATGCGAGGCCCAGAACCAGCGCACGCGGTGCGTGAGCCGGTGGTGCCAGTAGTAGGCGAACTCGACGAGCAGGTACAGCCCCAGCCACGCGGCCGCCGAGTTCATCGGGATGGTCGCGAGGCGGTGCGCATGGGCCAGCGCCGGAAGCGGCGCCGCCGCCGTCAGGCCCAGCACCTCGATGCCGCGCCGCACGAGGGCGTCGCCCAGCGACGCGGCGACGCCGCGCAGGTCGGTCGGCCGCCGCCACGCGTAGCGGCGCAGCAGCGCCTCCACGATCACGATGGCCAGCAGCACGAGGGCGGCGATGCCCACGTAGCGCGGGACGAGTTGCGGAGCGGCGAGGAGAGGATCGGCCATGGCGTGCTGCGGGCTGCTGCGGGATGCGCGATCAGTGCGTCACGACGACGGTGCCGGTCTTGCCTTCCGGGCCGGTCACGGTGGTCGTCGAGCCGGTGGGCGTGCGCTGCGTGTCGCGCGTGGTCACGCTGCCGTTGACGTGCGTGATCGTGGCCGACGTGCTGCTGGCCGTACGGCTGACGTTGCGCACACGGCTGTTGCCGTTCGGGCCGGTGGTGGTGTCGGTGACCTGGCCGCCGCCGCGCTGAACGGTGCGGACGGCGCTGGCGCCGTGCGGGCCGGTGACGACGGTCTGGCGGGTGCCGGCCTGGGCGGCGCCGGCGGCGAGGACGAGGGCGGCGATGGCGATGAGGTTGCGGTTCATGCTGGACTCCTTCGGGATGGATTGAGGGATGTGCCTTGTTCTGGCCTCTATTCAACGACCGGCCGGGCCGCCCGCCGGCCACGCGCCGCGACGAAATGCGACGGCGCTGAAACATCTCGCGCAGGCGCGTGACGCGCCCCTACACTGCATCCGTCATGAATTCGAAGCCTCTGATCCTGATCGTCGACGACGACGCCGAGCTCTCGGGCATGGTCGTCGAGCTGCTGCAGCGCGAAGGCTGGGCCACGCACGCGGTGCTGACCGGCGGCGACGGCGAACGCGACCTCGCGGCGCTGCATCCCGAGCTGGTGCTGCTGGACGTGATGCTGCCCGACGCCAACGGCTACGACCTGTGCCGGCGCTGGCGCGCGCGACACCCGGGGCTGGGCATCGTGATGCTCACGGCGCGCGGCGATCCGCTCGACCGCGTGCTGGGGCTGGAGATCGGCGCCGACGACTACCTCGCCAAGCCCTTCGAATCGCGCGAGCTCGTGGCGCGCGTGCGCGCGCTGCTGCGGCGCGCGGCGCCCGGGCGCGCGGAGTCGCCGTTGATCCGCTTCGACGGCCTCGTCATCGACCTGATGCGGCGCGAGGTGCGCGTGGGCGAGCAGGCGCTCGTGCTGACCAGCGTGGAGTTCAAGCTGCTCGTCGCGCTCGCGCGCGCGCCCGGCACCGCGCTCTCGCGCGAGGCGCTCAGCGACGCCGTCCAGGCCGGCAGCTACCGGCCGCAGGATCGCACCGTCGACGTCCAGGTGGCGCGCCTGCGCCGCAAGCTGCAGGAGGTGCAGCCCGGCGCGGACTGGATCGACACGGTGCGCGGCGAAGGCTACGTCTTCGTGCCGCGCTGACGATGCCGGCGCCCACCCTGTTTCGCCGGCTGGTGGTCGCGCAGACGATCGGCGCGTTCGCGCTGGTGCTCGTCTTCGGCGGCGTGTTCTACGCGGAGCGCAACCGCACCGTCGCCAAGTTGACCGCGCAGCGCTGGGCGCCCGCGTTGCGCGCCGCGGCGGGCTACGGCGCGGCCGCGTCCAGCGGGCCGGCGGCCGCCGAGGTGCGCGTCAGCGACGTGCGTCCCGACGGCGCGATCCCGTCCACGCGCTGGGCTCCGCGCATCGTCACGCTGCGCTCGACGCTGCGCGAGGCCGGCGTGCCGGCCGAAGCCGTCGCGTTCACGCACGGCGTGCCGCAGGCGGTGACATGGATCGAGGTCACCGGCCCGGACGGCCGCACGCGCTGGCTCGGGCTGCAGGACGACGTCGTCGAGTCCTACGTGTTCCAGCGCCTGCTCCTCGCGCTGGTGCTGGGCCTGGCCGTCGTCAGCGCCGCGAGCTGGACGCTGGCGCGACGGCTGACGCGTCCGCTCGAGGCCTTGCGGCGCCGCATCGAATCGCACGACGCCGCAACGACGCCGGCAACGGCCGACGGCGGCGAACCGACGCTGGAGATCGCCGCCATCGAGACCGCCTGGCTCGCGCTGGCCGGCCGCCTCGCGCACCAGGAGAGCGAGCGCTCGTTGCTGCTGGCGGGCGTGTCGCACGACCTGCGCAGCCCGCTCTCGCGCATCCGCATGGCCGCGGAACTGCTGCCCGAGACGCCCGACATCGCCACGCGCCGCGCCGCGATCGTGCGCAACGTCGACGTGGCCGATCGCCTCATCGCGAGCTTCCTCGACTACGTGCGCGCCAGCGAGCTGCCGTTGACGGCCACGGTGGACGTCGCCGCCGTCGCGCGCCGACTGCTCGTGACGCGCGACGAGCCCGCCGGCGCGCTCGCGCTCGCCGCGCCCGCGCGCCTGGACGTGCCGCGCGCGCACGAGCTGCTGCTCGAACGCCTGCTGGCCAACCTGGTCGACAACGCGATGCGCCACGGCAAGCCGCCGGTGCTGCTGCGGCTGTCGGCCGATGGCGGCGATGCCGTGCTCGACGTCGAGGATCACGGCCCCGGCATCGCGCCGGCGGCGCAGGCGCGGCTGACGCAGGCGTTCGCGCGCGGCGACGCGAGCCGCGGCACGCCGGGCACCGGCCTCGGCCTGGCGATCGTGCAGCAGATCGTGCGGCGCATGGGCGGCACGCTGTCGTTCGAGCGCGTCGCCGGTGCGCCGTGCGTGCGCGTGCGGCTGCCGCGGCGCTGAAACATCCCGTTGCAGCGGCATGACACGCGTGTCGCATCTCTTCATGCAACGTCGGTCGCGCCGGGGCCGCCACGCCGGACACTGAAGCCAGGGGTCGAACGGTTCGGCCCTCGCCCATCCGAGGAAGACGACCATGACCCCGCAATCGACACCCTCCCGCTTCCCGTCGCGGCGCCTGGCCATCGCCGCCGCGCTCGCCTGCGGCGCGCTGCTGACCGCCTGCGGCGGAGGCGGCGGCGACACGTCGACGCCGCCGACCGTGACGCCGCTGTCGCAACCCGACGCCACCGCCGATTCGGCGAACGCGTCGGACACCGGCAACGACACCGCATCGTCGATGGACTCGGTCGTCGACACGACCGCCGCGCTCGCCCAGGTCGCCGCGCAGTCGGCTGCCGCCGCGCCGGCCGGCCGCGAGCAAGCGCTGTCGGCACGCGCCGCGGATGTCACGAACCTCGGCGTCGATTGCGCCGGCGGCGGCACCGCCACGCTGAGCATCACCGGCGCCTCCCTGGCTAGCGAAGCCGACGGCCAGCTCGATGCCGGCGAGAAGCTCACGGTCACGTACGTGCAATGCACCGGGCACGCCGGCTGGACGCAACTCAACGGCAGCGTGGAGATGGACGTCACCAGCGCCGACTACAGCACGTCGCCGACGACGCTGGCGGTCAGCCTCACGGTGACCAACCTCGCCGCGAGCACGCCGCACGGCAGCGCGACGCTCAACGGCACGGCGACGATCTCGCGCAGCGTCGTCATCAGCAACGGCACGACCACCACGACGTCGAACCTGACCGTGCCCAGCGCGACGCTGGCCACGTCCTACAACTCGCGCAGCGGCACGTTCACGCTGTCCGACCTCGACGCCACGCGCACGCTGACGTCGGTCGCCGGCATCACGACCGCGTCGCAGTACAGCGGCTCGCACACGCTGTCGGGCAGCGCCGACGGCCGCACGTTCGCGTACACGGTGTCGACCACCGGCAGCGTGAACTACGACGCGACGGGCGCGCTCGTGTCGGGCGCGTGGACGGTGGTGCGGCCCGATGCGACGATCGCGACCACGGTGGCCGACGGCACGGTCGTCATCACGGTGGACGACGGCAACAACGGCTCGATCGACGACACGTGGACGTTCCCGGCCGCGCAGCTGGACGCGGCGGCGGGCTGAGCGCGATCTGCGACCTAGACGTTGCCCGACTGCGACTGCCCGGTGTCCTGGCGACGGATGCCCTGCAGCTCGCGGTCGACGTCGTTGGTCATGTAGGCCAGGAAGGCGATCAGGCCGACGTAGATCAGGCCGTATTCCCAGCGCACGCGCGGGCTCACCGCGTAGTACTGCTGCGCCTGCGCGTCGCGCTTGCCCATGTTGAGCGCGGCGAACACGTGCGGGCCGGCGAGGATCGCGACCAGGAGCAGGATCATGCTGAAGTGCGTCCACAGCAGCCAGCCGACGATGGGCACGCCCAGCAGCCAGATGCGCGGCGACAGCACCGCCGTGATGCGCCCGCCGTCCAGCGGCGGCAGCGGGATCATGTTGATCAGGTTCAGGAAGAAGCCGGTGTAGGCGACCGCCAGCAGCCAGTGCGCGCCGTCGTTCTGCGCGAGGAAGTAGGCACCGATCGCGGCCACGGTGCCCAGCATCGGACCGGCCAGCGCGATGTAGGCCTCGGTCTCGGCGTCGTGCGGCAGGTCTTCCAGCGTCGTCCACGCGAACGCGAACGGGATGAACATCGGCAGCCGCACCTTGAGCCCGCGCTGGCGCGCCGCGATGTAGTGGCCCATCTCGTGCAGGAGCAGCATCGCCACGATGCCCACCGCGTAGCGCCAGCCGAACGCCATCGCGTAGACGCCGATCGCCAGCAGCATCGACAGGATCGTGGGCGCCAGCTTGCCGAACTTCAGCGCGGCGACGACCAGCAGGAAAAAACGCGACATCGGCGCAATCCGGAAACGCGAGGCCTCAGGCGCCGTGCGGCGACCGGGGCGGCGTCGGGCCTTCGCCCAGGTCGAGGTCGACGGCCGGCGCCGCGGCGAGCGCGGCCGGCGGCTCGGCGACGGTGTTGACGAAGGCCGGCGTCGCGGGCGCGGCCGGGTTCGCTGCGAGCGCCGCCGCCTTGGGCTTGCGCTTGAAGATCTTCGCCACGCTGCCGCCCATCACCGCCAGGCCGATGATGATGACCTTGGCGAACTTCGCGAGGAAGGCCAGCGCGAGCGCGATGAAGCCGAGCTTGTGCGCGGCGACGCCCACCACCAGCGCCGCGATGCCGTATTCGGCGACATGGTCGCCGCTCTTGGCGTCGAAGTCGGCGTAATGCTTGCCGGCGTTGTAGTCGAGCGCGGCGAGCTGCTGTTCGGCCACCGGCTTGAGCGCCGGCAACTCGGGCACCGACGTCACCATGTTCATGCTGAAGTAGCCGTCGCGTCCGAGCGCGTAGGTGTTGTAGTTGACGCCCAGCGGCTCGTCCGGCTTGCCGCCAATGTCGCGCGACGTGAGCGCCCAGACGAGGCGCTGCTTCGCGCTGTCGTAGCGCGGCGCCTCCGACCAGCCGACGATCTCCATGCCCGGCTCGCCGGCCTTCTCGCGTTCCTTGTTCTGCTCCTCGGTGCCGTCCTTCAGGTTCTTCAGCATCTCGTCGACGTCCCAGCTCTTGGCGTCGTCGTCCTTGATGTAGCCGACCTTGTGGAAGCTCACCGGCATGAACCAGCTCGCCTTGGGATCGGTCGGCAGCAGCAGGCCCGGCATCTCCGGATTGCTGCCCGGATTGCCGAACATGTTGAGCAGGCGGTCGGCCTGCGGCTGCGGCACGAAGACCTCGCCCGCGGGCACGTGCAGCACGGCCTCGTCGAGCAGCGGCACGTCGACCGGGCCCTTCTTCGCGGCCTGCGCCGCGTCGTCCCAGACCTTGCGCGCCTCGTCCTGCGTCGGCACCGCGATCGCGGCCGACGCCAGTCCGAGCAACACCGTGGCCACGCTCGCGGCCGCCATCATTCCATGCACCTTGCGCATCGCGCCCTCCCGTTGGACAAGCTGACGCACGGACGCGCGTTGTCTGCGTCTTCCCGTGCCTGACGGGCGTGGGCGCCCCCGGCACCCGGCGTGGACCTACAAACAATAAACCCCCCCCCCCCGCGGGTGAGA
>Ga0302314_10014082_pt1 | contig 13700 bp, 11 predicted proteins | sample III_Palsa_N2_3_FD_200533 | JGI IMG/M metagenome (GOLD analysis project Ga0302314, IMG submission 200533) | Peat permafrost microbial communities from Stordalen Mire near Abisko, Sweden - III_Palsa_N2_3 | ecosystem: Environmental > Terrestrial > Soil > Palsa > Peat permafrost | place: Sweden... | reverse complement strand
CAATGAAGCCTCTGATCGGATTGATGCTAGGCGATGTCACGGGAATCGGCCCGGAACTGATTGCGAAACTGCTTTCGTCGCCCGCCACCCGCGAACAAGCCAACGTTGTCGTGATCGGCGATGCACGCGTATTCGAACTGGGCATGCGCGATGCCGGATTGAAAGTGCCTTACCGCAAAATCAGCAACATCGACGAAGCCGATTTCAACCAGGCCGAAGTACCGTTCATCGATCTGGCCAACGTCGACCCGACCGCCTTCAAGCGCGGTGAACTATCGGCCGAATCTGGCCGTCTGACGGGCGAAACGCTCAAGTACATGACGGACCTGGCACTGGCCGGCAAACTCGACGGCATCTGCTTTGCACCGTTGAACAAGGCAGCGCTGCACCGTGGCGGCTGGAACTATCACGACGAACACCAGATGTTCGCCGCCTGGACCAACCACAGCGGCTACTTCGGCGAAGTCAACATCATCAACTTGTTCTCGACGTTCCGCGTGACGTCGCATGTGGCCTTGCGCGTCGCCGTCGACATGGTGAAACCCGATCGTATCGAAGGCGCGGTACGTCTCGCGTTCGATACCTTGCGTGCAGCAGGCAAGCCCAATCCGCGCATCGGCGTCGCGGCGCTCAATCCGCATAACGGCGAGAACGGCCTGTTCGGCGATGAAGAAATCAAGGTGATACGCCCGACGCTGGAAGCACTGCGCGCAGCAGGCCTGCCGTGCCTGGGCCCGTTCCCCTCGGACACGGTTTTCATCAAGGCGCGTAACGGCGACTTCGATGGTGTGGTGATCATGTATCACGACCAAGGTCAGATCGCGACCAAGCTGCTCGGATTTTCCGAAGGCGTCACGATGACCGGCGGTCTGAAGGCCGTGTACACGACGCCTGCGCATGGCGTGGCTTACGACATCGTCGGCACCGGCAAGGCCGACGTGGGCGCCATGACCGCGGCGTTTCGCATCAACTGTGGCAACGCGGCGAGCCGCAAAGCCAGCCGCGAAGCCGCTGTTAGCTAACACTCTCGGCTAACTCCGTCAGCTGACGGCGCCAGCTGATACCGCCAGCTAACCCCGCTCATTCGTAACACGTAATCCGCAACGTGCAACAGACGTGGCGCTGCCCCCGCGCATAGCGGGCGAGAGCGCCACGCAAATACAGCACCGGTTCATATCTCGTGTATTAGCCAGGAAGCCAACATGTTCGAAAATTTCACCAAATCAATCACCAAGACCAGCGGCGCCGACATCGTAACGCTCAAGGGCGGCGAAGGTCCCCCGCTGCTGTTGATGCACGGTAACCCGTTCACCCACGTGACATGGCACAAGATTGCGCCGCGTCTGGCGAAGCACTTCACGTTGGTGCTCACCGACCTGCGCGGTTACGGTGATAGTTCGAAGCCGCCCGGCGGCGATGATCATTCCGGCTACTCGTTCCGTTCGATGGCGCAGGACCAAGTGGAGGTGATGCAGTCACTGGGCTTCGACAAGTTCTACGCAGCGGGCCACGACCGCGGTGCACGCGTACTGCACCGGATGTGTCTCGACCACGAAGACAAAGTATTGCGCGCCGGCTTCATCGATATGCTGCCGCAACACTATTTGCTCAACAACGTAACGCGTCAATGGGGCGTGTTTTCCTGGCACTGGTTCTTCATGACCCAGGCCTTCCCGACGCCCGAAACGATGATGGGCGCAGACCCGGAATTCTTCATCCGTCGCAAGCTGTCGAAGACCGATCAAGGCGTGAGCTTTTTCGATCCGGCGGCGCTGGCCGAATACATCCGCTGCATCAAGAACCCGGAAGTGATCCACGCCATGTGCGAGGACTACCGCGCGACCTTCGGCGTCGACCTGACGATGGACACCGAGGACTACGAGGCAGGCAAGCGCGTGACAACGCCGTCATTGATCCTGTGGGGCAAGAAAGGCGGCGTCGGTCGTAATCACGATGCGGCCGAGATCTGGAGCCACTACGCCACGAAAATCCTGCAGACGGCGACCGTGCCGTCCGGACACTACTTGCAAGAGGAATGCCCGGATGAGACGTACGAAGTATTGCAAGAGTTCTTCTCACGCAAGATTTAAGGCGGTGCGACGGGCGTCGCGCATGCTCAACGAATAAGCTTAAAGAAAAAAGCGGTACCGGAGGAAGACATGTCGCATCCCACGCGGAGTAGTGACAGGGCGAGGCTCACGTTCGTGATGCTCTGTATCATGGCGTTCGTGATGTATATCGATCGCGCCAATATGTCGGTGGCGGCACCTCTGATCCGCAAAGAGCTGGGCTTGACGAATACCAGTCTTGGGCTGACCTTCTCGGCCTTCGGCATTGCCTATGCGGTGTTCATGATTCCGGGCGGCTGGCTCAGCGACCGGATCGGTGCGCGTAAAGGGCTGTTGGTGTGGGGTATCGTCTGGTCCATCGCGACCGTCGCCACCGGTTTCATCGGCAGCCTGGTCGCGTTGGCGATCGCACGCTTCGCGGTAGGTGTGGGCGAGGCGCCCATTTACCCGTCGGCTGCGCGCATGATCGCCAATGTCATGCCGGAAAGCCGCCGCGGCACGGCGCAGGGTGTAATGCACGCGTGCGGTCGCACCGCCAGTGCTCTTGCGCCGCTGATCGTCACCGCGTTGATCGTGTATTTCTCATGGCGCTGGGCCTTTATTATCCTGGGCATCGTCACGATCTGCTTCATGTTCTTCATGTATGGCTGCCTGAATTCTGCCCACAAAAAGGACGAACAGGCGGACGAATTGGAATCATTGGCCGCTGCAAACGGCGATCGCTCGCAGCAAGCGTCTCCGGCCGGAAAGCACGCAGGCCCCGATACCAGCAAGCACGCTCGTCCGGTCAACTGGCCGGACCTCATCCGCCGAGTATGGCCGGCAACAGCCGCCTGCTTTTGCCACGGCTGGATTCTGTGGTTCTTCCTGAATTGGGTACCGTCGTTCTTCGCCCAGCGCTATGGGATGAAGATCGAACACTCGGCCGTGTTCTCGACTTTCGTGCTGCTTGGCGGCACGGTCGGCACCGCCGCCGGCGGCATGTTGTCCGACTGGTACCTGACGCGTACCGGCAACCGGCTCAAAGCGCGCCGCAACGTCATCATCTTCGGTTTTCTGTCGGCGCTGGTCGGGCTGATACCGTTGATGTTGACGCGCAACGTCACGATCTGCACCGCCAGCCTGTGCTTCGCTTTTTTCTGTTCGGAAATCGCCGATTCGCCGCTTTGGGTCATCGGCTCAGAAATTGCGCCGGAGCATTCCGCCACGTCGAGTGCGCTCACCTTTGCGGGCATGGCCCTGGCGGGCGCGATTTCTCCTGTGGTGGTGGGCTACCTGCTCGATGCGAGCAACGGCAACTGGCTCGTCGCGTTTGGCGCATCAATGGTGGTCATGGTTCTCGGTCCCATGTTCGCAATGCGGATACGCCTCGAAGAGCCGCCGGTCGAACCACCGGCGCGCCTCGACCGCTTGGCAGTCGGCACCACACGATAGTGGCACGGCAGGCGCGCTTTGCAGACACGCTTGCACGCGCTCCTGCCGTGTTATTCTCGCGCCGCCCTGCTACATCGGCTTGATCCGCGATAGAATTGCGCTATGGCCCTACATCGCCGCATCATTCCCCTGATCGTTGCCTGCCCGCTGTTTCTGCAAAATCTGGATACCTCCATCATGGCAACCGCGTTGCCATCGATAGCGGATTCCTTGCACTTGGAAACGCTGCGGCTCAATCTCGCGATTACCTCCTACCTGCTCAGTCTTGCGGTGTTTCTGCCCGCGAGCGGCTGGCTGGCGGATCGCTTCGGCGCACGCCGCGTATTCTGCTGGGCGATCGCGCTGTTCTCGCTGGGCTCGGCATTGTGCGGCCTGGCGAATAACCTGCCACAACTGGTTCTGTTCCGCATCCTGCAAGGCATGGGGGGCGCCATGATGGTGCCGGTGGGGCGGTTGATATTGTTGCGCAGCGTGCCCAGCGCCGAGCTGATCGCAGCGATGGTCTGGTTCACGGTGCCCGGCGCCTTCGGACGGCTTGCCGGACCGATGCTCGGCGGCCTCATCGTGACGTTCGTGTCGTGGCGCTGGATTTTTCTGCTCAACATTCCGTTTGGCGTGCTTGGCGTCGTCATGGCGCGCATCTTCATCGCTAAGGACGGCCCTGAAGCCACGCTGGATCCGTTCGATCACCGCGGCTTCGTGCTGTCAGCCGCCGGCTTGGTCGGCTTGGTCGGCGGCTTCGAGACGGCCGGCAAGGGCTTGTTGCCCGGAGCGGCCACGCTGGTCATGATCGGGTTTGGCGCGCTGGCGCTGTGGGTCTTCGAGCGCAGCAGCCGCGGGCACAGCGCACCGATCATCAACCTGCGTCTGTTGAAGTTCCCGACGTATCGTGCCGGTGTGGTGGGCGGCATGCCGCTGCGTATTGCGATCGGCGCTTCGCCGTTTCTGCTGCCGCTGATGTTCCAGCTTGGCTTCGGGCTCTCGCCGCTGTTGTCGGGTTTCCTGAGCCTTGCTCCAGCGGTAGGCTCGCTCAGTACGCGTGCGCTGATCGCAGGTGCCATCAAGCGCATCGGCTTTCGCTGGTTGCTCGTAGGCGCAACCGGGCTGACCGCCGCTTTCTATGCGAGCTACGGTCTGTTTCGACCGACGACGTCGCATGTGTTGATCTTCGTCGTGCTGCTGGTCGGGGGACTGTTCAACTCGGCGGCGATGGTCACGCTCAACACGCTCGGCTATTCCGACATTCCTACGCCGAGCATGAGCCGGGCCACTGCGCTTGCGAGCATGGCCCAGCAGTTATCGATCAGCATGGGCGTGGCGTTCGCGTCGACGCTAGTGACCGGTACCGCATGGCTGCATGGCGCAAGCGCCGAGCACCTGAGCGCGCGCGATTTTTCACCGGCGTTCGTCGTGGTGGGTGCGGTGACGCTGATTTCTCTTTGGTCTTTTCTCAAGCTGACCGACGCCAGCGGCGCGAATTTGCGCGCCAAATAACGACGAGAAATAAGGTCGAGAAAAACTACCCAGCCATTGACGGCGCCAAGTACGCGCCCGAAACGCATCCCGCCGCGACGATCAACAGTACCAGCGCTGCGATGGCGCTAAAGCGATAGTCGCGCTCGCGCAGGAACACGCCGAACATCAACATCAGACGCAGCACCGGCAGGAGAATGAACAACACGATTCCTGTCGTGACGATGCGCATGCCGACCATCATTTCCGGGTGAGAGACGCCACTGTTGGAATGCATCAGCGTCAGCACGAAACCCACAGCGATGATGGTCGACGCCACCCAGGTTCCATAGTGCAATAGACCTGCGAGCAAGCGCTCCAGCGGAGCGAGTGTCGATACGTCGCGATTCATGAAGAAGCTCCGAATGGGTTGATGCCAAACGCCTGCAGTAACATCTGTACGGCCAGGACGACGAGTATCGCAACGAAGAGCACGCGAAGCTTCTCGTTCGACACGCGCATCAGAATGCGTGCTCCGAGCACGGCGCCCACCACGGAGCCCAGCGCAACCGGTCCCGCGATCGTGCTGACGATATCGCCACGGACAAAATAGGCGCCCGCGCTCGCTGCTGCCGTCACACCGATCATGAAATTGGATGTCGCCGAAGATACCTTGATGGGCAGACGCAAAGCGGTATCCATGGCCGGAATCTTGAGTACGCCGCTGCCGATGCCAAGCAGCGCCGAGACAAGTCCTGCGCCATACATCAACACCATGCCCATCGGCACGCGCTCTACGCGGTAGGCGACATCGCGGCCCAGCGCGCGATCGGGGTAGCTCGAATCAAGGCTTAGCTTCGCCGCCCATGATCCGGCGTGCACAAGCGCGGATGTCTCGACCGGATCGCTGCGCCGCGCCAGCATTTGCCGAGCCGACAACAATAGAATCGCCGCGAACAGCAAAAAGAGCGCGGACACGGGAATGATTCCGGCCAGCAGTACCCCGCACAACGCGCCCAACGTGGTCGCGGTTTCCAGCACGACAGCGAGCCGGATATTGGTCAGACGCGCGCGCAGAAAAGGCGCCGCGCCGCCGCACGAACAGGCGATCACCGATACGATGCTCGCGCCGATCGCGACGTGAATATCGACGTGCCCGAACACGGTCAGGATGGGGACGATAAAAATTCCGCTAGCCATGCCCAGCATCCCACCCAAAGCGCTGGCGCCAATTGAGATCGCAAAAAGCCAGATCGTGAAGCCGATATCCATGACCAACCCTCCTGGGCTCAGTTGCTTGCCGTGCGTCTGGCCAGCCGGGTCACGAACTGGATCTGGTCGCCGCGATAGTAGAGTTTTTCGTAATCGACCGGCTGGTGCTGCGCACTGTACGAGGTTCGTTCGATCAGGAAGATCGGACGGCCGATATCGATCCCGAGCGCCTGTGCCACGGTCTCGTCGGCGCAGGTGGCCTCAAGCCGGTATTCGGCCTCCACTAGCGGTGTGTCGTACTTCTTTTCAAGCAAGGAAAAGATCGGCTCGGTCTCGAGATTGTTGCTGATGACCTTTTCCCCGAGTTCTCTTGGTAGCCACGTCTCGTCGAATGACAGGGGCATACCGTCGACGAGGCGCACGCGCTGGATGCGGACCACCAGCGTGCCCATCGTGAGCGCAAGCCTGCGCGCGACGGTTTCGTTGGCAGGCACGACCTGCTTGTCGAGTACGCGGGCGGTCGGATTGCGGCCGAGTGCGTGCATGTCTTCGACGAAGCCGCTCAGCTCGGTAAGCTCCTGAGTAATCCGGGGCTGGATCACGAATGTGCCTTTGCCACGGCGAATCTCGATCAAGCCGCGGCTGATCAGGTTTTGCACGGTTTTCTGTATGGTCGTGCGACTCACGCCGAAGCGTTCGATCAGGCTTTCTTCATTCGGTAAGCGCGTGCCCGGTGGATAGGTGCCGTCGGCAATGCCGGCTGCGAGCGCCGCCTCGACCTGTGCGTAAAGCGGAACGGGGCTGGTGGGATCGATGATCATATAGATATCATGACATCATGACGTCACTATGTCTAGTGCTCATGTTGACACGTTGCGCGTGGTCTCGGGCGTGACGTTGAGCATGGTTGCGCGCGGCGTCACTGTCCAAGAACAGTTTGGTATGGCGCAGAGAGAAAATGGTATTGGCCCAGCGCGGCGCGCTTTTCTATACTCTGACGTTACCCGGGAGACGGTCGGGGTAAGCAAGGGTAGTCAATGAGTCACCAGAACTCTAACTAGAACGCGCGTGCAGCTACCTGATTGCCGACCCAGCTCTCAAAGCGCATCCGGCAGGTACAAAAATATAAAACGGGTGGAGGAGACAAAGTTGACAACGCGTAGAGGTTTTATAAAGAGCACGGTCAGCAGCGGGATCATGTTCTGCACATGCGGTTTGCTCGATGCGGCGCACGCCCAGCAAGTCCTGGCTGCCCGGCACTTACCGGTACGGGTCGGCGGCAAGCGCGTCAGAACCATCGATACCCACGCGCATTGCTATTTCCATGAGTCGCTCGCATTGATGGGAGCCGACGCCCGGGACGTGGTGCCACAGACCAAAGGCGTACCGGAAATGTTCATCCCGGTCGACGACCAAGCCGCGGTAACCGCGCGGCTGGCGGCGATGGATGCCATGGGAATCGACATGGAGGTGCTGTCGATCAACCCGTTCTGGTACAAGAAGGACCGGGATACCGCCAGCGCCATCGTCAAACTGCATAACCAGAAACTCGCGGACCTCCATGCGGCTTATCCACGGCGTTTCGCGGCGTTCGCATCGTTGTCGCTGCAATACCCGGACCTGGCGGTGCAGGAGTTGCATACCGCGGTGCAGAAACAAGGTCTGCGGGGTGCGGCGATCGGCTCGAGCGTCAACGGCGAAGACTTTTCCAATCCCAAGTTCTACCCGGTCTGGGCCAAGGCCGAGGAGCTGGGCGCCGTGCTGTTCATCCACCCGCAGAGCCAGCCGGAACTGAAGGGGCGTTACCAGGGCAATGGGTGGCTTTCGAACACCATCGGAAATCCGCTCGATACCACGATCGCGCTCGAGCATATGATCTTCGAGGGCACGCTGGATAAGTTCCCAGGCCTCAAGATCCTGGCGGCGCACGGCGGCGGGTACCTCGGCTCGTATGCGGCACGCTCCGATTACAGCTGCTTCGTCTCACCGCAGAATTGCAACTCCCAGATCGTGCTGAAGAAAAAGCCCAGCGAATACCTCCGCGACATCCATGTGGATGCCCTGGTATTCACGCCCGAAGCGCTGACGTTCTTGATCTCGCAAGTCGGTATCGATCGAGTCGTACTCGGTACCGATTATCCGATCCCCTGGGAACTGCATCCGGTTGACCAGATTTTCGCCACACCGCTCACCGATGTCGAACGCCGGGCGATCCTGGGCGGCAACGCTACGGCGTTGCTGAACCTGGCGACCTGAACCTGGCGACCCGAATTTGGCAACATGAACTTGGCGACATGAGCGCGCCTTATGTCGTGCAACCTCTAGATAATAAAAAAAACGTCCTGGCCGACACCCCAGTCAAGGAGACTGAAACCCATGAAATCCATTTTGCGCAACTGCGTTCTTGTCTGTTGCACCCTGGTCGCGACCAGTGCGATCGCCCAAAGCGACGATCCCAACTATCCAGACCACAAGACCATCACGATGATCATCCCGCTGGCGGCCGGCAGTGCGGTCGATAATGCCGCGCGCATTATCGCGCCTGAACTGTCGAAGCAGTTAGGCAGCTCGATCGTGATGGAAAACCTGCCCGGAGCATCGGGCATCATCGGTGCTGGCCGAGTCGCCTCCGCGCGCCCGGACGGCCTGACGCTGGGTGCATTCAACGACAGCATACTGACGATGGTGCCGAATCTGCAGTCGAACATGCCGTGGGATCCCATCCGCGATTTCGCGCCGGTTTCGCTCGTCGCCACTCTGGATTGGGGCCTGGTCGCGACGCCGAGCCTGCCCTACAAGACCGCTGCGGATGTGATCGCCGCGGCCAATGCGGCGCCCGGCAAGATCAACTACGCATCGGGCGGCAACGGTAGCCCGCAACACATCGCCATGGCGCTGTTTGCGGCGCGCAACCACCTCAATATGCTGCATGTGCCGTATCGCGGTGCCACGCCCGCGGCGGTCGGCATCGCCAGCGGCGACGCGCAGGTCGGATTCTCCGCGCTGGCTACGGTTAAAAGCCTGATCGACGGCAAAGAGCTCAAGCTGCTTGGTGTATCGTCGCAAGAACCGTTGGCGCAGACGCCGGGCGTGCCGACCATTTCGGCATCCGGCTCACCCGGTTTCCTATTTTCCTCGTGGTTCGTCATCGTCGCGCCGCACGGCACGCCGCCAGCGATCGTGGAACGGTTGAACCAGGCAATCAAGGCCGCGCTCGCTAACCCCGACGTGCGCGCCAAACTCATTGCGCAGGGCGCGAACCCGACTGGCTCAAGCGCTGCGCAGCTCGATAAGATGACTCGTGAAAATCTGGTGACCTATAAGAAATTGATTCAGGACAACCACATCGAAACGAACTGAGCGGCTCGCCATCACCGTGTAGGCGGGACAGCCGAGCTGATTCTCCCGCATACGCGGACCCAAACGCGCCCCTCACACGCGGATCCAACCCATGGATCCCACACAATCGTAAATCGACACTATTGACAATCGGCAGACCCGTCAATATGATCGACCCAAACTTGTATTAATACGTATCAATACATTTGGCGTCCGTACTTTCAGTATCAGTACCTTATATCGATGAAATAAATCGGCGAAACGCGATCGCATCGCGTCACCAAAATGGGAAGGTCTGTGGACAAGAAACGTCGCTGGAGACCCAAGACGGCTGATTACGTACTGTTGCTGATCTGTCTGCTGTATTTCATACAATATTCGGACAGGGTCAATATTGCGACCGCGGCCGGCTCAATTAGCCACGATCTGCATCTTTCCAATACCGAGCTCGGTTTCGCCTTCTCTGCTTTCGCCTACCCCTATGCCGTGCTCCAGCTATTCGGCGGCTGGCTCGGCGATAAATTCGGTCCTCGGCGCATACTTGCCTGCTTCGGTCTCGTTGTCGCTTGTGCATCGGCGATGACCGCGTTTGTGGGCGGAGTCGCGTCGCTGGCAGCGGTCCGCTTCCTGCTCGGAGCCGGTGAGGCGCCGTCGCTCGCCACCGCCACCGCCGCGATGTCGCGCTGGCTGCCGGCCGAACGCAGAGGATTGGGGCAAGGCCTCACGCATGCCTGTTCTCGCCTGGGGAGCGCACTCACCCCGCCGCTGGTCGTCTTGCTGATTACGCTGTGGACCTGGCGCGGCGCGTTTGTCGCCGCGGGCTTCATGAGTCTGGTGTGGGTCATCGCATGGTATGGCTACTTCCGCGACGATCCCGCCAAGCACGGCAGCGTTTTGCCGGACGAACTCGCCATGTTGCCCACGGCGGCGGCAAGCCGCGTGCGCGTCAAAATTCCCTTGCGGCGGTTGCTGCGCCGAATCCTGCCTCTGACGATAGTCGACTTTTGTTACGCGTGGACCCTCTGGGTTTATCTGACATGGCTACCGTCTTTCTTTTTGCACAACTACCACCTCAATCTGAGCAACTCGGCATTGTTTACTTCCGGCGTGTTTGTCGCAGGCATTGCCGGTGATATGTCGGGAGGACTCGTCAGCGATCGCATCTACAAGCGCACCGGCGATTTGCAAAAGGCGCGCCGCAACGTGATCGCACTCGGCTTGACCGGATCGTTGCTGTTTCTCGCGCCAGTCTTGTTGGCCAAGGATTTGACGATCGTATCGATATGCCTGTGCTGCGCCTTTTTCTCGATGGAACTGGTGATCGCGCCGCTATGGGCGGTGCCGATGGACATCGCGCCTCGTTACGCGGGCACGGCCAGCAGTTTTATGAACATCGGCTTTGGCCTGGCGGGAATAACGTCACCGCTGGCGTTCGGATACATCATCGACCGGACCGGAGATTGGCACTTGCCATTCGCGTTGTCGATCGCGTTGCTGCTGGTCGGCATTGTCGCGTCCTTCTGGATGCGTCCCGACCGGCCGTTCACCGAACAAGACGCAATTCCGGTCGCGGCGACTGCGGGGGCATGATCGCGCTCGCCTCCCTATAACGTCACACGCGACATCACACAGGATAACCACCATGCGGCTCAATGCAGAAGAACAGGCCATGCTCGCCGGCGAGATGGGCGAAGTCGCGCAGATCGCGATCAAGCATCAGATCGCGGTCGGCGATTTTTTTGGCGCTCGCGATTTCGTTCCGATCACGCAGGCGCATATCATGGCTGACACGGAAAGCCTCGGCCAGGCGGGCGTCATGTGGCTGGAACGGCTTTGCGACGTCAAGGACGGTCAGCATCGCGTGCGGGTACCGACCATCACGGACCCGCGCGGCACCGATTTCAGCAAGGCCGACTCCATCGGTCAAAGCGCCTGGATGCTGGAGCTCGAACGCCGCGCGATCGCAGCGTTCGTCAAGCTCGGCGTCAGCATGACCGATACCTGTATCAATTACCAAACCGTACTTGCGGCTACCCGCGGCGAACATGTGGCGTTCGGAGACACCGGCGTCGTCATCTACTCGAATTCCGTCAACGGTGCGCGCTCCAACTTCGAAGGCGGCCCGTCCGCGCTCTCGGCCGGGTTGACGGCGCGCACACCGCGCTACGGTTTTCACCTCGACGAGCATCGACTAGCGACCTTGCGCATCCGCGTCGACTTCACGCCGCAAACGCTCAACGAGTGGGGCGCGCTAGGCGGCGTGATTGGACGCTTGGCGGGCAACTACTGGCAGGTACCGGTTATCGAAGGGATGGATGTGGCACCCACCTCCGATCAGTTGAAACATTTTGGCGCCGCGATGGCGAGCTTCGGCTCGATCGCGATGTTCCATATCGTCGGCATCACGCCGGAAGCGTCACGGCTCGAGGATGTGGGCGGACACAAGCTCGCCTTGCTGCATCGCGTGGGGCGCAAAGAGATCGAGGCATTGACGAAAGATTATGCGCTGGAGAAAAGCGTCGACGTGGTCGTCTTCTCCGCGCCGCAGCTCAGCTTGTACGAATTGCGCTCGCTTGCGGCACTGTGCGACGGCCGCCGCTTCAAGGTGCCGCTGCTGGCCGTCACCAGTCCACAGGTCAAGCCCGATGCGGACCGCTTCGGCTACACGGAAACGATCGAGGCCGCCGGCGGATCGGTGCTCGCGGGCATGTGTTTTTACCAATCGTATGCGCGCGAAATGGCCGAAGCCAAGGGCTGGAAGCGGCTTGCAAGCAATAGTGCGAAGCTGGTCAACATTCTCGGCGGCTACGGCTACGTGCCGATGCTCGCATCGATGGAAGAGTGCGTCAGCGCTGCAGAGACTGGAGAATTGAAATGAGTGAACTGATCCTGACCGCGCGTCACGCGATGGGACGCAAAGTATCGGGCGAAGCGCTCGTGGCAAAAGACGGGTTCTCTGCGCGTTACGACCTGAACCGACTCACCGGCGTGTTCTCGCGGCCGGCGCATAAGCTGGTCGGGCTCTCCTATGTCGGTCGCATTCTCGTGCTCGATACGGCCAAAGGCGGCGTGGCGAGCGCCTGGATGCTCAACGAAATGCGCTCTCGCGACATGGTGCCGCTGGCGATTGTTTTCAACAGCGTGAACCCGATCCTGGTGCAAGGCGCAGCGCTCGGCGATATCGCCATGCTGGCCGGCTTCGATGTCGACATTACGGCGATCGTGCCGCACTGGGCGATGGTCGAGGTCGATCCTGAGGCCAAGACTTTGCGCGTGCTCGGACAGTCCGAGCACGCGCACCAGGAAGGCGATACGACCCAAGCTGCAAGCCCAGGCGAGCCGCGCAAGGTGCGGTTCGTCGGCCGCGAGTGAAGCTATCCCGCCAGGTGGCCGGGATTTTTGTTCGACGAGCTGACGGATGAAGTAACGGATGAGGTAAGTGCGGAGCTGATCGGCAACGGGCCTTCCGCGCTTAGCGAAAACTCGTAATTTTCCGGGCAGATATAGAAATAGGAGTGCTCCTTAACCTGGCCACGTTCGCAAAACGATTCGCGTTCCATGATCAGGATCGCTGCGCGCGGACTCAAGCCGAGTTCGCGGCCGATCTTGGCGCCGGCAGCTTGAGCGCGGATCGTTACACGGGATCGAACCACTCGCGTGTTCAGCAGGTGTTCGAGAATCCCGTAGATCGGATAATCGTTCGCCTGCTGCCAGGAAACCTTTTTCGTTTCAGGCGGCAGATAGGCGCAAACCATAGCGATCGGTACGCCGTCCACCAGATATAAGCGCCGCAAGAAAAAACACTCGCCGTTCGGGCCCGCCAGCCCGTGCGGCACCATGTCCGGACACAACACGGCGACGAACTCGAGCAAACGCGTCTCGGGCTTGACGCCTTGCGCCACCAATGAGTCGTAAAACCCGCGCATCGAATGAAGATCGTGTTGCAACTTCTGGCCTGCGACGAAGGTGCCCTTGCCCTGTTTCCGGAGCACGTAGCCTTCCTCCAGCAGCAGCGCCATTGCCTGCCGTATGGTTACCCTGCTTACGCCGAAACGCTGGGTCAACTGATGCTCCGAGGGCAACTTGTTATTGCCGGCGAAAAGACCTGAATGGATATCGATTTTCAGTTGCGATGCGATCTGGCGATACAGCGATGTGGTGCTGTCGCGCTTGAGACTTGCAGCGTCGGGCTTG
>Ga0302314_10014079_pt1 | contig 13701 bp, 8 predicted proteins | sample III_Palsa_N2_3_FD_200533 | JGI IMG/M metagenome (GOLD analysis project Ga0302314, IMG submission 200533) | Peat permafrost microbial communities from Stordalen Mire near Abisko, Sweden - III_Palsa_N2_3 | ecosystem: Environmental > Terrestrial > Soil > Palsa > Peat permafrost | place: Sweden... | reverse complement strand
TGAGGGCGGAGAGTTGCTTGCGGTGGGGGGAGCCGCGGAAGACGTGGGTGGGGACGATGCCGAGGCCGAGGCCCTGGGCGACGAGAGAGAGTTGGAGCTCCTTGCCTTCGGCTTCGACGGCGATGTGGAAGGGCAGGCGCTGGCGAAGGAGGAGCGACTCGATGGAGTAGCGGGTGCCGCAGCCTTCGGGGCTGAGGATCCAGGAGTGGGTGGAGAGGTCTTCGAGGGTTTTGGGTTTGGGGGTGGTGAGCGATCTGGGTGCGACGACGACGAAAGACTGCTCGCCGATGTAGTCGCAATCCATGCCGGCGGGCGGCATCTGGCCGGAGGGCAGGAGGAGGGCTGCGGCGTCGAGGCTGCGGGAGCGGACCTTGTCGAGCAGGCGCTCGGACCACTGCGAGTAGGCCTGGAGCTTGAGGAGCGGGAACTGTTTACGGAGGGCTTCGATGGGGGTGGTGAGGGCGCCGTCACCGAGGCCGCGGGCGATGCCGAAGCGGAAGGTTCCGGAGGGCTCTCCGTTATGGACGACGGCGGATTTGAGATCGTCGACGGAGGCGAGGACGGGCTTAGCGCTCTCGTAGGTGGCTTTGCCCTGGGTGGTGAGTTGGAGGGGGCGGGTCTGGCGGTCGAAGAGGGAGATGCCGAGCGCATCCTCGAGGTTCTGGATGCGCCGGCTGATGGCGGACTGGGTGAGATGGAGACGCGCGGCCGCGGCGACGATGGAGCCGCTGTCGACGACGGCTACGAAGGATTCAAGGTCTGCGATGTTCATTGGTTGAGCGTCTCCAACTCGGTGTGTCCTACCGGACGGGGCGCCTGCGCGGCGAGCGACCACTTCGTGGTGTGTGATTCGCTTCGCGGTGGTGCCTCCGCGGCTTTGCGGGTGATGCGGGTGCTTTAGTTGTCGTCGATGGTGTTGGTCCAAGGTGCAAATGAGGCGGCTAGTTTTCGCTCGCTGCGGATGTTGCGGACGACGGTGAGGCCGTCGGGGGTGAGGAGGTAGGTGGCGTTGTTGTCGATGTTGGTCTGCTTCTGGATGACGGACTTGATGGTGAGGACGGGGTGGGCGTCGTTGGCGGTGACGATCTGGTAGTCGCGCGGGGTTTCGGTCTCCGGCTTGTTGGTTGAGGCGCTGGACTCGACGGGCAGGATGTAGGACTCGTTGGGCGTGCCGGTGAGGGCGCGGAGGTGCGGGGCTTTGGGCTTTTGCAGGTCGAGGATGGCTTCGCCGCTGCCGTCGCGATAGCGAATGAGGATGGCGTTGGGGGCGACGGATTCGACGAAGTCAAAGGGGGTGGTGGCGTCGAGGGTGGCAAGCTTTTTGAACTTCACTTTGCCGGGGTCGGTGACGTCGAAGACGGCGAGGGCGTGGCCGTGGTCCTGCTCGATGTAGAGGTAGAGGGTGTCGGGATCGACGGAGTGGAGGGTCATGGCTTCGCTTTGGGTGCGGGCCTGGGGTGGGAGCTTGTCGGTGGGGAGGAGGACGAGATTGCCGTCGATGTGGTTCGAGGCGCTGAAGGCGGGGAGGGTGAGGAAGGCAGCTCCGAGGATGAGGGTGTGGAGTAGATGCTTGGCGGCTTGCATGAGGATCTCCTTTATCGTTCGCCGGGATGTTTTCGGCTGAGATTCACGCAGTGGTCGCGATCTCACCTGTAAAGATGAGATTGGGGAGATGAGGATGCTGAATACTTCTCATGGATTGTATGCGTGGGGCGCATGTTGGGTTTGAGGGATGTTGTTTGTGAGAGGATGGCGGCGTGAACTCTTCAACTGATTTCGAGCTTGCGGTCCGCGTGGCGAAGTTGTGGCCACATCGGGAGCATGAGGCTGGTGGGCCTTTGGGACTTTGTGCCGGGTGGGGCTGCATCGGTGGCGGAGATTGGACTTTCGGGAGCTTGAACGGGTGGCGCATACTTGCCCGAGGCATAAGAGTATGCACTCGGGTATAAAGTTGTCGATTGAGTTCACGTCGGGGAAGATAGCGCTATCTGAAATGCTGCGACAGCGGATTCCAGACACCACCGACTCTGTGAGGGCTGCCTGCGCGTCCCGTTAGTTGCCACATTGTGTCTACAAGGGGCTCAAGGACTTTCCTATACGGAGGCTCTTGGGACTCGGTAATATCGACCATCACTTCAGGTGAATTGAAGGTGTCTTCCCGAATGTCATTAGAAGGAAATAATTGATCTTCGTCCCGGGTATAGATCCGGGTGTTTTGTATTCCCAGTAGCGAAAAACCAAGGTATACAGGCTCCGATGTGACTTGACTTCGAAGACGTCTTATTGCGTCTTGGTAACAACGAATCATTTCTTTTTCGATCTCTAATCCTAAAACCAAACGCCTATGATCTGTTTGATGGCTACAACGGCAATCGGCGTACTCGGAAATTCCAGATCGGAACACCTGGGTGTAGCCCGTTATATCGAAATCCTGCGATCTGATGTGGTACATGAAGCTGCCGACTTTCCTGCTCGGGTAATCTCCAGGTTTCGCTCAATATATCGCTTGTAGTAAGAGCCGAAGCCGGTATCACATGAAAAAGTAGAAGAGTCTTTCCATAAATTGAGGAGAGTGGGCCTTTATTGGATGAAACCAAGTCAGAACGATTCAACCTCCACTGTCTGATACTTCGGCTAAGTTCGCCTTGCTCAAGAAAACTCCTGCGAATCTCATCTACTGTCATAAGATTTTTCTGCGTTCCGGTTCGGATGTAAAACTTGTTGACCGCACTCGATGTCACCATATGCGGCCTGTTCCAACTGCGCGGGACGCGGACTACAAGGACATTGCTTCCATTACATATCACGTACTGCGTCAAATCCCCTGTCAGCCTCGGGGAAATACCATCTTTGATTAAGTTCAAGAGACGATCGATGGCGGTTTGCGCATTGGCCATGTTCATCTTGGAAAGCTTGTCTGCGATGCCCGTCGATTGATCGTCGGCGCCTTTCCGATCGGTTATGCCGAAAACGATATCTCCGCCATGACTATTTGCCATTGCAGCGACGTCATAGAGAAATTCTCTACTGCTTTCGCTTTGGCCACTCGGCAGTTCTGCCTTATATTCCAGAGTCAAATTCTCAGCGATCTCGGAGTCAATGAGAGCTTGTATATGCGCAGGTGTTGCATCGCTCAACTTAATAATCGATAACATTCGCCAATGTTCTCATCTTTAGGCGCGTGTTGCTTTTAGTCTCTGAATAAGCAAATGAGCACAAGCTAAGTAGCCTCAAACGCTTGTTGTTAAATTAGCTGGCAATGGCGGTTTTGACGGTGGCTAGGAGGTCGGCGGGGGACCAGTCGTTGGTGGGGTACCAGGTGAGGATCTTGCCGTCTTTGCCGATGACCACGGTGGACATGGAGTGGGTGAGGGTGGACTTGTCGGGTGTGACGCCGACGTCGAAGAACTGGGTGATCTGCGGGAGCTCTTTGAGGGGTGGGGCGGCGAAGTCCCAGTGGAGGAAGCGCTCTTTGGTGTATTGGCCGGTGTAGGCGCCGCCGTAGCTGCGGAGGACGGCGGGGGTGTCGTAGGTGGGGTCGAAGCTGACGCTGAGGAGATGGGTGTTGGCGAGGAGGGTGGGATCGGCGGAGAGCTGGCGGTCGAGCTGGGCGAAGTTGCGGCTCATGCGGGGGCAGAAGTCGGCGAGGGCGCAGCGGGTGTAGATGAAGGTGAGGAGGACGACTTTGCCGTGGAAGTCGTCGAGGTGGATGAGGTGGTTGCTTTGGTTGAGGAGGGCGAAGTTGGGGACCTGATCGCCGGGGGTGGGGACGTGGTATTGGACGGTGGGTTTGTAGTCGGGCTTGGCCTGGGCGGTGATGACGATGTGGGTGAGACGGGCGTTGGTAAAGCCGTCGGCGGGGTCGGCGGTGCGCTGATCGGCGAGGAGGTCGGCGGTGATGCGGTCGCCGGGGTGTAGCTCGGAGAGGATGGAGGGGTCGACGAGCTTGTAGGGCATGATCATGGCTTCCATGAAGCCGGGGACGGACTCGGCGTCGAGTTCGACTTCGCTGGTGGCCTTGTCGGTGGCGACGACTTTACCGCGGATCTGGAAGGTCTTCGTCTGGGTCTGCGCTGGGTTCGCGGCTGCGGACGGCGACGGTGTGGAGCTCTTGCAGCCGGTGAGTGTCGGCAGGGAGAAGCATAGAGCGAACAGGGCGGCCAAGATGGCCGGGGTGGTTGAGCGGGCGGCGGTCTTTTGGATCAGGCTCGGGGAGGGATGGCGGGCGGGGATCGGCATGCTCTCCATGATAGGCGGAGGCGGGGAGGGTGGGGAGTTCGAGGGCAGCAGACATGGTGCGGGGGAGGGTGAGAGGTGGGGCGATGGGCGTGGGGGGCTCAAGGACGCCGTTGGTGAGGGCGGCTTGGCGGCGGAAGCGGCGGGAGGATTTTGCGGTTTTGTCTTCTGCGCGGCGGGTGAAGGGGACGGGCTCGCGGCGGGTGGTGGTGAGGGGCTTGGTGGGTTGGCCGGGAGCGGCGAAGACCAGGGTGAGGTCGAGCAGGCCTTTGACGGTGCCGAAGGCGCGGGAGATGAGGCGGAGGCCGGTGACGGCGCGGTGAGGGCTGGCGAGCGAGGTGAGCAGGAGGAGACTGCCTTTGGCGAGGGCTCCGGCGGCCTTGGCGATGCGGATGGAGCGGGTTTTGAGGCCGGGTTTGAGATAGAGGCAGCTACGGGTGTAGCGGTTGGCCTCGTTCTGGGCGCGGTCGAGGAGCCAGGCGACGGAGGTGCGCTCGCGGGTGATGGACTCGTGGACGCGGGCGTCGGCGGCCCAGACCATTTTGGCTCCGGCGTGCTCGAGCTGCATGAAGAAGTGGGCGTCTTCGCCGGCGCTTTTGTTGAAGCGGAGGTCGAAGCGGAAGAGCTTGGCGTACTTGCCGCGGAAGAGGACGTTGTTGGTCTCGACGAAGGCGATGGAGGAGCCGGTGGGGAGGATGCGGGAGGCGAAGAAGTTGCCGTCGATGATCCAGGCGGGTGCGCCGTCGAAGGAGGGGACGACGGGGCCGCTGACGACGTCGGCGTTGTAGGCGCGCTGGACGGTGAGGAGGGTGTCGAGCCAGAGGGGGTCGGCGGTCTCGTCGTCGTCGAGGAAGGCGACGAAGTCGGTTCCGGAGGACTCGGTGAGGGCGCGGTTGCGGGCGTAGGTGAGGCCCTGGCGGCGCTCAACGACGTAGTAGGCGGGGAATGGGAGCTGGTTGCGGACGAGCTCGAAGGTGGAGGCGCCGGAGCATTGGACGTCGTTGTCGACGAGGATGAGTTCGAGCTCGATGTCGGAGTTGACGGGGAGCTTCTGGGCGGCGAGCGAGAGCAGGGCGGCACGCAGCATCACGGGACGCTTGTACGTGAGCATGCAGATGGTGACGGTCGTCGGGCGCGGGCTGCTCTTCTTGAGAGAAGCGGAAACGTTCATCGGGACGTACTCCAAGGCTTGCCAGGTGGAGCGGAAAAGTCGTTCAGTGTGGGCCGGATTGCGGGGCTTCCGGCAGGTGGATCTTGTTGTTCTCCAATGGAATGATACGGCGGAACGGGTGGGAAGTAACGGTGCCTTAAGTACCACATGGGTGGGATGTTCAAGGCGCGGGAGATGGGGTGAAAGGGATTTGTTTGGAAGCGTATAAACGAAGGATGGGGACTCGAACGACGCTGCCGGGGATGGTGGCAGAGGCGCTGCGGCGGGGCGCGATGGTGGTGACGGCGAATCAGCGGGCGGCGCGGACGCTGAAGCTGGAGTTTGAGCGGGGGAACAGGGCTGAGGGGTTGAGGTCGTGGCGTCCGCCGTTGATTGCGGCCTGGGATGTTTGGACGGCGGGGCTTTGGCAGCGGCTGGTGCTGGCGGGTGGGGCGACGAAGCTGTTGCTGACGGCGATCCAGGAGCGGCAGGTCTGGCGGTCGGTGATTCAGGGTGATTCGGCGCATGGGAGTTTGGAGAGTGTGGATGCGCTGGCGGTGATGGCGGCGGAGGCGTGGGAGCGGCTGGGGGCGTTTGGGGCCTGGGAGCGGCTGCGGGGGGTGGGCGCGAGCGAGGATATGCGGGCGTTTCGGCGGTGGGAGGCGGGGTTTCGCAGGCGGTGCGAGGTGGAGGGGTTTCTGACGCGGGCGGAGTTGGAGGAGACGCTGGCGCGGGCGCTTGTGGAGGGGGAGTTGGAGGCGGGGTTTGGGGAGCTACTGCTGGTGGGGTTTGATAAGACGACACCGGCGCAGGGGGGGCTGCTGGAGGCGTTGAGTGAGGGTGGGGCGGAGGTTGGATTTTATGAGGGTGGGGGTGCGGGGGTGCTGCACCTCGTGGAGGCGGAGGATGCGGGCGCGGAGCTGCGGGCGGCGGCGGGGTGGTTGCGCGAGGAGTTACTGCGGGCGGAAGAAGACGGGCGGAGGGTACGGCTGGCGGTGATTCTGCCGTCGCCGGGTCAGGAGCGGAGCGCGATTGAAAGGGTGTTTCGCGAGGTGCTTGCGCCGGAGCTGCTTCCGATTACGGCGGGGGCGATGGGTGGGCCGTATGAGTTTTCGCTGGGGCAGCCGCTGGCGCGGGTTCCGATGGTGGCGGTGGCGATGGATCTGCTGCGGTGGGCGCGGGGCGCGTTGCCGCTCGAGACGGTGAGCCGGTTGTTGCTTTCGCCGTTCTTTGCGAATGGAACGGAGGAGGGGGCAAGGGCGGAGCTGGATGCGTTTGTACTGCGGCGGCTGACGCTGCTTAAACCGGAGATTTCGGTGGAGGGATTGGTTCGAAGGATTGAGGGGTCGAAAGGAGCTGGACGGCTGGGTGGGTTGCTGGGGCACTTGAGGGCTCTGGAGCGGGTGAGTGGGCGGGTGCTTGAGGGGCTCGAGCCAAGACGGGCTGACGGACTGCTTTCGCAGCGGGTGGATGGGCCGCAGAGGGCTTATGCGGATTGGGGTGAGGCGATTCGGGAGTTGCTGGAGGCGGCGGGGTGGGCGCGGACGGGCGATGGGCGGACTGCAGCTGGGGACAGCTTTGCGTTTCAGGTGAGACGGAAGTGGGAGGCGGCGCTCGATGAGCTGGCGACGCTGGACTTTGAGGGGGGGCGACGGGGGTTTGGCGAGGCGCTGGAGGCGTTGAAGACCGTGCTTGAGGGGACGCTGTTTGCGCCGGAGTCGCGGGAGGCGCCGATCCAGATTATGGGGGCGCTGGAGGCGGCGGGGTCGGAGTTCGATGGGGTGTGGTTTCTGCGGGCGGGCGATCAGGGCTGGCCGGCGCGGGGGACGGTCAATCCCCTGCTGGGTTGGGTGCTGCAGCGGGAACTGGCGATGCCGGGAGCGGATCTGGCGGCGGATCGGGCGCATGCGGCACGGGTGACGGAGCGGATTGCGCGAAGTGCGGAGCGGGTTGTCTTTAGCTATGCGCGACGCGATGCGGCGCTGCCGGATGCGGTGCAGCGGGCTTCGGGGCTACTGGATGGATTGAGCTTTGAGACGCTGGATTTGGTTGAGCCGGAGGATGTGCGGGAGGTGGTGGCGCTCGAGGCGGTTGCGGATGAGGGGTGGATTCCGCTGGCTAACCCGGTGGTTGGAGGTGGGGCGGGCGTGTTGCAGGCACAGGCGGCGTGCGGGTTTCGGGCGTTCGCGGAGCGGAGGCTTTGGTCGACGGAGATTGAGCGGCCTGCGCCGGGGATGGATGCGAGTGAGCGCGGGAATCTTCTTCATCTAACGCTTGAAGTTTTTTGGGAAGAGGTGAAGACGCAGGCGGGGTTGCGGGCGATGACGTTCGAGGAGCGGGGGGCTGCGCTCGATCGGGCGATTGAGACGGGGTTGGCCAAAGCGACGCGTGGTGGAGCGGCGGGGAGTGCGTGGGAGCGGGCGTTTCTCGAGACGCAGCGGGAGCGGTTGAAGCGGTTGCTGGAGCCGTGGCTGGAGCAGGAGTTGGGGCGGGCAGTTCCCTTCTCTGTACGGCAGCGGGAGACGGCGTTTGAGGATGTGGGGATCGGGCCGCTCAGGCTGCATCTGCGGATGGATCGCGTGGATGAGACGGAGGCGGGGGACGTACTGATCGACTATAAGACCGGCGCGGCGAAGCCAACGGACTGGGAGGGCGAGCGGCCGGAGCAGCCGCAGTTGCCGCTGTATGCGGTGTTGTCGGCGGGGCGGCTGGCGGGGGTGGCGTTTGGACGGGTGCAGCCGGGGAAGGCGATGGGGTTCGATGGGGTTGCGGCGGCGACGGGGGTGTTGCAGAAGGCAGAGATGCTGGGTGAGGCCGGGATGGTGGAGCGCGTCGACGCATGGCGTGAGGTGCTGACGCGGCTGGCCGAGGAGTTCGCGGCGGGGGATGCGCGGGTGAGGCCGAAGAGCTATCCGAAGACGTGTGCGTACTGTGCGCAGCGGCTGCTGTGCCGGTTGGATCCGGCGCGGCTGGTGATGGAGCCGGAACCGGATGCGGACGCGCGAGAGGGTGAGGAGCAGCATGGCTGAGCAACTGTTTCTGGTGCCGGAGCTGGCGGTCTTAAGCACTGAAAAGGCTGCGGGGCCGCCGGACGCGGCGGAGCGGGTGCGGGCGCTCGATATACGGCGATCGTGGATTGTGGAGGCTCCGGCGGGGTCGGGGAAGACGGGGCTGCTGATTCAGCGGTATATGAAGCTGCTCGCGGATGAGACGGTGGCAACGCCGGAGCAGGTGTTGGCGATTACGTTTACGAATAAGGCGACGGCGGAGCTGCGGGAGCGGGTGGTGTCGCAGCTGGAGGCGGCGGCGAAGGGGGAGGAAACACAGGGGGAGTTTGACCGGGCGACGAGGCCGATGGCGTTGGCGGTGCTTGAGCGGGATAAGGCGCTGGGGTGGGAGCTCGTGGCGCAGCCGGAGCGGCTGAATATTCGGACGATCGATTCGGTGTGCGCGGAGATTGCGCGGTCGCTGCCGGTGCTTTCAGGGAGCGGCGGCAGACAATCCCCTGTAGAAGACGCGGGGCCGTTGTATGCGCTGGCGGCGCGGCGGACGTTTGCGCTGTTGGGTGGCGAGGATGAGGGGTTGGACCGGGCGCTGCGGCTGGTGCTGCTGCATCGGGATGGGGATCTGGCGAACTGCGAGCGGCTGCTGGGCGAGATGCTGGGGCGAAGGGATCAGTGGGCGGATCTGGTGCCGCTGGGGTTTTCGCGGGATGCGCTGGCGTTCGACGAGGCGTATCTGGATGGGACGGTGCTGCCGCGGCTGGAGCGGGCGCTGGAGCTGGTGGTGTGTGCGGCGGTTGGGCAGGTGGCAAAGGCGATGCCGCGTGGGGTGCTGGAGCGGCTGACGGAGGCGGCGGCGGGGATGGCGCATCTGGATGGGTATAAGGGCGGGCAGTCGCCGATTGCGCTGTGTAGCGGTCGAGAGGCTGTGCCGGGAGGGGAGGCGGTGGATCTGGAGCATTGGCGGGCGCTGCTGCATCTGCTGGTGACGCCGTCGAATGGGACGTGGCGGAAGAGTTTTGCGGTGAATCATCTGCGGGTGATGGTGACGAAGTTCGAGGTGGAACAGCTTAAGAAGATCGTGGACGATCTGAGGCATCGAGAGGACTTGTTGGCGGCGATTGGTGCATTGGGGGTGTTGCCGCCGGCGCGGTATCCGCAGGACCAGTGGGTGGTGGCGAAGGCGCTGTTTCGGGTGTTGAGCCGGGCGCTGGTGGAGTTGAAGCTGGTGTTTGCGGAGCGCGGGGAGTGCGACTTTACCGAGATTGCGCTGGCGGCGCGGTTTGCGCTCGGACGCGATGCGGGGGAGGAAGAGGATCTGGATGTGCTGGATGCGGCGCTCGGGATGCGGCTGCAGCATCTGCTGGTGGACGAGATGCAGGATACGTCGTCGAGCCAGTATGAGCTGATCGAGCGGCTGACGGCGGGGTGGGATGGGTATAGCCAGACGGTGTTTCTGGTGGGCGATCCGAAGCAGTCGATTTACCTGTTTCGGCAGGCGCGGGTGGAGCGGTTTTTAAGGACGATGCGGTCGCTGAAGCTGGGCGAGTTGCCACTGGGGTGTTTGCGGCTGACGGCGAACTTTCGCTCGCAGGCGGGGCTGGTGGAGGAGTTCAACGGGCAGTTTGAACGGATCTTTCCGGCGGGTCGGGATGCGCTGCACCCGGAGGAGGTGCCGTTTGTGGCGGCGTCTGCGGTGCGGGGACGGGCGGAGGGAGCAAGTGGGCTGACGTGGCATCCGGAGATTGTGGCTGCAGGGGCAGGGAGTGGGCGAGAGCAGCGGCGTAAGGAGGCGCTGGAGGTTCGGGCGATTGTGGAGGAGTGGCGGGATCCGGCCAGGCGGCCACTGCCGGTTGGGAGAAATAGCGAGGCGAGGGCGTGGAAGATTGCGGTGCTGGTGCGGTCGCGGAGTCATGCGGTGGAGATTGTGCGGGCGTTTCGGGATCCGGAGTTGGGAGAGGCAGTTCCCTTTCGGGCGGTCGAGATCGATGCGCTGAAGGAGCGGCCGGAGGTGCAGGATCTGTTTGCGCTGACGCGGGCGCTGCTGCATCCGGCGGATCGGGTGGCTTGGCTGGCGACGCTGCGGGCGCCGTGGTGCGGGTTTGGGTTGGAGGATCTGTATACGCTGACGGGCGCGGATGATGCGGCGTGGGCGAAGCGTGGGTTGGCGGAGGTGATTGCGGAGCGGGGACACCTGCTGGGCGAGGAGGCGACGGTGCGGCTGCAGCGGCTGTGGCCGATTCTTGAGGCGGCGCGGGCGATGGATGGACGGGTTTCGACGGTTGAGCGGGTGGAGCGGACGTGGCGGTCGCTGGGTGGGGATTGCTTTTTGTCGGAGACGGAGCTGGCGAATGCGCGGCGGTATCTGGAGCTGCTGGATGAGGTGGAGCAGCAGGATGGGGTGGTGGATGTGGCGGTGCTGGAGAGCAGGCTGGGGCGGTTGTATGCGGAGGCTTCGACCGAGGAGGGTGCGGTCGATCTGCTGACGATCCATAAGGCGAAGGGGTTGGAGTGGGATGTGGTGGTGGTTCCGGCGCTCGAGCGGGTGGCGGGGTCAGATCGGACGCCGCTGCTGAGCTGGATTGAGGTGGACTCGGCGGATGAGGGGGCGGCGCGGGTGCTGCTGGCGCCCATTCATGGCAAGGGGATGGAGTCGACGGAGCTGCGGCGGTGGATCAATGGGGTGCAGCGGGGGCGCGAGGATGCGGAGCGGAAGCGGCTGCTGTATGTGGTCTGCACAAGGGCGCGGGAGGAGCTGCATCTGTTTGCTGCACCGAGTTTGAGTGCGAAGGGGGAGATCAATCCGAAGGCGGATAGTTTGTTGCGGTCGGCTTGGCCTGCGGTGAAGGGATTGTTTGTGGATGTGGCTTCGGTCACTCCGCAGAGCTTGTTTGTGGAGGAGGCGGAGGGTGAAGAAGAGGATGAGTACGAGGGGTTGGCGCTGGCGGCTTCGGGTGCTGCGGGCGAGGAAGAGCTGAGCTTGCTGTATCGGCTGCCGGTGGAGTTTGATCCGGAGGAGCGGTTGCGTGGTGGGCAGCGGTTGCCGTATGGCGTCATTTCGAGCGAGAAGGATGCTTCAGATGGTTTGGCGCGTGAGGGCTTTGCGCGGCCTGAGGGTGGGTTCGCGGCACGGGCCTTTGGGAATGCCGTGCATGCACTGCTGGAGGTGATTGCGGAGCGGTTTGCGGGTGGAGTGGCGGCGGCTTCGTTGCAGGAAGAGTTGCCTGATTGGATGCCGCGGATTGTGGCGGTACTGCGCGGTGAGGGGTTGGCTCCGGCGCAGGTGGAGCGGCTGACGCAGCGGGTGTTGTTTGCGCTGCAGACGACGTTGCAGGATCCGCAGGGGGCTTGGTTGTTGGGGCGGCGGAGAGAGGCGGCGAGTGAGTTTGCGTTGACGAGTTGGGAGAACGATCGGCTGCGGAGTGTTCGGGTGGATCGCTTGTTTTATGCGGGGGCGGAGCCGCTGGTGGAGGGTGAGGGGTGTCTATGGATTGTCGACTTTAAGACGACGTCGCATGGGGCGTCGGGGGTTGAGGAGTTTTTACAGAAAGAGCGAGAGACGTATGCTCCGCAGCTTGAGGGGTATGCGCGGGTGTTGCGGGATGAGGCGCGGGAGGTAAGGCTGGCGCTGTATTATCCGATGCTTGCACGGCTGGTTTGGTGGAAGGCGGAGACGGCGTAACAAGCTGTCCTGCCGGACGGGCCCGCTGCGCGCGGGGCGACCACTTCGTGGTGTGTGATCCGCTTCGCGGTGGTCCGACCGATGGTCGCAACAGAGGATTGTGCCGACCATCGGTCGGACCGCGCGAAGCCCAATACATGTCACGAAGTGACCGCTGCCCGCGCGGGCGCTTTTATCTCTTTTAAATCGAGTCGCCTAAGTTGTGACGGACGTCTGCGCCGCGGACCCAGAAGATGACATCTTCGGCAACGTTGGTGGCATGGTCGCCGACGCGTTCGAGATTGCGCGAGATGATGAGCGCGTTGAGGGATTGGGGCGTAAGCTCGGGGCGCTCTTTGATCAAGGAGCTGAGCGCGTAGAAAGCGGCATCGTTCATCTCGTCGACTTCGTCGTCCATCTTGAGAACGGATTGGGCGAGGTCGGCGTCGGCTTCGATGAAGGCTTGCAGGGCCTTGCGGACCATCGCGGATGAGAGCGAGGCGAGCTTGGGGATGTCGACGGGGAGCTCGATGTTGGCGAAGGCTCCCATCTCGCGGACGCGGACGGCGATGTTGACGGCCTGGTCGCCGACGCGCTCGAGGTCGGCGTTGATACGGATGACGGAGAGGATGAAGCGGAGGTCGATGGCCATGGGCTGCTCCATGGCGAGGAGGTCGAGGGCCATCTGGTCGATCTCGCGCTCGAGGCGGTTGATCGAGGGCTCGGCGCGGAAGACGAGCTCACAGATGGAGAGGTCGCGGGTGCGATAGGCCTCGATGGAGCGCTGGATGGCTTGTTCGGCCATGCCTGCCATGACGAGGAGCTTCTCTTTGAGGTCGTCGAGGCTCTGGTGGAATTTGACGCGCATTAGCCGAACCTCCCGGTGATGTAGTCCTCGGTGCGCTTGTCGCGGGGGTTGGTGAAGATCTTGTGGGTGGAGTCGAACTCGACGAGCTTGCCGTTAAGGAAGAAGCCGGTGTTCTCGGCGACGCGGGCGGCCTGCTGCATGTTGTGCGTGACGATAACGATAGTGTACTGGCTCTTGAGCTGGAAGATGAGGTCTTCGATCTTCGAGGTCGAGACGGGATCGAGCGCGGAGGCGGGCTCGTCCATGAGGAGGACTTCGGGGTCTACAGCCAAAGCCCTAGCGATACAGAGCCGCTGCTGCTGGCCGCCGGAGAGGCTGGCGCCGGACTTCTTCTTGAGGTCGTCCTTGACCTCTTCCCAGAGGGCGGCCTGCTTGAGAGAACGCTCTACGGTTTCGTCGAGGATGCGGCGGTTGCGGAAGCCGTTGAGCTTGAGGCCGCTGGCGACGTTGTCGTAGATGGACATGGTCGGGAAGGGGTTGGGGCGCTGGAAGACCATGCCGATGCGGCGACGGATCTCGACGGGCGAGGCGTCTTTGTAGATGTCGAGCTCGCCCATCCTGACGACGCCGGTGGCGCGGGCGATGGGGTTGGTCTCGTGCATGCGGTTGAGGCAGCGGACGAAGGTCGATTTGCCACAGCCGGAGGGGCCGATCAACGCGGTGGCGTGATTGGCGGGGATGTGCAGATCGATATCCTGCAGGGTATGCGTGGTTCCATACCAGGCATTCAGATGTTCGACTTGGATACCGACTCCCACTAACTTCCTCCCTTGAGTGCGCCGCG
>Ga0302314_10014078_pt1 | contig 13701 bp, 13 predicted proteins | sample III_Palsa_N2_3_FD_200533 | JGI IMG/M metagenome (GOLD analysis project Ga0302314, IMG submission 200533) | Peat permafrost microbial communities from Stordalen Mire near Abisko, Sweden - III_Palsa_N2_3 | ecosystem: Environmental > Terrestrial > Soil > Palsa > Peat permafrost | place: Sweden... | reverse complement strand
CCGTCGAAGCGGATGTTGGTGGTGTTGGCGACGCGCGGGGATGCGACGGCGTTGATGTGGGCGCCGGGGATGGCGGCGAGGAGGTTGATTTCGAGGCGGTCGCGGAGGGTGGAGATTTGTGCAGCTGTTGAGGAGAGCGGGGTGGCGTCCAGCTTAGAGCTGAGAGCTGAGAGCTGAGAGCTTAAGGCTAGTTCCGCGGCGCGGCCGAGGGCTACGATCCCGGGGACGTTTTCGGTGCCGGCGCGGCGCTGGCGTTCGTGGGGGCCTCCGTGGAAGAGCGGGGCGAGCTGGACGCCCTTGCGGACGAAGAGCACGCCGGTGCCTTGCGGGGCGTACATCTTGTGGCCGGAGAGGGAGAGGAGATCGACGTTTTTGAACTCGCCGGAGAGATCGAGCGGGAGCTTGGCGGCGGCCTGGACGGCGTCGGTGTGGAAGAGGATGCCATGCTCTTTGGCGATGCGGGCGAGCTTTCCGACGGGCTGGATGGCGCCGGTCTCGTTGTTGGCGAGCATGATGGAGACGAGTTTGGTGTGCGGCTTGACGACTGCTTCGAAGGCGGCGGGGTCGATCACGCCGGCGGGAGTGGGGGCGAGGTAGGTTACTTCGATGCCGCGGCGTTCGAGCGATTGGGCGGCGTAGAGGACGGCGTGGTGTTCGATCTGGGTGGTGATGAGGTGGGCGGGTTCGTGGTTATCGAGGAAGGGTTGCAGGACGCCGGAGAGGGCGAGGTTGTCGCTCTCGGTGCCGCCCGAGGTGAAGACGATCTCCTTGGCGGTGCAGTTGAGGAGCTTGGCGACGGAGGCGCGGGCGTGTTCGACGGCGGAGCGGGTGCGCTGTCCGGAGTGGTGGGCGGAGCTAGGGTTGCCGAAGCTCTCGGACCAGAAGGGACGCATGGCATCGACGACCTCGGGGAGGACAGGGGTGGTGGCGTTGGCGTCGAGGTAGATGCGCTGCATGAGTTGATTTTAGAGGGTTGCGCGGGGCGCTGGGTTTGCCGCATTCATTGCGGTGCAACTAGTTGACAAACGCAACTATATCGCTTGATTCTGGCGGTATGGGAAAACGACAGGCACTCTCTTCCTCTTTGGCCAATGACATGGCGGTCTTTCGCCGCTTCAATCGGACGTATACGCGGTTCATCGGGACCTTGAACGAGGGTTTGCTGGACAGCGAGTTCAGCCTTGCCGAGGCGCGTGTGCTGTATGAACTTGCAACCCGGAAGGCTGCGAGGGCAACGGAGATTGGGGAAGCGCTGGGGCTGGATCCTGGATATTTGAGCCGGATGCTGGGGAGGTTTGAGCGCGACGGTATGCTGCGACGCAATGCTTCGCCGCAGGATGGCCGGGCTGCGGAGTTGAGTTTGACGGGGCGTGGACGGACGGCGTTCAAGAGGCTCAATGTGCGATCGGATGAGCAGGCACGCGCTGTGCTGGAGGGGCTGCCGGCCGCGGGGCGCAGGGAGTTGATTGGGAACATGCGGCGGATGGAGGGTATTCTTGCGGGCCCCGAGGGGAAGAAGCTGCCAACTATTTTGCGGCCGCATCGGGTGGGCGATATGGGCTGGGTGGTGTCTAGCGAGAGCGTGGGGTATGCGGAGCAGTTTGGCTGGGACGCGGGGTTTGAGGCGCTGGTGGCGCGGATTGTGAGTGAGTTCATTACGAACTTCGATCCGGTGCGGGAGCGCTGCTGGATTGCCGAGATCGATGGTGCGAGCGTTGGGCATATTTTTTTGGTGAAGCATCCGGACCAGGCGGATACGGCGAAGCTGCGGCTGCTGTTCCTGGAACCGAGTGCGCGCGGCATGGGACTGGGCGACGCGCTGGTGAACGAGTGCCTCCGTTTTGCGAGGGCGGTGGGCTACAAGAGGGTGGTGCTCTGGACCCAGAGCATCCTTGGTGCCGCGCATCGTACCTATGCCAAGGCAGGGTTCCGGTTGGTGAAGGAGGAGCCGCATCACAGCTTCGGGAAAGACCTGGTGGGACAGGAGTGGGAGCTGGAGTTGAGCTGAGGGGGCCGCTCCGCAGGCGGCAGCTTGGATGTAATCTTGAATCTCGATAGATTTGCCTTCCTGTGCGACGTGCGGTCTGGGGGCGTTTTGATGGGGACAGCCTCGATGAGGCATGACGAGACAGGCGGCAGGGTGCGGCGGGCGGGGATTTTGTGCGCCGTCACGTTGTTGGCTGGAGGCTGGGGAGCGGGTTTGTTGGCGCAGGCCGCGCTGCCGGAGGCCCCCAGCAGTGTGATCGCGAGCGGCACGATTGCGGGCAAGATTACCGACACGGATGGGGCGTTTATTCCGGGGGCGCATATTACGCTCGAAGAGGCAGAGCCCAAAGGGGTCCGCAGTGCGCCGCTGCAGAGCCTGGAGACGGACGGGCAGGGTGAGTTCAGGTTTGCGAGCGTTGCGCCTGGCAAGTACCTGGTGAAGATTACGGCGCATGGGTTCTCGTCGTGGAAGGTGGAGGACATTGAAGTCCATGCGGGCGAGGCGGTGATGCTGACGCCGGTGGAGCTGGGGGTGGAGTCGCTTACCGCGATGGTGGATGCGATCACGGTGGAAGATCTCGCCGAGCAGCAGATCACGGCGGAGGAGCATCAGCGGATTTTGGGGATTCTGCCGAACTTCTTTGTGAGTTATCTGCCCAATGCGCAGCCGCTGACGCGCAAGCAGAAGTTCAAGCTGGCGCTGGTGGTGAGCCGGGACCCGCTGACGTTCTTTACGACCGGGGTGACGGCGGGGATCGAACAGGCGGAGGACGATTTCGAGGGCTATGGGCAGCAGTTCAGCGGGTATGCGAAGCGCTATGGAGCGACGTATGCCGACCGGGTCGATTCGACGTTTCTGGGTGCGGCGGTGTTGCCGTCGCTGCTGCACCAGGACCCGCGGTATTTTTACCGGGGGCATGGACATATTGTGACGCGGGCGTTGTATGCGATCTCGACGGTGGTGATCTGCAAGGGCGACAACGGGAGGTGGCAGCCGAACTATTCGAATGTGTTTGGGAATTTGGGCGCCGCGGGGATTTCGACGTTGTACTACCCGGCGAGCGATCAACACAGCGTGCAGGTGACGGTGGACAATACGCTGATCGGGATCGCGTATGGGTCGTTTGGGACGCTGTTTCAGGAGTTCCTGCTGAAGCATGTGACGCATGGCGTGCCGAAACAGCCGTAGCGGGGCGGATGCAGGGCTGACATCTCCATCTGATAGGCTGGATGCGTTTTCTGAACAAATTTTCTTCGAGGTGAGTTATGCGGTTGCGGATGATGGCAGTGGCAGTGATGCTGAGTGCGTGTTCGCCGTTGGCGACGGCGCAGATGAACATGGGTGCGGCGGCGAAGCCCGCGGCGGGTGCGATGACGGAGCCGGCGAAGGCGCTGGACGATATGCTGACGCTCTATGAGGGTGAGGTGCTGGGCGCGGCGAAGGCGATGCCGGCGGAGAAGTACAGCTTCGCTCCAAGTGCCGCGATCTTTGCCGCTGGGTCGCCGGAGAAGTTCGATACGGTGAGGACGTTTGGGCAGCAGGTGGCGCATGTTGCGCAGGCGAACTACTACTTCTATAGCGTGGTCAGCGGGACGAAGCCGGACGTGGATATGCAGGCCATCGGCAAGATCACTGCCAAGGATGAGGCGGTGGCTGCGTTGGCGGGGTCGCTGGCGTTCGGGCACAAGGCGATTGCGACGATCACCGCGGCGAATGCGTTTGAGACGATCAAGGGCGCCGATGGGATGACTACGCGGGCGACGCTGGCGGCCTTTGCGGTGGCGCATGGGTTCGACCACTATGGGCAGATGGTGGAGTATCTGAGGATGAATGGGATCGTGCCACCGGCCAGCGCGAAGTAGAGCAGTGATTAGTGGTTAGTGATTCGTGGTTAGAGATTAGGAAAAGTAAACTGAGTTCGGCTAGGCGCTGGGTTTGGGAGGGTAGGGCTTGGTCTGCGAGATGCGCTGCGCGATGGGGATGTAGAGCGCGGGCCAGGCGGGGCCGGTGTAGTCGGCGCGGGGGCGGATGAGGCGGTTGTCGTCGTGCTGCTCGATGACGTGGGCGCACCAGCCGGAGATGCGGCTGATGGCGAAGATGGGGGTGAAGAGATCGATGTCGATGCCGAGGGTGGTGTAGGTGGAGGCGGAGTAGAAGTCGACGTTGGCGTTGAGTTTCTTTTCTTCTTTGACGAAGAGCTCGATGGCGCGGGACATCTCGTACCACTTGGGATTGGCGTCTTTGCCGAGGTCTTCGGACATCTTGCGGAGGTGGGTGGCGCGGGGGTCTTCGGTGGTGTAGACGCGGTGGCCGAAGCCGGAGATCTTTTCCTTGGCGGCTAACATCTTGCGGACGTGTTCGACGGGGTCTTCGCCGGCCTTGTCGATCTCGTAGAGGAGGTGCATGACGGCTTCGTTGGCGCCGCCGTGGAGCGGGCCCTTGAGCGCTCCGATGGCGCCGGTGATGGCGGAGTGGAGGTCGGAGAGGGTGGCGGCGATGACGCGGGCGGCGAAGGTGCTGGCGTTGAGTTCGTGGTCGGCGTGGAGGATGAGCGCGACGTCGAGGGCCTTGGTGGCGGTTTCGGAGGGCTTTTCGCCGTTGAGCATCCAGAGGAAGTTGCCGGCGTGGGAGAGCGAGGTGTCGGGTGCGACGATCTCCTTGCCCTTGCGGATGCGGTCGAAGATGGCGACGATCATGGCGATCTGCGCGGTGAGGCGGAAGCTCTTGCGGATGTTGGCGGTGTGGAGGACGGATTTTTCGTCGGCGTCGTAGATGGAGAGCAGGGAGACGGTGGTGCGGAGGACTTCCATTGGGGATGCGGTTTTGGGGACGCTGCGCAGGAAGTCGATGACGTCTGAGGGGAGCTGGCGGGCGGCGGCGAGCTGGTGGGTGAAGTCGTTGAGCTCGGCGGCGGTGGGCATGGCGCCGTTCCAGAGGAGGTAGGTGATCTCTTCGAAGGTGGACTTGTCGGCGAGCTCGTGGATGTCGATGCCGCGGTAGGAGAGGATGCCCTTGGCTCCGTCGATGAAGCAGATGGAGGATTCGTTGGCAACGACGTCTTGCAGGCCTTTGGGTGCGGGGGTGGACATTTGAGAGCTCTCCGGGCGGAAATCGCAGTGAGAAAGATTATCGGACTTGGTGGAAACGGTTGTCATGCGGGGGTGCGCGAATATCGGAAGTGCAGATCAGGAGATCAGTAGATCAGGAGGGGAGAAGCGGGATGGGGTGAAGGGGGTGAGGTCGATGGTGGGGGATTTGGATTCGAGGAGGTCGGCGAGGATGACGGCTGTGGCTGGGGCGAGGAGGATGCCGTTGCGATAGTGGCCGGTGGCGAGGAGCTTGTTGGCGCCGAGGCGGCCGAGGATGGGCAGCGAGTCGGGCGTGGCGGGGCGGAGGCCGGCCCAGACTTCTAGCTGCGGAGCGTCGGCTTCGGAGGCCAGTTGCGGGAGGAGTTTCGCTGCGAGGGCGCGGAGATGGGCGAGGGTCGCGGGGTGGGTGGCTGTGTCGAAGCCTGCGTCTTCGTCGGTGGCGCCGATGAGAGCGGTGCCGGCTTGCGGGCCGAGGGTGCGCGGGACGATGTAGACGTCCTGGCTGCGGTACACTTCGGGAAGTTGCACTGGGAGCTGGATGCGGAGCATCTGGCCTTTGCGAGGAACGACGGGAACTGGAGACCATGCGCCCGTTGTGAGGATGAGGGGTGAGGCGGAGGGCTTACTCGAGGTTTCATGGGCGATGCCGAACGGGCTGTGTTCGCGGAGGTCAATGGAGGTGGCGCGGACGGCGGCGAGGAGAGCAGCGGCGAGTTGGCGGGGGTCGAGGGATTGCTCGGCGAGCGTGGTGATGGAGCCGTTGGGAGAGTATTGGAGGGTAGTTTCAGTCTGTATCGGGACGGTGAGGCCGGAGAGGGCTTCGATGCGTTGCAGGAAGGATGGGTAGAGAGCGATGCTGAGTTGCGCGAGCGGGAGCAGGGCGGGTGGGTTGTGGGGGTCGTCGGCGGCGAGCATCCCGGCGGCGGCGGTGGAGGCGTGGGCGAGCGCGGTGTCGCGTTCGAGGACGGCGACGCGGGCGCCACGGGCGTGGAGTTCGAGGGCGAGCGAGAGGCCGATGATGCCGGCCCCGGCGATGAGGACGTCTGGAGGGTGCTGTGGGTCCTGGTTGGGGGTGATTTCGGACATCGGCCATCCAATTATCCGCTGACGGGCATCCCAAATGCAGGTTGCTGCGTCTCTCTGTCAGGATTTGCAGGATTTGATGGATTGCAGCGTAGGGGCCGAATGTGTCGAGTACCGATTTGCGTGCAGTCGCAGTAGAAAAGGAGAATTCCTATGAGTGATATCGATCCCGAGTATGTGGTGGAACCTAAACCTCCTACCTGGTTGGTGGGCGTAGCCGTTGGCGGTGTGGTGCTATCGCTGGCAGCGCTGGCGTGGAGCATTGGATTGCAGAACCATCTGAGCGCGGATGAGGCCAGTTTGGCTGCGGCGAACACGCAGAACACTGCGTTGTCGCAGAAGCTGGATGAGACCAACGAGCGGATGCGGGCGCAGGCGCAGACCCTGGGCGCCAGCATGGGCCTGAGCCAGAAGCAGATGGAAGACAAAGAAGCTGTGCTAATTGCGCAGGAACGCGCGACAGCGGCGGAGGCGTCGAAGTTGCAGAAGGAGCAGGCGGCGACGAATGCCCAGGTGGGCGCGGTACAGACCGATGTGGCAGGCGTGAAGACGGATGTTGGCGGGGTGAAGACGGATGTGGCGTCGACCCAGGCTGACCTGGCACAGACCAAGACGCAGTTGACCCGGGTGATGGGCGATGCCGGCGTGATGAGCGGGCTGATCGCCACCAATCACGATGAGCTGGAAGACCTGAAGCACAAGGGCGACCGGAACTACTATGAGTTCACGCTACAGAAGGGTGCGGCTGCGCAGAACGTCGGGACGATCAAAGTGGCTTTGAAGAAGATCGACCCGAAGAGGTCGAAGTTCACGCTGGAAGTGAATGCTGACGACAAGACTATCGAGAAGAAGGACAAGAACCTCGACGAGCCGATCCAGTTCTATTCAGGCAAGACGCCGGCGCTGTTCGAGATCGTGGTGAACAATGTCGACAAGAATAAGGTGACGGGGTATCTGAGCACGCCGAAGAGCGCGCCGGCGCCGTTCAACCCGAGCGGTCAGTAAGTAGTTCGAAAATAACGAAGGGCCGCGCGGCGATGCTGCGTGGCCCTTGCTGTTTTAAGGGATGGTGACGGTCTGAGGTGGTTGGTGGGTGAAGTTGAGAGTGAGGACGGCGGATTTGCGGGCCTTCCAGGTCTGCTCGGTGAGGCCGGGGAAGTGCAGCAGGATTGTGCCTTCAGTGGTTGCGCCTGCAGGGATGGCGAGATTCAGCGGGAAGGGGTTGGGGGTCAGCGGAGTGAGGGCGGGAAAGATATCCTCGGTGCGGGCGAGGTCGATGTGTCCGAGGGCCCTGGTGTCCATGGTGGCATCGGTGGCGTCGGTATAGGTGGCCGCGACGGTGTCGATGAAGAGGGGCAGGCTGAGGTTATTTTTCAGGTGCAGGGTGACGGCGACGTAGAGATCGTCTCCCGATTCCGCAACCTGGCCAACGATGTGGCCACCTCCGGCCGCTGCGGCTGTGGTGGTGTGTGCGGCGTAAAGCTGGACCTTGGGGACGCTCAACGCGGCGGATTGACGAGTGCTCATGAACCAGAAGGCAGCGCCGCCAAGGGTCAGAAGGGCGAGGAGGATGAGGACGGGCTTGAGCGGGCTGGTCTTTTCTTCGGAGCCAAACATGGTGGGATAAGGATAGCGCGGGCACGCGATAATGCGCAGCCTCACGAATATTTGCAACGCTGCGCGTCGCAAATATTCGTGAAGTTTCGATAGGAGGGTCTAGTGGCATGGCTGAAGCCATGCCCTTCCGACGTTTGTTCGACGCGGGCTATGGCCGGGGGCGCAGGCTGCTGAGGAACTTGTCGAGGGGTTGGGAGTTGAGGAGGTCCGGCGCGGTGAGCCAAGCGCGGCGGAGCTGGACGATGCCGTCGTCGAGCTGGTCGAGTTGGGCGGTGGAGTGGGCGTCAGTGTTGACGATGAGCTTGCAGCCGAGTTGCCTGGCGAGGCGGAGGTTGAGGTCGGAGAGGTCGGCTCGGGCGGGGGCGGCGTTGTGCTCGACGGCGACGCCGAGGCGAGCAGCGGCGGGAAGGAGTCGGGCGAGATCGATCTTGTAGGGATCGCGGGCCAGGACCTTGCGGCCGGTGGGGTGGGCGAGGATCTGCACGTAAGGATTTTCGGTGGCGCGGAGGACGCGGGCGGTGACCTCGGCTTCGGTCTGGTTGAAGCCGGAGTGTACGCTGGCGACGACGATGTCGAGCTGCGCGAGGGTTTCATCGGCAAGATCGAGGGAGCCATCGAGGAGGATGTCGACCTCGACACCGGCGAGGATGCGGAAGGGGACAGTGGGCTTGGCGGCGTTGGGTTCTGCGTTCTTGAGGCTGGCTTCGTAGCGAGCCCACTGCGGGCCGCGGTTGGCATGGAACTCTTCGGCTAGGTCGGCTGAGATTTGGCGGATGCGGATGGCGTGGGCGAGGGCGCGTTTGTCGTCCATGCCGTTGGTCATGGCGAGGGCCTTGGAGTGGTCGGTGATGGCAATGTACTCGAGGCCGCGGGCGATGGCTGCCTCAGCCATGTCGCGGATGCTGTCGGCGCCGTCGGACTCGGTGGTGTGCATGTGCAGGTCGCCGCGAATGTCGGAGCGAGTGATGAGGTGGGGGAGGGTGTGGTTGGCGGCGGCTTCGAGTTCGCCGCAGTTCTCGCGGAGTTCTGGCGGGATGTAGTCGAGGTCGAGGGCATTGTAGATCTCTTCTTCGCTGGCGGCGGCGACGATGACGTTGTCTTCGAGGCGGAGGAGAGCATATTCGCTCAGTGTGAGGCCGCGTTTGATGGCCCGCTGGCGGAGAGCAACGTTGTGATGCTTGCTGCCAGTGAAGTACTGCAGGGCGGCCCCGTAGCTGGCGCGCGGGAGCAGGCGGACGTCGACCTGGAGGTTGTTGCGCAGGGTGAAGCTGACTTTGTTCTGGCCGCGGGCGAGGAGCTTGTCGATTAAGGGCAGGGTCGAGACGTGCTCGACCGCTGCTGCCACTACCTCGGGCTCGCAGGCGGGGCCGGTGACGAGGAGGTCGAGGTCGCCGCAGGTTTCGCGGCCACGGCGCAGGGAGCCGGCGGGGGTGATGGTGTCGATGCCGGGGAATTGGCGGATGAGCGTAATGATTCGCTCGGCGTGCTCGCGGGCGACGTCGATGCGGAAGCGGGAGGAGTTGCGGCGGTGGTCTTCGATGCCCTTGAGGAGCTTGGCGGTGAATTTTTCGCCGAGGCGCGGCAGGGGGTTGAGGTCGCCGCGCTTGGCGGCAGCTTCGAGGGCGTCGATGTCGGAGATTTGCAGCGCGGAGTGGAGCATCGCGACGGTCTTGGGGCCCATGCCGGGAAGGCGCAGGAGCTCGAGCATGGTGGGTTTGTACTTGGTCAGCAATTCATCGCGCACCGGCATGGTGCCGGTGGCGACGAGGTCGCGGATGTTCTGCGCCATGCCTTTGCCGATGCCGGGGATGGCTAGCAGGGCTTTTTCGTCGGCGATCAGGGTGGCGAGCTGGGTGGTTTGCTGCTCGACGGCCTCGGCGGCGCGGCGGTAGGAGCGGATGCGGAAGGGGTCGCCGGCGTCGATTTCGAGCAGGGCGGCGGTTTCATCGAGGAGGCGGGCCAGGGTGATGTTGTCCATAGAAAAAGGCCCGGAGGCCCGCATCGATTGTAGATGCGAAAGCCTAGGCCTATGTGTGGATGAAAGGTTGCCGATTCTAGAGCGATAGCAGAGAAGCTATACCCCTGGCGCTGCTAGCAAAATGCGGGGGTCCTTCGCTACGCTCAAGGATGAAGACGAAAAACAAGCAACAACATAGGGGCACAGCAACTATGGTTCCGCCTTAAGCGGCCTTAGTGCGTGTGACCTGATCGGCTTGCGGGCCTTTTGTGCCCTGGATGACGTCGAACTCCACCTCATCGCCCTCTTTCAGGGTTTTGTATCCGTCAAGCTGAATGGAGCTGTAATGGACGAAGACATCCGGGCCATCGTCGTGGCCTAGAAATCCATAGCCCTTCGCATTGTTGAACCACTTCACTGTGCCTTTGTACTGCGCCATAGGGAACCCTCGCCGTGCTCGTAAACTCGCCTCCCGCAAGGCCGGAAGAGCGGCACTTGTTTTAAACGCAAAATGGACGAAAAAGGATGCCTGAGGCGACCTGTAGAGATGTTGTATCTCATAGGGAACAATGGTGTTTGTCGGGTATCCGACATAAGACGGAGAGTTTTTTCTTATGTCCGTGGGAGAGGTCTCGAGAACAGACTGGCGGGCAGTTTCCGGCCAGGCCTTAAGCCTGGCGTTGACGGCGGAGGGAATCGTAGAAGAGGACGCCGATGAGGGTCTTGCCGTCGAGGATATTTCCGGCGTGGATGAGGCGCTGGACCTCGGAGAGCGGGGTCATATGGAGTTCGATCTTTTCGTCGTCTTCGGGCGAGGCCTGGCCGAGGGTGAGGTCTTCGGCGAGCAGGATGTTCATGGCTTCGGTGAGGAAGCCGGGGCTGGCGAAGTACTTGATGTGGCGGGACCATTTTTTGGCGCGGTAGCCGGTCTCTTCGATGAGCTCGCGTTTGGCGGCGGGGATGAGCTTTTCGCCGGGCTCGATGCGGCCGGCGGGGAGTTCGAGGAGGAACTGGTTGGCGGCGTGACGCCACTGGCGGATGAGCAGGATGCCGGGGTCGGCGGGGTTGGTCTTGGTGTCGACGGCGAGGATGACAACGGAGCCGTTGTGGCGGATGACGTCGCGGGTGGCGTGGACGCCGCCGGGCTCGGCGACCTGGTCGCGGGTGATCCAGAAGACGCGGCCCTTGTAAACGGTCTTCGAGGCGAGGGTGCGGGCTTTGCCGGTGAGCTTGAGGGGTTTTGGGGTGGGCTTGGGAGTAGTGGAGCGCTTGGTGGCCATGGTGACAGGGTAAACGATTGGGGTCTGTAAGAATGGGTGCATCGGCAGAGGCTGGGGCGCATCCAAAGAGGCTAATAAGCTGGGATGAGAGACTGAGACTGCATGAACACTGAGTGTTATCCGATCTCGACGTTGCCTGGAACGAGCGCGCTGTTTCGCGACTACGTGGACGCGGGCTCGTCGGTGCATGCGGTGGCGTTGCGGCGGTGGTATCCGAGCGATCCTTTTTCGATGGAGTGGGCGAAGAATGCGCCGGAGTTGAGTGCGGGGCATCGTGAGCGGCTGGCCGATGCGTTGCTGCGGCAGGCGGATGGATTTGGAGCAAGTGGGGAGGTGCTGGCGAACATCGAGCGGCTGAGGAATGGGGCGGCTGCGGTGGTGAGCGGGCAGCAGGTGGCGCTGTTTGGCGGGCCGCTGCTGACGCTGCTGAAGGCGGCTACGGCGATCCGCAAGGCTGCCGACGCGACGAAGGTGAGCGGGCGGGAGCATGTGCCGGTGTTCTGGCTGGCGAGCGAGGACCATGATTTGGAAGAGGTCGATCAGGTGGCGCTGCTTTCGAAGAGCGCGGTGGAGAAGCTGACGCTGGGGCTTCGTGCTGAGAAGGCTTTGCCGGTGGGTTCGCTGAAGCTCGATGGGGGTGATGAAGCTGGGCGGCTGGTGCTGGAGACTCTGCTGGACCGCGCGAGCGAGTTGCTGGGGTGGGCTCCGGTGTGTGACGTGCTGCGCGAATGTTATGAGCCGGATGCGTCGCTGGCGGGTGGGTTTGGGCGGTTGCTGACGAAGATATTTGCGGCGCAGGGGCTGGTGGTGATGGATGCTTCGCTGCGGGAGTTTCATGCGCTGGGTGCGCCGGTGTTGCAGTCGGCGATCGAGCGGGCGGATGAGCTGGAGGCGGCGCTGCTGGCGAGGTCGGAAGAGTTGGTGCGCAGTGGGTATCATGCACAGGTGCTGGTGACGCCGGGGCATTCGCTGCTGTTTTTGATCGACGCAGAGACGGGGACGCGGTTGCCGCTGCGACGGAGTTCTGAGGGTGCATGGAAGGCTGGGGCGAAGGTTTACTCGACTGCGGATCTGCTGGCGATTCTGGAGAGCGAGCCGGAGCGGTTGAGCCCGAATGCGCTGCTGCGGGCGGTGTTTCAGGATGCGATTTTGCCGACGGCGGCGTATGTGGGCGGGCCGGCGGAGATTGCTTACTTTGCGCAGTCGGCGGTGGTCTACGAGGCGGTGCTGGGGCGCGTGACGCCGGTGCTGCCGCGGCTTTCGGCGACGCTGATTGAGCCGGCGACTGCGCAGACGATGGCGTCGCACGAGGTCTCGCTGACGCAGGTGTTTGAGGCGAAGACGGTGGAGGAGCTGGCGCTGCGGTTGGGGGCTCGGGCGATGCCGATTGAGGGAAAGCGGAAGCTCGCTGCGGTCGGCAATGCGATGGATGCCGAACTGTCTGCGCTAACGGAGTATATGAGCGCGATGAGTGCCGACCTGGGGCGGGCGGCGGGGGTGAGCGCGAGCAAGATGCTGTATCAGATGAACCGGCTGCGGCGGATGGCGGCGGAGTTCGAGGTACAGAAGGAAAGGTCGCTGAAGAAGCACGCTACGGCGATTGTGCTGAATACTTTTCCTGACGGCACCTTGCAGGAGCGGCTGCTGGCCGGGGTGTGGTTTGTGGCGCGGTATGGCGAGTTGCTGGCGGAGTTGCTGGTGGAACACGCCGGGCAGGAGTGTCCGGGGCATCGGGTTATCTATCTATAGGCTGCGGCCTGTAGCGGGTTGCTGCGGCTGGCCATGGGAACCAGGCCTTGGCTTCGGGGGTGAATAAGTACCAGAGCAGAAAGCAAGCGAGGATGGCATCGTAGGCGGTATAGACTGCGCCGGCGTGTGAGTGATTCCATGTGGCCCGCAGTTGAACGAGCTGCCAGAGGTACAAGAGGCAACCGGCGATCACGAGGCGTCGGGCCCAGAACTTTCCCAACCAGTAAAACCACACGGTAACGCACTGGAGAGCGGTAAAGGCGAAGAGCAATAGGCGGAAGCAGAACATTACCTGCGTCGCTGTGTAGCGGCCGGCGGGGTAAAAGTTTGCAGGAGCGGCGAGAGGATGGATTATCAGAAAAACGATCCCCACGCAGATGTTGAGGGCCATGAGGAAGGTGGTTACCGTGATGCCGGTGGGTCTTTGCATGATGAGAGAGTGTAGCGCATAGACAGGTGGGGCCAGGGCTAAAGCCCACCTCTAATCCGCTCCGGCTCCTAAGGGCGGGCGGCATGAGAGGGAACCGGAAGGGACGATACATCGTATTCTTTTTACGAGAGGTTTCGACCGATGCATCTACTGTTTGCATTGCTGCTGCTCCCGTTTGGCGCAATCCATTTTCTGCCGACTATCATTGCCGCTTTGCGGCACTCGCGCCACACTATGGCGATTTTTCTGATCAATCTTTTCTTTGGCTGGACGGTGATTGGGTGGATTATCGCGCTGATCTGGGCGATCACCAGTGAGCCGAAGTACTTGTATGTGTATCCACCGCCGTATCGCCGGTTTTAGAATGGCAGGCGAGGTGTTGTGCGATGGGATTGAGCGATCAGCCGTTTGAGGTGATGTGTCCGGACTGCGGTGGGATGTTGAAGGTGGACCCGGTGACGCGGTCGGTGATTGGGCATACGCCGGCTCCGCGGAAGAAGATGTTTGCG
>Ga0302314_10014077_pt1 | contig 13702 bp, 6 predicted proteins | sample III_Palsa_N2_3_FD_200533 | JGI IMG/M metagenome (GOLD analysis project Ga0302314, IMG submission 200533) | Peat permafrost microbial communities from Stordalen Mire near Abisko, Sweden - III_Palsa_N2_3 | ecosystem: Environmental > Terrestrial > Soil > Palsa > Peat permafrost | place: Sweden... | reverse complement strand
CATGGCGAGGCAGAGCAGGAAGAGTCCGGACTCGGCTTCGCGGGGGTCTGCGCCGACGGCCCGCAGGGCGGTGAGGACCAGGACGAAGGAACTGGTGAAGCCGACGAGGGCGGTGAGCACACCGGCGGTGAGCGGCGGTCCGATGTCCGAGGTCCGGTCAGTGGCAGGCGCGGCGGCAGAGTCGGTGGGCGGTGTGGCGGGTGTGGTGGGCGGCGTGGTGGTTCCGCTGTGCGGTTCGGTGGCGGTCATGGCACTCCCCCCGTAGGTGTTCCGTTTATGGAACGATAGCGGGCGCGGGATACTCGGTGCCATGGTTCAGCCAAGAACGGACGAGTCCGCCGCTGCGCTGGGCAGCCGTATCCGCCGGCTGCGGGTCGAGCGCGGGGTGAGCCTCTCCGAGCTGGCCGGTCGGGCGGGCATCGGCAAGGCCACACTGTCCGGGCTGGAGACGGGCAGTCGCAATCCGACGGTGGAGACGCTGTATGCAGTGGCCGCGCAGCTGGGCGTCCCGTTGGCGGCGCTGCTGGCGGAGCCGATGTCCGGCGGCGCTCCCGAGATGCACGGCGAGGCGGTGACCGCGACGCTGCTGGAGGCGTTCGTGGACGGCGGCGTCAGTACCGAGCTGTACCGGCTGCGGATCCGCCCCGGTCGGGTGCAGACCTCGCCCGGCCATGGACCGGGGGTCGTCGAGTACCTGACCGTCTTCAGCGGGACGGCGCGGGTCGGGCCGGTCGGGGCGCCGGTGGACGTACCCGCCGGAGGCCACGGCCACTGGTCCTGCGACGGCCCGCACACCTATGCGGCCCTGGGCTCCACGCCGGTCGAGGCGAGCCTGCTGATCAGGCACCCGCTGCCGGATCGGGCCGGGTGACCGAACGGCCGCCCCGAAGTGTCGGCTGCCGGGCGCTGACGTTACGGTGTGCCCAACACGGGGAGAGAAGGCGGTTTGCCATGCAGAACCTCACGCTGTCCTGGCAGTCCGCCGGGGCCCTGGGCGCGACGGTGTATGCCGGCTCGCTGCTGGTCCGCCGGACCGGCCGCGCCTCCTCCGCCCTGGTGCTGCGTGAGATCGCCACCGTGGTCGGCCTGTTCGCGGTGTGGCAGTTCGCCGGTCAGGCCTCGGTGATGGGGACCGGCGACGCCGTCTCGCGGGGGGAGTGGATCTGGAACGCCGAGCGAGGACTCGGCCTGCCGAGCGAGGCGGCGCTGCAGCGCCTGGTGCTGCCGCATCCGCTCCTGGTCCAGGGCGCCAACTACTACTACGCCTCCATGCACTTCGGACTGATGATCGCGCTGCTCGCCTGGGTGTTCTTCCGGCACCGCGAGTCCTATCCGTGGGTGCGCGGGACGCTGGTGCTGGTCACCGCGATGTCGCTGGCGGTCCAGCTGATCCCGGTGGCCCCGCCCCGGCTGCTTCCGGACTCCGGAATGGTCGACACGGCGGTCCAGTACGGCCAGTCCGTGTACGGGACGACGATCGACGGGCTGCAGGCCGACGCCTACTCGGCGATGCCGTCCGTGCATGTCGCCTGGTGCCTGCTGGTGGCGGTGGCGGTGATCCGGATCAGCCCGAGCCGCTGGCGCTGGCTGGTGCTGCTCCATCCGCTGATCACGGTGACCGTGGTCGTGGTGACGGCCAATCACTACTGGCTGGACGGGGTGGCGGCGGTGCTCCTGCTGCTGCTCAGCTACCTGCTGCAGTGGTCGGGCGCCCGGGGGCTGCGCCGCCTGCGGTCGCGCCGGCAGGTCTTGCTGCCCGAGGGGCGGTCCGATCCGGTGCGGATCCCGACGAGCTGAGGCCCGGACCGCTGAGGGACGGAACCGGGCCGGACACCCCCGATCCGGGATGTCCGGCCCCTACCCGTGGTCCCGCCGTCAGCGGACGGGGAGCGACACCCGTCCCCAACTGCCGCCGGCCAGCGCCGAGGTCGCGCTGTACCAGGCCAGCAGCCCGGCCACGGCGGCGACCCAGCCACCGATCTTGCCGACGGTGTCGTTGCCCGCGAAGGCGGAGACGGCCATCAGCACCAGGGCGACCGTGAACAGGGCGTAGACGTCGCGCACCAGTGATCCGCTGCCCCACTGGGCGGCGGTCATGGTGAGGGCGAGCAGGGCCCAGAGGACGAGGAAGAGGCCGGCTGCGTTCTTGCCGGCCGGACCGGCCTCGGCCCAGGTGCCCCAGAACGCGCCGAGGACGACGAAGGCGGTGCCGGTGGCGGCGTTGCCGCCGCGGAACTCCAGCAGGCCGGAGACGAACAGGGTCAGCCCGCCGACGAGGAGGGCCATGGTGCCGGCGTTGCGGACGCCGGTGCCGCTGAGCACGCCGGTGCCGAGAAGGCCGAAGGCGAGGAGGGTGAGGCCGAGGGCGAGGTAACCGAGCGGGCCGGCTGCGGCGCCGAGGGAGAGGGTGCGGGACTGCTGTGCCACCGCGGCTTCGTTGCTCACGGGGGCTCCTTTCCATGGGGGGAACGGAACGGGCGGAACGGAACGGGCGGAACGGAGAGTTTGGTCGGTGCCGGCGGTACGGATCGCTGGTTGCTCGATGGGGGCCTACGCCATTGCCTGCCCCGGCCTGCCGGTGGTGCGACGTTCGACCGCATTGTCCTGACGATTGTTCCGTACCCGACAGTGACCGGTCGTCAACCTTCCGTAACCATAGATTTATCGACCAAATCAGTCCAGCGACCCACAGAGCACATGGTCATGGTGTACGGCCGCCCGGATACGGCGCTTTCGACCGCCGTCGCGGAGCCGCCTCGGGCAGGACTGTCCGTGACCACGGAGGAGGGCCGGAGCCTTCAGGCGGACCGTGGCTGCGGCACCCGCAGCGCGAGGATGGCCATGTCGTCGGAGGCCGGCTCCGGCGCGAAGCGCTCGACCGCGCGCAGCACCCGGGCCGCGACCGCGCCGGCCGTCAGGCCGGTGCAGGCGGCGAGGACGTCGGCGAGCCCGTCGTCGCCGAGCATCCGGGTGCCCTCGCGGCGCTCGGTGACGCCGTCGGTCACGCAGAGCAGGACGTCGCCCGGCTCCAGGACGAAGGTCTCCTCGTAGAGGTCGAGGTCCTCCAGCACGCCGAGCAGCGGCTGCGGCTCGGCGGCGGCGGTGACCGTGCCGTCCGGGCGCAGCCGGAGCGGCAGCGGGTGCCCGGCGCAGACCGACCTGACCTCCACCGAACCGTCCTGACGTGGCGTCAACTCTCCGTAGAGCAGTGTCAGGAACCGGCTGCGGGTGCCCTCGTCGAGGATGGCGGCGTTGAGCCGCTTCAGCACCTCGGGGGCGGACAGGCCCTCGCGGGCGAGCAGCCGGAGCGAGTGCCGGGCGAGGCCGGTGACCGCCGCCGCCTCCGGACCGGTGCCGCAGACGTCGCCGATGGCGAAGCCGTAGCTGCCGGGGCGGATCGGGAAGACGTCGTAGAAGTCGCCGCCGACCTCGTTGCCCTCGCCGGCGGCGCGGTAGACCACCTCGACCTCCAGGCCGGGGATCCGGGGCATCTCCGGCGGCAGCAGGCTGCGCTGGAGGGCGCGGCTGATGGCGGTGCGCTCGGAGTAGAGCCGGGCGTTGTCCAGGGCCAGGGCGGCCCGGCGGGAGAGGTCCTCGGCGAGTTCCAGGATCTCCCGGCGGAACTTCTCATCGGCGGCCTTGCCGAGCGTCAGCATCCCGATGACCCGGTTGCGGGCGACCAGCGGCAGCACCACGGTCTCGCCGCCGACGGTGGCGGCGGTGGCCAGTGCGGTGGCCGGTCCGGAGCCCGGGGTCGGCCGACTGGTGCCCTCGCGGGCGAGGCTGCGCAGGGAGACCCGCATCGCCGCGTCGTGCGCCGCGACCGCGGGCGCGCGCCAGCTCCGCGCGCCGGGCAGGTTCAGCGGCTCCGGCGGCGGGATCTGCGCCAGCAGTGCCCGCAGGCCGTCGATCTGGTCCTCGTCCTCGTGCAGGACGAAGGCCAGCTCCGGCGGGGACTGCTCGGAGATGGTGTAGACGGCGCACCAGGAGGCCAGCGTCGGCACGGTCATCTGGGCCATCAGCGCCAGCGTCTGGTCGCGCTCCAGCGTGCCGGCGAGCAGGTCGGAGGCCTCGACCAGGAACGACAGCGAGCCTCGACGGAGCCGCTCCAGCTCGGTCAGCCGGGCGCTCTCGACGGCCAGCGCGATCCGGTCGGCGGCGAACTGGAGCCGCATCGCGTCCTCGTTGCGGTACTGCTCCGGGGCCTGGGCGGCGACCCCGAGCGAGCCGGTGAGCCGGCCCTCGACCTTGAGCGGCACGGTGACCACCGAGCGCAGCCCGGTGCCGCTGAGCAGCGGGACCAGTCCGGCCTGGGTGGTCAGGTCGTCGTGGACGGCCGGCAGCCGGGCCGAGCCGTAGCGTCCGGCGCCGGACTCGACCGGGACCCGGGCGAAGCGCTGGCGCCCGGAGGGCAGGCCGCAGCTGGCGCGCACCTCCAGTTCAGTTTCGTCGTCGGTGGCGAGCAGCAGGTAGGCGGCGTCGCCGTCGAGCATGTCGCGGGCGCGTTCCACGGTGCGCTGGAGCAGGCTGTCCAGGTCGTCGGGGGCGGGCGAGCCGAGGAAGGTGTCGAAGGACTGGGCGCCGCCGCGGGTCTCGCCGCCCTGTCGTTCCAGTCCGCCCTGCTCGCCGCCGCCCCGGAACGGGGACTGGAGCACGGCGCGCTCGTGCTCCGGGACCAGCAGACAGACGGTGGAGGGCGAGCCCTCGCTGTCCCGTACCCGCAGGTGCGCCCCGTAGACGGGCAGTACCCGGCCGTCGCCGCCGCGCAGCCCGTAGCTGCCCTCCCAGCGGGACAGCCGGAGCGCCTCCTCCAGGCCGAGCCCGGTGCCCGGTGTCTGCGGCCAGGCCGCGAACGCGCCGAAGGGCTGGCCCAGGGCCTTGGCGGCGGGCAGCGAGAACAACGCCTCGGCGTCGGCGTTCCAGCCGATGATCCGGCTGTCCGCGTCGATCTGGACCACCGCCACCCGGACCCCGGAGTCGGTGGCGGGGAGCAGTTCGTCGGGGGTCAGCGGTCCGGCGAAGCGGGTGCCCGCCGCGCGGGCGGGCAGGTCGAGCTGGTACCAGACCCGCTTCCGGGTGGGGGTGTAGTCGACGCCCCAGGTGGAGGCGAGGGTGGCGCAGAGCAGCAGGCCGCGTCCGCCCTCGCGTTCCAGGTCGGCGTGGCTGGGCTCGTAGCCGCCGGCTTCGAGGAGGCGCTGTTCGAGTGCCGCCCCGTCGCGGACGCCGGGGAGCCCGGGGACGGCGTGCAGCTCCGGGAGACCGGAGTGCCCGGCGGCCGGTGCGCCGGAGCCCGAGGCCCGGGAGGGCGCGGGGACGGTCGGTTCCTGCGGCTCGGCGCCGGGGTCCGGGACGGTGCCGTAGAAGGCGCCGTCGAACACCGGCAGCACCCGGTGCGGGTAGCGGTCGGCGACCTCGATCCGGACCGAGTGCTCGTGGCGCAGGCAGAGCACCTCGGCCGCGGTCCCGGCGTGCACGACCGCGTTGGTGACCAATTCGCTGGCCAGGACCACCGCGTCGTCGACGACCTCGTTGAACCCCCAGCCCTGGAGGGTGTCGCGGACGAAGGCGCGTGCGGACGCCACGGAGCGGCCGACCGGCTCGAACGTGGCGGTTGCCCGCGCGGTGACCACGAGGTGACTCCTTCTTTCCTCTGCTGTGACAACGGTCGTCAGGCCGTCAGGTTACTTTCCGGGAGGCACTCCCGTCGCCCGTCGGGCCGCGGCGGACCGTGGGCCGGGCCCCGAAGGTCCGTGTTCGATCTGCAGGGCGATACCCCGCGCCAGCCCTCCCGCAACCCGTTCGGGTCGCTAGATTGTTGGTCGACAGCCGGTCCGCAACTCTGGAGGGACCCCGGTGGATTCGAGCAGGGCGACAGCGACGGTAGCGGTCCGGGGCGGCAGGGGCCGCCACAACCGGGGCGCGGACGCGGCGGACCTGCGCAAGCTGCTGTCCGCACTGACGGCGATGCGCGACGGGAACTTCCGCAGACGGCTCACGGTGCCCGGGGACTCGGTCATGGCCGAGGTCGCCGCGATCTTCAACGAGATCGCCGAGCGCAACCAGCACCTGACCGGCGAACTGGCCCGGGTCCGGCGGCTGGTGGGGCGCGAGGGCCGGTTGTCCGAGCGGCTGGAGGTGGGCGCGGGAGAGGGCGCCTGGGGCGCGGCGGTCGACAACTGCAACGCCCTGATCGACGACCTGGCGCGGCCGATGGCCGAGGTCGGCCGGGTGCTGGGCTCGATCGCCGAGGGCGACCTGGAGCAGCGGATGGAGCTGCGGGCGCTCGGTCCGGACGGCGGCACCCATCCGCTGCGCGGCGAGTTCCTGAAGGTCGGCCGCACGGTCAACGGGCTGGTGGACTCGCTCTCGGAGTTCACCGACGAGGTGACCCGGGTCGCCATCGAGGTCGGCACCGAGGGCAAACTGGGCGGCCAGGCCCGGGTGCGCGGCGTCTCCGGCAGCTGGAAGGACCTGACCGACTCGGTCAACATGATGGCCGGGCGGCTGACCGCGCAGGTCCGCGACATCGCCTGGGTGACCACGGCGGTGGCCAAGGGCGACCTGTCGCGCAAGGTCACCGTGCATGTGGCCGGCGAGATGCTGGAGCTGAAGAACACCGTCAACACCATGGTCGACCAGCTCTCCGGCTTCGCCTCGGAGGTGACCCGGGTGGCCCGCGAGGTGGGCACCGAGGGACGGCTCGGCGGCCAGGCGACGGTGCCGGGCGTGGCCGGGACCTGGAAGGACCTGACCGACAACGTCAACCTGATGGCGACCAACCTGACCCAGCAGGTGCGCAGCATCGCCCAGGTGACCACGGCGGTGGCCCGCGGCGACCTCTCGCAGACCATCGAGGTGGACGCCCGCGGCGAGATCCTGGAGCTGAAGAACACCATCAACACCATGGTCGACCAGCTGTCCGGCTTCGCCGAGCAGGTGACCCGGGTGGCCCGGGAGGTCGGCACCGACGGCATCCTCGGCGGCCAGGCGATGGTGCCGGGCGCGGCCGGGGTGTGGCGCAACCTCACCGACAACGTCAACTTCATGGCCGGCAACCTGACCGGTCAGGTCCGCAACATCGCGCAGGTGGCGACGGCGGTCGCCCGGGGCGACCTGTCGCAGAAGATCACGGTCGACGCCCGGGGCGAGATCCTGGAGCTGAAGACCACCCTGAACACCATGGTCGACCAGCTCTCCGGCTTCGCGGACGAGGTCACCCGGGTCGCCCGCGAGGTCGGCACCGAGGGCACCCTGGGCGGTCAGGCGGCGGTGCCGGGGGTGTCCGGGACCTGGAAGGACCTGACCGACAACGTCAACTTCATGGCCAACAACCTGACCGGGCAGGTCCGCAACATCGCCGAGGTGACCACGGCGGTGGCCAGGGGCGACCTCTCCAAGAAGATCACCGTGGACGCGCGCGGCGAGATCCTGGAGCTGGTCACCACCGTCAACACCATGGTCGACCAGCTGTCGGTGTTCGCCGACGAGGTGACCCGGGTGGCGCGCGAGGTCGGCACCGAGGGCATCCTCGGCGGGCAGGCCCGGGTCAAGGGGGTCTCCGGGATCTGGCGGGACCTCGCCGAGAACGTCAACTTCATGGCGAGCAACCTGACCTTCCAGGTGCGCAACATCGCCCAGGTGGCCACGGCCGTGGCCGGCGGCGACCTGTCGAAGAAGATCACCATCGAGGCCCAGGGCGAGGTCGCGGCGCTGGCCGACACCCTGAACACCATGGTCGACCAGCTGTCGGCCTTCGCCGACGAGGTGACTCGGGTGGCCCGGGAGGTCGGCACCGACGGCACCCTGGGCGGCCAGGCCCGGGTGGCCGGCGTCGCCGGGATCTGGAAGGACCTGACCGACAACGTCAACCAGATGGCCAACAACCTCACCGGACAGGTCCGCAACATCGCCCAGGTGACCACGGCGGTGGCCAAGGGCGACCTGTCCAAGAAGATCGACGTGGACGCCCGGGGCGAGATCCTGGAGCTGAAGACCACCATCAACACCATGGTCGACCAGCTGTCGGCCTTCGCCGACGAGGTCACCCGGGTGGCCCGGGAGGTCGGCACCGACGGCCGCCTCGGCGGCCAGGCCCGGGTCCCCGGCGTGGCCGGCACCTGGCAGGACCTCACCGAGTCGGTGAACGAGCTGGCCGGGAACCTGACCCGGCAGGTCCGCGCCATCGCCCAGGTCGCCACCGCGGTGACCAGGGGCGACCTCTCGCTGCGGATCGACGTGGACGCGTCCGGGGAGCTCGACGAGCTCAAGGACAACATCAACCAGATGATCGCCAACCTGCGCGAGACCACCCGTACCAACCAGGAGCAGGACTGGCTCAAGACCAACCTCGCCCGGATCTCCGGGCTGATGCAGGGCCGGCGCGACCTGGAGGCCGTCGCCGCGCTGATCATGAGCGAGCTGACCCCGGTGGTCTCGGCCCAGCACGGCGCCTTCTTCCTGGCCCAGCCGGGGACCAGATCCCAGGAGCGGGTCACCGACGAGGAGGACGACAGCGACCTGATCCTCCGGCTGATCGGCTCCTACGGCTACCAGCGCCGGGCCATGCCGACCACCTTCCGTCCCGGTGAGTCGCTGATCGGACAGGCGGCGGTGGAGAAGCGGCCGATCCTGCTCACCTCCGCGCCCCCCGGCTACCTCCGGATCGCCTCCGGTCTCGGCGAGGCGGCGCCGGTCAATGTGATCGTGATGCCGGTGCTGTTCGAGGGCAGGCTGCTCGGGATCATCGAGCTGGCCTCCTTCAACGCCTTCACCAAGGTCAGTCTGGCCTTCCTGGACCAGATCGCGGAGATGATCGGCGTCACCGTCAACACCATCTCGGTCAACACCAAGACCGAGGGACTGCTGCTGGAGTCGCAGCGGCTGACCGCCGAACTCTCGATGCGCTCGGCCGAGTTGGAGGCCCGGCAGGAGGAGCTCCAGCGCTCCAACGCGGAACTGGAGGAGAAGGCCGAGCTGCTGGCCACCCAGAACCGCGACATCGAGATCAAGAACTCCGAGATCGAGGAGGCCCGGCAGGTGCTGGAGGAGCGCGCGGAGCAGCTCGCGCTCTCCTCGCGCTACAAGTCGGAGTTCCTCGCCAACATGTCGCACGAGCTGCGCACCCCGCTCAACTCGCTGCTGATCCTGGCCAAGCTGCTGTCCGACAACGCCGAGGGCAACCTCAGCCCCAAGCAGGTCGAGTTCTCCGAGACCATCCACGGCGCGGGCTCCGACCTGCTCCAGCTGATCAACGACATCCTCGACCTGTCCAAGGTCGAGGCGGGCAAGATGGACGTCCGGCCGGCCCGGATCGCGCTGGTGCAGCTGGTCGACTACGTCGAGGCCACCTTCCGCCCGCTGACCGCCGACAAGGGGCTCGACTTCGCCGTCCAGGTCTCCTCCGAGCTGCCGGTGACCCTGCACACGGACGAGCAGCGGCTGCAGCAGGTGCTGCGCAACCTGCTGTCCAACGCCGTGAAGTTCACCGACTCGGGGGCGGTCGAGCTGCTGATCCAGCCGGCCGGCGGCAGCCACACCGAGCACCCGGTGCCGGTGCACATCCGGGAGCAGCTGCTGGAGAGCGGCGCGATCAGCGATCCGGACGAGCCGCTGATCGCCTTCTCGGTCACCGACACCGGCATCGGCATCCCGCAGAACAAGCTCCGGGAGATCTTCGAGGCCTTCAAGCAGGCCGACGGGACCACCAGCCGCAAGTACGGCGGCACCGGGCTCGGTCTTTCGATCAGCCGGGAGATCGCCCGGCTGCTCGGCGGGGAGATCCACTCCGAGAGCGAGCTGGACCGGGGCTCCACGTTCACCCTCTACCTGCCGCTGGAGTCGGGCGTCGAGAACGCCCTGCCGCCGTCGGCCAACCCCGCCCAGCTCTGGGCGGACGAGGTGCGCGAGGCGGCCCAGGAGCGCCGTCGGGAGGCCGCGGCGCTGGCCGCCCTGCCCCGTCCGGCGGCGGAGCTCCTGTCCGGAGCCGGAGCCGCCAACGGGGCCGCCAACGGGGCCGGTGCCGGGGCCGGTGCCGGGGCCGGTGCCGGGGCGAACGGCGCGGCGGCGCGGCCGGTTCCGCAGCCCGAGGAGATCCTGGTGGACGACCGGGCCGGGATCCCCTTCCGCGGCCAGTTCGGCGGCGAGAAGGTGCTGATCGTCGACGACGACATCCGCAATGTGTTCGCGCTCACCAGCGTGCTGGAGCAGTACGGGCTGACCGTGCTCTACGCGGAGAACGGCCGCGAGGGGATCGAGGTGCTGGAGCAGCACGAGGACGTGTCGCTGGTGCTGATGGACATCATGATGCCGGAGATGGACGGCTACGCGACCACCGAGGCGATCCGCCGGATGCCGCAGTTCGCCGGGCTGCCGATCATCGCACTGACCGCGAAGGCGATGAAGGGCGACAAGGAGAAGAGCCTGTCCGCCGGGGCCACCGACCATGTCACCAAGCCGGTCGACACCGACTACCTGCTGGGCGTGATGGACCACTGGCTGCGGGCCAGGGAGCGGTGACCGCGCGGTGACCGGCGCGGTGCCGGAGCGGCGGAGGTAATCGGTCAATGCGGTGGGCCGAACCGGACAGAGTGTCCAGCCGGGCCACCCGCTGGTGCGGATCCGTCCGTCCGATCCGCGCCCACCGTCTTCCCCGCGTTCGTACAGATTGGCGGGGGGTCGGGGCGGGCATCTGTCCGAAACCTGCTGTCGCTCGTCCGTCCTCCCGGTTCCCTCGCCGGGGCTGTACCCACTCGCAGGGGTGGTGGCCGCGCCCACGGGGAACCGGATAGTGTCACTCGGCGTTGCTATGGGTACCGGCTGGGTCACCAGAGCGCCCTGTTCCAGGCACGGATCGCCGGTGGTGTGGGTAGCAGGCAGTGAGGTGCGGCTAGCATGACCGTGACGAGTACGACCGAAGCCGGGTTGACCGCCGGAATCGCGACAAGGTCAACTTCGGTGCAGCAGTCAGACAGCGCGGGCGAGACCGTGGCAGGAGTGGTCGGGGCACGGGTCCCGGCCGACATCACGTCGACCGGACACGGTCCGGGACGAGGAGGGCGGGCCAGCGTGCAGAAGGCCAAGATCCTCCTGGTCGACGACCGGCCGGAGAACCTGCTGGCACTGGAGGCGATCCTCTCCGCCCTGGACCAGACGCTGGTCCGCGCGACCTCCGGCGAGGAGGCCCTGAAGGCGCTGCTCACCGACGACTTCGCGGTGATCCTGCTGGACGTCCAGATGCCCGGGATGGACGGCTTCGAGACCGCCGCCCACATCAAGCGCCGCGAGCGCACCCGGGACATCCCGATCATCTTCCTGACCGCGATCAACCACGGCCCGCACCACACCTTCCGCGGCTACGCGGCCGGTGCGGTCGACTACATCTCCAAGCCGTTCGACCCCTGGGTGCTGCGCGCCAAGGTCTCCGTCTTCGTCGAGCTGTACTCCAAGAACTGCCAGCTCAAGGAGCAGGCCGCGCTGCTGCGGCTGCAGTTGGACGCGGGTGCGGCCGGGCAGGGCGGCCACGGCAACGGCAACTCGAACGGCAGCGGCGGCGGCGAGGCCGTCCGTCGTGGCGACCCGGTCGGCGGCCTGCTGGCCGAGCTCTCGGCCCGGCTCGCCGCGGTCGAGGAGCAGGCCGAGGCGCTGACCAAGCAGCTCAACGAGGCCGCCGACCCGGCCGCCGTCGCCACCGCGACCCACCTGGAGCGCCGGCTGACCGGGCTGCGCCGGGCGCTGGACGCGCTGGAGCCCGGCGGCGCGACCGGCCCGCTGCCCGCACCCGAGAACTGACGCCCCGGCAACTGATGCCGCGACAGGCCCCGTCCGTACGGGGCCGGTGATTCCGACACCGCCGGAGCAACCGGGCGCAGCACATGTTGCGCTCCCGCTCACACCGGTAACCTGGGCCGCATGGCCACACGCACGTCCGGAAGCGGTTCGCGTACCCGAAACGCAGGGGCGGCGAAGAAGGCCGCCCCGGTGAAGAAGGCGGCGCCCGCCAAGAAGGCCGCTCCGGCGAAGCCCGCCGCCAAGGCGTCGGCCAAGCCCGCCGCCAAGCCGGTCGGCAAGGCGCCGGCCAAGTCCGCGGCCAAGGCGCCCGCCAAGGCCGCCGCGCCGGCCAAGCCGCCCGCCCCGCCGAAGCCGATCGCCTACCGCGCGGTGCGCGGCAGCTGGCTCGGCATCGCGCACGGGGTCGGCGCCGCCGCCCGGGGCGTGGGCAACGGCGCCAAGGGGCTGCACCCCGCGCACCGCAAGGACGGCCTGGCGCTGCTGCTGGTCGCGCTGGCGCTGCTGGTCGCCGCCGGATCCTGGTCCGACCCGCAGGGCTGGCTCGGGATCGCGGTCACCAATGTGGTGCAGGGCGCGTTCGGACGGCTCGCGGTGGTGGTGCCGATACTCCTGGTCGGCATCGCCGTGCGGCTGATGCGCCATCCGGAACAGCAGGAGGCCAACGGACGGATCGTCATCGGCCTGGGTGCGCTGACCATCGGCGTCCTCGGGCTGGTCCACATCGGCTGCGGGGCCCCCGGACTGCATGCCGGCGCGGGGCGGATCCGGGCCGCCGGCGGGCTGATCGGCATGGCCGCCTCGCGTCCGCTGATGGCCGCCGCCGGACCGGCGCTGGCGGTGCCGCTGCTGCTGCTGGTCACCTTCTTCGGCCTGCTGGTGGTGACCGCGACCCCGGTCAACCAGATCCCCGAGCGGCTGCGCCTGCTCGGCGTGCGGCTGTCCCTGATCGATCCGGAACTGCCGCCGCCCGGCGGGGACTTCGACGGCGACGAGGGGGACTGGGAGTCGGGCGGCCTGGACGAGCTGGGCTTCGGCGAGTTCGAGGGCGAGCCGGGTACGCCCGCCGAGCGGGCCGTGCTGCTGGAGAAGCGCGAGCAGTTGGAGCAGGAGGGCGCCGCGGTGCCGGCCGGACGCCGCCGCCCGCGCCGCCGTCAGGTCGCCGCCGGGGCCGAGGAGTCGGCCCCGGCGACCCCGGGGGGCCTGGACGCCATCGACGTGGCCGCCGCTGCCGCCGCCCAGCTGGACGGCGCGGTCATCCACGGGGTCCATCCCTCGCCCACGCTGGTCAACATGCTGAGCAAGGTGAAGGACAACACCCCGCCCGGCGAAGCCCCGCCGGCCGAGCAGCCGGTCGCGGCGCCGGCCGACGCCGTCCCGGACCACGAGGTCGACGTCGACGAGTTCGACGGCGGGTCGGGGGCCGAGCCGGGCGACGCGGCCGGGGTGCCGCCGGCCCGGCAGGAGGACGGCGGCATCCCGCCGCTGCGCTCGGAGCAGCTGCCGCTGCCGGCCGGCAGCGGCTACCAGCTGCCCCCGCCCGAGCTGCTGACCCGGGGCGGACCGGGCAAGTCCCGGTCCAAGGCCAACGACGACGTGGTGGCCGCGCTGAGCAACGTCTTCGCGGAGTTCAAGGTCGACGCCGCCGTCACCGGCTTCACCCGGGGCCCGACGGTGACCCGCTACGAGGTCGAGCTCGGCCTCGCGGTGAAGGTCGAGCGGATCACCGCGCTGGCCCGCAACATCGCCTACGCGGTGGCCAGCCCGGACGTCCGGATCATCAGCCCGATTCCGGGCAAGTCCGCGGTGGGCATCGAGATCCCCAACACCGACCGCGAGATGGTCAACCTGGGCGACCTGCTGCGCTCGCCGATCGCGACCAACGACCCGCACCCGATGATCGTCGGCATGGGCAAGG
>Ga0302314_10014074_pt1 | contig 13703 bp, 8 predicted proteins | sample III_Palsa_N2_3_FD_200533 | JGI IMG/M metagenome (GOLD analysis project Ga0302314, IMG submission 200533) | Peat permafrost microbial communities from Stordalen Mire near Abisko, Sweden - III_Palsa_N2_3 | ecosystem: Environmental > Terrestrial > Soil > Palsa > Peat permafrost | place: Sweden... | reverse complement strand
GAAGCAGGGAGCGTTTTATCGGCCGGAACAGGATGCTCCGGAGATTGTTTATATGCAGGAGCGGCGCAGGGAGCTGGGTGGATATCTGCCGTCGCGTGAGGTGAAGAAGCTGGACTTTACGGCTCCGACGCTGGAGTTTTATAAGGACTGGCTGGGCGGGTCGAAGGGACGGGCTGTTTCGACGACGATGGGCTTTGTGAATATGCTGAATGGCCTGTTGAAGAACGAGGCGGTTGGGAAGCTGATTATTCCGATCGTTCCGGATGAGGGTCGCACGTTTGGGTTTGAGTCGGTGATGAAGGCGGTGGGAATCTACGCGCCGGAGGGGCAGAAGTACACGCCGCATGATGCGGATATGCTGCTGCGTTACTCGGAGAAGAAGGACGGGCAGATTCTTGAGGAGGGGATTACCGAGGCGGGGTCGATGGCTTCGTTTACGGCGGCGGGTACGGCGTATGTGAACTACAAGGTGCCGACGATTCCCTTCTATATGTATTACTCGATGTTTGGATTTCAGCGCATCGGGGATATGGCGTGGGCGTTTGCGGACTCGCGGGGCAAGGGATTTTTGATGGGCGGGACTGCGGGGCGGACGACGATGCTCGGCGAAGGGCTGCAGCATCAGGATGGGCATAGTGTTGTGCTGGCGAGCACGATTCCGACGTGTATCACGTACGACCCGGCGTTTGTGTATGAGCTGGCGGTGGTGGTGCAGGATGGCATTCGCAGGATGTATGAGAAGGGTGAGGATTGCTTCTACTACATCACGATGTACAACGAGGATTATGCGATGCCGGCGATGCCGGAGGGTTCGGCGGAAGGGATTCTGCGCGGGATGTATAAGCTGAAGCCGGCGGCGAGTGGCGAGGCGGTAGCGCAGCTGTTTGGCAGCGGGCCGATTCTGAACGAAGTGCTGCGGGCGCAGGAGATTCTGGCGACGAAGTATAGCGTGCAGACGGATGTGTGGAGCGTGACCAGCTATACCGAGCTGCGGCGGGATGCGCAGGCGGTGGAGCGGTGGAATCGGCTGCATCCGGCGGAGAAGGAGAAGGTGCCTTATCTGGTGACGGCGCTGGCCGATGCGAAGGGACCGATTATTGCGACGAGCGATTACATGAAGTCGGTGCCGGACCTGCTGACGCCGTGGCTGCCGTCGCGGATGGTGGCGCTGGGTACGGATGGGTTTGGACGGAGTGATAACCGGGAGCATCTGCGGCGGCACTTCGAGGTGAATGCGGAGTCGATTGTGGGAGCGACGCTGTCGAAGCTGGCGCGGGATGGGAAGTTCAAACCGAAGGCGGCGCAGAAGGCCATGGTTGAGCTTGGGCTGGATGTCGAGGCTGTCGATCCTGCGAGAGCTTAAATTTTTGTGCAGTGTGGCTGGATGATTGAGGGTTCCTTTTGGAACCCTCAACTGTTTGATATGTGGGATTGATGGAGGGGTTTGCTTGAGCAAGACAGAGCCGTACGAGAATCCGCTGGTACCGAATAAGAAGCTGCAACAGATGTTTGTGGCGATGGCTGAGATGAGGGTGCTCGATGAGCATATCGCCATGCTGCAACGTAAGGTAAAGGAGCGGGCGCGGCTGGATTCGACGCGCGGCGAAGAGGCGTGCCGGGTGAGCACGGCGATTGAGCTGGGGCCGGGTGACCTGGTGAGCGATTCGCAGGATGGAGTGGCGATGGGGCTGCTGGCCGGCGCGAAGGTCGGTTCCCTGCTGCAGCATGTGGCGGAGGTTCATTCGCGCAGTAAGAAGTTGGGAGTCGCTGCGCGGAACGGGATTGCGGGACGGCAGCTGCCGTGGATTGAAGATGCGGGCGATCGGCTGCGGATGGCGCTGGGCGCGGCGTTGTCGTTCAGGATGCTGGAGCGGGCCGGTATCATGGTGGCTTATGTTCGCCAGGGAGAGGTTTCGAACAGGACATGGCGGGAGGTGCTGGGGCTGGCTGCGAAGTTTGAGCTGCCGGTTATCTTCGTGGTTCTGCCTGCGGGGCCGGGAGCGAAGAAGAGACGCGATGCGGAGGGTCTGAGTCCGAAGGCACGGGCCTGCGGGGTTCCGGGAATTCCGGTGGATGCTGCGGACGCGGTGGCGCTGTACCGGGTGGCGCAGGAGTCGATTGGACGGGCTCGTGGGAACGGCGGGGCGGTGCTGATCGAGTGTGTGGCGAGCCAGGCTGAAGGCAAACGGGGAGTCGTGGCGGTTGATCCTCTGGTGCAGATGAGAGGGTTTCTGCTGAGCCGGAAGGTCTGCAGTGAAGCATGGATGGATCGGGCCGGAGAGCCGTTGCGTGGGCGATTGAAGGCGAAGAAGAAGAAGAGCTGAGAGACTTGTCCTGCCGGACGGGCCTCCTGCGCGGAGAGCGACCACTTCGTGGTGGGTGTGTCTTGTTACGCGGGGATGAGCTGCATGGGGCCTCGCGTTGCTCGGCGGATGCATGATTCCGACCAACGGGAGGACCCATGTTGCCTGGTTCGCCAAGACAGGTTAAAAAGGCGTGCGAACGCCCGCGCTCCGCGCAGGAGGCCCGTCCGGCAGGACAGATTTTTAAGCCCCTGGGTCTGTTTTCTGCATCCCATTTACACTGGATACGTGGTTGGTTTTTGCGATCAGCAGTTGAGTTTCGAGGTGTGAGTGCGGACAGCAATTTTCATTTGTTTTGCGGTGCTGACTCCTGGCACAATGGCAGTGCTGGCACAGACACCGACGCCTCCTCCCCCCGACCAGTCATTGCCCGCACCGACTGCGGCTACCGGTGATTCGATGGAGAAGCAGCCGGGCTATGTGCCACAGAATCAGACGGGATTTCCGGCTATCCCTCAGCCACAACCTGCGCCGCAGAAGCCGGTAGCTCCACCGGCGACGCCCACGCCCGAAGCTCCTTACAGGGCTTATATGCCGTATGGGCCGCTGGTCGACGTTCAGTACCCGGACCGGTTCTCGGGATCGGTTTATATTCCCGTGGATAACTGGATGTATCCGGAACTGACGCGGCTGTATAGCCTGGGCTATCTCGACACCATGTTTCTGGGGATGCGGCCGTGGACGCGGCGAAGCGTTCTGAACATGCTTTGGAAGTCGCAACAGGCCATCATCAACAGCAACGATGAACAGGCCCAGGAGATTCTGGCAAAGCTGCTGACGGAGCTGAGCAGTGAGGTTCCGGACAGAAGCAGGCCGCGCGGAGTGGTGTATGGACTGGAGTCCGCGTATACGCGGCTGATGGGAATCAGCGGGCCGGTGCTGCGGGACAGCTATCACCTGGGACAGACGATCGACAACGACTATGGCAGGCCGTATCAGACGGGCTTCAACTCTTTGGTGGGAGCTTCGACGATTGAGGAATGGGGGCCGCTTTCGCTGTATGTGCGAGGAGAGTATCAACATGCTCCGTCCGCGACGGGCTACTCGAATGCGCTGGCGACGCAGCTATCGCTGATCGATCAAATTGTTTATGCGCCACCGAATGAGCCGCAGGCAACGATTCCCGCAGGGCCGATCGATGCTCAGAATCCGTTTCGTGTGATGGAGGCGACTCTATCGGTGCATGTGCTGGGTCATGAGGTCTCGGGCGGCAAGAGCGACGCGTGGCTTGGCCCCGCACAGGGCGGTGCGATGGCGTGGAGCAATAACGCGGAGAACATCTACTCGTTCCGCATCAACCGCGTGGAGCCGCTGTATATCCCGTGGGTCGATAAGGTGCTTGGGCCACTGCGGTATGACTTCTTTATCGGGAGCCTGAAGGGGCACACGTCGCCGAACAATCCGTGGGTTCACTCCGAGATGTTCTCGTTCCGTCCGACAGTGAACTTCGAGTTTGGATTTCAGCGAACGATTATCTTTGGCGGAGAGGGACATGAGCCGGTTACGCTGCACACGTTTCTGAAGGGATTTTTCGATCCGAACGATACCACTACCGGCGAGAAGTATTCACGGGACGATCCTGGCGCGCGCTTTACCGCCTTCAACTTTTCTTACCGGCTGCCCTTCCTGCGCAAGTACGTCACGCTCTATACCGACTCGGAGACGCATGACGACGTGACACCGATCTCGGCACCGCGCCGTGCGGGGTATCGGCCGGGCATTTATCTCTCCCACTTCCCGATGGCGCCGAGGCTCGATCTGCGGGTCGAAGGCGTATCGACGGACTGCTCTACGCTGATCTGTCAGGAGGGATCGGGGAACTATATCGAGACGATTCAGAAGCAGGGGTACACGAACAAGGGATTCATCTTTGGAGACTGGGTGGGTCGCGAGGCCAAGGGTGGCCAGGCGTGGCTGACCTATCACCTGTCCGGCAATGAGTGGGTGCAGCTGGAGTACCTGACCAAACAGACGCCGAAGGACTTCATTCCTGGTGGCGTGACGCAGAGTGATTTTAAAGTGAATGTGGTGAAACGGCTCGGCCATGATGTGGAGCTGAATGCGTGGGTGCAGCATGAACGGTGGAAGGCGCCCGTGACAGTGAACGGCGTGAATCTGAATTTGACTGGACAGCAGAACAATACCACCGCCGTGGCGCAGTTCACATGGTTTCCGAAGCTGCATAATAATCCTGCACTGCCTTAAAAAGATCTGTCCTGCCGGACGGGCCTCCTGCGCGGAGGGCGACCACTTTGTGGTGGGTGTGTCTTGTCTTGCGGGGGTGAGCTGCATGGGGCCTCGCGTTGCTCGGCGGATGCATGATCCCGACCAACGGGAGGGCCATTGCTCGCTGTGTTGCCTCGACAACTTAAAAAGGCGTGCGAACGCCCGCGCTCCGCGCAGGAGGCTCGTCCGGCAGGACTAATCTTTCAGGCAGTACAGGATTTGAAGTATTCGAGGGACTTCTGCAGTCCCTGATTGAGACTGATCTTTGGCTCCCAGCCGAGGAGGGTTCTGGCTTTGGTGATGTCGGGACGGCGGCGGGTGGGGTCGTCCTGCGGCAGAGGTTTGAAGACAATTTCGCTCTTCGTGCCGGTGATGGCGACGACCTCGCGCGCGCACTCGAGGATGGTCCATTCGTCGGGATTGCCGATGTTGACGGGAAGATGCTCCTGCGAGCGGGACAGACGGACGATGCCGTCGATGAGGTCGGAGACGTAGCAGAAGCTGCGGGTCTGAGAGCCGTCGCCGTAGATGGTCAGGGGGTTTCCCTGCAGGGCCTGAATCATCAAGTTGGAGATGACGCGGCCGTCGTTGGCCTGGAGGCGCGGGCCGTAGGTGTTGAAGATGCGAACGAGGTGGGTGTCGACGCTGTAGTAGCGGTTGTACGCGGTGACGGCGGCCTCGGAGAAGCGCTTGGCCTCGTCGTAGACGGAGCGGGGACCGATGGGGTTCACGTTGCCCCAGTAGGTTTCGACCTGGGGATGAACTTCGGGGTCGCCGTAGCACTCGGAGGTAGAGGCGTGGAGATAGCCGGCGTTGTATTTGCGGGCGATCTCGAGGGTGTTGATGGTGCCGGCGGAACCGACGAGGAGGGTTTCGACGCCGAGGCGGGAGTAGTCGACCGGGCTGGCGGGCGAGGCGAAATTGAAGACGAAGTCGACTTTGCCGGCGTCGAAGGGCTTGCAGATGTCCTGTTCGATCAGGCTGAAACGGGCTTCCTTCGCGAGGTGATTCAGGTTGGCGGTATTGCCGGTGCAGAGATTATCAACGCCGATTACGGTGTTTCCTTCGGCAAGCAAAGCGTCACACAGATGGGAGCCCAGAAAACCTGCAGCGCCGGTGACAAGGATATTTCGAGATGTCATTCTCTACCTTTCAACGTTTAACATCGGCTTCGATGTCCGGTGGATGATGGAGATGTGATGGTGCCTGGCAGCAACGTCCCTGTCGCCGTGCGGTATCTGACGCTTCGAGAGCGGTGCTTCCAGCCGTTGGGGAGGGCGGGTTATTTTATTTGTGGTTAGAACCTGAGGTCGAGAGATCGCGAACGGGATAGGATGCCGGACGCCCCACGCTCATATAAGTGAAGCCGTGTTCCGCCATCACGGATGGATCGTACAGATTGCGGCCGTCGATGACGATGGGGTAGCGCAGGGTTGTGTTGAGGCGGTGGAGATCGAGATTCGCGAACTCCGCCCAGTCCGTCAGGATGAGCAGAGCGTCGACGTCGTCCGCTGCGGCATAGGAGTCGCTGACGTAGCGGAGACAGGGGCCGGCGGGGAGGATCTCCTCGGTGCGCTTCATCGCGGCGGGGTCGTATGCGGTGACGAAACAGCCTTCTGCGAGGAGCATCTCAACGAGATCGATCGCGGGCGATTCGCGGATGTCGTCGGTCTCGCCTTTGAAGGCCAGGCCGAGGACACCGATGCGCTTGCCACGAAGCGTCCAGAGGGCGGCGCGCACCTTGCTGAGGAAGCGCTTCTTCTGCTGGACGTTGATCTTTTCGACCTCGGCGAGGAGGTTGAAGTCAATGCCAAGCTGCTCTGCCACGGAACGGAAGGCCGCGACATCCTTGGGGAAGCAGGAGCCGCCGTAGCCGATGCCGGGGCGGAGGAACTTAGGACCGATGCGGCTGTCGAGGCCCATGCCGCGGGCGACCTGCTCGACGTTGGCGTCGGTCGCTTCGCAGAGGTTGGAGACGGCGTTGATGAAGGAGATTTTGAGGGCCAGAAAGGCGTTGGAGGCGTGCTTGATGATCTCCGCGCTCTTGGTCGAGGTGTTGAGCAGAGGCGGTGGTTCGGCAACGCTGCAGCAGCCGCCGATGGCGTCGGGACGCTCGTAGTACTCGCCGCTGGTGAGAGGCATGTAGATCCGGTTGAGTACGGATGCAGCGCGCTCACTGTCGGCGCCGACGACGATGCGGTCGGGGTGGAGGAAGTCGGAGACGGCGGTGCCTTCGCGGAGGAACTCGGGGTTCGAGACGACATCGAAGAGATGACGGTCGACACCGTTGCGTTCCATGGAGCGGCGAACCCACTCATTGGTGTAGACGGGAACGGTGCTCTTTTCCACGATCACTTTATAGCTGTTGATCGAGCGTGCAATCTCGCAGGCCACGGCTTCGACATAGGAGAGGTCCGCGTCGCCGGTCTCGCTCTGGGGGGTTCCGACGGCGATGAAGATGGCTTCGCACTCGCGAGTGGCCTCGGCGAGGTCGGTCATGAAACGGACTTTGGTGTTGCGATATCGCTCGAGAAGCTCCGGCAGGTAGTTCTCATGGATGAGAGTATCTCCACCCTGAAGCGCAGCCACCTTGCGTTCGTCATTGTCGACACAAATGACGTCGTGACCCATCTCAGCGAAACAAACGGCGGCGACGAGGCCGACGTAGCCTGAACCGACGACAGCGATTTTGATATTTTCACTCATAGGTTGTAGGTGGTGGTCGTTCCCTGCTATTGATAATAGCCGACGTTTGTCCAATTTCAAGTCTCATGTGAGCGATCTCATGTTTTTTCAAGCACTTTTTACCGGTAAGGTAATCTGTCTTCCTTACGGAAGGCACAGTCGGGTAGACTACAGGTAATGGGTTCCCCACATACGCAAATGCCTCCGGCAGCTGGTGTTCCGGAGCAGAACCAGACCGGGATCAATATGATGGTCCCGGACACGACTCTGTCCGAAGCTCTGATTACGCTGCGGAAACGACGCTGGGTTCTCATTGTCGCCGTGCTGCTTGGCCTGGCCTACGGGATCTACAAAGCCGAGTCTCAACCTCAGCTATATGAAGCCTATGGGCGGATTCAGGTTCGGTCCGGATCGTCGAACGAGTATCGCGTGAGTGCGTTGCCGGGGGTCAGCAGCGATTCTTCCTCGAAGATGCTGACCGAGATCGAGATCATCAAGAGCGACTCCCTGATGCTGAAGGTGGCTCGGGAGATGGACCTCTCGAATAACGCCATCTTTCTCGAGAAGAAAGGCTCAGTTCCGCACGCGACGCTGGATGACGGAGAGACCAGACAGTCGACGGTGCATCGGCTGCAGAGCAATCTGCACGTCGCGCTGGTTCCGAAGACAGACATTATCCGCATCAGCTACAGCAGCCTGAGTCCGACGTTGTCCGCGGACATCGTCAACAAGGTCATCACGGCGTATATCCAGCGCAGCTATGAGACGCGATTCGAGTCGTCACAGCGGGTTTCGAAGTGGCTGTCGAGCACGCTGGACGATCTGAAGCAGCAGGTGGAGACGTCGCAGGAACAGATGATGGATATGGAGCGGCGGCTGGGGATTCTGGGGTTCGATCCGAACCATAACCAGATCACCACTTCGCTCGATGACCTCTCCAAGGCAGCCGGCTCCGCGAAGCTGGCACGAATTATCGCAGAGTCGCGATACCGCATTCTGAACGGGATGGACCCGAACTCCATCGAAGGTTCCCTCGATAACACTCCTGGAACCAATGCGGGTGAGCTGACCGGCCTGCGTACGCAGATTGCGACGGCGCGGGCAAACTATGCGCAACTGGAAGCGACGCTGGGGCCGAACCATCCGCAGGCCAAAGCAGCCAAGGCCCAGATAGACGAACTCGCCAAAGAGATCGATACCGAGCAGAACCGTCTGTTGCTGCAGGCAAAAGAAAGCTACGTCATGGCGCGCGCCAATGAAGACCAGACGACAGCCGCGCTCGAAACGCAGAAGACGGACGCCTATAAGCTGCGGGACGATCTGGTGGAGTACACGCTTCTGAAGCGTGAGTTCGAAGCCAACCGGACGCTGTATGACAATCTCACGGAGCGCCTGCGCACGGCAGGGGTCCAGGCAGGACTGGAGTCGCTGGAGATCGACGTGGTCGATTCGGCGCTGCCGCCGGCGAGCCCTGTGCTGCGGCCACAGTCGACCGTCATTATCACCTCGCTTATCTTCGCGCTTCTGGGCGGCATCGTTGTGGCCTTCCTGATGGAGAGCCTGGATACCGGGCTGCGCAGCATTGCCGAGATCGAAGCGATCACGGAGCTGCCGTCGCTGGCCATCGTGCCACGGGCGCGACGGTCTTCCGCGGAGCAGGCCGGCACTCTGACGACGGCGCAACGCAATATCGGTGTGCTGACGCAGCCGAAGTCGCAGTTTGCGGAGGCCTTCCGCTCGCTGCGCACGTCGCTGCTGCTCTCGAGCACGGGGCATCCGCCGAAGTTTATTGTGCTGACGAGCGCTACGCCCTCGGAAGGAAAGACGACGGCTGCGAGCAACCTTGCCGCGATTCTGGCGCAGCGGGATACGCGGGTTGTGCTGATCGACGGAGACCTTCGCCGGCCCAATATTCATCACCGCTTCGGCATGAACGGCAAGATCGGTCTGACGACCGTGCTGACCGGAGCGACGACGCTGGAAGAGACGGTGCAGACCGTTCCGGAGATTCCAAATCTCGATATCCTGCCGAGCGGGCCGATACCACCATTTCCGGCGGAGATGCTGAGCTCGGATGCGATGGTTGCGCTGCTGAAGCGCTGCGGAGAGCTCTACAGCTATGTCGTGATCGATTCGCCGCCTATTCTCTCGGTTACCGATGGCGTGATTCTTGCGCGCATGGCGGACGCCGTGATTCTGGTGGTGCGTCATGGCAAGTCGAGCAAACATGTGGTGCGCCGGGCGCGCGATCTGCTGCTGCGCTCGGGAGGTCCCATTACAGGTATTGTGCTGAACGCAGTTGATCTGAACTCGCCGGAATACTATGGGTACTACGGTTATTCGGGTTACTCGTACTCCAGCGTGGATTCTGAGAGCTGGGAGTCGCATCCGGCCTCGGAAGAAGACGATAAGCAAAAGGCTGGAGAGACGGAGCGATGAGACAGAGACAAGACACTCTCAGGGCCGCGATCGACGAAGTACGAAGGAATGGCAGCCGCTGTGGCTGGCTGGCGATGGTTGCGGTTGTGCTTCTGTGCCAGTTTTCCGGCACCGCCGAGGCACAGTTTAGCGGGCCTTCCCTTGGGACTTCCACATCGGTGAATCTGCCGATGCCGCCGACAACCGATCCGGCGATTCTTTATCCCCCGTCTCGTGAGATTCATCTGGCGCATGGGGATGAGATTGCAATCCATCTGTATGGAACGTCAGAGTATGCGCCGACGGTGCGCCTGAGCCTGGATGGTTCGGTTCAGCTTCCGCTGATTGGGTTGGTGCAGCTTGAGGGCCTGTCGCTGCACCAGGCGCAGAACCTGATTGCAGAGCGGCTGACCTCGGCAGGGATGTATCGCAATCCGCAGGTGACGATCTCGATCACCGAGTCGCCCAATCAGATCATCACGGTCACCGGTGAGATGCATGGGATTGTGCCTGCAATCGGTCAAAGACATCTGTATGACGTGCTGGCTGCGGTTGGCGGACTGACTCCGACGGCAAGTCATACCATTACGATCAACCGGGCTGGTGTGGACCAGCCGATCATCATCGACCTTGGAAATAACCCCGCACAAAGTTCGCGTGCCGATGTGCCGGTTTTTGCCCAGGACACGATCGTGGTTGCGAGGGTCGGAGTCATTTATCTGCTGGGAGCATTCGCGCATCAGGGGCCGGTGCCGCTGCAACAGAACTCGCCGCTGACACTGATGCAGGCGGCTGCCATTGGCGGCGGCAGCGGATGGGAGGGCCAGTTCAACGACCTCAGAATCATCCGCACAGTCGGGAGTACGCGTCAGGTGGTCGTCGTCGATCTTAAGAAGATCTACAAGGGGCAGGCGGCCGATCCCATTCTGCAGACCGACGATATCGTTCTGCTGCCTTCCAATGCGATGAAGGCAGCTGTCAAGACAGGCGGAGCGGCCACGTTGCTTGGAATTGCCTCAACTCTTATTTACGCCCTGAAGTATTGATCTTCCAATCTGGTCAGGCATAACCATCATCCATGGGGATGAAAGGACATCGACAGGATGGCTTCTCCGAATGCCGGAACGGGAGTATTGCGTGTCAGATAAAGTCAGACTGGCGTATCTGGTAAGCCACCCTATTCAGTACCAGGCACCGCTGCTTCGCCGAATCGCGGAGGAGCCGGACATCGATCTGACCGTGCTCTTCGGCTCGGATTTTTCGGTGCGCGACTACAAGGATGAGGGCTTCGGTGTAGGGGTGAAGTGGGACGTGCCGCTGCTGGAGGGGTATCAGCATGAGTTTTTGCCTGCGCTGCGGGACAACGCTACGGTCAGCGTGACGAGCCCGATAAACTATGGAATTCTGAGCCGTCTGCGCGGTGATAAGAGCAGGGCCGGCTTCGATGTCCTGTGGGTACATGGCTACTTTTCAGTCAATTCGCTGCATGGAATGCTGGCCGCAAAGGCGCTGGGAATACCGGTGCTGCTTCGCGCCGAGTCGTGGCTGAGGGATCGCGAACGGAGCGGAATTAAACTTTCGGCAAAACGGCTCTTTTTTAAAATGCTGAAACAGTTTGTGGATGGAGTGTTGCCGATTGGCACGTTGAACGCGCAGTATTGGCGCTACTACCTGGGAGATGAGTTTCCGGCTTCGCTGATGCCATACTCCGTCGACAATGCGTATTTTCAAAGGCAGAGTGAGAAGGCGCGGAGCGGACGGCAGGCGCTGCTGGAGGAACTGAAGCTGGATCCGTCGCGGCCGGTGATTCTTTTTGCGTCGAAGCTGCAGAGCAGGAAACGCTGCGAAGATCTGCTTGAGGCTTATAAAAAACTCTCTCCTGGAGACGGGCTCGAACCGCATCCTTATCTGGTGATCGTGGGTGATGGAGAGGAACGCGCGGCACTGGAGAGACGCGCCGCAGAGACCGGGTTTGAAGGGATACGATTCTGTGGCTTTCGCAATCAGTCGGAGCTGCCGCGGTTCTTCGATATCGCGACCGTGTTTGTTCTGCCGTCCCGCCATGAGCCGTGGGGATTGATTGTGAATGAGGTGATGAATGCAGGGCGAGCTGTCATCATCTCCGACGAGGTGGGATGCCAGCCGGACCTGATTACGGATGGCGTTGAAGGGTGCATCTTCCCTGCCCGCGATGTGGAGGCGCTGACCGCTGCGCTGCGAAGAGTGCTGGCAACGCCGGAGACAGCGGCAACGATGGGAGAGCATGGTCTGGAACGGATTCGGAGCTGGAGCTTTGAGGAAGATATTCGCGGTTTGCGCGAGGCGATTGCGCGAGCCACGAGAAAGATCCCAGCATGATGCCCGGGTCCCTGCCGGATCGATTCAGCCAGCAAAACGTGCTGGTATGCTCGAAAGCGATGGTCAAGAACTAATGCGGATTTTGCACATTATTGGGACTCTGAGCCCGGAGGCTGGCGGCCCTACAGAGTCGGTACGGGTACTGCTGAGCTATGGCCCTATCGGATATACGGGCGAGGTCGTCACACTGGACGATCCGGAGGCTCCGTATCTGAAAGAGATTCCGTTTCCGGTGCATGCGCTTGGGCCCACGAATACGACGTATGGGTTCAATGCCAAACTTCTTCCGTGGCTCAAAGCAAATCGCCATCGTTTTGATGGAGTCGTCGTCAATGGGTTGTGGCAGTATTGCGGGTTTGCGGCATGGCGTACGCTGGCGGGAAATACCCCTTACGTGGTGTTCACGCATGGGATGCTCGACCCCTACTTCAAGCACACCTTCCCGCTGAAGCACATCAAGAAATGGCTTTACTGGATTCCGGCGGAGTACTGGGTGCTGCGGGATGCGTATCGGGTTCTCTTTACGTCCAAAGCGGAAAAGCGCCTGGCGGAGGAGAGCTTCTGGCTGCATCACTGGAACCCCTATGTTGTGCCGTATGGCGCGAGCGGACCTCCGGATGAGCCTGAGGCTTTGAAGCAGGTTTTCTTTCAAAAATTTCCGCACCTCAAAGGCAAGCGATTCCTTCTTTTTCTCGGACGAATCCATCGCAAGAAAGGGTGCGATCTGCTGATTGAAGCCTTCGCGAAGGTCGCCGCGGAGGACCCCACGCTGGAGCTGGTGATGGCCGGACCAGACCAGCAGCAGTGGAGCGCAAAGCTGCAGAAGATCGCCGAACGCGCTGGGGTGGAGCATCGCGTCCACTGGCCGGGGATGATAACGGGCAATGCGAAGTGGGGGGCGTTTTTCGCCTCCGAGGCGTTCGTTCTGCCGTCGCACCAGGAGAACTTCGGGATCGCGGTGGCCGAGGCGCTGGCGTGCGGAAAGCCGGTGCTGCTGGCGGATAAGGTGAATATCGCCGAGGACATTGCAGACGATGGCGCGGGCCTGATGGAGACGGATACGGCGGCGGGAACGCTGCGGCTGCTGCAGGGCTGGATCAGAATGTCCGCGCAGGAGAAGCAGGATATGGCGGTGCGGGCGTATCAGTGCTATCACCGCCGGTACGATATGAAAGAGAATGCGAAGGCGATCATTCGGCTGTTTGAGACCGCAACGGTTGTGACGCCAAGAGCAGTCGATATGGAGTAAGTGAGGCCTATGCCCAGGCAGATTCACTACAACGCGGCCGAACATATCTCAGCGGAGAGTGCTGCCGACCCCTATCTGCGACCGGCGTTTTCGAGGCGCGATCAGGTGCGGCGGCTTATCTGGAATATGTGCTGGGCATTGTTCTACAGAATGTCACCGCGGCCGTTACATTCGTGGAGATCGCTGCTGCTGCGCCTTTTCGGAGCGACGATGGGGCCGAATTGCCACTTCTATCCGCGCTCGAAGGTATGGGCGCCGTGGAATTTAATATGTGCCGACCAGGTGACGGCGGCGGATGGCGCGGAGATCTACAACCCTGCACCGATCACGCTGGGGTCCCATGCGATTCTGTCGCAGGATGCCTATGTCTGCGCGGCAACGCATGATTATGACGACCCTGCCTT
>Ga0302314_10014072_pt1 | contig 13703 bp, 13 predicted proteins | sample III_Palsa_N2_3_FD_200533 | JGI IMG/M metagenome (GOLD analysis project Ga0302314, IMG submission 200533) | Peat permafrost microbial communities from Stordalen Mire near Abisko, Sweden - III_Palsa_N2_3 | ecosystem: Environmental > Terrestrial > Soil > Palsa > Peat permafrost | place: Sweden... | reverse complement strand
GAAAGCCCTGATGACGTCCGTCTCTACGGTCCAGAAGCACACGCGCGATCTGCCCCGCCGCAACCCCAAGCAGCTCACCGGCAAGACCGTGAGCGATATCTACACCTTGCGTGCGCAAGGTCACCGACGCGAGCGGGTAGCGGAAACGCTCGGAATCAGCGTCAGCAGTGTCAAGCGTTACGAGCCAAAACCGAACGGCGCCGCTACGCGGCGCCGCACGGCGGCGCCCGCGAGCCGCCACAACTGACGACACCGTGAATAACCCCACTGACGAGAGCGCCTTCGGAGCACGAAGCCAGACGCCCGAAGACCTCGCGTTCGCCCACTGGTCCACGCAGACCACCCGCCGGATAAGCCGCACCGTTCTCCGGTGCGGACCGGAATTCTCCGTCCTCGACCTGGTCAGAAAGCATGAGACCGGCCACGAGCCCAAGCCTGACAGCGAGTACGAGACCGACATCCATCAAGACATGCTCAGCGTCGTACTCGCCCACGCGTTCTACCAGGCGTTACTAGTCGAGGCCCCCGAGCTCGCACCCCGACTCGCGGAACTCAGCTACTCAGAGGCGCTGCACGTCGTGTACCACCACGCACGCCGCGCCTAGGACGCTGCCATCCACCACCAATCACTGACCCGGAGCAACCTTGCCGCCCAGGTTCAAACTCACCGACGAGCAGATCAGCGCCATCAAAACGGGCCGCCGAGCCGGAAAGAGCATCCCGAAGATTGCCCTAGAACTCGGCGTCAGCGAAGCCACGGTCAAGAAGTACGCCAAGGGCGTTGCGCGGCCCGTGTTCGAGCCCATGACTCCGGAGATCGTCAAGACCGCGCGCAGCGAGTACGCCGAGGACAGGACAGTGACCGTCCTCCAACTCTCCGAGCGGTACGGCGGAGTTGACCCGCTCAACCTCGCGCAGGCCCTCATAGGCCTGATGTACGCGGGCGTGAGAAACCCGCCCCCGCTCGCCGCGCTGCGACCCGAGCCCGACCTTGAGGCCCTTCGCCGCCAACGGACCTGACAGCGAGGCGGGGACATCAACCGACCACCAAACAGAGAGGCACGAACTGTGGCCGACCGACTGACGCCCGAGGAAATGATTCAGGAAGCCGCCGACTGGGCGAGCGACCACGGATACCCGGAAAGTGCGCAGCACTACGAGCAGCAGTTAGAGGAGCGCCGCGCCGAAAACACCCAGCAGCCAAGTGAAGCGCCAGGCACTGGGCAAGGCTGACACCCGGCCATAGACCGCCCGCCCGGAGCTTCCTTGCCTCCAGGCGGGCTTTCGCGGACCAGGAAGCGCCGCCCCAGATTTCGGCCGGCATTCAGGCCCAGCGGCAAGGCTCCTTGCGAATGTTCCCAGCTCAGCCCAGTAGCGCTGCGCTGCGTCGAAATCAAAACCAGTCCGTAGATGGCACAGTCGCGTCAACAACCCCGCATGGCACAGCAGCGTTCAAGTCTGCCGCTCCCAGGTGGCCCCGGCGAGCGCTGCCTCACGGCATCCCTCTCCAGTTCCCCCCGTCCGCTGGTTCAGTGGTGGGTCGCGAGGAAAAGCACATCGGCCGAAGGCACGATGCCACCCAGGTACAAACTGCCTCCGGCGGCGCCTCCGGCGAGGGCCGGGCACCGAGCCCACCAGCCCCGCTATCAGGCTGCGGAACAGGGGGTCGGGTTGGGTAGCTCGGTTTCCCGATTCGCCCGCACACCCAGCCGACCGGAGGCAACCATGCTGGCCAGGCCCGCGCAACCCTGGGAAACCCACCCAGGGTCAAGCCCTCACTCCGTGAGGGTGCGAGGACCTGGCCAGCATGATAGGGCTACGCCTCGCCAGGGCGTACGAGCGAATCGGGAAACCGAGCGGGGGAGGTTGCGGTACATGCCGCGAGGCGCGGCACGCGTCCCCAGGCGCCCCGACCTGCGAGAACGCCACACAGTAGCTTGATACACCCCCGCAACTCCGGTACTATGTACATAACAGAGGTTCCTGCGCAGATAGGAGATGTAGGTCTCGACGACGTTGTCCCCGCCGCCGAAGTCGTACTGCCAGACGTGGTCGAGGATCTGCGCCTTCGACATCACCCGGCCCGCGTTGACCGTCAGGTAGCGCAGCAGCTTGAACTCGGTCGGCGTCAGCTCCATCGGCTCGCCGCCGCGCCGGGCCTCGTGCGCGTCCTCGTCGATGACCAGGTCCGCGTAGCCGAGCCTGACCTCCTCGCCGCCGGGCCGGGTGCGCCGCAGCACGGCCCGGATGCGGGCGATCAGCTCGTCCAGCGAGAAGGGCTTGGTGACGTAGTCGTCCCCGCCGACGGTCAGCCCGGTGATCTTGTCCTCGGTCGCGTCCCGCGCGGTCAGGAAGACCACCGGCACCCGCAGCCCCTGCGCGCGCAGCCGGGAGCAGACCTCGAGCCCGTCGAAGTCCGGCAGCATCACGTCGAGCACCAGCAGGTCGGGGCCGAACTCCGCGGCCGTCGCCAGGGCCGCGCGCCCGTTCGCCGCAGCCGCGACCTCGAAGCCCTCGTAGCGCAGGGCGAGGCCGACCAGGTCGGTGATCGCGGTCTCGTCGTCCACCACCAGTATCCGCGCCTCGGGCCTTTCGGCTCTGGAGTCGGTCATCCGGATCTCCCTGGTCAGATAGCCCACGACACTCAAGATGCCTGACTCCACTGTGCCTCAGTTGGGAGTTCGCTGTGCGATCGCTGTGAGCCGGTCGAGCGGCGGACGGGGCAAGGCGGGACGCGGGTTTTTGTGGGATTCAACAACAGATGCGCGGCCACGCCGTCGCTAACGTCGATGAAAGGAAGATCTCACTGGAGATTCCCCACAAGCTAAGGAGTCCCGATGGCATCCGCCCTCGTCCTGGAGCCGCGCGGCGAACAACGCGTGCTGGCCGACCTGATCCCCGTCCTGCGGGGCTCGAAGGCGCGCGAGGCCGCCCTCGTCCTCGGCGGCGCCGCGCTGACCGGACTGGCCGCCCAGGTCTCGATTCCGGTGCACGGCTCGCCGGTCCCGGTCACCGGCCAGACCTTCGGCGTGCTGCTGGTTGGCGCCGCGCTCGGGGCCCGCCGCGGCGCCGCCTCGATGGCGCTGTACCTGCTGGCCGGCTTCGTCGGCGTGCCCTGGTTCGCCGGCGGCGCGAGCGGCTCGATCCACCTGGCCACGCTCGGCTACCTGGTCGGCTTCATCCTCGCGGGCGCGCTGGTCGGCCGACTCGCCGAGCGCGGCGCCGACCGCTCGCCGTGGCGCACCGCCCTCGCGATGGTGGCCGGCAACCTGGTCATCTACGCGTGCGGCGTGCCCTACCTGGCGATCTCCGCGCACCTGTCCGCCGCGAGCGCGCTGCACTACGGCCTGACGGTCTTCCTGCTGGGCGACGCCCTCAAGATCCTGCTCGCCGCCGGCCTGCTGCCGACGGCCTGGAAGCTCGCCGCACACGGCCGCATGGCAGACTAACGGCTATGCGTATCTACCTGGGCTCGGACCACGCGGGCTTCGAGCTGAAGAACCACGTCATCGCACGGCTCAAGGAACTCGGGCACGAGCCGGTGGACTGCGGACCGTACGAGTACGTGGCGACCGATGACTACCCGCCGTTCGTGATGGCCGCGGCCAAGAACGCGGCCGAGGAGCCCGGCTCGCTCGCCGTGGTCATCGGCGGCTCCGGCAACGGCGAGGTCATCGCCGCGAACAAGGTGCCCGGCACCCGCGCCGCGCTGGTCTGGAGCGAGGAGACCGCTACCCTCGCCCGGCAGCACAACGACGCCAACGTGATCAGCATCGGCGCCCGGATGCACTCGGTCGAGGTCGCGACGCGCTTCGTCGAGCTCTTCGTCGCCACGCCGTTCAGCCAGGACCCGCGGCACATCCGCCGGATCGCCATGCTGACCGACTTCGAGGCCACCGGCGAACTGCCCAAGCCGGAGTAGCCCGTCGGGAGGACGCGGCGCCGAGGGTTCGGCGCCGCATTCGCCTTAACGAGTGACAACGTGGGACTCCACCGGGACTTTTCCTCCGACGGCAGGTGACGGTGCCTCGGCCGGGTCGGTAAGGTCGGCGTCCATGATGGCGACGGCTGCGATGGACCGTCCGACGGCCCGGTCGCGTGACGCGGCGCGCCGTCGGCGGCGATGGTCCCCGGTGACTTTCTGGATCAGGCATCGACTGCTGCCGGCCGAGGCGTTCGTCCTCCCGGCGCTGCTCGCGCTCACCACCGTGCTCGGGGTGCTCGCGCACCTGCACAACCCGTGGGTGCAGACCTCGATGGTCACCCTGCCGCTGCTGCTCGGCGGCTTCACCCTCCGCTTCACCGCGCAGCTCGTGCTGCTGGCCGTGGCCGCCGTCGTGGTGCTCGCCGACTCCGCCACGATGAACCCCTCGCGCCCCGACCCCGGCACCGTGCTGCTCGTCGGCACCACCGCGCTGGTCGTCCTCGTCATGTCGCGCGAACGGGTGCGCCTCGGCGTACGCGGCACCCGCGGCGAATCCATGCTCTTCGACCTGCGCGAGCGGCTCCAGGCCCAGGGCCGGGTGCCGAAGCTGCCGAACGGCTGGAAGGTGGACGTCGCGCTCAAGTCGGCGGGCGGCCAGTCCTTCGCCGGCGACTTCCTCATCGCCTCCCGCTCGGACCAGGGCGGCGTGCTGCAACTCGGCCTGGTGGACGTCAGCGGCAAGGGCCTCGACGCCGGAACCAGGGCACTGCTCCTGTCCGGCGCCTTCGGCGGGCTGCTCGGCTCGGTCCCGGCCGAGGAGTTCCTGGCCGCGGCGAACCGCTACCTGCTGCGCCAGGGCTGGGAGGAGGGCTTCGCCACCGCCGTGCACCTGGTGCTCGACCTGGAGTCCGGCGAGTACGAGTGCTACAGCGCCGGACACCCGCCGACCGCGCATCTCAACGCGGCATCGGGGGAGTGGGAGCTGCGCGAGCCGCCGGGACCGGTGCTCGGGGTGCTGCCCGAGGTGGTGTACGAGCCGAGCCGCGGCCGGCTGGCGCCCGGCGACTCGCTGCTGCTCTACACCGACGGACTCGTCGAGCGGCCCGGCCGGGACCTTTCGGTAGGCCTGGACCGGCTGCTCGGCGCCGCGCAGACGCTGCAGACGAAGAACTTCCCGGGCGGCGCCATGCGGATCGTGGACACGGTCGCGCGGTCGGTCAACGACGACCGCGCGCTGGTGCTGCTGTGCCGCGCCCCGAAGGGCGCCGCGAGCTGACGGTTCGACGGCTCGCGGCGCTTGTGGTCGCGGGTCGCGTCAGCTCAGGCTCGCGCCGTCCACGGTTCCGGTCGGCGGGCTCACCGCGGCCGTCGTGCCGTACGCCGAGAAGCCGAGCGTGGTCGGCGTCGCGCCCTGCGAGGCCGTGTACGCGATCTGCACCGGCAATCCCGTCGCCGCGTTCACGCTGATCACGGTGGCCGGAGCGTCCTGGCCGCCCGGAGCGCTGATCTGGACGCAGCTCACGCCGTCCACCGTCGCCGTCCCGGACTTCGTCCAGCTCGTGGAGTACGAGGTCAGATCGGCGGCCAGCTTGTCGGGCGTGAGCAGCGCGTCGTTGCCGCCCATGCCGTTGGTGCTGAAGGAGCTGAGCTGCGCGGCGGTCAGCTTCACGTAGTTCGTGCCCGCCGCGGCCACCTGACTGCTGGTCAGCACGCTGCCCCAGGAGCCCTGGACATTCGAGTCCGGCGCGGCGCTCGGCTGGCCCGGCTCGTACATGTGTACGTACTCGGATCCGGACACGGCGTAGATGTCCACGACGATGCCCTGCTCCTGCACGGCCACATGCACGTTCCCGGCCGCGTCCACGACCGCGCTGCCCTCGATCGGCAGACCGTCCGGGAGCTCGGCGGACCCGTCGAGGAACCCGGAGATCGTGAAGCCGCAGGACTTGGGCAGCTCGGCGGTCAGCGTCGAGAGGATCGTCGCGGCGGAGGCGGAGGAGACGTTGGCGGTCTGCGGGGTGCAGGTGCCGGCAGCCGCGTTCGTCGTACTTGTCGTATTCGTGGCGTTGCTCGTGCCGGAGGTTCCGGCGGCGCCCGTGGGGGTGGCGCTGCCGAACATCCCGCTGCCCGAGCCGCCGGACTGCGCGGAGCAGCCGGTCAGCGCGAGCGTGAGCAGCGCGGCGCCGGTGAGGAGGGCGCGCGAGGTGGATCTGGTCACGGGTGGGATCCGCTTTCTGCTTCGTCGATCTTGTCGATCTTGTAGGTCTCGTCGCTTGAGGACTTCAGGAAACGCCGTTCTTGGCGTAGGGCTCGTACGTGCCGCCGTCAGTCTGCCCTCCGTGCGACCAATACGGATACGGGATCACATGAGCGACCGTCCCGTCCGAGCCGTCGTCCTCGAGCGCGTAGTACTCCGTGTGCGCCGAGTTGGCCCAGCCGCCGAAGAGCACCACATGCGAATCGGCGATCAGCGCGTCGCCCGGCTGCAGCTGATCCTTCGTGATCTGATGCGACACCGAGGAGCTCATCAGCCCGTACGTGTTGGTGCCCGGCTTGGCCAAGCCCCAGGCCGCGGAGACGCTGCCGGAGCAGTCGTCCCGGTAGCCGTCGGTGTACGCGGTCTGGCTGTAGCCGATGTCGTGGCGCACCCGGGCCTCCATGTTCGCCATGATCTGCTGCCGGTCCGCGGGAAGGCTCGAGTAGTCGGGCAGCGTCGTCTCCATGCCCTTGCTCGAGCGCGGGCCGTAGATCCCCGCGGTCCAGTCGCCGCTGGTCTGCCAGTCGCCGCCGGTGGTGTCGATGATCCCGCCGCCGCCCGCCGTCGTGGTGCCGCCGCCTCCGGTCGAGCCCGCGCCGCCGCTGCCGCCGCCGGACTGCCCGCTACCCCCGCCGCTTCCGTGTCCGCCGGAGCCCGAGCCGCTGCCGCCGCCGGACTGCCCGCCGCTTCCGCCGGAGCCGGTCCCGGTGCCGCTGGTGCCGGTCGAACCGCCGCCCACGGGCGTGGCCGTCGGCGTGCCGAGCAGCCCCTGCGCCGCGCCCGCCGCCGTGGTCGCGTCGCTGCCGGACAGCGTGTTGAGCAGCGCCCTGATCTGGGTCGAGCCCGGCGCGTTCGAGCTCAGCGCGGCCTGGATGTTGGTGATCCCGGCCGCCGCCGCGTCATCCGCGATCTGATACTCGACCGAGCAGCGCTGCAGGATCGCCGAGTCCTGCGCCAACTGCTGGGTCAGCGTGCCGAGCTGGCCCGCCGCGTCCTGCAGCTTGGACCTGAACTCGAACCAGACGCCGAGCTGCACGGTGCCGAAGACGAAGTTGAGCGCGTCCGTCACCAGCGAATTCTCCAGCAGCGTGCCGAGATGCGACTCGATCGCGCTCAACTGCGCGGGCAGCTGCTCGACCTGCTGCGCCTGCGCGTTCCAGTTCTGCGAGAGCTGCTGGAGCTCCTGCACGTCCACCGAGAAACTGTCGGCCATCCCCTTGCCCCCCTGCCCGGTCAGATCAGCGCAGCCGCGAGACCCGCGGCGTCGCCGAGCTCAGTCGATATCTGCGAGACCTGCTGCGAGAGCTGCGCGGTGTGCTGCCGGAACGCGTCCGCGGCCTCGCCCTGCCAGGTCACCTGCGCCGCGTCGGCCACCAACTGCCGGCCGAGCTGCTCGAGCTGCTGGGCCATCTGCTTGAGCTGCGCGGCCAGCTCGGCCGGCGCGCCCACGTGGTCGAACAGGTCCTTGAACAGGCCCTCGACCCCGTTGCCCACGCCGGTCAGGAACCCGGCGACGCCGTGCAGCACGTCGACGCTCAGGTTCGCCGCGCCCTCGACCAGGTGAGCCGCGCCCAGCACCGTGTCACCGGTGACGTCGAATCCGGCCTCGACCACGTCCGTCCCGGCGTGGACGAGATCCTCGCCCGCGTTCTCGAGATCCCCTGGAAAGCCCAAAACCCCGCCCCCCTGCTCGAAGTACTCCCGAAAGCCCCGTTGGGCGCAATCCTATCGGAGTGCGCCCAACGGGAACAGGGTTCTGCTGCTGCTCAGCGGGTTACTGCAGGTCCTTGAGCACCGTCGCGGCCTCAGGTCCGGCGAACGAGGCGCCGTAGCCCGCGTCCAGCACCACGCAGGCGACCGCGACGTCGAGCGTCGGGTCGAACACGACCATCCAGCTGTTCGGCTTGTCCTGGGTGCTGCCGACGTCAGCGGTGCCGGTCTTGCCGTACACCGTGGAGTTCACGCCGCTGAAGACGTTGTACGCGGTGCCGTCCGCGTTGTAGACGACCGCCTTCATCATCTCGTACAGGTCCTGCTGCACGTTCGAGGGCAGCGGGGTCGCGGTCAGCTGCGTGGTGCCGGGCACCAGGATCGGCTGCTTGAACGTGCCGGTGTCCACCGTCGCGCCGACCGAGGCCATCGCGAGCGGCGCCGCCTCGAGCTCGCCCTGGCCGAACAGCTCCTGGAACAGCTCGCCGTTCGAGGCGCTGGACGGGATCGAGTAGTACGGGCCCGCCTCGCCGACGCCGAGGTTCCACTGCTGGTTGAGCCCGTAGTACTTCTCGGCGGTGTCCGCGAGCGTGGTCGAGCCGATCGTGTTGTACCACCCGCCGAACGCGTTGTTGCAGGAGACCGCGAAGTCGTTCAGGAACGGCGTGCTGGCCGGCTCGCTCTCGCCTTGCGAGTTGGCGAAGACGGTGCCGTCCACGGTGATCGACTTCTTGCACTCCACCGCCTGGCTCGGCGAGGAGACAAGGCCGCTGGCCAGCAGCGCCGTCGAGGTGATGATCTTATTAGTCGAGCCGGGGGCGATCCGCGCGGTGAGCGCGAAGTCGTTGCCCCCGTCGTTGTTCGCCACCGCGAGGATGTCGCCGGTGCTCGGTTGCAGGACGACCATCGAGCTTTCCGGGTAAGCGGTGACCGCGCTCTGCGCCGCCGCCTCGACGGTCGGGCTGATCGTCGTCTTGACCACCCCGGTGTTCACCGGCTGGCTGAGCACGTCCGCGCTGCTGGTGATCGGCGTCCCGCTCGCGGTCTCCAGCTCTATCTCCACGCCCGGCGTGCCCTCGCCGCTCGGCGCCGACTTCTTGAGCGCGAGGTAGATGTTGTGCACGCCCGCGTCGGTGGCGGTCGACAGGTCGTTGCCGCTCGCGTCGGTCACCTTGGAGGCCGAGGGCGCGATGGCGACGCTGACGAGCTTCTCCGAGGCGGTCAGGTTCGGCGCGACCAGGGACGGAGCCCACTGGATCCACCAGCCGCCGTCCTTCTTATAGGCCGTCAGCTTCGAGGCGTAGGACCAGTCCGCGGTCACCGTGCTGCTCACGGCCGTGGAGGTCGAGGACGAACTCGCGCCGCTCGACGCCGCGGACGAAGCGGAGGCGGATGCGCTCGTCGAAGCCCCCGCGCTCGCACTCGCCGAGGACGTGCTCGAGGTCGTCGAGCTCGCGGGCAGACCGACCTTGGCGACCACGTTGAACGTGACCACGCCGGCGGTGCTCGACGGCGCCGAGGCGCCTGCCGAGGCCGACGCGCTGGTGCTGGCGGCGGCGGACGACGAGCCGGAGGCCGCGGTGCTCGGGTTCGCCGAGGCGGCGATCGCGGTGGAGCCGGTGGCCGACAGCTGCAGGCCATTGAGATTCAGGCCGCTCTCGTAGGAGGTCAGCGCGGCCTGCGCGGCGGTCGGGTCGTCGGTGTACGCGGCGGCCTGCTTGAAGTTGCCGTTCTCCCAGGCGGACAGGAACGCGCTCGCGGTCTGCTCCGCGTCGCCCGCCACCGTGGTGCCGGTGGGCTGGAAGCCGCTCGGCGTCTGCGTGGCCAGCGGGTGCGCGGACCCGGTGAGCGAGCTCTGATTCATCACGAGCACCGTGGCCAGGCCGACGATCGCCACCGCGCCGATCCCGCTGGACAGCAGCACCTTGCGACGCGACCGTGGTCGTGGCTCGTCCCCGGCGCCCGCTGGGAAGGCCGTGGCGCGCGGAGGCTGCGGCCCTCCGTCCCAGCCGGTCTGCTCGTTGGCCCCGGGGGCCTGCGTCGGGGCCTGGCCGTAGCCCGGATTGGGCTGCTGCTGCATCGCGGCCGCGTAAGGGTTCTGCGGAGGCTGCGCTGACTGGGCCTGGGCCTGGGCCTGCGGCGGAAGCAGCGTGGTCGGTGCGGCGTCGACCGGCGCCGCACCCCACATCTGCGCAGGCTGAGCGCGCGGCGGAACCTGGCCCGCCGGCGCGGCGGCCTCGGCCGGCGCCGCGCTCCACACTTCGGTCGGCTGGGCATCGGCCTGAGTCGGGCGCTGTGCCGCGCTCCACACTTCGGTCAGTTGGGCATCGGCCTGCGTGGGATCCTGCGCGGCGGACGCGGCTTCGACCGGGGCCGCGCTCCACGCCTCGGTCGGCTGCCCGTAGGAGGGCTGCTCCGCCTGCTGCTGGGCCTGTGTCGGCTGCTGCATCGCGGCGGCGGTATAAGGGTTCTGCGGGGGCTGCTGCTGGACCGGCTGCGCCTCGTCCTGCGCCTGCTGAAGCACCTGCCGAGTGGCCGCGGCGGCGTCCGCCGGAGCCGCGTTCCACACCGGCGCCGGCTTCGCGTGCGAACGCGGTGCCAACTGTTGCCGCGGCTCCTGCTGCGCCTGCCGGTCGTGACCCTGCGGCGGCACCTGCGCGGCCGGCTGGTCCTCACCCCAGGACAGCGCGGCGGGCTGCGGCTGCCACGCGTCCTGCGTAGCCGGACCCACCTGCGCCTGCTGCGGCTGCTCTTCCCGAACCTCTGCCCGATCCTGCTGCTCTGCCTGCTGCTCTACCTGCTGCGCCTGATCCTGCGGCTGCCACCGCACCAGCTGAGTGGCCGCCGCCGCGTCCTGGCCCTGCCCCGGCTGCTCGCCCGAGAGCCCGGTGCCGAGCGCCGGCACGGTCCAGTTGTTCTGCTCGTTCTCGGACTCCGGCCCAGAACCCGGCGGCGGCGCCGGAACCTGCTGCTCCGGCACCTGCTGACCGCCCCCCGACGGGTCTTCTTCGGCGCCGAACCAGGTGTCCCAGCCCTTCTGCGGAGAATCGTCGCTCACCTGCGTCCCCTCCCTTGATACGGACCTTCGCAGCTCTAAGACGTGCGTGAATGCAAGTCCGTTGCGCGGGCATCCTATCCGCGCGTCGGCTCCGTACGGCCGGACAATGCGTCACATCCCGGCAACAAGGCCGACAAACGCGAAGGCCCCCGCCTCGCGGCGGGGGCCCGATACCCAGCAGAGCGGACGACGGCAATCGAACCCGCGTAGCTAGTTTGAAAGAGTAGCGAGTTCACCGCGTTGACCTGCACTCTAGTTCATCAGGTGAGACTCTTTGCCGCACCCTCGTCGCGATCATGGCCGGCGGTGGCGGAGCTGTGTTCTTCGTCACTCGATGGAGCGGCGACCTCGGCCCCCGGCGCTCACAGCCGTCTTAGTGGGTGATCAGTACTCCGATCTGCGCACCCCGGGGAGCGTTGACGGCAAGGGTGTAGCCCGCCGGAACTGTGACAGCCGTAAACCGAGAGGACTCGATCGGTGCAACCGGCTCGCAGCCCCCGGAGCTGCCGAGGTACTCCGTCGTTCCTTGCATGATCTTGACTGAGTAGGTGCCGCTGGTTCCCGCGCATTCGACTTGCAGGGTCGCCAGGCCCGCAGATACCGGGCTCGTTTCGTTGTGACGTCCACGTTCTGCCCGGTCCCCTGGAGAGTGTCCTCGTAGATGACGTTGGGGGCCGCTACGCTGGGGAAGGGCTGGAGACTCGGGGTTTCCCCGGCTGCGCTTGGGGATCCCTTACTACTTGTTTTTGTCGGGGTCCCGGTTGTTGAGGCCGAGCATCCCGATGCGAGGCAGACGAGTGCGGCTGCCGCGAGCGTTGTAAGTGGTCTGAGTTTCACGAGGCAGCTCTCTCCGGGTGGGTGCAGCCATTTGCGACCCGTGGCCAGGGCTGAGGGTCGCAAACGGCTGCCGAATCTGACCGTTTAGGCTCAGCTGCTCGTGTTGGTCCAGATGTTCCAACCGATGCCGTCGTCCAGGTAGGCGGTAGCGTACTGGTAGTTGTGCGGCTTGCAGCCACTCTCGTCGTACGAATCGACGTACAGGTGGTGCTGCCAGGATCCGAACTCCGCGTGCCCGTACTGGTGGCTCGGGATGGTGTACGTGTCCGAGTGTCCGGTCGTGATGGTCTCCGAGGTCGTGAACGACACGCTCAGCTGGGCGCTGGCATCCGTCACGATGTCGTCGAGCGAGATGCTGATGCTCGCGGAGATGGTGCTCGACACCGTGCCCGACCACGTGTTGAAGACCGTGGCGGAGACGGTGGAGGAGGTGCCGTTGTAGTCGGTGTACTCCGGGCTTCCGTCAGCGAAGGTGGTCCCGTAGTCGTCGACCACGTCGAAGTACGGGCCTCCCCCGGGCAGGTGGCGGGCGTGGGCTTCGTGTTGGGCTGCACACTCGCGGCGCTGGCGGGCAGCGCCGCTCCGACCGCGAGGGCCATGCCGGCCACGAGAGCGGCGGCGCGCGGCGCATGGCTGAAAATCCTTATGCTATTCAATTCCCCAAACCCCTGTTAGTAAGTTCCTTATGCTCTGCGGTGCGCATAAGCCCCCGGCCGGAGCGCTGACGTGCAGTGCCAGATCGGGTGGTACCGATGCAGTGGTGTCTGCTGGGCTCGGGACTTGCGAGAAGTCCGTGACGTGCTGGCTCGGATGAGGCTACTCACTGCTTGCGGGCAATCACAAGATCTAGTCCGCAAGTGTCGTTGGTGATCAGTGTCATGAACGACAGATGTATCTGCGGCCGTGGCGTGCGTCTCTGTGCGCGAGACGCGGGACTACCAAGACGGCCCGTCTCTGCCAGGACAACTGGCGGGGGCGGGGCCGTTCTTGTTGGATCAGATCCCACCGGGGCTTGTGCACGCCCAGCACGTACGCCCGGGCGGGTGCACAGTGGGGTATACCTTCTTGAGCCGTTCTACGGTCTCAGGTATGGACTCGGGCTCGGGATCGCTCGGCGGCGTGTCAGGCATTCGGGCGCCACACCGTGACGGCCATGACTCCCTCAGCGATTCCCGAAGCTCGCGAAGCCGATCGACGAGTACACGGCCAAGGAACTCGCGAAGCTCGACCTGTGGGGCGAGATCTGGGTGAGCCAGTCGAACCCTCAGCCCGGCCGGTGCTGGACCAACGACGGTGCGCCAGCGGGAAGCAAGTCCCTCAAGCACCGCGCCGTGGGGGAGGGCCGCGTCACTCCGTCGTGCCCCGCCCTGACCATTGCGTTGATCAGGCATCTGGAGACGTACGGCACCGCGCCAGATGGGCGCCTCTTCCGTAGCCTCAAGGTCCCCGGTGGGATGGTCACAAAGACCTCTTATATGCGCGTCTTCCGGGCGGGCCGTGCTCTCGCCCTCGGCGAGTTGGCCGCGACCCCACTCGCCCGCCGTCCCTATGACCTGCGCCACGCCTTCATCTCGACGGCCCTCGCGGCGGGGGTGCCCGCTCCCGACATCGCTCGATGGGTGGGGCAGAGCATCGAGGTGCTGATGAAGTACTACGCCGCGATGCTCTACGGCGGTGCCAAGACCGCCCAGGAGAAGTACGCGGCGGAACTCAAGGCCTGGGAGCCGGTGCCTGATGCTCCGCAGACCGAGCCGGACGACGCATCCGAGCAGGTAGAGCCGGAAGAGAGCTGACCCGGATTCCTTGTCGCGTATTTGTCGTGACAGCCGATCGATCATGCGTACCGAAGCGTACGGATGAGACAAGCCGGGTGACGGACTGAGGGTCCGTCACCCGGCTTGACCTGGCCCTTCCGT
>Ga0302314_10014071_pt1 | contig 13704 bp, 12 predicted proteins | sample III_Palsa_N2_3_FD_200533 | JGI IMG/M metagenome (GOLD analysis project Ga0302314, IMG submission 200533) | Peat permafrost microbial communities from Stordalen Mire near Abisko, Sweden - III_Palsa_N2_3 | ecosystem: Environmental > Terrestrial > Soil > Palsa > Peat permafrost | place: Sweden... | reverse complement strand
CCCGGCGACCCGGCTGGCGGCGATCCGGCCGGCCATGGTCGGGGCGTCACCGGGGCCGGGCCGATCCGCCGCGGCGCAGCGATCGTAGAGCTCGGGGCCGTGCAGCGCGGGCTGCCGTCCGCTGGTCATGCGCTCGAGCACGTGGTGCTCGGGGTACGGGATGCGGGAGTGGGCCAGCCACTCGATGTACCACTGCATCACCAGGGTCTTGTTGGGCAGGTGCCCGGCGGCGAACGAGTCGTGCAGGAAGTGGTCGGCGAAGCCGGCGTAGACCCGGGCCCGCGCCCGCAGGCTGTCGCGCTCGCCGGCCGGCGCCGCCGCCGACCGGGTGATCAGGTCGCGCGCCATGAGGTGGAAGGACTGCCACTGGTACCAGGAGAACGGGGCGAAGTGCGTGGCGTTCCGGGCCACGACCGAGGAGTACAGGTTCCACGGCTCGAACCCGCAGCGCCGGCCGAGCGCGTCGACCTCGACCGCCTCGGAGATCTCGGCCGCCTTGCCGGGCAGCAGCGGGTACCCCATGGAGCCGCGCAGCAGCCGCCGCGGTCCCGGGCGTCCGGCCGACCGGCGCAGCTCCATGACCGACCAGCTGCGCAGCGACTGGACCAGGGGCTCGAGGAACGCGGCGGGCGCCGTCTCGATGTCCGCGGGATGGGCCAGGTAGTCGGGCAGGACGCTCAGTTCCCCGAGCGTGATCACCAGGCCGCTGCCGGGCAGCCGCACGGTCTCGATGCCCGGGTACTCGGCCCGGACCCGCTCCTCGTCGACCGACAGCGGGTCGGACCCGAGCAGCTCGAGCAGCGCGCACTGGGCCTCAAGGTGCGCGCCGCCGGGCCCGGTGGCGGACTGAGCCGTCTCGGACAGGAGCGCCGGGTCGAGGTCGCCGAGCAGCGTGTGCTCCCAGGCCATGTACCGCTGCGGCACCCGGCCCGGCCCGGGTCCCCCTGGCCGGGCGGTGAACGTGAACGGCCGGCCGGCCATCAGGGCGTCGGCGGCGGCGTCCGCTTCCCGTTCCTGCTCGCCGGCGAGCGGTCCCGCGGCCGCGACCGGGCCGGCCTGCTGCTGGACGACGTGGGCGACCTCGTGGGCCAGCAGCCGCAGGCCGGCCGGCGTGCGCGGGGCGAACTCGCCCGCGCCGAAGTAGACGTCCGGGCCGACGGTGAAGGCCCGGGCGCCGAGCGCCCGGCAGGCCCGCTCCGCGCCGGCCGGGTGCAGCCGGACGGCGGAGAAGTCGGCGGGCCGGCCACCGGGAAGCCGGTAGCCGGCGGTGAAGAACTCAGCCAGGGTGGTCACGACGGGAGGCGAACCCCGCCTTCGGGGTGAGCGGCGAGCGTGGCCGGGCCGCCGGGGGCGTCACCGGAGTCGATGTGCCGCAGCACGCCCATCCCGGGGTCGTTGCTGAGCACCCGCTCGATCTTGCGGCCCGCCAGCTCGGTGCCGTCGGCGACGCAGACCTGGCCGGCGTGCAGCGACCGGCCGATGCCGACGCCGCCGCCGTGGTGGAACGACACCCAGGAGGCCCCGGATGAGGTGGACACCAGCGCGTTCAGCACCGGCCAGTCGGCGATGGCGTCCGAGCCGTCGGCCATCGACTCGGTCTCCCGGTAGGGGGAGGCGACCGAGCCGGCGTCGAGGTGGTCGCGGCCGATGACGACGGGCGCGGACAGCTCGCCCGAGGCGACCATGTCGTTGAACTTCACGCCCGCGGAGTCCCGCTCGCCGTAGCCGAGCCAGCAGATCCGGGCGGGCAGCCCCTGGAACGCGACCTTCTCCGACGCGGCCCTGATCCACCGGTGCAGGTGGTCGTTGTCCGGGAACAGCGACAGCACCGCGGCGTCGGTGGCGTGGATGTCGGCCGGATCGCCGGACAGCGCGGCCCACCGGAACGGCCCCTTGCCCTCGGCGAACAGCGGCCGGATGTAGGCGGGCACGAACCCGGGGAACGCGAACGCGCGGTCGAAGCCGCCGAGCCGGGCCTCGTCCCTGATCGAATTGCCGTAGTCGAACACCTCGGCGCCCCCGTCGAGGAAACCGACCATGGCGGCCACGTGGGTGGCCATTGAAACACGGGACCGTTCGGTGAATTCCTGAGGCTTGTGATCGGCGTACTCGTGCCAGTCTTCCAGGGTCACCCCTTCGGGAAGGTAGGACAGCGGGTCATGCGCCGACGTCTGGTCGGTGACGATGTCGATCTCCGCGCCCCGGCGCAGCAGCTCGGGGAGCACGGTCGCGCAGTTCCCGGTCAGGCCCACCGAGAGCGCGGCCCGGTCGCGCTTGGCGTCCAGGCACCGGCGCAGCGCGTCGTCGAGGTCGTCGGCCACGACGTCCAGGTAGCGCTGGGCGACCCGTCGCTCGAGCCGGGACCGGTCGACGTCGATGACCAGGACGACGCCGCCGTTCATCGTCACGGCGAGGGGCTGGGCGCCGCCCATCCCGCCGCAGCCGCCGGTCACCGTGAGCGTCCCGGCGAGGGTGCCGCCGAACCGCTTGGCCGCGACGGCGGCGAACGTCTCGTAGGTGCCCTGCAGGATGCCCTGGGTGCCGATGTAGATCCAGGACCCGGCGGTCATCTGCCCGTACATGGTCAGCCCGGCCTGCTCGAGGCGGCGGAACTCCGGCCAGTTGGCCCAGTCGCCGACCAGGTTGGAGTTGGCGATCAGCACCCGCGGCGCCCACTCGTGGGTGCGCATGACCCCGACCGGCTTGCCCGACTGGACGAGCATCGTCTCGTCCTCGCGCAGCTCCGTCAGCGTGCGCACCATCGCGTCGAACGCCGGCCACGACCGCGCCGCCCGGCCGGTGCCGCCGTAGACCACCAGGTCATCGGGCCGCTCGGCGACGTCGGGGTCGAGGTTGTTCATCAGCATCCGCAGCGGGGCCTCGGTCTGCCAGGACCGGGCGGTCAGGGCGGTGCCGCGCGGAGCGCGGACGGGACGGGCGCCTTCCATAAAGATCAGGATCCTTTCGAGCACTCAGGGGAACGGGCCGGGCCTACTGCAGCGGCCCCATGACACTCTCCGCCGCGCGGACGGCGCCGCCGGACGCGACGTAGCTCACCGCCGCCTCGATCTCCGGGGCGAGGTAACGGTCGGTGCCCGGGCCCTCGACGGTTCGGCGGAGACCCTCGACGACCGCGGCGGTGGCGGGGGACGGGGACAGCGGGGCGCGCAGGTCGAGTCCCCGGGCGGCGGACAGCAGCTCGACCGCCAGGACCCGGGTCAGGCCGTCGACCGCCCGGCGCAGCTTGCGCGCGGCCGACCAGCCCATCGACACGTGGTCCTCCTGCATGGCGCTGGACGGGATCGAGTCGACGGACGCCGGGACGGCGAGGCGCTTGAGCTCGGAGACGATCCCGGCCGACGTGTACTGGGCGATCATGTGCCCGGAGTCGACGCCGGGGTCGTCGGCCAGGAACGGCGGCAGGCCGTGCGAGCGGTGGGCGTCGAGCATCCGGTCGGTGCGCCGCTCGGCGATGGAGGCGAGGTCGGCGACGGCGATCGCCAGGAAGTCGAGCACGTAGCCGACGGGCGCGCCGTGGAAGTTGCCGTTGCTCACCACCCGGCCGTCCAGGGTGACGACGGGGTTGTCGATGGCGCTGGCCAGCTCGCGGCCGGCGACCGTCTCGGCGTGGCCGAGGGTGTCGCGGGCCGCGCCGTGGACCTGGGGGGAGCAGCGCAGGCTGTAGGCGTCCTGGACGCGGGTGTCGTCGGGGCCCTTGTGGCTGGCGACGATTCGCGATCCGGCGAGCAGGGAGCGGAGGTTGGCGGCGGACGCGGCCTGCCCCGGGTGCGGGCGCAGGGCCTGCAGGTCGGCGGCGAACGCGGCGTCGGTGCCGAGCAGCGCCTCCACCGACATCGCGGCGGTGATGTCGGCCGTCTTCAGCAGCATGCGCAGGTCCGCGCAGGCCAGCACCAGCATGCCGAGCATGCCGTCGGTGCCGTTGATCAGCGCGAGGCCTTCCTTCTCGGCCAGGACGACCGGCTCGATCCCGGCGTCGGCCAGGGCGCTGCTCGCGGTCATCGCGGCGCCGTCCTTGCCCCGGACGTCGCCTTCGCCCATCGCGGCGAGGGCGCAGTGGGCGAGCGGCGCCAGGTCGCCCGAGCAGCCCAGGGACCCGTACTCGCGGATCACCGGGGTGATCCCGGCGGTGAGCATCGCGGCGTACGCCCGGGCGGTGGCCGGGCGGACACCGGTGCGCCCGGTCGCCAGGGTGGACAGCCGCAGCAGCATCGTGGCCCGCACCACCTCGGCCTCGACCTCCGGCCCGGACCCGGCGGCGTGCGAGCGGACCAGCGACCGCTGCAGCTGGGCGCGCATCTCGGGCGGGATGTGCCTGGTCGCGAGCGCCCCGAACCCGGTCGAGACGCCGTAGTGCGGCGCGGTGTCGCCCGCCAGGTCCTCGATGACCTTGCGGCTGGCGGCGATCTCGGTCTCGGCCGGCCCGGACAGGGACACGGCGGCGCCGCCGCGGGCGACCGCGACAACATCGGCGAAGCTCAGCGGCCCGGGGCCCACGATTACGGTAGTCACGCCTTCTATGATCGCCCACGTTGGTGACCCGCTCGCCCGGCCCGGCTAAGGTGACGTCGACGACGAGAGGACCAGCGGTGGCAGAAGGCTTCAGCCGGCGGCTGCCGGTGCTGATCGCCAACGCCGCGTTCGTCCTCATCGGCGTCGCCGCCGGCGGCAACGGGGTCCTGCTGGTCGCGCAGATGGGCGGCTACGGCGTGGACCGGGCGACGATCGGGATCGTGTTCTTCGCCGGCTCCGCCGGGTTCGTGCTGGCCGGGCTGCACAGCGGCACCCTGGTCCGCCGGTTCGGCTTCCGTGGCGCCCTGGCCGCCGGCGGCGGCGCGTACGTGCTGGCCGGCCTCTACCTGGCCACCCGGCCCCCGTTCGCGGCGTTCATGCTGGCCCAGGTGATCTTCGGGTACGGCACCGGGATGTTCGAGTCGGTACTCAACGCCTACCTCGCGTCGCTGCCCGACACCCGGGCGCTGCTCAACCGGCTGCACGCGTTCTTCGGCGTCGGCGCACTGCTCGGCCCGGTGCTGGCCGCGGGCCTTGTCAGCCTCGCCTCCTGGACGGTCGTCTACCTGGTCCTGGCCGCGGCCTGCGTCCCGCTGCTGGCCGGCATCCTGGTCAGCTACCCCGGGCAGCGGGGACCCGGGCCGGCCGTGAGGCCGGCGCCGTCGGCGCCGGCGGCGCCCGACGTGCCGGAACCGCCCGCCCCGCCTGCGGGCGGCCTGCTGGGGGCCGCGCTGCGGGACCGGGGCGTGCTGCTCGGCACGGTGCTGCTCGCGGTCTACGTCGGCCTGGAGATCGGGGTCGGCAACTGGGGCTTCAGCTACCTGGTCGAGGGGCGCGGGCTGTCGGCGTCGCTGGCCGGGTACTCGGTCAGCGGGTACTGGCTCGGGCTGACCGCCGGCCGGTTCCTGATCAGCCCGGCCGCCGCGAGAGCCCGCGTCAGCACCGCCACCATGATGTACGCCTGCATGACCGGGGTCACCGCCGTCGCCGCGCTGGCCTGGCTGGCGCCGTCGCCGGGGCTGGCGGTCGCGGCACTGGTGCTGCTCGGCTTCTGCCTCGGGCCGATCTTCCCGACAATGATGGCGATCGTGCCCCAGCTGACCCAGGAGCGCCTGGCGCCGTCGGCCATCGGCGTGATGAACGCGGGATCCGTCGTTGGCGGGGCCGGGCTGCCCTGGCTGGCCGGGGTCATCACCCAGAGCGGCGGGATCTGGATGCTGCTGCCGTTCAGCGTGACCCTGGGCGTGCTCCAGCTCGCCGCCTGGCGGCCGGTCGCCCGCCGGATCACTCCGAGAATCGCCACCGCCTCCTCGTGAGCCGGCGCCGGACGGCTATGGCGCCTGGCAGACGACGAACAGCGCGGCCGAGTCGTCTTGCAGGCGGCCGCCGACGTGGCGCAGCACGTCGTCGTAGAACCGGTCGAGCGCCGTCCGCGGGTCCGGGCCGCCGAGCAGGGCGCCGCACCGGTCGACCGCGTAGAACGTACCCGACTTGTCCCGGGCCTCGCTGATGCCGTCGGTGTAGAACAAGATCCGGTCGCCCGGGCCGAACGGGGCGGTGTACTCCTTCCGCTCGGCCGGGTCGAGGTGGCCGAGGCCGAGCGGAAGGCTGGCCTCCAGGGGCTCGGCCAGCCGGGCCCGTTCGCCGCTGAGCAGCAGCGGCGCCGGGTGCCCGCAGTTGAGCAGCCGGATCTCCGCGCCGTCCCGGCCGATCTCGGCCATGATCGCGGTCACGAACCGGCCGTCGAGGGCCTGGTGCTCGAGGCTGCGCTCGATGTGCGTCGCGATCGCGGCCAGGTCAGGCTCGTCGTAGGCCGACTCGCGGAACGCGGCCAGGACCACGGCCGCCGTCTGGACCGCGGCCAGGCCCTTCCCCTGCACGTCGGCGACGATCAGCCGGGCCGTTCCCGCGACCGCGACGACGTCGTAGAGGTCGCCGCCGATCCGGGCCGCGGCGGCGGCCGAGATGTAGCGCATCGCCATCTGGACCCGGCCGATCTCGCGCGGCACCTGGTGCAGCAGGACCCGCTGGGCGACGTCGGCGACGGCGCGGACGTCTACCAGTTCCCGTTCCTTGCGCTGGCGGGCGACGCTCGCGATCACGCCCGCGGCCGTGACCCCGGCGATCGTGGCGCAGGCCACGACGGCGTGGGTGGACAGGGCGATCCCGCCGTAGAGGGCGAGCAGCATGCTGAGGGCGATGGCCACGCCGCCGGTGAGCACCGTCCCGGCCGGCCCGAGGGCAACCGGGGCCAGGGCCGGGCCGAGCGACAGCAGCGACAAGAGCCCGAGTTGCGTGCCCGACGCCAGATCGGTGCAGGCCACTACGGCCATGACACAGAACGGGACGGCCGCGGCGAGCGAGTGCGGGCCGGGCCTGGCGGTGACATCCTGTCTGCGCATGTTCCAGTCTCCCGCAGGGGCAAAAAGGCGGCCAGCGAGTCGTCCCGCTATTTTACTGTGAGTTACGCATCGCTCCGGTTCATGACGATAACGCGCCGGACTCCCGTTCACGTTCCCCGCCGGGCGACCGCCCACGGCACCGGGACGGTAGGGCGGCGCACGGGGGAACCTCCGGGCGATCAGGGGGTTGCGCGCACCGCTCATCCCACCGGGTTATGCCTCGCCCCGGTTCATCGCGATCAGCCGGCCGAGGACCCCGCCGCCGCTGACCCGCAGGCCGTCGTGCTCCCATTCGTTGGTTACCCACGGGCGCAGGCCGCCGACCCGGGCCGCGGTCGCCAGCGACAGGGGAGCGGGCACGTACATGTCGCTGTGGTAGACCGCCGCGGCGACGGGCACCTCGATCGCCGCGAGCCTGGCCGGGTCGTACAGCGGCGGCCAGCCGTCCCGCTCCGCGAGCAGGTGCGCGGCCTCCCGCAGCGGCTGGAGCGCCGGGTCGACGTCGAGCATCCACGGGTAGATCATCTCCCCGGTGAACAGCAGCGGGGCGTCGCCGTCGAGCGCGGCCGCGGCGTCGAACTCCGGGAACTCGGCCCGCACCCGCTGCGCGGACCAGCCGGTCGCCTGGCCCTGCGCGCAGCAGGCCTCGTGCAGCACCGCGTACAGCGGGGCGCGGGCGAAGCTGACCCGGTCCCAGACGTCGGCGAGGAACGCGTCGGCCAGCCCGCCGTCTTGGTCGAACGGGTCCTCGAGCAGGTAGTGCAGCTCGTGGCTGCCGGCCGACTGGCCGAGCATGCCGCCGATCGCCTGGAACCGCTCGACGGTCAGCGGCGACCCGTCGGGCAGCCGCACGTCGCCCGGAGCGAGCCGCGCGGCGATGTCGCGCGCGGTCGCCGCGTCCCGCGGGTACCGGTCGTAGTGGGCGGCGTTCCTGGCGGCCACGGCCGGGTAAGTCAGCCGGTAGACGTCGTCCACGTGGTTGTCGAGGCCGGGCAGCCCGCCGGTGATCAGCGCCCCGGCCAGGCCGTGCGGCGCGAACGACAGGTACGTGAGGGCGCAGAACCCGCCGAACGACTGGCCGAGCACGGTCCACGGCTGGTCGCCGCACAGCTCGCGGCGGGCCAGCTCGCAGTCGAGCACGATGGAGTCGGCCCGGAAGTGCGCCAGGTACTCCGCCTGGGCGCGCGGCGACGCCAGCCCGGCCAGCGACCGGGCGGTGATCCGGGAGGACGACCCGGTGCCCCGCTGGTCGAGCAGCAGCACCCGGTAGTCGTCCAGGGCCCGGTCGAGCCACCCGGCCCGGCCGACCGGCCGGTGCGCGGCCTGCCCCGGCCCGCCCTGCAGGAACACCAGCCAGGGCAGGCTGCCGGCGTCGGCCCGGCCGGCCGCGACGATCTCGCGGGCGAAGATCTCGATCCGCTCGCCGCCGGGATGCCCGTGGTCGAGGGGGACGCTGACGTGGTGGTCGGTCAGGATGGTCCCCGGCTGGCGGTAGGTGCTCACGACAAGGAGACTACGCAGGGATCAGGAGATCGCGCAGAACGGCGTGTTGCTCCGCACTCCGGACATGTCTTGCTGTTATCGTCGGGCCATGCCAGGAACGGACGCGACCGCGACGGCGCGCGACGCCATCGACGCCTTCATCAGCAGCCTCGAGGACCGCGGCCTCTCCGCGAGCACCCGCCGGATCCGCAAGCACTACCTCAGCGAGTACCTGCACCACGCCCAGCAGGCCGCGAACGACGCCGGCGCGGACGGGCCGCTGACAGCGGGGGACCTGATGGACGCCGAGCGGGCGCAGGCCTGGCTCGCCGACGCGGCCGCCGGCAAGACGCGCACCCGCAATACCCTCCGCGGCCCCGAGGCGTCCGCCTACCCGAACTCCATGCGGGTCCGGGCCGACACCGTCAACGCCTTCGCGGAGTTCCTCGGCGAGCCCGCGCGCGTGGACCGGCAGCCGCCGGCCCGCGGCTACGCCCTGAGCCCGGCCGACACCGAGAAGCTGCTGCACGAGCTGACGGTCAAGCGGCCGATCCACGCCAACGCGCTCACCGCGCTGCGCACCGCCGCCGTCGCCGCGCTGGTCGCCGACACCGGCCGGGGGGTGCCCGAGCTCGCCGGCCTGAGCACCAGCGCCCTGAACCTGGACCGGGCCGACCCGCGCTGCGACATCGACGGCGAGCGGTTTCCGCTCACCAGCTCGACCGTGCACATCCTGACCCGCTGGCTCGCCGCCCGCGCGTCGATCATCGCCGAGCTCGAGGGCAGCGACCCCGGCCACCTGTGGATCCCGACCAAGCCGGGGCGGCCTCGCGGCGGCATCCCGGCCCCCAAGCCCGGCCTCACCCCCGCGGCCGTCCGCACCCTGCACGCCTCGCACCGGTCGCTGGTCAGCCAGATGCTCGGCACCCCGCTGCGCCCCGGTGCCCTCCGCGCCGCCGCCGACCCCTTCGACCGCGCCTAGCCGGGCGAAAAGCATTCGACACCGCTGCCGCGCGCGGCGATCGTTGACCGCATGCGACAGGAAGAGATCTGGACGGCCGAGGCCGCCCGGCGCTACGACACGCCGGGGACCGGCATGTTCGCCCCCGGGGTGCTCGGGCCGGCCGTGGACCGGCTGGCCGGGCTCGCGGGCGGCGGCCGGGTGCTCGAGTTCGCCATCGGGACCGGCCGGGTCGCCGTCCCGCTGGCGGAGCGGGGCGTGCCCGTCACCGGCATCGAGCTGTGCCAGCCGATGATCGACCAGCTCCGGACCAAGGCCGGCGAGGAAGCGATCCCGGTCATCGCCGGCGACATGGCGACCGCCCGCGCGCCCGGGCAGTACGCGCTCGTCTACCTCGTCTTCAACACGATCTCCAACCTGCAGACCCAGGCCGAGCAGGTCGGGTGCTTCCGCAACGCCGTCCGCCACCTGGCGCCCGGCGGGCGGTTCGTGATCGAGCTGTGGGTGCCCGACCTGCGCAGGCTCCCGCCCGGCCAGCAGGCCGTCGTCTTCGCCGCCGAGCCCGGCTACATAGGCCTCGACACCTACGACGTGCTGCGCCAGCACGTCGTCTCGCACCACTTCTCGTTCGGCGACGGCCGGCCGGCCGAGCTCGGCCGCAGCCCGCACCGCTACATCTGGCCGGCCGAGCTCGACCTGATGGGCGAGCTGGCGGGCCTGGAGCTGGAGAGCAGGCATGCGGACTGGGCCGGCGCCGAGTTCACCGCCGAGTCACGCTCGCACGTCTCGGTCTACCGGATCCCGGCCGGGTAAGGCGTCTTCGCTTATTCGGCGGCCGCGCTGACCTCGGGTGCGGCGGCGGTGCGGACCACCTTGGCGTCGTCGGTGATCGAGTAGCCCTCGCGCATCGACGCGCCCGAGAAGAACGCCCGCTGCGACCGGCGCAGCGACAGCATCCAGGCGAGGCCGACGAGAGCGGTGATCGGGACCGATGTGCCATTTTTCCAACTGAAACCGGCGGATGTGAGGGAAACGGCCGCCGGAAGTTAGCTCCCGTCTTTACATAGCGCCCGGACAAAGTGAACCGGTTTAGTAGCGGCGGAAATGTCCGGGGGCTATGTAAAGACGCGGCGCGCCCGGCCGGACGGACCTCCCGCACGCCGATACTTGGTGCATGGACGTCACCGCGAAGCTGCAGATCAGGCCGGGACAGCGGGTCGCGACCCTTGCCGGGGACGGCGACGTGCCCTCGGTCGCGGCGGAGGATGTCAACCCGTCCGCCGCCCCGGAGTCGGCCGATGCCGTCGTGGCGTTCGTGCGCGGCCGGGCGGAGCTCGCGACCGTGGCCGGGCCGGCCGTCGAGGCGGCCCGGCGCGACCGGCTGGCCTGGATCGCCTACCCGAAGGCGGGCAAGCTCGGCACCGACCTCAACCGCGACACGCTGGCCGCGGCGCTGGCCGTCGAGGGCGTCCAGCCGGTCCGGCAGGTCGCGATCGACGAGACCTGGTCAGCGCTGCGGTTCCGCCCGGCCTGAGCCTGGCCATGGCACCGTGACCGGGGTCAGCGCACGGCGGGGGACAGGACGGCAGCCACGACCCGGCCGGCGGCGGCGGCGTCCGGCGGGCCTTCGTCGGTGTCGGCGTAGAGCAGGTGGAGGGCGCCGATCAGGGCCGGGGCGACGGTGCCGGCGTCCGCGCGGGCGGCGATGCGGCCGAGGTCCTGCTCGGCGGCCAGGTAGCCGGCGATCAGCGCGGTTGACTCCGAGACGAGCGGGAGCCGGGAGCCGGTGGCGGCCCGCAGCCGGGTGCGCAGCTCGTCGCGGGCGATGATGAGCCGGGTGAACGCCAGGACCGGCGGCGCGAACAGCTCGGGGAGCACCGCGGCGACGTTGCCCTCGACGGTGCCGGTTCCGGCGCGGGCGCGCAGGACGCCGGACAGGGCGCGGATCCGCTCGACGCGGGCGAGCGCGAGCTCGGCGAGGAACGCGTCGAAGTCGGCGAAGTGGCGGTGCAGCACGCCCTTGGCGACCCCCGCTTCCTCGGTGACCGCGCGGCTGGTCAGCCCGCCTGGCCCGGCCCGCAGCAGGACGCGCTCGGCGGCCTCGAAGAGCTGCCCGCGCGGGTCCTGGATGGCTACCCCTGTCGGCACCGGTGCGTCCTCCCTGCGTGAACACGATCGTGAATGGGCGCGCGCCCACTTAAAGTGGGCACATGACCACTCTACCGCCGGAGCCCGCGCGGGCTCCCGTCACCGAACCCCACCTGCAGCGGCAGGTAGCGCAGTCATTCGGCGCCGACGCGGAGCGCTATGACCGCGCGAGGCCGGGCTATCCCGCGGCCCTCGTGGACCGGATCGTCGCGGCCTGCCCCGGGCCGCGGATCCTCGACGCCGGCTGCGGCACCGGCATCTCCGCCCGGCTGTTCCGGGCGGCCGGCTGCCAGGTGCTCGGGATCGACCCGGACCCGCGGATGGCCCAGCTGGCCCGGGAAAGCGGCCTCGAGGTCGAGGTGGCGACGCTCGAGGACTGGGACCCGGCCGGGCGGACGTTCGACGCGGTCATCGCCGGGCAGGCCTGGCACTGGGTGGACCCGGTCGCGGGCGCGGCCAAGGCCGCGGCCGTGCTGCGCCCCGGCGGGCGGCTCGCGGTCTTCTGGAACGCGTTCGGCGCCCCGCCGGACCTGCGCGCGGCCTTCACCGCGGTCTACCGCCGGGTGCTGCCCGACCACCCGATGGCCGGCTTCTGGTCCCGGCCCGCCATCGACGCGTACCGGCACATGTCGGCCACGGCGGCCGACGGGATGCGCTCGGCGGCCGGGCTCGGCCAGCCCGAGCAGTGGCGGTTCGACTGGGCGCGGCCCTACACCCGCGATGAGTGGCTGGACGCGGTGCCCACCTTCGGCGGCCACGGCCAGCTGCCCGCGGCCGCGCTCGGGGAGCTGCTCGCGGGCCTCGGCGACGCGGTCGACGCGGCGGGCGGAACCTTCACGATGGACTACGCGACGGTGGCGGTGGCCGCCGCCCGGCTCGCGCCTCACTAGGAGCACTCAGGCACCTGGCAGTGACCGGTTACCCGTGGTAACTTCACGCCGACGGAGTCGTCGGAGGCTGGGGGAACGGTGCGGGGAACGCGGATTTCCAGGCGGATGATCACGGTCGCGGCGACGGCCGCCGCGGCGGCCGGGCTCGTGCTGGGCGGCGCCGTGCCGGTGCTGGCGGCCGGCCAGGTCGCGGCCAGCGCGCAGGGCTACGTCGTCTTCGACGTGGCCAACGACGGCCCCTGCGGCGGGCTGCTGCAGTCGGCTCAGGTCACGGCGGCCGGGCCGGCGGACGTGTCGGTGTACATCGAGAACCAGCAGTCGGGCAAGACGTGCACCGGGTGGCTGGAGCGCTCGGTGAACAAGGGCAAGAACTGGACGGTCGTCTCGCCGAAGATCGCCGTGCCGTCGGCGGGCGTCGTCACCTGGGCCAAGTCCGCCGATTACGCCGACGGTCCCGGCCGGGTCGCCCGGGCGTGCGTGCGGTCCGGCTCGGGGGCGACCGTCTGCGGTGCCGCGATGGGACTGCGGGCCAGCGCGGCGCGCGATGCCGGCACGGCCGTCCCGGTCAGCTACGTCCGGCGGCAGGCGAGCACCTCGGGCTCGGTGTTCTGCACCGGCCGGCTGTCGAGCACCACCGCCGGCAAGACCGCGGCGACCTCCGTGCACGCCTACGTCGGTGACTTCGCCGCCTCCGCGGCGTGCACCGGGGTGCTCGAGTCGTCGGCCAACGGCGGGAAGACCTGGCAGGTCGTGTCCGGGCTCGCCGCTCCGGCCAGCCACAAGTCCGCGGCCGTCCAGACCGCGGCCTACGGGCCCGGGTTCCCCGACGGCAAGGGGCGCCTGGCCCGGGTCTGCATCACCGCGGCGGGCAAGAGCACCTGCACGCGCGGCTGGTAACGCCGACGGCCGGGCCGGGCGGCGCTCAGCCGGGCAGGCCGAACCAGGCGCGCAGGGCCTCGCCTAGGCCGGCGGTCGGGTCCGGGGTGCCGGGCTCGGCGGCCCAGGCGACGTAGCCGTCGGGCCGGATCAGCAGCGCGGCCGGCGCGGCCGCGTCCGGGCGGCCGGCCTTGACGACGGTGACCTGCCCGGCCCACGGCGCGGCCGCCGGGGCGGCCGCCGCGTCCGGGGTGAAGTCGAGCAGGACGCCGCGGGCCGCGGGCATGAGCCCGGCGACGCGGGTGCGGCCGGCGCCGGTCTCCAGCCGGAGATCGGGCACGAGGCGGCCGACCAGGGGATGCGGCCGCGGGCCGTTTCCCGGCATCGGGTAGCGGACGTCGGAGCCCGCGATCAG
>Ga0302314_10014070_pt1 | contig 13704 bp, 13 predicted proteins | sample III_Palsa_N2_3_FD_200533 | JGI IMG/M metagenome (GOLD analysis project Ga0302314, IMG submission 200533) | Peat permafrost microbial communities from Stordalen Mire near Abisko, Sweden - III_Palsa_N2_3 | ecosystem: Environmental > Terrestrial > Soil > Palsa > Peat permafrost | place: Sweden... | reverse complement strand
AGCGGCCGAGGCCGCGAGCCGCCGGAGCGGCGTCGTCGCCCGGGGACGAGGGCTGCAGCACGAGGTTGGGGGCGATGAGGCGCGGCAGCACCGGCGCGCCGGCCGGCACCGCGACGGCAAGGGAGGTGGCGGTGGTGGCGACGCCGGTCGCCGCCGCCAGCGCGGCGGCGAACGCCTGTTGCACGCCGCCAGTGTCGCCCCGCGGCTCCGTGGACGTCGCGCCGCCGACCTCGCCGGCCAGGACATGGCTCGCATCGGGCGACGCCGGCCCCGGCGTCAACCCCCCGCTCGCCGCCGGCCCACCCGTGGCGGACAGGAGCCCGACCACGGCGGCGCCTGGGTGGCCGGCAACGGCGGCGTGCGGAAATGCGGCGGCGAGCGGCGTCATGGTGGTCGATCCCGAACGAACGGCGATGCCTCAGCAAACGGCGCGCCAACCGCCCGGGTGGCGCCGCACCGCGATGTCGGCGCGACGGACGGGAAATTCCTGCCGGGCGGGACCGGCGCTGCCCGGCAATTGCTGCCCACCGCCACTGCATGATCGGCGATTTCCGGCGCTCGGGACGTGGCACGCATCGTGCAGCCGGCCCGCTGCAACGCTTGTCTGCACGCAGGAGATCCCAATGTCGCTTCTCGGCGCGATGAACACGGCCATCAGTGGACTGACCGCCCAGTCCGGCGCGTTCGGCAACATCAGCGACGACATCGCCAACAGCCAGACGACGGGCTTCAAGCGGGTCGATACCAGCTTCATCGACTACCTGACGTCCAGCACGCCGACCGACAACGAGCCGGGCGCGGTCGTGGCAACACCAGACTACGTCAATACCGTGCAAGGCACGATCTCGCAGACCGACAATCCGCTGGGCCTCGCGATCTCCGGCCAGGGTTTCTTCGCGGTGAGCCAGTCGACCAGCGCCCCGGGCGCCGTGCCGACGTTCAGCCCGCAGCAGTACTATACACAGGACGGCGACTTCCAGATGAACTCGCAGGGTTATCTGGTCAACGATGCCGGCGAGTTCCTGAACGGCTGGATCGCCGATTCCACGGGAACGCTGAACAAGACCAACATCGCGCCGATCCAGGTCAGCCAGACCGCCTACAAGCCCGTCGCGACCGGCAACGTGACGCTGTCCGCCAACCTGCCGCCGGGTGGCGACGTCAGCTCGACCACCGGCAACCAGTTACCGATCACCTCCACCATCAGCGTGTACGACGCGCAAGGCACTTCGCACCAGTTGACGCTGTCGTTCACCTCGGCCGGAGCCGACTCCAACAACTGGAACCTGACCGTCACCGACGATTCCGGCAACACCATCGGCACCGCGACGCTTGCCTTCGGCGCCGACGGCACACTGTCCTCGGTCACGCAGTCCTCTGGCACGCAGAGCACGGCAGGGCAGGAGTCGACGGTCACGCTGAACACGCTCTATCCGACGGCCAGCGGCGGCACGCAGAACATCAACCTCAACGTCGGCGCGATCGGGGGCACCGACGGGCTGACGCAGTTCGCGGCCAGCAGCTACACGCTGAACGGGATCAGCCAGGACGGCGTGCCGCCGGGCAACTTCTCCAGCGTCACCACGACGACGGCCGGCGACATCGTTGTCAACTACACCAATGGCCAGTCGCGCACGATCGCGCAGGCGCCCGTCGTCACCTTCGCCGCACCCGACTCGCTGCAATCGCAGAACGGCGCGTCGTTCACCGCGACCACCGCCTCCGGCAGCGCGCTCGCCAACGAGGCCGGGACCAACGGCGCCGGTGCCCTGGTGACCAGCTCGATCGAAGGGTCGAACGTCGATCTCGCCACCGAGTTCAGCCAACTCATCGTCGCACAGCAGGCGTATTCGGCCAACGCCAAGGTGGTCACCACGGCAAGCCAGCTGATGCAGAACACGCTGGACATGAAGCAGTAACGCGGCAGGGCATTCCGTGGTCCGGATCGTGTCATGAGCATGAGCGTGGCGCTGTCGATCTCCTCCGGCGAGATCGGCAACATCAACGGCCAGCTTGCGCTGATCAGCAACAACATCGCCAACGCCGGCACGCCCGACTACACGGTCGAAGAGGTCAGCCAGACGTCGGTCACCGCCAGCGGCATCGGCATGGGCGCGGCCGAAGGCACGGTGCAGCGGTCGATCAACCTGCAGATGCAGGCCGACGTCTTCACGCAGAACGGCAACGTCGCGGCGCTGCAGACGCAGCAGACGGCGCTGCAGCAGATCGACGCGGCACAGGGTGCGGTCGCCAGCGGCACCGATATCGGCAGCCTGCTCGGCGCATTGCAGGACTCGTTCTCGGCGCTTGAGACCGAGCCCGACAACCAGACGCAGCAGCAGGACGTGGTCGCCTCGGCCCAGGCACTGGCGTCGCAGATCAACGGCGTCAGCGACGCCATCGGCACCCAGCGGCAGAGCGCGCAAAACGCGATCGTCAGCGAGGTCGGCACGCTCAACACGACGCTGTCCACGCTCGGCACGCTGAGCGACCAGATCATGCAGGCGCAGGCACAAGGCCAGAGCACAGCGGATCTGGAGAACCAGCGCGACAGCGCGATGGATCAGCTCAGCCAACTGATCAGCGTGAAGTACAAGGAACAGCCGGACGGCGACCTGCTGGTGGTCACGCCGAGCGGCATGAATCTGCCGATCCACTCCGCCACGCCGCCGTTCAGCACCGCGGCGGCAACGCTGGCTGCAAACGTCTACGCCCCCGGCGGCGGCGTGCCGCCGATCACCTTCGACGGCCAGGACGTGACCAGCCAGCTCACCGGCGGCCAGCTCGGCGGCAACATCGCGTTGCGCGACCAGACGCTGCCGACGCAGCAGGCCAACCTCGACGAATTCTCCGAGACGTTGGCCTCGCGCTTCGCCGCCCAGGGACTGACGCTGTTCACTGCCCCGGGCGGCACGGTGCCGACCGGCGGCGGCTCGCCCGCGCAATCCGGCTATGTCGGCTTCGCCGGCACGATCCAGGTGAACCCGGCGGTGACCGCAGATCCGTCGCTGGTGACCAACGGCACCACCACGGTTGCCGGAAGTGCCGGCGGCGCCTCCGCCTTCGCGCCCAACCCGGCGACCGGGCCGGCCGGCTTCACGACGATGATCACCCGCGTGCTGGACTACGCGCTTGGCAGCGATGTGCAAGCGGGCGTCACGCAGCCGCCCCCCAACGTGAGCGGGCTCGGCCCCTCCGGAACCCTGAGCGCCGGGTTCGCGGCCCCGACCGATCTCGCCGGCCTCGCCACCGCCGTCACCGGCGCAGAGGCGCAGCAGAGCGCCGGCGTCACCAGCCAGTTGACCGGCGCGCAGTCGCTGCAATCCACCCTGCAATCGCAACTGGCCAGCGGCAGCTCGGTCGACCTGGACGCGCAGATGTCGCAGATGATCGTGTTGCAGAACGCCTATGTCGCCAACGCGCGGGTGATGTCGGCGGTGCAGTCGATGTGGACGCAGCTGACGCAGGCGGTGGCGGGATGAGCAACGCGATCGGCTCCGGCGAATTCGGACTGTACGGCGGGCTGGTGGGCACCGCGTTGAGCGACAGCACGCTGATCCATCAGCAGATCGACACGCTCACGCAGCAAGCCGGCGACGGCTACGTCGCCGACACCTATGCGGGCCTCGGCGCCGGCGCCGGCATGGCGCTGTCGCTGGAGCCGCAGATCGCCAGCATCCAGGCGTACCAAAACAACATCTCGGCGGCCACCGGCACGATGGGCGTCGCGCAGACCGCGCTGACCCAGATCAGCTCGATCGCCAGCACCTTCTATGCCCAGGTGGTCAACCTCAACGGCCTGGACGCGAGCGAGGTCGACAGCGTCGCCAGCGATGCGCAGAGCGCGCTGCAGCAGGTCGCCAACCTGTTGGATACCACCGACGGCGGCCAGTACGTGTTCGCCGGCCAGGACACCACAAACGCACCGGTGCCCAACCCGGACGACATCACCAGCTCGGGATTCTTCACCCAGATCCAGTCGGCGGTCGCAGGGCTCGCGACCAACGGCGGAACCGCGACGAGCCAGGCCGTGATTGCGATCGGCGCGTCGAACACCGCCGGCACATCGCCGTTCTCGGCGGCGCTGTCGCAGCCGGCCAGCGCGCTGGCCAGCTTCCTCCCCACGGTCGCCAGCGGCCCCGGCCAGCAGACCCCGATCGGCGTCGTCGCCAGCGCCAACGCCTATGCCACGTCGGCCGGGACCAATGCGACCACCACCGGCTCCTACACGCGCGACATCCTGACGGCGCTGGCCACGATCGGCTCGCTGTCCAGCAGCCAGGCCAACGACGCCGGGTTCTCGACGGTGGTGTCGAACGTGTACACGAGCCTCGGCAACGCGATCACGGCACTCAACCAGGATGCCGGCGTGATGGGCAACCAGCAGACGGCGCTGCAGACGCAGGCAACCACGATGGCCGACACCTCCAACGCGCTGCAGACCCAGGTCGGCAATGTGGAGGACGTGAACATGGCGCAGACTCTGTCGCAACTCACACAAACACAAACGCGATTGCAGGCATCGTACCAGTTGATCAGCGGTCTGCAGTCACTATCGCTCGCCAAGTACCTGGTCGCGCAGTCCTAGCGGCCGCGCTTCACACAGTCTTAACGGCTCAGCGTCACACTGAGGAAAGTCCGCAAAACTGTGGAGCACGCAGACACTCTGGGTAGATAGGAAAACGCACGATGGCCTTGAACTCCGTCAATACCAACGTCACCGCAAGTATCGCGCTGACATCGCTGGAACTCACCAACTCGCAGCTCGCCGCGGTGCAGAAGCAGATCTCGACCGGCTACCGCGTGGCCGACGCGACGGACGATGGCGCGGCTTACGCGATTGCACAGCGCGTGCGCTCCGACGTCGGTGCGCTCGGCGCCGCCAACACCCAGCTTGGCAACGTGCAGGGCCTGCTCTCCACCACGGTCTCGTCGCTGAACGACGTCTCGAACACGCTCAGCAGCGCACGCGACGTGCTGGTGAATCTGGCATCCAGCAACACGCAGGGCACGCAGCGCAGCCAGTACATCGCGCAGTACCAATCGTATGCGTCCCAGATCAAGTCCTACTTCCAGGACGCGGCGTACAACAACAAGACGCTGGTCGGCGATCTGTCCGGCAGCGAGGGCACGTTTGGCGCCGTCGACGTGATCCGCAATGAGGCCGGCGCCAGCTACAGCATCGGCTCGTTCAGCGGCTCGGCATTCTTTGGCTCGATCAACTTCACCTCGACGCAGCTCAGTGCGGCGACCACGGTGGCCGCCCTGATCTCGGCGACAGCGACCTCCGGCGCCTTCATCAACCAGCTCAATTCGCTGGGCACCGAGCTGAACACCTATGGTTCGGCGACGAACTACGTCACCAACCAGATCACCTACAACACCGACAAGATCACCGCGCTGAACGACGGCCTCGGCGCACTGGTCGATGCCAATCTGGCGCAGGAATCGGCGCAGTTGCAGTCGCTGCAGATCCGCCAGCAGCTCGGCACGCAAGCACTGTCCATCGCCAACCAGGCGCCGCAAAGCCTGCTGAGCCTGTTCAAGTGATGCAGGCGACGCTGGCAGAAGGTCAGCGTTTTGCGCTGGGTCCGTGGGCGGCCAGACCGCCGACAACAAGGGGGGCCCTCAAGCCCGTGTCCACGCTCGTTCTCGAACTGCGCCAAGGCGATACGATGATCGTCAATGGTGCGCCGATCCGCTTCCGCACAAAATCGCGGATCGAGCTGACGGCGCATGCACGCTTCCTGTTCGGCAAGCAGATCATGTCGCCGACCGAAGCCGATACACCGGCGCGCCGCATCTATTTCGCACTGCAGTCGGCCTATATCGGCGCCGAACCCGAACGCGCGGGCGGGCTGGACTCGGCGCGCCGGCTGATCGCGGAGTTCAAGGACGCGACCACCTCGCCGCTTGCGCGCGAGATCCTTGATCGGGCGCTGCAGGCGGCGGAAGCGGACGATTGCTATCAGGCGCTGAAGCTGACCCGGCGGATCATCCGGCATGAAGACGCGGTACTGCAGCGGGAGCGGGTCACATGAGCGCAAGCGGCGTCGGAACGGAGGCGATGGCCACCATGCCAGGATTCAGTGAGGCTGCGCGCGCCTACGCGGCATCATCCAGCCGGCGCAGCGTGCGGGAGCAGGAGGCCGAAGTGTTCCGCTACGTCAACGCGGCCCTGCGGCGCGGACGCGACGCCGGCGGCGTGGCGCAGGTACGGGCGCTGGCCGACACGGTGCGGCTGTGGAACGCCGTGCTGGACCTGCTCGGCGACCCCGAGAATGCGCTGCCACCCGATCTGCGGGCCTCGATCATGTCCGTCGGTCTGGCGGCGCGGCGGGAAGCGCAATCCGATGACCCGGATTTCGACTTCCTGCTCACCGTCAACGAGAACATCGCCGCTGGCCTGTCCGCGAGCGGCTGATCCGCGGACGCGAAACGGTCCAGGAGGGACCTGCGCATGTCCATCGCCCGCCCGCCCGCCGCGGGCAGTGACCTGTTGACGCGGTTGCGCGACCTGATCGACCGGCAACGGCTGGGTGCGGCGCGCCCGCTGTTGAATGCCGTGCTGCGGCTTGTGCCGCCTGGCGAGGAGCTCGCCGAGCTCGAAGCCCGGCTGTTGCTGTTGGAGGGCAACATGGAGGGCGCGTGCGCCGTGCTCGACGACGCGCTCGCCCAGGCACCGGGATCGGTCACACTGCTGCTCGCACGGGCGACGGCGCGCCGGCAGGCCGGGAATACGGCCGGAGCGGCGCGCGACGCCGCCGAGGCCGTGCTGCTGGAGCCGACCCAGGCGCGGGCAAAGGCCCATCTCGGCGCCTGTCTGAACCAACTCGGCCACCACGCGGAGGCCCGTGCCTGCCTGGAGGAAGCGGTCGCGGCGACGCCGGGCGACGGCAGCTACCGCCGGCACCTCGCCGCCGCGCAGGCGGCCGGCGGTGACCAGGAGGCGGCCGCGGCGACGTTGCAGGAAGGGCTCCGGCGCACCCCCGCCGATGTCGGCCTGCGGCTCGCGGCGATCCTGTCGCGGATGCGCCGCGGGGACTTCGTCGGCGCGGAGCAGGTGGCGCTCGCCGGCCAGCGTGCCGGGATCGCGGATGCCCGCCTGCTCGGGCTGCTCGGCCACGCCCGCTCCAGCCTCGGGCGCCATGCCGAGGCGGCGGAAGCCTATGCCGAGGCGCTCAAGCTTGCGCCCGAAGACCCGTATGTCGGCCATCTTGCGGCGGCCGGCGGCCTCGCCCCGGATGCCGGCCGCGCCAGCAGGGACTATGTGCGCGTCGTGTTCGACGGCTACGCGCCCCGCTTCGACCCGCATCTGATCGCGCTCGGCTACCGTGTCCCCGGGCTGATCCGCGCCGAACTGACGCGGCTGCGGCCGGCGCACGGCCGCTTCGGCCCCGTGCTCGACCTCGGCTGCGGCACCGGCCTGCTCGCCGTCGCGGCAGCGGACGACGGCATCGGCCCCTGGGTCGGCGTGGACCTCTCGCCCGGCATGCTCGCCGAGGCGAAACGGCGCGAACTCTACGCGGAACTGCACGAGGCCGACATCGACCAGTTTCTCGCCACCGACCCCCGCCGGTTTCCGGTGATCGTGGCCGGCGATGCCATGCCGTATTTTGGCGATCTGACGCTGCTGCTGCGCGGTGTCGCCGAGCGGCTGCTGCCGGCCGGACACTTCCTGTTTTCGACCGAGCGCCTTGCGGCCGACGGGCCGGACGCGCCGGCGTGGCACCTCGGGCCGCTCGGCCGATATGCGCACAGCGAGGCCCATATCATGGCAGCCGCAGGCGCTGCCGGGCTCACGGTCGCGGCGATGCCGGTGGAGACGGTGCGGCTGGAAGTCGATGTGCCGGTGGCCGGGCTGATCGTCACCTTGCAACGGCCCCCGGCATGAGCGCACTGGCGCACCGTGCGATGGCGCAGTTGGCGGCGAGCGACGCGCCCGGCGCGCTGCTGACGCTCGCGGCGCCCACCGAAGCTGCCGAATACGCCGTGCTCGGCATGGCGCATTTGCAGGCCGAGCGCTGGCAGGCTGCGCTTGCCGCGCTGCGGCAGGCGCGCGCGCTGGGCGACGGCACGGCGGTCACGCAACTGAACCTCGCACTCGCGGAGGACCGGCTGGGCCTGGAGGGGCGGGCACGGATGCGCGTGCTCGCCCGGCATTGCCCGGACTGGGACGAGCCGCCGCTGCGCCTAGCCGAAAGCTTCCGCCGTGCCGGCGAGGCGGCACTCGCGGCCGCCGAATATGAACGGACGCTGGAGCGCAATCCGAACCGGACGGAGGCGCTGCTCGGCCTCGGCGCGCTTTGTCTCACCACCGGCGATCCGGAACGGGCGCAGATACTGTTGCTGCGCTGTTGCGGCGTGGCGCCGCGGCTGGCCGAGGCGTGGGATGCACTCGGGATCGCGTTGCTTGCCACCAGCGACGCCGCTGTCGCCGAGTCCGCCTTCGCCGAGGCGCAGCGGCTGCGGCCCGGCAGCATCACCATCGCGGTGCGGCGGATCGAGGCATCCTGCGCAGCGGGCTCGACGGAGGCGGAACTGGCGCGGCTGCACGCGGCCACCCAGGCCGACCCGCTGGACGTCGCACAACTGACCGCGCGCGGCGTGCTGCTCGACCGGCTTGGACGCGGCGACGAGGCGGCGGACGTGCTCGAAACCGCCGCGCTGCTGGCACCCGACGCCCCGGTGCCGGCCGCGGCACTGGCGAACAGCCTGCTCCACGTGGGCCGATTCCTGCAGGCCGTGCCGGCACTGCGGCGGGCGGTCGAGCTTGCGCCGCAGCATCTGCCCCTGCGCAACGACTATGCCGCAGCACTGAACCGGGTGCATCGCTACCGCGAGGGCCAGGAGATCCTGGAGCAACTGATCGCCGAGTACGGCGAGCAGCCGGCGCTGCTGTGCAATCTGTGCAACTCGCTGGTCTCGCTCGGCCTGCAGCGCGAAGGCGTGGAGGTGGCGCGGCGCGCGACCCTGCTCGCCCCGGACATGCATCTCGGCTGGCGCACGCTGTCGAGCGCCCTCTCATATTGCGACGGCGTGACCGGCGCGGAATTGCTGGCGGCATGCCGGCAAGCGGGCGCCACGCTGCCGAGGCCGGGCGAGGCTCCGCCGACCCGGCCGGGCGGCGACGACCGGCGGCTGCGGGTCGGGCTGCTCTCGCCCAACCTGCGGACCCATCCGGTGGGGTGGCTGACCCTGGCGGGGTTCGAGGCGCTGGACCCCGCCGCATTCGAGCTGATCTGCTTCGGCCAGGCGTTGTCGGACGACGCGGTGTGCCGCCGCTTTCGGGCGGTCAGCGCCGCGTGGCACCGGGTGATCGGCCAGCCGGCCACCGCCATCGCCGCGACCATCCGGGCTGCCGGCATCGACGTGCTGATCGACCTTGGCGGCTGGGGCGACCAGGGCACGCTCGCCGCCTGCGCGCTGCGGCCCGCGCCGGTGCAGGTGAAATGGGTCGGGATGCAGAACCACAGCACCGGCCTCGCCGAAATGGACTTTTTCATCTCCGATCGCTGGGAGACGCCGGACGGGACGGACCGGCTCTATTCCGAACGCCTGCTGCGGCTGCCGGACGGGTATGTCTGCTACAGCGCCCCGCCCGACGCGCCAGAGGTGGCGCCGTTGCCGGCCGAAGCGAGCGGCGCGGTGACGTTCGGGTGCTTCAACAACCTCGCCAAGATCACGCCGCGCACGATCGCGACCTGGGCCCGGGTGCTGCAGCGCGTGCCGGGAGCGCGGCTGCTGCTCAAGACGCACCAGTTCTCGGACCGCATCACCGCCGACCGGGTGCGTGCCGCATTCGCCGCGCACAATGTGGATCCGGCGCGCATAACGACCCGCGGCTCCTCCTCGCACCGGACGCAACTGGCCCAGCACGCCGAGATCGACATCGTACTCGACCCGTTCCCCTATTCCGGCGGCCTGACGACCTGCGAGGCGCTATGGATGGGCGTGCCGGTGGTCACCATGCCGGGCGAGAGCTTTGCCTCGCGCCACTCGGCGAGCCATCTGAGCAATGCCGGCCTCGCCGAGTGGGTCGCACCGGACGTCGATGCCTATGTCGAGACGGCAGTGGCCCGGGCCGCCGACCTGCCCGGGCTGCGCCGGCTGCGGGCGGAGTTGCGGCCGCGGCTGAAGGCAAGCCCACTCTGCAACGCGCCGCGCTTCGCGGCCAACCTGGGCGCGGCGCTGCGGCAGGCATGGCGGGCCCGGCCCACCCCGTGAGCGGGGACCCGCCGACCGTCGACGTCAACCTGTTCGCGTTCAACGCGGCCGACACCATCGGCCCGGCGATCGAGAGCGTGCTGGCGCAGACCTGGCCGGCGCTGACGCTCACGATCATCGACAACGCCTCCACCGACGGCACGGCGGACGTGGTGCGACACTACAAGGGCAGTGTGCCCTCGCTGCACCTGTACCGCGCGCGGGTGAACGGCGGCAGCGTGGTGAATTGCCAGCGCGCCTTCACGCTCGGCGACGCCGACTTCCTCATGCCGAAGACGGCCGACGACCTGATCGCGCCCGACTTCATCGAGAAGGCCATGCGCGTCCTGCTCAGCCATCCGGACTGCGCCATGTGCCACGCTGGCGGCCTCGTGTTCGCCGGCCAGGGGATGGTGCGGCAAGTCTATCCCCAGACGCACCGGCTGCACGCGGTCGGCCCGGATGCCGGCGAGCGCGCACGGCACGTCATGGCCCACTACACCAGCGCGCCCAGCTTCTGGGGCGTCTACCGGCGGGACGCGGTGGACCGGCTGGCGCGGTTCCGCTACCGGGCCGGCTGGGATCACGCCGTGCTGGCAGAGCTTGCCCTGTACGGGGAGATCCGACATATTCCTGAGACATTGTTCTTCCGGCGAGACGGCGGCAAGCCTGTCGATCGCATCGCGCGCGCTTCGACGGAAGCAGCGCAACGGGGGAACGAGGTCGAGGAGGAGACCACGGATCTCCGGTGGATGACGCCTCTGATTACCACCGCATTCACGCACGTGGAGATCTTTGCGGTCGCCCGACTGCCGGCGGCGGAGCGGATCGCGCTGATGGCGGATGCGGCGCGGATCTTCCGGGCCCGCTGGATGCCGCTGCTCCGCCAGGAAGCCGCAGCATTCCGCGCCGCCCGGCCCGCGCTGCACGACAGCGCACATGCCGCCGACGGCGTACGGCGGCCCTGGCTGCTGCGTCGCCTGGCCGACATGGACGAAGTGATCGCCACGATCCTCCCCGACGAAGCCGGCGCGACGGCGCCCGCACGGCGCGGCGTGGCGGCGGCGTGACTCATGTCGCGCGACCGATCTCCCCATGCGGATTGCATCGCATTTTTTGTGTCTGAACGTTAATCAGCTCTTTACTCCTGCTTCAAAAAGGAGATGATGGTCGGCAATTGAACGGCGCACGAAGATTGCGGTGCCACCCAACCGGCGAGAGGCAGGCAGAATGCCCGCTGAACCCCGACCAAGTGCCCGCTGCCGAGAACTCTGCGCGTCGGGTTCGGTAAGGGAGTGTGATCTGACATGTCGGGTGTTGCAGCCATTTCGGCGAGTGAAGCCACTATCGGTCTCGTTCCCCGGTACCTCCGCGGCAAAAACGCGGTTTCTCCGCAGGCCTGGGCGGACGATGACGGGGCCGAGGCCGCCCCGGAGCCGGTCGCGCGGGAAGAGGTGCTGACGCGGCCTGTGATGCTGGGCCTGTCCGATACCGAAGAATTGCGCCAGCGCATCGCCGAAGCGACCACGCCCGAGAAGCGGCGCCCCCGCCTGCTGTGGTTCGCCCTGGCCGCGGTCGTGATCCTCGCGGTGGTCGGGCTGATCTTCCCTGACGCGATTGCTGCCATGATGCCGGATGTCGACGCGTCGCTCTAACCGCCCACGACCGGCGCGGCCGGACGGACCGGGCTGACACCGACCGACCGCGCGACCCGGCCCACTGGAAAGGCCGCGCCCCCCGTCCACGCCGATGGCACCGGCCTTGCTTGGTTCCGATCCACCGATACGGCCGGGGAGCGGGCAAGGTGCGGCTGGGGCCTTCCAACAACAATTCCTGGGATGTCTCGGCTGATGCCGCCGACCTGACGCGGCCTGCTGCGACGCCACGACCGATCGCAGTGCCGGCGCAACCCAAGCGGGTCGCGTTCGACCTGACGCGGTCCTGCATGATCGTCGTCGATATGCAGAACGATTTTTGCCACCCGGATGGCTGGCTCGCCTCGATCGGTGTGGACATCGCCCCGGCACGCGCGCCGATCGCGCCGTTGCGCCAGCTGTTGCCAGCGCTGCGGGCCGTGGGCGTGCCGATCGTCTGGGTGAACTGGGGCACGCGGCCCGATCGCGCCAACCTGCCTCCGTCGCTTCGCCACGTCTACGATCCCACCGGCACCGGTGCCGGCCTCGGTGACATCTTGCCGCGCACCGGCGCCCACGTGCTGCAGGCCGGCAGTTGGTCGGCACAGGTGGTCGACGAACTTGTTCCCGACCCGGGCGACCTGACGGTGGACAAGCACCGGATGAGCGGCTTCTGGGACACCCCGCTCGACTCCATCCTGCGCAACCTCGGCGCCGCGACGCTGCTGTTCGGCGGCGTGAACCTCGACCAGTGCGTGCTGCATACGTTGGCCGACGCCAACTTCCTCGGCTACGATACGCTGCTGGTGGAGGACTGCGCCGCCACCACCAACCCCGATTTCTGCCGCGAGGCGACGCTGCTCAATGTGCGGCAGATTTTTGGCTTCCATTTCCGCTCCACCGACCTGATCGAGGCACTCGCGCCATGATGCAGACCGCCGCCATCGCCCGCCGTCCGCATGCGCTGCAGGGGTTTCGCATCTCGCCGAACGACACGAACTACTTCGCCTGCCTGTTCGACCCGATCGCCGATGGGGTCAGCTTCACGCTGGTGGTGGAGATCTTCAATCCGGGCGGCCGCACGCCGCCCAATACGCATACGGATGCCTACGAATCGTTCTTCGTGCTGGCCGGCACCGGCAAAGCCTATGCGGACGGGGAACCCTTCGACATCGGCCCCGGTGACGCGTTCGTGCTGCGCCCGGGCGTGGAGCATGTGGTGGAGAACACCGGCGACCGGAAGCTCTATTGCCTGACGCTGATGACGCCCAACGAGGGGTTTGCCGAGTTGATCCGCAACGGCACGCCGATGGAGATCACCGAGGAAGACCGCGCCGTGATCGCCGGCCGCGGGCGCGCTTGACGTGCTGACCACGAGGCAGGCCACGCTGCGGAGATTCTGGTACTCGATCATGCCGGTCGCGATGCTGCGCGACGGCCCCAAACCGTTCCGGCTGCTCGGCGAGGACATCGTGCTGTTCCTCGACGCCGACGGGCAACCGGCCGCGCTGAAGGACCGCTGCTGCCATCGGACGGCAAAGCTCTCGATGGGCTGGGCGAACGACGGCGAACTGACCTGCGGCTACCACGGCTGGGTGTACGACCGCACCGGCCGCGTTGTCCGCATCCCGCAACTCGGCCCGGACGCCGCGGTGCCGCGGCACGCCACGCCCGCCTATCGCTGCATGGAGCGCGGCGGCTACGCCTGGGTGGCGCTCGACGAGCCGCTGCAGCCGCTGTAGCTGCTCATCCCCTGCCAGGGAGAGCGCGTTTGGCCGGTCTGGAGATCGCTTGACGTGATCACGAGGCGCGCGATTCAAGCTGTGGGTGACCCAGCTTCCCGATCTCAGTCGGCTGTCGCATG
>Ga0302314_10014069_pt1 | contig 13705 bp, 7 predicted proteins | sample III_Palsa_N2_3_FD_200533 | JGI IMG/M metagenome (GOLD analysis project Ga0302314, IMG submission 200533) | Peat permafrost microbial communities from Stordalen Mire near Abisko, Sweden - III_Palsa_N2_3 | ecosystem: Environmental > Terrestrial > Soil > Palsa > Peat permafrost | place: Sweden... | reverse complement strand
CGACAGATCGGCCACGAACTCGTTGCCGATGACCTTGGTGCCCGTGTCGCTGGCACCCGCGCCGTAGCTTGCACGCGAGGCTGACAGGCCCGCGCCGATGGTGGGATAGAGGTTCGCCACGTTGGCATCAACCGTAGCCTTTGCGAGCCGGTAAGCGGCTTCAGCGGCGGCGATCGACTGGTTCGCCTTGAGCGAGTCTTCGATGAGCTGATCGAGTGTGTCGTCCTGAAAGGAGGTCCACCATGTGCTCGCCAGCGCGCCGGACGGATTGGCTTCGGCACGACGCCAATCCGTCCCCTCTTTGAATCCGTCGGGAATCTCCACAGGCGGCTTGTGATAATTAGGACCCACGGCGCAGGCTGCGAGTGCCAGCCCTGTAACGAGCGCGCCCAGGGCCGCGCGCCGGCAGCGCCGATGCGCGGGCATCCGCGCCCCATAAAGAGGCGCACCCTCCTGCAACTCGCGCACGGCTGATCGATGAATAAGAGACATTGTCCTGGTTTCCAATTCAAACATTATGAAAGAGTTGAAAAGGCACATGCAAGCACCCCACGTTATCATGCGCTCCACAAGCGTTGACGTGTGCGCTTGAATGATGTTGCCGAGCATCGACTGCCTGACGGCTCCGAGGCAGCCCCCAATCCCATCCCTTTCCCAAATGTCCATCCGTGCGTCCGGGCAAGTTTAAGGTCGGGAATGCCAGGACCGTCATCTGAAAATACCAGGCGAACCCCTGCGCCGTTCTCCCCGAAAAAGAGTTGCTGAGCCAAATTGCCACCGCCGCCCTAAGCTACTGTGTTGCGAGCTATTTCGCTCGCCGCAGTAACGCCGCACCAGGCTAGGGTTGACACCCGGTGCCAGCGCCACTGCAGCAATCGATACCCCTTGCTGCTGGCAGGCCCCGACCGCCTCGGCCTTGAACAGATCGCTGTGCGTTCGCCGCAGGCGTCGGCCGCTGGAAATCACTCCGTTAGTGCTCACGTGTACACCTCCGCGCTACGCAAAGAGGCATCACTCCATCGGCAAGAGCGCGCTAAGAAGGTGTGTTCAGCATCCGCTTACACCGCTACTGCGAACCCATGCAGATGGAAAATGGAACGGTAATCTACTGGCGCAAGATGCATGCGGCGCCAATTGCAAGATCATCGATTAGCTGCCCCTATTCTTGAACGAGCTTCGAAGCGTTCTCCAGTGAGGTCTGGATGAGTGCCGCGACCTCGATCGGATCGACCGGCTTAGTAAATAGGCCTAAACACGACTGACCTAATTGGTCACCGACCACCGCCTAGGCTGATGTTTGCCCTTTCGCTGTTTCACAAGATGATTCATGCCCGATTCGGCTGGCGCGCCGCCTACCGAACTCGCTACTGGGCCCGCTTTTCCCGTGACGGTGACAGATTTAAAGGTACAAGTGACATCAATAAAGGTTGGAAATGACGGATTTATGCGTCGAACCACATTCGGTTACAGCGCCCGCTGAAGGCTATCAGGAGAAACCCTCCAGCCGCCTGAGATCGATCGCCCGCGTCTCGCGGCCATAAAGACAAATCAATATAAGCGACACTGCCACCGGGGCCATGATCATCAACGACGCAGTTCTGAGGGACGGCACTAGCGCCGTGATGCTCAGACCCTGTGCAACAACTCCCCCCGCCTTGGTACATGCTGCCACCCAGCCGGTAGCGCGGCCACGTATTTTGAGTGGATAGCTTTCAGAGGTGTAGGGCAACAGCATCGCTAGCAACCCATTGGATCCTACGATGAGAAGCGCAACCGGAAGCACCGGGCTAGCTCCTTGGGTGATTTCAAGCAAGAACACCGAGGCGAGGCCCGCCAGCGTTACCGTCATCATTGTCACCAAGGACCAGCGAGTACTCCAGCGCGAGTACATGAGCGCACAAATGAACACGGTCGGCACCGCAATGAGCGCCGACTCCGCCAGCAATTTCGACGACACCTCCATGGTATAGCCTCGTTCAATGAGGGCGCCAGGCAGCCAAAGTAGCAGGCCAAAATTGATGAGTCCCCAGGCGATCGAACCGACACTCAACGCGATGCTCCGGCCGATCAGCGCTAACGACCAGAGTGAACCGCGAGATGCTCCATGCGTCTTCTCCGGGTGTTCGAGCGGATGACTCAGAATGTCCGCCTCATCTTCCCCTGGGTCTTGAAGCGCGAAGCTGCGCGTCCCGAATCTCGCCATGACGCTCTGCGCTTCCTCACGACGACCCCGAGACAACAAGAATTTTGCGGATTCCGGAATGAGGCCACCCATTGCTATCAAGATGAGGCCGGTCGGCAAATTGATCAGCCACAGGATCCGCCAGGAGAGAATGGGCACCAACCACGCCGAGAACCCGCTGGCCGCGAAGTAGCCGCCAACTGCACCGAGGCCACCCACCATGACGAGGGCCCAACCCCGGTGACGCGAGGGCATGGTCTCGGCCAGCAAGGCGTAGGTTACGGGTAGCATGCCGCCCGCGCCGGCCCCCATCAGGAAACACATACCCATGTTCCATGCCAGCGAAGGCATCGCACCGCAGATCGAGGTGCCTACAAACACTACTGCAGACAGCATAATCGAGGCCTTGCGGCCGTAAATATCAGCGATCACGCCCCAAACAACCGAGCCTGTCACCGTACCTACCAACGCGAAGAACGGTACCAAAGACGCGGTCTTCTTCGCGACGGAATATTCATCCACCATGCCGGGCATGACGAAACCAAGGGCAGCGGGCTTCATGACGTCGATGATCAGTGCGACAACCAAGACGGCCATCAACTTCCAATGGGCAGGGCTCAAGGGCGCATCTTCTGGGGCATGCACGGAAATGTGCTGAGCGATTTTGATCTGCTGCTGCACCCCTCGAGGCAGGAGTCCGTATCCTGCGACGCCAATGCCGCCGACGATGAGGAACATCCCGCAGATCATGCCATCGTCCATGGGCATACCGGCCAGTCTAAAGCCGGTCAAGTGGCCCATCCAAAACATGGGCAGGTGCAAAAGCACGCCAACGGTCACGGCCGAACAGCCGGCCATGAAGACCCACGGGGCGCGGCGGTCATATAGGAGGTAGTGGCGCATCCGAATTCTACGAAAAATGGTGAGATCAGTGAGCGCCTAGCGCGGCCGTGTCTGTTAGACATGCCAAGATATCACAGCATGATATATTGTTAGCTGCTCCGAAACCTAGCGCCACCGCGTCACACTCCCACGGTACCGAGGTCACCCCCCTCAGCGGCGAAACAAGGCAAGCATGCCAGCGAACGGGGAACGCTGGAATTGCTCGTAGTTGTCTTCCTCGTCGAATAACCCCAGCGACGGCTTTATCAAGTCGCTGCGCGCGATTAGGCCCAGCAACAGCCGCGACTGAGCATCTTTCACGACAGGAAGTCTTTCCAGCTCATGTATCGCCATTCGAGTGGCGACGATACGACAGGTCTCATCGGGCAGCGCGATCACGGGTGAGTTGACGCCGAATAAATTGCTGATGAGCTCCATTCCGGAATTCGACTGCGCTTTGAGAAGGCCAGCACGATCGAGCATGCCCAAATAGACTCCCTCCCGAACCACGGGAAACGCGCGATGCTTTTGTGCCGAGCCGAAATGGCGCTCAACGGCATCGACGATAGAGGTCCGCGCGTCGATGGTCTGAAGCTCTCGAGACATTACCTCTTGGACCGTGTGCCGCTCCAGAGGATCGATTCCATACTCTCGGTAGATATGATAACCGCGCCTCGCGATCTTTTCGGTCAAAATCGAGCGGGGCATCGTAAGCACGGTGAAGCCATAAGCGGTAGCGCAGGCTGCCAGAAGCGGCAGCAGCGCGTTGGCATCTTGTGTGACTTCAAAAGCGAACATCACCGCCATGATCGGCGCCCGCATCATGCCGCCGAGAGTCGCCGCCATGAACACCAGTGGCCACAAGCTAGGCTCTCCTCCCGGTAGATACGGGCCGAGCACGACACCCAGTCCCGCGCCCAACATCAACAGAGGAGCCAACACACCGCCGGAGGTTCCGGAGCCCAGTGCGACCACCCACATAAGCGCTTTGCAGAGAAGCAGCGTCAGGGCGGCCTGTGCTACCAGATGGTTCCCCAGCAAATCCCCAATGACGTCATATCCCACCCCGAGTGCTCGCGGTTGCAGATATCCGCCCACACCCACGGCCACCGCGCCCATGGCCGGCCACCACATCCAATGTATCGGCAGCTTTCCGAACACATCTTCGACTTTGTAAAGCGAAGTCGACAGCGCCCAGGATAAAGCGCCGCAGGCCACCCCGGCCAACAGGCAGGAGAACAGACATATCGGAGTAACAACCGAGGTCCGCAGCGGAAATAGCGGGCCGGCGTCGAGAATTAACGATCGGCTAAAGCCCGCGACCGCGCAGGCCACGGCCACCGGCAGCAAACTGCGCGGCCGCAATTCAAACAACAGAAGCTCGACGGCCAGCATCACCGCGGCGATTGGCGTGCCGAACACCGCCGTCATCCCCGCGACAGCGCCCGCAACCAACAGGGCCTTTCGCTCAGCGCCCGAAATGCGCAAGTGCTGTCCCAGCAATGAGCCGATCGCACCACCCGTCATGATGATCGGGCCCTCCGCGCCGAACGGACCACCGCTGCCTATGGCAATGCCCGACGATAATGGCTTCAGCAACGCCACCTTGAGGGACATCTTGCTCTTACCGAACAATATAGAACAAATGAATGAGCCCGAGCAGGCAGTAAGCGGCAAAGGTACTGAGCAAACCGATCAGCGCGGCCGCCGCCGCAATGCCGAGCGATCGCAAGTTAACCGAGAAATCTCGTCTTTCGCTGGGATGCCCCATCATAAACTACCGATCACCGGTACAGGGAACACCCCGCGAATCGATTTGAGCTCCGCGCGATGCAGCGCCGCCAGCTTCAATAGAAGCCGTTCGCCTGCCTTGGAAAGATGCACTTCAACCTCCCGACCGTCCCGTTCGCTGGGCCGTCTGTGCACGAGGCCACGCAATTCACACCGTGACACCAGCGCCACCACGCCGTGCGGCTGCGCCTGTAACCGCTCGGATAGTTCACCTACGTTTGCGTAGTCTCGACCGGGAAAGCCTTTGATGTGCAGAAGCAGCAGGTACTGCAGCGGTGTCACACCGTGAGAGCGTGAGGCGTTTTCCGAGAATCGCTCGAATTTGCGCATTTGATAGCGAAACTCGGATAGTCCCTCGAAGTCCTGTTTGGCCAGTGGCGCGTCTTCCCACAGATCTTCTTTAAGCATATGTACCTCGACGCGACTTATATCACACTGTGCCCTATCTAATCGTGCCACGTGGCCAGGATCTCCCGCTGTAGGCGAATATCCAAGGCGATGCGATCAGCCAAATTCCGAGCACGATATTGGTGCTGCTCGCGGTGCGAGCTTGCGCGCTACAGTCGCGGATAGACGCCAACATGACACATCTCTCCCGAAGATAATACGAGGTCCGAACTCTATTATATCACGTTGTGACATATAGTCGAACACGCCGGCCGCTCGCCGGCGACCGGCCAAACGAGCGATCAGGATTGCGCGGATACCGCCATCGCATCCGCGATGAGCCGGCGTAGCTCCGGCACGCAGGAACCGCAGTTGGTACCCGCCTTGAGCCGACGTCCAATCGAGGACGGATCGGTGCATCCCGCGGCGATCGCCGCTTCGATCGCGTTGCTGCCGACACCGAAGCAGGCGCACACCGTGGCGCCGGTGTCCAGTGACGAGTCCTTCGGCCGGCTCGCCAGAACCTGAGCGCGCTCATTTGCCGTAAGGCGCGGCTTGTCGAACAATGAACTCAGCCACGACCGCGACAGACGCTGCGGCCGTGGGCTGATGAATACACAGGCCTCCAGACGATCGTCGCGAAAGCACGCCGCTCGATACATCCCCGCATTGGCGTCCTCGTAGTCGATCCAGTCGACCGAGGATTCGGCGCACAGCAGAGACCGCGCCCACACCGACCAATGGCGCGGTACGCTGCGGCCTGCAAGCTCATAGCGGCGAAACGAGCCACCCTCGGCGCAGGCCCACCAGCTTAAACCCGTGAGCGACACCGGCTCGCGGGCCATTACAAAACCGTACCAATTCACGACAAACGGCTCGACGCGCGCAGGCGTATTCTTGAACTCCGGCTCACCGCTGATGGGGTCGACGGAGGGATTCACCAGCGCGCCCACCCGCGCATCGGAGGCATTCGATCCGTTCCAATGGATGGGCACGAAGATCGAGCCGCGCGCTATCTCCCCGCTGGTGCGAAGACGCGCAACCATGCGTCCCCAGCGGCTGACCACCCGCACCAACGTTCCGTCGCCCAACCCGAAGTGCAGCGCGTCGGATGCGTGCATGTCGACGAAGGGTTCGGCAAGATGGGAGGCCAGGCGCGCGGAGCGCCCGCTGCGGGTCATGCTGTGCCATTGATCGCGGATACGTCCTGTGTTGAGCACCAGCGGGTATTCCTGGTCCAGCGCAAAGGTGGGCGCCCGCGGGCGAGTCGCCACCAGCCGGGCTCGCCCATCGGCATGATAGAAGCGTCCATCGGCGAACAAACGCGGCGCAGCCCGGGCGGCTTGGCGGCCGGATGCCGCAACCGGCCACTGAGTGGGAATCAAGCCCGAGTAACCCTCCTCGCTCAAGCCGGCCAGCCCGCCGAGATCGAACGCCCGCGCCCCGTCGTTCCCGGCGGCGCTCAGACGTGCGTGCTCATCGAATATCTCGGCCACATTCGCATAGGCAAACGCGTCGCGAAAGCCCAGCCGCTGCGCCACCTGGCAGATGATCCACCAATCCGGCCGGACCGCCGCAGGCGGGGCTAAGAAACTGCGCTGACGCGAAATGTGCCGGTCCGAATTCGTGACCGTACCCTCCTTCTCTCCCCACGCCGCCGCCGGCAGCAGCACATGCGCCAGTCCCGTGGTATCGGTTTGTGCCACACAGTCGGACACCACCACGAGCTCACAGCGCCGCAGCGCCTCACGCGCGCGATCGGCATTCGGCAGGCTGACCACCGGATTGGTGGCCATGATCCATATGGCCTTGATCTGGCCACGATGCACGGCCTCGAACAGGTCGACCGCCTTGAGGCCCGGTCGGTCGGCTATGTGCGGAGCGGCCCAAAACTCCCGGACGATGCGGCGATGCTCGGGATTTTCCAGTTCCATATGGGCCGCCAGTGTGTTGGCCAGGCCACCCACTTCGCGGCCGCCCATCGCATTCGGCTGGCCGGTAATCGAGAACGGCCCCATGCCGGGCCGACCGATGCGGCCCGTCAATAGATGTGCATTGATGATGCTGTTGGCCTTATCGGTTCCGGAGGAAGATTGATTCACGCCCTGCGAAAACAGCGTGACCACCCGCTCGGTGCCCGCGAACCACTGGTAGAAATCCTGAAGCGCCTGGGCGTCGAGGCCGCAGGAGCGCGCGACCGCCCCAACGTCGCCCGCGGTGTTCTCCGCCACCAGCAATGCCTGCGCGGCGCCGCGCGTATGCGCTTCGATGAACGCCGTGTCGACGATTTGCTGCCGCGCCAGCCAGCTCAGCAGGCCATTGAAGAGCATGACATCCGTTCCAGCCCGCAGCGGTAAATGCAGATCGGCCGCATCGCAGGTGGGTGTGCTTCTGGGATCGATGGCCACCACGCGCATCGACGGACGCCGTTCCCTGGCTTTGACGATGCGCTGATAGAGCACCGGATGGCACCAACTCAAGTTCGAGCCCACCAGCACGATGAGGTCCGCGAGTTCGAGGTCCTCATAATTCATCGGCACCAAGTCTTCGCCAAATGCTCGCCTGTGCGCGGCCACCGCCGAGGACATGCACAGCCGCGAATTGGTATCGATGTTCGCCGAACCGATGAATCCCTTCATCAGCTTGTTGGCCACATAGTAGTCTTCGGTCAACAACTGGCCCGACACATAGACGGCCACCGCGTCGGGACCATGCTGCTCAATGACCCGCCGGAAGCCCTGCGCCACTGTGTCGAGCGCGACATCCCATTCCACTTCTTCATCGTGTACCCGCGGACGCAGCAATCGGCCTTGCAAACCCAACGTTTCGCTGAGCGCGCTGCCCTTTGAGCACAACGTACCCAGATTCGCCGGGTGCTCCGGATCGCCGCTGACCTGCGTAACGCCATCCGTCACGCGAGCCAACACTCCACAGCCCACCCCGCAGTAAGGGCACGTGGTACGTACGTTCATGGCTACCGGGGCGCGCCGAAAAACAGTTCGTCACGGATTGCACGAATATCGCGGCCCTCATTTATCAGGTCCAGATACCAGCCGCCGTCGCGAACGTCGCCATACAGCACCGCGCCGCGAATCTTGTCCTGCTCGATCACCAGCCGTTTGTAAATGCCGCGCTTCGGGTCGCGCAGTACCAGCGATTCGACTCCAGTTCCCGCTTGATAGTTGCCGGCGGAAAATACATCGATGCCGCTGACCTTCAACTGCGTCGATAGTTGGGACGCCCGATAGCCCCGGGTACCGCGCTCGGCCAGGTACGTCGCGCACACCCGAGCTTGTTCGAACAGCGGCGCCACTAAACCGAAGGTTTTGCCGCGGTGCTGCACGCATTCACCGACGGCGTAAATGGCCGGGTCATACGTGAGCATCGTGTCATCGACCAGCAGGCCCCGATCGCACGGCAGGCCAGCTGCCTTGGCAAGCTCGATGTTCGGCCGCACGCCAACCGCCATCACCACCAGATCGGCCGGGAGTTCGCTGCCATCGGCGAAACCAACACCGCTGACGTGAGATCCCCCGCACAGGCGCGAGGTCTTGGCACCCATCTTGAATTTCAGGCCGCGGCGTTCCAGCTCGTCGCGCAGCAGCTCTGCCGCCTGCGGGTCCAACTGTCGCTCCATCAAATGGTCGTGGACATGCACCACCCAGACGTCGAGACCGCGCCGATGGAGCCCGCTGGCCGCCTCCAGGCCCAGCAGCCCCCCTCCTATCACAATCGCCCGCCGCTGGGTCCGGCTGGCGGCCAGCATGGTGTCCACATCCTGCAAATCACGAAATGTGATGACGCCCTGTAAATCGCTGCCGGGTACCGACAATCGGATCGGAAGCGAGCCGGTCGCGATCAACAGCCGATCGTAGGACGCCTCCTTGCCATGACTGGAGCGTACGCAGCGGTGAACACGGTCGAGGTGAATCACGGGATCCCCGCAATGCAGTGTGATGCCCCGTTCGATGTACCACTGCGGCGGGTGAGTGACGATGTCCTCGGGCCGCTTGTCGCCGGCCAGCAACGGCGAGAGCAATACCCGGTTATAGCTGCCCTGAGGCTCGGCTCCGAACACCGTCATGTCGTAGGCCTGCGGCGACAGTTCCAGCAGTTCTTCGACCGCGCGCATGGCGGCCATGCCGTTGCCGATGACCACCAGACGAGGCTTGCGCCCGGCTTTGCGCCGCGGCACGTACCGCATGCACACCCAGATATGTCCTTCGCGAACCTCCGCCAAGTAGGCCGGAACGGCGAGTGCGGGCTCTTCGAGACAGCGTCCCGTGACCAGGCTGAAATGCTGCTTGTACATCGGCGAGGCAACCACGATTTCCCCGCCGATATCACCGACGATGCCGCGTGCCAGCACATTGGCATCGCTCGCGGGATCAAAATTGCCGATCGCGAACACAGCGTCGCGGACTCGGAATACGGCCATCTCCGTCCCCTCGATCAGCGCCGCCGCGCCGCTCTCGGGCAAGATGTCTTCCAGCGCGCAAATACAATGCCACGCTGGCGCAGACAGCGTGGCGGCGGCGTTCATACCGTCTCCTCGAGCTTTCGCTCCGATGGTCGCGCTGGCCGGGGCTGGCCGCGCTCATCGACGAACACGACGTGACTATCCGGATGATCGCTGTTGATGAAGTGACGGAAGCGGCGTAGGGACCGGGGGTCGGTGAGGGTCTTCTGCCACTCGCACTCGTACGAGTCGACCGCCTTCTGCATGTCGGCCTCGAGCTCGGCGCCGATGCCCAGCCGATCCTCGCACACCACTTGTTTGAGATAGTCCAGCCCGCCTTCGAGAGCGTCGCGCCACACCGAGGTGCGCTGCAGACGTTCGGCGGTGCGAATGTAGAACATCAGGAATCGGTCGATGTAACGGATCAGCGTCCACTCATCCAGGTCGGACGCGAGCAGCTCGGCATGGCGGGGCTTCATGCCACCGTTGCCGCACACATAAAGATTCCAGCCTTTTTCGGTCGCGATCACGCCTACATCCTTGCTCTGTGCCTCGGCGCATTCGCGCGTGCAGCCGGAGACCGCGAACTTGAGCTTGTGCGGCGAACGCAAGCCCTTATATCGATTCTCGATGCCAAGCGCCAAACCGACGCTGTCCTGAACCCCGTAACGGCACCAGGTCGATCCCACGCAACTCTTCACCGTGCGCACCGATTTGCCGTACGCGTGACCCGATTCAAACCCCGCATTCACCAACTCGCGCCATATCAATGGCAGCTGGTGGACCTGCGCGCCCAGCATGTCGATGCGCTGGCCGCCCGTGATCTTGGTATACAGCCGATACTTTTGCGCAATCTGACCGATCGTGATGAGCTGTTGGGGCGTTATTTCACCGGCGGCGACGCGGGGTATGACCGAGTAGGTGCCATCCTTCTGGATATTGGCAAGGAAATAGTCATTCGAGTCCTGCAAGGGCGCCTTGTCGCGTGCCAGCACGTAATCGTTCCAGCACGAGGCGAGAATCGACGCCACAGTCGGCTTGCAAATATCGCAGCCGAGACCCCGACCGTGCTTGACCAGCATCTCTTCAAACGTGTGCAAGCCGCCGATGCGTACCAGATGAAAGAGCTCCTTGCGCGAGAATGCAAAATGCTCGCAGAGATTATTGTTGACGGCGACGCCGAGGCGGCCCAATTCGGTTTTTAGAACCTGAGTGACAAGCGCTGCGCATCCACCGCAGGAACTCGCCGCCTTGGTGCACTGCTTGAGCGCTCCCACGGTCCTCGCCCCTCCAATAATGGCCACGCGTAAGTCACCCTTGCTGACACTGTTGCAGGAACAAACCTGTGCGTCGTCGGGCAGCGCGGCGAGAGTAGACGGCCGTTGGCCGTCGGCCGCGTCTCCCGCCGAAAACAGCAACTGTTCCGGATTCGCAGGCAGCGGCAATGCGTTCTGCACCATTTGCAGCCAGGTGCCGTACTCGTCGGCGCCGCCGATCAAGATGCCCCCCAGCAAGCGGGTCCCGTCCTCGTTGACCACGAGTTTCTTGTAGATCTGGCGGCGCTCATCGACGAATACGCAGGCCCTGGCACCGCTCCCCGCGGCATGAGCGTCGCCGATCGAGGCAACGTCGACCCCCATGAGCTTGAGCTTGGTGCTCATGTCGGCGCCGGCAAATCGCGCCCCCGAGTTGCCCTGCAACTGGGAAGCGACGACACCCGCCATCTGGTAACCAGGAGCTACCAGGCCATACACCTTGCCATTCCAGAGCGCACACTCTCCGATCGCGAAAATATCCGGGTCGGAGGTGCGGCACGTGTCATCGATCACGATGCCCCCGCGTTCACCCACACGCAGACTAGCAGCGCGCGCCAGCTCATCGCGCGGACGAATGCCGGCGGAAAATACGATCAAGTCGGTCTCCAGCTCGCTGCCATCCGCAAACCGCAGACACTGCGCATGTTTGCCGCCGTCGGCGATCGCAGTGGTCTGTTTAGCGGTGTGGACGCCGACGCCCAGCTCGCAGATACGTCCGCGCAGCATGCTGCCGCCGGCGTCGTCGATCTGCACCGCCATAAGGCGCGGAGCGAACTCAACCACGTGGGTCTCGAGCCCGAGGTCGTGCAACGCCTTCGCCGCCTCGAGGCCCAATAGCCCGCCGCCGATGACCACGCCGCTCTTGGCGCCGGCACTAGCGCGGCGAATGGCATCCAAATCATCCAGGGTGCGGTAGACGAAGCAACCGGCGCGATCGCGTCCGGGTATGGAAGGCACGAAGGGATACGACCCCATCGCCAGCACCAAACGATCATATTCCAGGTGCAGGCCGCCGGCCGTTTCCACCACACGCCGCTCGCGGTCGATGGCCACGGCGCGTTCGGACAGCTTGAGAACGATGCCTGATCGCTCGAAGAAATCCGGCTCAACCAGGGACAGATCCTGAGCGGTCTTGCCGGAGAAATAGGAAGTCAGGTGCACGCGATCGTATGCGGGTCGCGATTCCTCACACAGCACCGTAATCTCGAACTTGGTAGGACCTGCCTGCAGCCGTTCCAGCAGCCGCTGCCCGACCATGCCATTGCCGATTACAACCAACTTCATCGACGCTCCTCGCAAGTCGCAACTTGCTCTGATCTCGTCCGGTTGCTGTTCCTCATGCCGTTGTCCTCCCGCTCGTCGCTATTCGGTGGGCGCCAGCGCCGCGTCCAAAGGCAACCCCGTCGTTTCGGGTGCCGACCAAGCAAGCCACTGCCGATGCAGAACGACGACCAGCGCAAAGGCCGACGCCGCCAAAACGCCGAACGTCGTGAAACCCAACTGGTAGCTACCGGTGCTTTCTTTGGCGATGCCCATGACGACCGGCAGATAGAACCCGCCGATACCGCCTGCAGCGCCGATGATGCCCGTCATCAATCCCGTCTTGCCCTTCCAGCGATGCGGTACCAGTTGGAATGTGGCGCCGTTACCGAGGCCGAAACAAAGATACAGTGTGGTCAGCAGCAGCACCGCGCCCGGCAGCGGCGGCATCAGGATGGCAAAGCCGATATTGCATAGGGCTATCGCCAGCAGCAGTACGAGCAGTACCTTGACCCCCGAGAGGCGATCCGCCAGAAGCCCTCCCACCGGCCGCACCAGGGCGCCCGTGAAGGACAGGCCGGCCATGATCATGCCCGCATCTATCTTCGATAATTCGTATTGGGTGGTCAGCAACAGGCTTACATAGGAGGACATGCCTACAAATCCGCCGAACGTGATGCTGTACACCAGCATGACCGCCCAGGTATCGCGTTCGCTGAGCACGATCCAGTATTTGCGTGGCAGTACCGCCAGCGCGAGCGCGGCCCCAAGCACCGGTAGCAGTAGTTGACCCGCCTTCCCGTGTCCAAATAAGCCGCCGTTCACCAGCTGCACCAGGACCATTACGCCGAGCAACGACACGACGAAGCCGCCGAATGCACGCGTTGCACTGCCGCTCTTGGTGCTTCGGTCCTCCGCCCACAGGATGACCGCCGCCGCCGTCAGAGCGAGCAGCGGCAGCACTGCCGCCGTCGAACGCTGCCAGCCGTAGTGCTGCGCGAGAGTCGGAAACACGAAGCCATCCACCACGGCACCGATATTCCCGGCGGCGGCAAGCCCCAGGACCAAACCTTGGACTCTGGGCGGATAGCTGCTCCCTGCCATCGGCAAAGCAATGGCAAAGCTGGCGCCGCCCACGCCGAGCAACGTGCCGAGCATGAGAAGCATTGAATAGGTCAGAGTGATTGGAAACAGCAAGATCAACGAAGGAATCGCTGAAATCGAAATACCGAGCAGCGCGAGCCGCCGGCCATCCACGGACTGGAACAAGTTGCCGAGCGTCACGCGCACCATGGATGCGCTGAGCACGGGCACGGCGACCAAGAAGCCGGCCTGAGCCGGCGACAGCGACAACTGCTTGGAAACATACGGCGCCAACGGCCCGAACATCACCCACACCGTAAATCCCGTATCGAAGTACAGAAAACA
>Ga0302314_10014064_pt1 | contig 13709 bp, 12 predicted proteins | sample III_Palsa_N2_3_FD_200533 | JGI IMG/M metagenome (GOLD analysis project Ga0302314, IMG submission 200533) | Peat permafrost microbial communities from Stordalen Mire near Abisko, Sweden - III_Palsa_N2_3 | ecosystem: Environmental > Terrestrial > Soil > Palsa > Peat permafrost | place: Sweden... | reverse complement strand
CGGCCCGCAGGAGGGCGACGGCCCGGGCGAGGTCGGGCCGCTGGCCGGTTGACTCGTACCTCAGCCGCAGCAGGTCCCCGAGCATCACGTGCACAGCCCCCGGTTCCAGGTCCCGACAGGCCCGCTCGCTGCAGTCGATGGCCCGCGCGAGATCATCCGGGTCGCCCGTGCGCAGGTAGCGGTCCTGCAGCCCGAGCGCCAGGTTGGTCAGCAGGTCCGGCGTGGCCGCGGCCAGGGCCGCACGCTCGAATGCGCCGATCGCCTGCTCCAGTAGCTCGAGGTCGCCAGTGTTGCGGTATGCCTCGCGGGTGGCCAGGCCGAGGTTGCTGAGTCGGCCGGCGATCAGCGGCGACCGCGACGGTGTCAGCGCCACGGCAACGCGCAGCTCCTCCAGGGCGGTGTCCAGGTCGTCGCGGCCGCCGACCGCCCAGTACCGGCGGAGCAGCACGCCGCCGCCGTTGTTCAGCAGCGCCGCCCGCAAGCCGGGGTAGGCCGAGGCCAGGCTCGGATGCGTCATCACCCGCCGCCAGGCGGTCGCCGCGGCGGTCAGCAGGCCGATGTCACCGGTGCGGTCATAGTCCTGCTCCGCGTCGTTGGCGGCGGCCATGTCCGGGTCGATGATGGCGACGACGACCGGATCAATGGCGGGGTGGTCGGGCGGGAACACCGCGGCCAAGCCGGTGGCCCGGCACCGCTGGACGAACGCACGGAACTGGCCGATCATGATGGCCCGGTCACCATTTCCGCGCTGCTCCTCCTGTGCCAGGAGCTCCGCCATGGTGTCATCCGCGTCCAGCGTGAGCAGCGCCGGGTTCGCCGCCAGGGTGCTGCCCGCGCGCGGAAACGAGTCGTCTGCCAGCAGGCCTTCGATGGGAACGCGAAGCTCACGCACGGTGCTATCGTCGCGCTGTGACAGGCAGACGGCAACGCTAACCGGTAGCCGGGGTACGCGATGACTGACGAGCCAGACAACGCGGCCGGTCGGCTGCGGGCGGCTCTGCTCAGCTACGGCGAGACGGGCGACCCGGACGACCTAGATCGCGCGATCAGCCTCTCCGACGACCTCACCCAGAACGAGGGCTTCCGTTACCTGGACCGCGCTGACGCCGCCATCGTCTGGTCGCTCGGCGCTGCCGCCCGCATCCACCGCAGTCGCCTCGGTCCTCATCCGCAAGACCTGGATGACGCGGTCGCCTGGTGCGGGCGAGCGCTTGGCGCCGCTCAGGACGACGATGCCAACCGTCCCTCGTACGCCTGCAATCTCGCGATGATCCTGGTCGAACGGTACGAGCGCGACCAGGGCCGCGCAGATCTGGACGAGGCGCTGGCGCTCTTCGAGTGGGCCGTGCCCGCGCTCGAGAGCGCCGGACGCCAGGCCTCCGTTGGCCTGCATAATCAGGGGCTGGCGCTTCTCGATCTCTATCAGGCAGCTCACGATGTCGCCGCGCTCGACCGGGCGATCGACGTGCTTCGCCGGGCAGCGGATGATTCCACCCAGCCCCGGGCGGTCCTCGGCGGGTACCTGAACAGCCTGGGCCAGGCCTTGCGGGCCAAGGCGGACGCGGCATCCGACCCGCTGGCCCTCGATGAGGCGGTGGATATCCTGCGTCGCGCGCGCGAGTGGACAACGGGGTCGGATGACCATGTCGCCGCGCTGGTGAGCCTGGGCAACGCGCTGCTCGACCGGTCAGAAATGGGCCGGCCGCTGCAAGATCTCGAACAGTCCGCCTCCTACCTGGAACAAGCCGTGTCCCTGGTCGCTCCCGGGACGCCGCGTTGGGGCCGCCTCGCCAGCAACCTAGGGAACGCGCTCGTGGCCGTGTTCCGCACCACCGGAAGGCGAGCGGCGCTGCTGCGGGCGCGCGAGTTGTTCGAGGGCGCGGCGCCGACGCTGAGCGATTCCGCCGATCAGGCGGCGTGCCTGAGCAACCTGGCCGCCTGCCTGGAAGAACTGCACGAGCAGACGGGGGACATCAGCTTCCTGGATGAAGCGATCGCGGTCTTTCGCGGCACGGTGAACGACCCGGCGAAATCGGCGGAATCAGCCGTACCGGAACGGCGGCAGAACTTCGGGGTATGCCTCCTCACCCGGTTCAAGCGGTACCGGTCACCCGCCGACCTCGATCAGGCCATCGGCCAGTTCCAGGCGGCCGCCGCCGTTTCCCCGCCGGGCAGCGTGATCCATGCGGCTGCCACCAACAGCCTGGGCAACGCGCTCTCGCTCCGCTTCGAACGGCCCGGGCACGACGACGACCTAGCGGCTGCGATCAGCGCCTACGAGGAAGCGGTGGGCAGCGCCAGGGAGAACTCGATCGACCGCGCGATGTACCGGGCGAACTTGGGCGTCAGCCTGATGCAGCGCGGCCAACGGTCGCAAGCCGTCGCCGATCTTGACGCCGCCATTCGCGAGCAGGAGATCGCGACGGCCGAGGTCCCGCCGGCCGCGCAGGAGCACATCCGAGTCCTCGCCGGGCTGGCCGACAGCCTGGCCGCCCGAGCCGCGGTCACCGGCGGCGCCGTCACGACCAGCGGCACCGGCACCGGCACCGACACCGACACCGAGCGTGCCCGGCAGGCCTACCGGTCGGTTACCGCGTCCAGTCTGGAGCGACTACCCGAGCAGGCGATCGGATCGGCCCTCAGCTGGGGGACGTGGGCGATCGCGAGGCGATCGTTCACGGAGGCGGCCGAGGCGCTTGGCTATGGCTTGCAGGCCCTTGAGCAGTTGTTCCTGGTCCAGGTGACGCGACTGCAGAAGGAGACCTGGCTGCGCGACAGCCAGGAGATCGCCGCGCAAGCGGCGTACGCCCTAGCGCGAACCGGCGACTTGGCCGGGGCGTCCGCTGCCCTGGAGCGTGGCCGTGGACTCCTGCTGTCGGAAGCGCTACAGCGGGATCGGGCCGAGCTGGGGCGGCTGGCGGCCCTGGGCTGGCCTGATCTCCAGGAACGCTACGAGACGGCCGTCTCGCGCTGGCACCAGCTCTCCCGCCGCTAGGGTGAACGGGCCGACGCCGGAGGGCCGGCATGCCTTCTCGGTTACCCCGGAATCACCCTGGTTCAGGCGGTTCGCCGTAACCTGTCACCCGTTCATGAGGAGCAACTCAGACGTGAATCTGCCCGCGGACCTGCTCGATCTGCTACGCCTGCCCAGCCCGTGTTACCTGTCGACCTTGATGCCCGACGGCTCGCCCCAGCAGACTCAGGCCTGGGTCGACACCGACGGCGAGAACATCCTCATCAACAGCGTCGCCGGATTCCAGAAGATCAGGAACATCGAAGGTGACCCTCGCGTCGCCCTGACGGTCTCCGATCCGGAAAACCCCAACCGGTACTTCGCGGTCCGCGGCCGGGTCCTGAACGTGACCGCCGACGGCGCGGCCGACCATATCGAGAAGCTGGCCCAGCGCTACCTGGGCGGCCCGTACCCCTGGTACGGCGGGCGCGATCAAACGCGACTCCTGATCACCATCGAAGCCCACAAAATCAGCGGCGTCGGGTAAATCATCGCCAGTCGCGCGGAGCCGTTAGCCCGCTAGGAGGCTAAATGGCAACTGCTTGCGTTCACATGTGCCTCATTTACACCACCCCTTTCAATTTCGGCGAATTATTTCTACAGAGCGTCACATCGCACGTAGCGTGACGACATGCCTTCAATACCCCACGAAGGGCCGCTGGACCTGGTCCGCCAGCACCCCGAGATCGCCGTGGACCTCCTCCAGGGCACCCCCGGCATCACCCTTCCCGGCGATGTAGCCGTCTCCCTGGCCCCGACCGACATGAGCGCGGTCGTCCCCGTCCAGTACCTCGCCGACATGGTCGTGCTGATCTCCGACGCGGCCACCGGCGAGGGCGCGCTGGCGGTGATCATCGAGCCGCAGCTGCGCGACAGCGAGACCAAGCGCTACAGCTGGCCGGTCTACGTCACCACCGCCCGCCGCGTCGCGAAATGCCCCGCCGCCGTACTGGTGGTGCTGTGCCCCGACCCCGCCGAGGCGGCCAAGTGCCGGCAGCTCATCCGCACCGGCCACCCCGGCTTCGACCTGGCCCCGATCGTCATCGACTCCGGCGCCCCGCCCGGCCGCGACGACGCCGGCGGCCCGTACCTGACCGCATTCGCCGCCAGCATGGGCGGCATCGACCTGGAAACCGAGCCCGGCGCCCGCCGGGTCCTCGACGCCATCGCCAGCAACGAGGTCAGCGAGGCCGACCGCCTCCGCATGACAGCGATTATCCTACGACTAGCGTCCGACGCCGCACGGCACCTCCTGGAGGCGATGATGACCACGAGCGAATACGAGAAGACCTTCGTCGAGAAAATCCACGACCAGGGCATCGCCGAAGGCGAAGCAAAAGGCAAGGCCGAGGGCAAGGCCGAGTCTGTCCTGAAGCTCCTCGACGCCCGGCACCTCGCCCCGTCGAAGGAGCAGCGGCAGCAGGTCACCTCCTGCACCGACGCCGCGCAACTCGACCTCTGGTTCGACCGTGCCATCACCGCCGGCACCGCCGCCGAGGTGTTCGCGGAATAACCACACCACTCGTCTACCATCGGCGCTACTCGGCGAAGCGTAGATGGTCATGCAGCGGGCCGAGTAATAAGTGTCCCGGCCGCAGTGGATGGTTGGCGCAGGCACCGCGGCCTCGTCTGCACTTTGTCCACGTCGTCGACCAGGAACTCGAGGGTCGCGGAGCCGACCGTGAGCTCGGCGAGGTTCTCGTTCGCCCTCGTTGGCGGATTGCCAGCGGAACCCCTTCCGCATCCCACGCCTGGAGCAATACCGGACAGAACCCGCCCGGTATATGAGAGCTATCTTTACCAGCCGGGCGGGCCGAGCGGGCCGAGCGAGCCCGCTCATTCGGTGGGCGGGGCCAGCCAGCCGCGGGCGGCGGCGGTCAGCGCGGCGATCCCGGTAACCAACGTCTGCTCGACGACCGGGGCGAACAGCGAAGAATGGTTGGCCGGCAGCCCGTCCACGATGGCCCGCGCCTCGTCCACCGTCGTGATCCCCGCGAACAGGGCGGGGTCGGCGCCGCCGAGCAGCCAGTAGCCGCACGGCACGCCGGCCGCGGTGGCCAGGGTGCCGACGTCTTCGCTGCCGGTCACCGGTCCCGGGTCGAGGACTAGCCCCACGCCGCCGTTGAACGCCTCGGTCAGCCGGGCGCAGGCCGACGCGTCATTGACGACTGCGGGGAAGTTCCCGAGCGAGACGACTTCGGGGTCGCGCGGCGCGCCCGAGGCGGCGGCCTCGGCCGCGACGATGCGGCCGATCGCGGCTAGGGTCTTGTCGCGTACCGCGGCGTCGAAGGTGCGCACCGACAGCAGCAGCTCGGCCTGGTCGGGGATGATGTTCGGCAGCGTGCCCGCGTGCAGGGCACCGACCGTGACGACGGCGGCGGTACCGGCCGCGAGTTCCCTGGAGACGATGCCCTGCAACCGCAGGACGGTCGCCGCGGCCATGACGATGGGGTCGACCGCCGCCTCCGGGCGCGAGCCGTGGCCGCCCCGGCCGTGCAGCACGACGCGGAGGGCGTCGGCGGCGGCGAACGCGGGACCGGGATGGACGCCGAGCACGCCCGCGGGCATAGGGCTGACGTGCTGGCCGAGCACGATGCCGGGGACGCCGAACCGGTCGTACAGGCCGTCGTCGATCATGGCCCGCGCGCCCTCGCCGGTCTCCTCGGCGGGCTGGAACACCAGCATCAGCGAGCCGCGCCAGGTCCCCGCGGCGGCCGCGAGCTCGGCCGCCGCGCCGAGCAGGCAGGCGACGTGCATGTCGTGTCCGCAGGCGTGCGCGACCGGCACGTCCCTGCCCTCCGCGTCCACCGCCCGGACCGCCGACGCGTAGGCCAGGCCGGTCTGCTCGAGGACGGGCAGCGCGTCCATGTCGGCGCGCAGCAGCACGGTCGGCCCGGCGCCGTTGGCCAGCACGCCGACCACGCCGGTGCGGCCGACTCCGGTCGTCGTCTGGTAGCCGAGCGCCCGCAGCCGGGCGGCGACGATGGCGGCCGTCCGGTGCTCGGCGAAGGCGAGCTCGGGATGCGCGTGCAGGTCTCGGTAGACCCCGGCCAGGTCGGCCAGGTCAGGGGCACCGGTCACGGCGGTCCTCCATATTTTATACCGAAGGTGATCGTACTGTCACTATGTGTATAACAAAACGACAACGGAGCGCGCGGCCGCCTGCCCAAGCTAGCGCAACCGGGCAATACTCTGCGTTGATGTGTTATGACTAAAAGTAATAAGCGCAGATGGCTGTGGCTGCCGGGACTGATTCTCGTTCTGGCGCTCACCGCTTGCGGCAGCGGTTCCGGCTCTTCCGCGTCTTCCGCCAGCCCCACCGCCGCGGCATCCGCCAGCCAGACGGCCAGCCAAGGGGCCAGCCCGGGGGCAAGCACCACCGACACCATCATCATCAAGAACTTCATGTTCTCGCCGGCTTCGCTCACGGTGTCTCCCGGCGCCGTAGTGACGGTCAGGAACGAAGACTCGGTGACGCACACGGTGACCGACAAGGCCGACCCGAAGCTGTTCAGCACCGGGAACGTCGCCCCCGGCAAAACCTCAACCTTCACGGCACCCGAGAAGCCGGGCAGTTACCCGGTTTTCTGCATGATCCACCAGTACATGACCGGGACGCTGGTTGTCCGCTAGCGGCGCGCGCCCGGTCATGCCCATTCAAGGAGAACACGTGGAGATCGACGAGACCGCCCTCGGCGGCCTAATCGAGGAATCGCGGGATACCCACGCCGACGCGCTGCGCGCGGCCAGGGAACCACTGGCGGACATGGTCGACCTGGGCCGCCAGGCCCGGGCCGGAAGCGGCCCCGACGCTGAGGAGAGCCGGGTCTTCGCCGACAAGAACCGGCGGTGGCTGGCGTCGACCGCGGCCCGGGCGGGCGGGCTGCTGGCCGCGACCGGGGTGGTCGCCGCGATCGCCGACTTCATCGGCAGCCCGGCGTTCGCCGCTTCCGGCACCGACGTCCAGGTGCTGCAGACGGCCTCCTCGATCGAGGTCCTGGCCGTCGCCACCTACAAGACCGCGCTGACCCTGCCCTACATCGGCGGCACCGCGGCCAACCCGGTCATCAAGGCGTTCGCGAAGACCACGATGAGCCAGCACGCGGATCACCTGGCCGCCTTCCAGGCCGCCACCAAGTCGCTGGGCGGGGTGAAGCAGACGAAGCCCGACCCGGCCTTCGTGCCGGTGGTCAACAAGGCGGTGGCCTCGATCACCAAGGCCTCCGACTCGGCCGGCGCGCTGCTGGTGGTCGGGCTGGCCCTCGAGCTGGAGAACATCGCCGCCGAGACCTACGTCAACAACATGAGCCTGCTGTCCGACGCCAACGCGAAGAAGGTCACCGCGAGCATCATGGGCGTCGAGGCCCAGCACGTCGCGATCCTGAACGCGGTGCAGGCGCTGCTGAAGGCGGGCGCGGGCGCCGACATCACCCTGCCGCCGCCGGCCGCCAAGCTGCCGGCCGCCGCCGGGTCGGTCGGCTTCCCGAACGCCTTCTACCCGACGAGCAGCGCCGCCCCAGCCACCCAGGGAGCCATGTGATGAGTGCTAACGGTCCCGTGTTCCACCTGTCCGAAGCAGAACTCGGCGCCATGACTTCGGACCTGGACGCCATGCACCATGACCTCACCCTGCCGGCCCTGAAGAACAGCCTGGCCGAGTGGACCGAGGACATCCGCGCTCAGGGCGACACCGGCCACGACGAGGAGGCGGCCCGGCGGCTCATCTCCGACCGGCGCCGGTTCCTGATCCGGGCGGCGGGCGCGGCCGGCGGGCTCGCGAGCGTCGGGCTGCTCGCCGCGTGCAGCAGTTCCTCGTCCTCGTCTTCGTCGTCGGCCGCCGCGTCGTCGGCGGCGTCCGCGTCGAGTACGAGCTCGTCCGGCGGAATGGCCGACGGTTCCGGGCAGAAGCTGTCCGGTGACCTTCAGGTCGTCGCGATGGCGGCGAGCCTGGAGAACTCGGGCATCGCCACCTACATGGCCGGGATCAAGGCGGCCACCGCCGGGAAGCTCGGCACGGTGCCGCCCGCGGTGGTCACCTTCGCCACGACCGCGATGGCCCAGCACACGGACCACATGAAGGCCTGGAACGCGGTGCTGACGGCCGCGGGCAAGATGGCCGTCACCGGGGTCGACCCGGTCGTCCAGCCCACGATCAACACCGCGTTCGCCAAGGTGAAGAACGTGGCCGGGCTGGCCGAGCTGGCGCTGATGGTGGAGAACATCGCCGGCGAGACCTACCAGAACGGCCTGTCGGTGATCAAGAGCGCGGCCGGGATCAAGACCGCCGCCTCGATCGAGCCGGTCGAGTTCCAGCACGCCGCGATCTTGTCGTTCGTCCTCGGCAAGTACCCGGTGCCCAGCGCCTTCACCGGCGTCAGCCTGGCCCGCCCGCCAAGCGATTACGCGGTCTGAGTCACCTCCGTACATTCGCGCTGTCGCGCGGGTCCGACGGATTACAACTGCGCGGTTACCGCCTTGATTTCGGTGTAGGCCTCGAGGACCTCGTGGCCCATCTCGCGGCCCCAGCCGGACTGCTTGTAGCCGCCGAACGGCAGCGAGGCGTCGAAGACGTTGTAGCAGTTGATCCAGACGGTGCCGGCCCGGAGCTTCTTGGCCAGGGTGTGGGCCTTGGAGATGTCCCTGGTCCAGATGCCGGCGCCGAGGCCGTACTCGGAGTCGTTGGCGACGGCGGCGATGTCGTCGAGCGACTGGAACGGCGCGGCTACCAGGACCGGGCCGAAGATCTCCTCGCGGACGACCTTCATGTCCGGGCTGGTGTGGGTCAGCACGGTCGGCTCGACGAAGTAGCCGCTGTCGCCCCAGCGGCCGCCGCCGGTGATGGCGGTGGCGCCGTCGGCCTTGCCGGAATCCAGGTAGCCGGTGACCCGGCGGAGCTGCTCGTCCGAGACCAGCGGCCCCATCTGGGTGCCGGCCTCCATGCCCGGGCCGAGCTTGATCGACTTGGCGATCTGGGCGACGCCCTCGACCACCTCGTCGAACCGGCCTTCCTGCACGTACAGGCGGGAGCCGGCCACGCAGCACTGTCCGTGGTTGAAGAAGATCGCGTTGGCCGCGCCCTCGACCGCCTCGGGCGAGGCGTCGTCGAAGACGATGTTCGGCGACTTGCCGCCGAGTTCCAGGGTGACCTTCTTGAGGTTCCCCGCGGCCGCGTGCACGATCAGCTTGCCGACCTCGGTCGACCCGGTGAACGCGACCTTGTCGACCAGCGGGTGGGCGGCGAGCGCCGCGCCCGCGGTCTCGCCGAAGCCGGTGACCACGTTGACCACGCCGTCGGGCACGCCCGCCTCGGCGATCAGGCCGGCCAGCCGCAGCGCGGTTAGCGGCGTCTGCTCGGCCGGCTTGAGCACGACGGTGTTGCCGGTGGTCAGCGCGGGGGCGAGCTTCCACGCGGCCATCAGCAGGGGGAAGTTCCAGGGGATGATCTGCCCGATCACGCCGATCGGCTCGCGCAGCGTGTAGGAGTGGAAGTTCGCGCCGGGCATGTAGGGCACCGAGATGTTGATCGAGTTGCCCTCGATCTTGGTGGCCCAGCCGGCCATGTAGTGGAACATGTCGGCGGCCAGCGGCACGTCGGCGCCGAGGGCGACGGCGTAGGGCTTGCCGTTGTCCAGGCTCTCGAGCTGGGCCAGCTCCTCGGCGTGCTCGAGGATCAGGTCGCCGATGCGCCAGAGGATCCGGCCGCGCTCGGACGGGGTGAGCCGGCCCCAGGGGCCGTCGTCGAACGCGCTGCGCGCGGCCCGGACGGCGCGGTCGATGTCCTCGGAGTCGCCCTCGGCGACGTTCGCGAGGGTCGCGCCGGTCGCCGGGTTCGGCGTCGCGAACGTCTTGCCTGAGGCCGCTTCGGTCCACTGCCCGTTGATGAACAGCTTGCGGGGGGTGCCGGTGAATTCCTCGACGTAGCGGTCCGCGGTTACGGTCATGAAAGGTCATCTCCTCGCCGCGCGGCGAGAGCAACTACTCCGTTGCAGCTGCTCATGAGCTGCCGCGCGCGGGCGCTCGGCGATGGCCGGCGCCCAGTCGTAGGTAGTCCCCATCAGACAGCGTGACGGACGGTAAAGCAAGGATTATCTCAAATTGATAACGGCTCAGTCGGGGACGGCGACGATGAGGTCCGACGCCTTGACGATGACCGTGACCTCCTTGCCCTCGGCGAGCCCGAGGTCACGGACCGACTCCACCGTGATCGAGGCGACCAGGCGGGTCCCGCAGGCGTCGAGCACCACGTTGGCGATCGCCTCGCCGACGTTGATGTCGGTGATCGTGGCCGGGATCTGGTTACGCGCGCTCAGCTTCATGGGCATGATGATTCCATGCCGACCAGCGCGAGCAGCCAACGGTGGGGCGAACTGCTCGATGGCGTTGTCGCCCTGCTCCCGGCCGGGACCGGCTCGGTGCTGGTCGACGGCACCGCCGACGCGGCCGCCGACTTCACCGCGCGACTCGCCGCCGCGACCCCGATCACGGTCGCCCCGGTCAAGGCGGCCCCCGGGGAAGCGGCCCCCGGGGACGTCGTGATCCGGCTGCGCACCGGCCGCAGCGACCACCCCCATTCTGGGCGCCCGGACATCGTCATCGACCTGCACGACCCGGACTGGCCGGTGATGCGCCGGGTCGCGGCCCGGCTGACCGACGGCCCGGCGGGCGGCGCCTGGTACCGGACCGAGACCCGCGCGTTCTTCGCCTACCGGGCCGCTAGCTGGGACACGAAGTTCGGCGACGACCTGCCCGCGTACACCGCCGCGATCGGCGAGGCCGCCCTGCCGCGCGGCGGCGTGGTGCTCGATATCGGCTGCGGGAGCGGGCGGGCGCTGCCGCCGCTGCGGCAGGCGGTCGGCCCCGGCGGGGCGGTGATCGCCCTCGACCTGACTCCGGAGATGCTCGCCGCGGCCCGGCCGAGAAGCGTCAGCGCGCGGGCCGCGCTCGTCCTCGCCGACGCCCGCACGCTGCCGCTGGCCGACGCGTCGGCCGACGCGATCTTCGCCGCCGGGCTGGTTCACCACCTGCCCGACCCCGAGGCCGGCCTGCGCGAGCTGGCCCGGGTCACCAGGCCCGGCGGCCGCCTGGTGCTGTTCCACCCGACCGGGCGGGCCGCGCTGGCCGCCCGGCACGGCCGCGGTCTGGCCCCGGACGAGCCGCTCGCGGAAGGGACCCTGCGCCGGTCCACCGCCGCCTCCGGGTGGCGGCTGACCGCTTACGATGACGCGGCCCACCGCTTCTTCGCCCTGGCCGAACGCGGCTGACATCAAGGGGCGGGAGCCGGCCCGGTCCGTTCACCTTGAGGGTCGATTGTGTCCAGGAAGTCGAGCGCCGCGACCGCGGACGCGCGGCGCCAGGCCAGCAGGGTGGCGTCGAAGCCGGTGCTGCCGGCCAGGCTGGTCTCGATCGCCCGGGCGATCGGCTCGAGGGTGGCGCGCTGGGCGCGGAGCAGGCCGGACGGGTCGGCGCCGGCCCGGTCGAGCAGGGCCAGCTTGAGCAGGAACGCGGAGCGGATCTCGCGGACGTGGGCCACCGGCGCGCCCAGCCACCAGTCGGCCGCCTCGCGGCCGCGGGGCGTGGCGCCGTAGACCGTGCGCTGCGGGCCCGGGCCGACCTCGGTGGCCTCGGGGGCGATCAGTTCCGCGTCGAGCAGGCGGCCGATGGCCCGGTAGATGACGGCCTTCGGCACCTGCCAGATCCGGCCGAGCTCGCCGCCGGGCGCGGTGAGCTGCACGACCGCGAAGCCGTGGGCCGGCTGCTGCGCGAGAATCGTGAGCACCAGCCACTCCGGCAGCGGCATCTCGGGAAGAGTTGCCGCTGCCGGGGACACCGATGGCCGGGTGCTCATGGCTGTTGAGCGTAGCCGGAACTAGAAGGGATAAGGCGCGATGTCGCCGCGGATCGTGACCCAGCGGGTCTCGGTGACACCGACGCGACCCGTGCGGCCAGAGGGCGGTTGTGTCATCGACCAAGGGGAACGGCATCCAGCTTGTCTCGCTGCCTCTTGGCCGTCCGATACGGCCGCCCTACGATCGGAGTCACACTGAGACTACGATTCTGGCGAGGCTATGTCTACGACACGCCCACGGAGCCAGAAGCGACGATGGGAGAGCCCCTTGACTACCATCTCGGCCGACGAGGCGACGCTGCCGGTGCAGCACACGGACCGCTTCTTCATCGGCGGCGAATGGGTGAAGCCCTCGTCCGATTCCACGATCACGGTCATTGACTCCCACACCGAGACGGCCTACCTCACCGTCGCCGAGGCCCAGGCACCGGACATGGACCGGGCCATCACCGCGGCCAAGGAAGCGTTCGACCACGGCCCCTGGCCCCGGCTCACCCACGCCGAGCGGGCCACGTACCTGCGGGCGCTGGGCGACGAGGTCGTCCGGCGGTCCGGTGACATCCAGCAGATGTGGCCGCGCGAGTCCGGCGTCCTCGCCACCGTCGCCGGCTTCGCCGCGGGCGGGGCCAAGCACACCTTCGACTACTACGCCGACCTGGCCGACACGTTCCAGTGGGAGCGGACGGCCAAGCCGGGCCGCGGCGGCTTCGGCCTCGTCGTCAAGGAGCCGGTCGGCGTGGTCGGGGCGATCATCCCCTGGAACGCGCCCATGGGGCTCATCAGCATGAAGCTCGCCCCGGCGCTTATCGCCGGGTGCACGATCATCCTCAAGTCGTCACCCGAGGCCCCGGGCGAGGGCTACCTGATCGCCGAGGCGGCCGAGGCCGTCGGCCTGCCGGCCGGGGTGCTCAACGTGATCACCGCTGACCGCGAGGTCTCCGAGCTGCTGGTCCGTGACCCGCGGGTCGACAAGATCACCTTCACCGGGTCCACCGCGGCCGGCCGGCGGATCGCCTCGATCTGCGGCGAGCGGATCGCCCGGGTCACGCTCGAGCTCGGCGGGAAGTCCGCCGCGGTCATCCTCGACGACGCCGACATCGAGTCGGCCGCGCTGGCCCTCGCGCAGGCCGAGTGCCTGCTGTCCGGCCAGGTCTGCGCCTCGCTCACCCGGATCGTAGTCTCCCGGCCGCGGCACGACGAGATGCTCGAGGCCCTGGCCTCGGCGTTCTCCAAGGTCAAGGTGGGCGACCCGTTCGACCCGGCGTCGCAGATGGGGCCGCTGGCGGCCGAGCGGCAGCGGGACCGGGTCGAGGGCTACATCGCCAAAGGCATCGAGATCGGCGCGACCCTGGCCACCGGCGGCGGTCGTCCCAAGGACCTCGACCGGGGCTGGTACATCGAGCCCACCGTCTTCGGCAACGTGGACAACAAATCGGTGATCGCCCAGGAGGAGATCTTCGGCCCGGTGCTGTCGGTGATCGCGGCCGACGACGAGGCCGACGCGGTGCGCATCGCCAACGAGACGATCTTCGGGCTGCACGGCGCCGTGTTCACGCCCGACGTCGAGCGGGCCCGCGAGGTCGCCGGGCAGATGCGGACCGGGGCCATCGGCCACAACGGGTTCAAGTCGGACTTCGACATGGGGCACGGCGGGTTCAAGCAGTCCGGCATCGGCCGCGAGGGCGGCATCGACGGGCTGCTGCCGTTCCTCGAGTCGAAGGCCATGCTGCTCGACGAGCCCACCGCCCGTTACCGCAGCGTCGAACTATAAGCGTTTCAGAGGGGAACCGCTATATGACCACGTCAGTAGACGCCATCAGCACGCCGCTGCTGATCGGCGGCGAGGAACGG
>Ga0302314_10014062_pt1 | contig 13709 bp, 7 predicted proteins | sample III_Palsa_N2_3_FD_200533 | JGI IMG/M metagenome (GOLD analysis project Ga0302314, IMG submission 200533) | Peat permafrost microbial communities from Stordalen Mire near Abisko, Sweden - III_Palsa_N2_3 | ecosystem: Environmental > Terrestrial > Soil > Palsa > Peat permafrost | place: Sweden... | reverse complement strand
AGTAGCGGTTGGAGCTCAGGCTGTAGTCCCAGCGGTCGACCCGCTCCAGCAGCTTGGCGAAGTCCAGGCCGCCGGCCGCCGCCGGGTACTCCTGGAGGTCCAGGCCCATCTTCTTGACCGGGGTGCCATGGTGCGTCTGGAGGTGCACGGTGCCCGGGCGCTTGGGCGCGCCGTCCGGGAAGTTGACGTTGTTGACGAAGTAGCTGGCCCGGGAGATCGCCTCGCGGTAGCCGCGCGAGCCCGGACCGACCACGGTCAGGCCCTCGGGCGCCTCGGCCCGGCGCTTGTTCTCGACCACCCAGACCGAGCGGACGTCCGGCGCCAGCCGCCGCAGCGCGGCCTCGATCGCGGCCGGGTTGCAGCTGGGCACCCGGCCCCAGTAGGAGCCGAAGACCGCCAGATTCGGATCGAGCGGCAACTGCCGCTGGACCCGCTGGTACGCCCCCAGCACTGATCCCGCCACCGCCCGCTTGACCTGCGGCTGCGCCTGCCGCGCAGTCCGCGCCAGCCGGCCGACCGGGCCCGACTTCCAGTCCGCGGCCAGCTCCACCGCGGCCGAACCGGCCGGGCGGTGCTTGCGCTCCTCCGCCGCGGCGCGGCCGAAGAACTCGGCCCGGTCGGCCGGGGGCACCCGGTCCGGGTGGTTGCCGATGGTCCGCAGGTGCTCCGCCATCCGCCGGTGCAGCAGCGGACGCCAGCGGTCCAGCTCCGGGTGCTGGTCCAGGAAGGCGAAGACCAGGTCGTACTGGCCGAAGATGTCGAAGTGCTTGCGGCTGACCGTGGCCAGGATGTTGCCGCCCTGGCGGCGCTGCCGGTAGTGCACCACCACCCGGTCCAGCACCGTGATGCTCCCGGCCGCCAGCATCGACGGGTAGGTCCACGGGGTGTCCTCGTAGTACCCCGCCGGGAACCTCAGCCCGGTCTTCTCCACGAAGCCGCGCCGGTACGCCTTGTTCCAGACCACCATCAGCAGCCCGAGCAACTCCTCCCGCTCGGCGATGCCGAACACCTCGGGCCTGGCCGTGCCGTCCGGGGCGACCGGGGCGAACAGTCCGGCGTCGCGGCTGCGCACCACCCGTCCGTCCCAGTAGGTCCGGGCGTAGTCGTAGACCAGGACGTCCGGGTCGCCGGTCTGCTCCAGCCGGTCCGCGAGCGCCTGCAGTGAGCCTGGGGTGAGGGTGTCGTCGCTGTCCAGGAAGACCAGGTAGTCGCCGGTGGCGACGTCGATCCCGGCGTTGCGGGCCCGCCCCAGGCCGACGTTCTCGGGCAGGTGCAGCACCCGCACCCGGTCGTCCGCCCGGGCGAACTCGTCGAAGACCTCGCCGCTGCCGTCCGGCGAGCAGTCGTCAACCCCGATCAGTTCGAAATCCCGAAATGACTGGTTCAGGACCGAATCAAGGCACTCGCCGAGGTACGCCTGGACCTGGTACGCGGGAACAATGACGCTGATACGGGGCATGGGAGAGAAGAATACCGGCAGAGCCCAACGACCCTTCCGCGGCCCGCCCCGGCGGCGCCCACGCACAGCCTCGGCGGGAGAGCCGGGCTACGCAAAGGCTACGCTTGCTCTGCGCCGTCCCCAGCGTCAGCTTTTCCGTTCCCCTCCCTCCGGGAACTCCGAGCCAGTACGAGACCAGTACGAGAAAGGCCCGTCGCACCTCATGGCCCCCCGTCTCTCTGTTGTCGTCCCGATCTACAACGTCCGGCTCTACCTCGACGAGTGCCTCAACTCCATCGCGGCGCAGACACTCACCGACCTTGAGGTGGTGATGGTCGACGACGGCTCAACCGACGACAGCGCGGCGATCGCCGAACGGTTCGCCGCGAAGGACAAGCGGTTCCGGTTGGTGCGGCAGCAGAACATGGGCCTCGGTCCGGCCCGCAACACCGGCATCAGGAACGTCCACCCGGACGCCGAGTACCTGGCCTTCGTGGACAGCGACGACACCCTGCCGCCGACCGCGTACCAGCTGATGGTGGAGACCCTGGACGACACCGGGTCGGACTTCGTCACCGGCAACGTGCTGCGCTTCCGCTCGGTGGGCTACGTGCAGTCGCCCGTGCACCGCCGTCCCTTCGCCGAGACCGCGCTGCGCACCCACATCACCAAGCGCCCGCTGCTGGTCACCGACCGCACCGCCTGGAACAAGGTGTACCGGCGCTCGTTCTGGGACGCCCAGGGCCTGGAGTACCCGGGCATCCTCTATGAGGACGCGCCGGTCAGCGTGCCGCTGCACTTCCTCGCCAAGCAGGTGGACGTCCTCAGCGAGCCGATCTACCACTGGCGTGAGCGCGAGGTCGGGGCCCGCTCGATCACCCAGAACCGGACCGACCCCAGGGGCCTGATCGACCGGGTCACCTCGATGCGCCTGGTACGCGAGTTCCTGAAGGCCCAGCCCGGCGCCGCGTACGCCAAGCACCTGCGCTTCTACAACGAGAACTCGCTGGTGGAGGAGGTGCCGCTGTTCTTCAAGGCGCTCCCCGAGGGCGGCGAGGAGTACCAGCAGGCGTTCCTGGACCACATCGGGGCGATGATCTCCGAGATCGGCCAGGAGACCCTGAACGCGCTGCCGGCGCCGATGCGGCTGAAGTACTGGCTGACCGCCAAGCGCCGGCTGCCGGACCTGCTGGACATACTGGCCTTCGACCACGCGTTCCCGTGGACCATCCCGGTCCGGGGCACCATCCGGAACTTCGCGGACTACCCCTCGCTCAAGGGCCGCGCGCCGGTGCCGGACGACGTGCTGCGGCTGAACAAGGAGACCGCGATCATCAGCGGCCTCCAGCAGGCCGACTGGATCGGCGGCAAGCTGCACCTGAAGGGCTACGCCTACCCCAAGCACATCGGGGCCGAGCACCGCACCGACAGCATCAAGGCGCTGATGCTGCGCGAGCAGGGCAGCCGCCGCACCGTGGTGCTGCACGCCAAGACGGTGTCCACCCCGGAGCTCACCGCGGACACCAGCGAGCAGCCGCTGCGTCACCTGGACTGGGCCGGCTTCGAGCTCGACCTGGACCCGGCGAAGCTCAAGCAGCGGGGCGAGTGGCGGGACGGCGTCTGGCGGGTCACCATCGGCGTCTTCGGCAAGGGCCGCCCGCGCCGCAGCCGGATCAAGGCCGGTCCGGACGGCTCCGGCCAGTTCCCCAGCGGCATCTGGGTCACCCCTGACGTCCGGGTGGTCCCACAGATCCGCGACCAGCACCTGTACCTCCAGGTGGAGACCGTCAAGGCGCGGCTGGACCGGGCGGTCCCGGCCGGCGACGGCAGCGGCCGGATCACCGTGCACGGGCGGATCTCCGCCGCGTCGGCCGCCGAGGGCATCGTGCTGCGGCTGAACCACCAGGAGGCGGGTTCCACCGCCAGCCTGGACTTCCCGCTGGTGCTGGAGTCCGCGCCGGCGGCCGGCGGCCTGGTCCCGTTCACCGCGGTGATCGACGGCGCCGCGGTCAACGAGGTCCGCGAGCGCGAGGGCAGTCTGCGCCCCAGCTCGCTGGAGCGCGCCACCGACCGCTGGAACAGCGAGCTGGTCCTGCCCGGCGGCGAGCTGCTGGAGATCGTCGTGGACGACCGCGAGGACCCCGCGGCGCTCCAGCTGCAGACCCCGGTCCCGGCCGAGCCCGGCGCCGCGCCTCGGGTGCTCTACCTGAAGCGCTCCCCGCGCGGCCACCTGCAACTGGTGGACCAGGCGGTGCAGCCGCTGGTCGAGAAGATCACCGCGAGCGCCGCCGACAACGGCTTCATCCTGGAGGGCAGCTATCCGCTGCCCGGCCGCCACTCCTTCGAGTGGATCCTGCGGCACAACATCCACGCCAAGGTCTACCGCCACCCCGGCGAGGCCGTGGACGGACGGTTCCGCGCCGTGCTGCCCGCGCTGCCCAACGACAACTACGCCGGGGAACTTCCGCTCCAGGGCGGCAGCTGGGAGCTCTTCGTCAGCTCCGAGGTCCCCGGCGCTCCCGACGGCCGGGTGGAGACCGTCACCCACCTGGCCCCGTCCGCGCACTCCGAGCTGCCGGTCACCGTCACCGCCCGGAACAAGCAGGTCACGCTGACCCGCCGCTGGTACGACCGGCTGTTCCTGAACTCCGCCCACGAGCTCGACGCGAGCGCCCGCGGCCGGTACCACCAGCGGCTGCTGCTGGACGAGTTCTACCCGGCGGCGCGGCGCAAGCCGCTGCGCGAGGCCGTGCTCTACGACGTCTTCGAGGGCAAGTCCTACTCCGACTCCCCGCGCGCGGTGCACCAGGAGCTGGTGCGGCGCGGCAGCGAGCTGGAGCACCTGTGGGTGGTCCGCGACGACCGGATGATCCCCCCGGCCGGGGCCTCGGCCGTGGTCTACCAGAGCCCGGAGTGGTACGAGGCGCTGGCCCGCTCCCGCTACATCGTCGGCAACACCCACCTGCCGTCCTGGATCGAACGCCGCGAGGGCCAGGTGATCGTGCAGACCTGGCACGGCACCCCGCTCAAGAAGATCGGCTTCGACTTCGACAACGACTGGTTCAGCGACACCGCCTACCTGAAGGCGCTGGAGCGCGAGGGACGGCAGTGGAGCCTGCTGATCTCGCCCAACAGCTTCAGCACCCCGATCCTCAAGCGGGCGTTCCACTACGAGGGCGAGATCCTGGCCTCCGGCTACCCGCGCAACGACGTGCTGCTCGCGGACGACCGGGAGAAGCACGCCGAGCAGGTCCGCCGCACCCTGGGCCTGCCCGAAGGTAAGAAAATCGTGCTCTACGCGCCCACCTGGCGCGAGGACCGGGTCCGCCACGCCGGCGGCCACGCGCTGGACCTGCGGCTGGACCTGGCCCAGGCCCGCGAGGTGCTCGGTGAGGACCACGTGCTGCTGATCCGGCCGCACGCGCACGTGGTCGAGCCGGTGCCCGGCGAGGGCGACGGCTTCGTCTGGGACGTCGGCAGCTACCCCGACATCCAGGACCTTTACCTGATCGCCGACGTCCTGGTCACCGACTACTCCTCAGTGATGTTCGACTACGCCATCACCGGACGGCCGATCCTCTTCTTCACCTACGACCTGGAGCACTACCGGGACGCCCTGCGCGGTTTCTACTTCGATTTTGAGGCCACCGCGCCAGGACCGCTGGTCAACACGTCGGCGGAGCTGGTGGAGGCCCTCCGTGACATTGCTCCAGTAATCGACAGGTACGCTCCGGCCTACGCAGCCTTCCGCGAGGCTTTCTGCGACCTGGACGACGGTGCCGCCTCGGCCAGGGTCGTGGACCGAATGCTAGGAATGTGATGACACAAGCAGAGTTGCCGTCCGGCCGGAGCCGGGCGCTGCCAAAAGCCGTGTCCGATCGAGTCCGGCCGTTGGTGCAGCGAATCCCGGCCAGGCTGCGGCTGCCGCTCGGCATCGCCGCCATGGCCGAGGTGGTGTTCCTGTTCTGGTGGGCCTCCTTCTATCCCGCCCTGTTCAGCTACGACAGCTTCGACTACACCTGGGAGGTCACCACCAGGCACTGGGTGGACGACCACTCCATCGCCTATGACGCGGCGGTCTGGCTGACCCTCAACGTCACCGGCGACTACGCCCTGCTGACCTTCGTGCAGACGGTGGTCATGGCGGCGGTGCTGGGCTACCTCGCCGCGGGCATGCGGAAGTTCGCCATCAGGACCCGGTGGATCACGGCCGGCGTGCTGCTGCTGGTGGTGCTGCCGCCGACCGGGGCGTTCGTGATCTTCGTCTGGAAGGACGTGCCCTTCGTCATCGGGGCGGTCCTGGGCTTCGCGGCGATCGTGCACCTGACCTCCTCAACGCTGCGGGTCCGCCCGCGCCGGTCGCGGGTGGTCGGGCTGCGCCGGGACTGGCTGCTGCTGGCCACCGGGATGCTGATGGTCTGCCTGGCCCGGGACAACGGCTTCCTGGCGGTGTTCCTGATCGGACTGGCGCTGCTGGTCGCCCTGCCCTGGCTGTGGAAGCGGATCGCCGCGGTGATCCTGATTCCGATCGTGATCTTCTTCGCGCTGGACTCGGGCCTGTACCCGGCGCTGGGCGTCACCAAGCCCACCAACAACGCGGCCTACTCCTTCGTGTACGCGGACATCGCCGCCGCCTACCATCGGGCGCCGAGCACCTTCACCGCGTCCGAGCTGAAGGTCATGGCCGAGGTGTCCCCGCTGAGCCACTGGTCCGAGGCCGGGGCCGTCTGCATCACCACCGACGCGCTGACCACCCCCGCCTTCCACATGTCCATCGCGGCCAACCACAACAAGCAACTGCTGAGCATCTTCGGCCAGGTGCTGAAGCGCACCCCGAACTACGTCTTCTCAGCCTCGCTGTGCCGGGCGCACAACGCCTGGGCGATCTTCCCCGGCAGCGACCCGATCGGCATCTCCACGGTGGCCGCCTCGTCCAACGGCTACGGGCTGTTCAACGTCCACCCGGATATGTACACCAACAAGTTCCACTCGGTCATGAAGATCCGTCCGCTCTCGGACACGCTGAACACCATCAGCAGCTTCTGGTACAACTCCAGTCGCACCAACCAGCTGATCTGGCTGTTCTGGGGCGGCGCGGTCTGGTGCTACATCGGCTACGGCGTGGTGGTCAGCCTGACCCGCAAGGTGCGACGGCGGGAGATCCTGGCCCTGGCCGCGGTCACCGTCGGCATGCAACTGAACGTGCTGGCGGCCACCCCGACCGCGCTGTACCGCTACATGGCCTCGCCGACCCTGATCGGCGTGCTGCTGCTGCCCTTCCTGGCCAGCCAGTTGAAGCAGCAACCGGCCGAGGCCCTCGACAGCGCGGCGGCCGAGGCCCGGCCCGCCGCCAAGGCCGGTGACGACGACAGCGACGACGACAGCGACAGCACGGCGCTGCAGAGCGTCGTCTGACCGGACCGACAGCGATGGGGGCGTGCGGCTGACCAGCCGCACGCCCCCTTCGCTGCTCTCAGCTGTCCGTACCCATGTCCGCGCCGCCGAAGCCGAGGTGCAGCTCCGGCCGCCAGACCTGGTCCGCGCCGAACAGGTACAGGCAGAACCCGGAGACCTGGAACTCCGCGCGGTAGTCCCGGAAGTCCCACTGCGCCCGGTCCAGCACCGACTCGTCCACGGCCTGCGCCACCGTGACATGCGGGTGGTAGGGGAAGGCCAACTCCCGTGCCAGCAGCCCGGATCGGACGGACGCCTCCAGCATCCGGCACTCGCGCACCCCCGCCCCCAGCCGGACGTACACCACCGGCGAGACCGGCCGGAAGCTGTCGCTGCCGTGCAGCGACACCCGGAACGACCGGTGCCGCGCGGCAGCGGCGGACAACTGGAGCTCGATCGCGCCCAGCCGCTCCCGCGGCACCTCGGTCGGCGGCAGCAGCGTGACGTGCGTGGGCACCGTCCGGGCCAGCGGATCGCCGTACCGGGCCCGGGCGTCCTGGATCCGCGCGCCGTACGGGTCGGGGACGGCGAGGGACACCCCAATGGTGACCGTGCTGCCGCCGTCCCCGCTGGTTATGCCGTCCCCGCTGGTTATGCCGTCCACGTCACCGCTTGCCATGTCACCGCTTGGCTGCCGCGAGGAAGCCCACTCGGTCGTAGGCCGTCGCCAGGGTCTCCCCGGCCACCGCGCGCGCCTTCTCCGCACCCCGGGCAAGCACCCGGTCCAGCTCGGCCGGGTCGTCCAGGTAGCCCTGGGTGCGCTTCTGGATCGGCGTCACCCACTCCGCGTACAGCTCCGCCAGTTCGGTCTTCAGCGCGCCGTACATCTTCCCCTCGAAGTGCTCGACCAGCTCCGGGATCGACCGGCCGCTGATCGCCGAGTGGATCCGCAGCAGGTTGGAGACGCCGGGCTTCTCCTGCTCGTCGTAGGAGACCACGGTGCCGGTGTCGGTGACCGCGCTCTTGATCTTCTTGGCGCTGGTCTTCACCTCGTCCAGCAGGTTGACCAGGCCCTTGGGGGTGGAGGCGGACTTGCTCATCTTCACCGTCGGGTCCTGCAGGTCGAAGATCTTCGCGGTCTCCTTGAGGATGTACGGGCTGGGCACGGTGAAGGTTCGCCCGAGGCGGCCGTTGAAGCGCTCGGCCAGGTCCCGGGTCAGCTCGACGTGCTGCCGCTGGTCCTCGCCGACCGGCACCTGGTCCGCCTGGTACAGCAGGATGTCGGCGACCTGGAGCACCGGGTAGGTGAACAGCCCGACCGTGGTCCGATCCGCGCCCTGTTTGCCCGACTTGTCCTTGAACTGGGTCATCCGGGCGGCCTCGCCAAAACCGGTGAAACAGTTCATCACCCAGGCGAGCTGGGCGTGTTCGGGGACGTGCGACTGGACGAACAGGGTGCAGCGCTCCGGGTCGAGGCCGACGCCGAGCAGCTGTGCGACCGACACCCGGGTGTTCTGCCGCAGCGTCTCCGGATCCTGCTCCACGGTGATCGCGTGCAGGTCCACCACCATGTAGAAGGCGTCGTGGGTGTCCTGCAAGGACACCCATTGGCGCACCGCGCCCAGGTAGTTGCCCAGGTGGAAGGACCCGGACGTCGGCTGGATACCGGAGAGCACGCGAGGACGATCAGTGACCATGCGGCCCATTCTCTCAGGGTCGCACAAGCACTTGTGCCCACCCGTGCGATGGACCGTGTGATCCGCGCCGCTACCCCGGGCACGGCGGAGCCGTTAGTCCGGTGCCCCCACCGAAGCGGAGCCCCGCCGTGCCCCAGCCCGAGCCCCAGCCCGAGCCCCAGATCCAGACCCAGACCCAGACCCAGATCCCCGCACCCGACGTCACCGTGATCACCCCGGTGCACAACACCAGGCAGTACCTGGACGCCTGGTTCGGCTCCATCCTGGCCCAGTCCATCGGCGTCGACCGGCTCCAGGTCGTCGCCGTGGACGACGGCTCGGACGACGGCAGCGCGGCGGAGCTGCGGCGGCTGGCCGAGCTGCACCCGACGCTGCTGACCGCGGTGCCGCTGGACACCCGCCGGGGACCGGCCCACGCCCGCAACACCGCCCTGCGGCTGGCCCTGGGCCGCTATCTGTTCTTCCTCGACTCGGATGACCGGATCGGCCCGGAAGCGCTGGCCCGGCTGGTCGCCGCGGCCGACGAACACGGCTCTGACCTGGTGCTGGGCCGGGTGGTGGGGGTCAACGGGCGCTGGGTCCCGGTCGGCGCCTGCCGTCGGACCGACCCTGACGTGCGGTTCCCCGACACCGAGCTGGTCTGGTCGCTGACGCCGTCGAAGCTGTTCCGGCACGCCCTGGTGCGCGAACGGCGGCTGCGGTTCCGCGAGGAGCTGCCGGTCTACAGCGACGGCCCGTTCGTCCTGGAGGCGTACTTCCTGGCCCGGCGGATCTCGGTGCTGGCCGACTACGACTACTACTACCTGGTGGCCCGGCCGGACGCCGGGAACATCACGTACAGCTCCCGGCTGGTCGACCGGCTGTCGGGGATCGCCGCCGGGGTCGAGGTCACCGTGCGGCACACCGCGCCGGGTCCGGACCGGGACCTGGTGAACGACCGTCACCTGCGCGGCGACCTGGCCAACCTGTTCCGGGCCGAGTTCCTGGAGCTGTCCCGGGCCGAGCAGGAGCGGCTCTGCGCCGAGGCCAGGCCGCTGCTGGCGGCCCACCTCACCGACCGGATCCGCGCCCGGTGCACCGAGGCGCAGCGGCTGCGGCTGCACTGCGTGGCCCACGGGCTGGTCGAGGAGCTGATCGCGCTGGTGGGCTACGAGCTGCGGCACGAGCGGACGCCCGGGGCGCTGGCGGTCACCGGCGCGGCCTGGGTGCCGGGACCGGGGCGGGCGCCGAGCCTGGAGCTGCGGGCGACGCAGCCGCTGCGACTGCCGGGGCTGCGCGCGGCCCCGGTCGCCCACGCACTCGCCGAACCGAGGACTGGCTCCACCGCCGGCCCCGGTGCCGGGCACGCGTTCGCCGGGGCGGACGGCGGCGAGAGCGAGGAGTGGGGGTACCGAGTGCGGATCCCGTTGACGGCGCTGGTCCCGCTGCCCCGGTCGCCGTCCGGTACGCCTCGGCCGCAGGGGCACTGGGCCGTCCGGCTGGACACCGACTACGCCGGGCGGCGGACGGCGATCCCGGTCCCGCTCCCGGCCGATCCGGCGCTGCCGCCGCTGCGCTGGTGGCACCACGGCCGACCGTACCGGGCCACCCCGCTGCGCGGCGCGGACGGCGGACTGGTGCTGGCCATCGCCCCGATCAGGGTCCGACGGGTCCTCTGGCTGAGGGCGGCGAGGGCATTGCGGGCCCTGTGGGCACTGTGGCTCCCGGGCCGGGGTCGGCGACCGGGTCGGCGACCGGGTCGGCGACCGGGCCGGCGCTGACAGCCTCCGGCGCGGCAGTGTCCGAGCGAACGGCGATCCGGACCCGGTCCACCCGGCGGCCGTCCAGCGCGGCGATGGTCAGCGAGTAGCCCTCGCCGACCTGCACCTGCTCCCCGAGCTCGGGCAGGTGACCGAGCTCGGCGACGACATAGCCGGCCACCGTCTCATAGGGACCCTCCGGCAGTTCGAGCCCGGTCTCCTCGGCGAAGTCGGCGAGGTTGAGCAGCCCGTCCACCTCGATGCCGCCGCCGGCGAGCCGCCGGGTGGTGCTGACCTCCTGCGAGTCGTACTCGTCCCGGATCTCCCCGATGACCTCCTCGACCAGGTCCTCCAGGGTGACGATGCCGGCCGTGCCGCCGTACTCGTCCACCACGATCGCCAGGTGGTGCCCCTCGTGCCGCATCTCCGACATCGACGGCAGCACCCGCTTGGTGGCCGGCAGCAGCTTCACCGGCCGGGCCAGGTCGCGGACGGTGCGAGCGGGCGAGCTGCCCGGCTCCGGGGCCCGGTAGAGGTCGCGGACGTGGACGAAGCCGACCACGATGTCGTACGAGCCGTCGACCACCGGATAGCGCGAGTGCGGGTAGCGGGTGACCTCCTGGCGGACCTCCTCCAGCGGACGCCCGGCGTCCAGGAAGGTCACCTCGGTGCGCGGCACCAGCACCTCGCGCAGCTGCCGCTCCCCGGCCGCGAAGACGTCCCCGATCATCCGCCGCTCGTCGCTGCCCAGCTCGGTGTTGGACGCGACCAGCCCGCGCAGCTCCTCCGAGCTCATGGAGTTGCGGCCGGCCTTGGGGTCGCCGCCGAGCAGCCGCACCATCAGGTTGGTGGAGCGGGAGAGCAGCCAGATCACCGGGCGCAGCACCACCGAGATCATGTCCACCATCGGCGCGGCCAGCGTCGCGATGGACTCGGCCCGCTGGAGGCCGATCCGCTTCGGGGTGAGCTCGCCCAGCACCAGCGACACGTAGGAGATCAGCAGGGTCAGCAGCACCAGCGCGGTGGTCGAGGCCAGGTCGGAGCCCATGCCGAGCTTCTCGAACAGCGGCGAGGCCTTGGCCGCCAGGGTGTCCGCGCCGAAGGCGGCGGAGAGGAAGCCCATGCAGGTCACCCCGACCTGGACCGCCGCCAGGAACCGGTTCGGGTCCCCCGCCAGGTGCGCCGCCCTGGCCGCGCGCTTGGTGCCGCGCTCGGCCAGGGCTTGGATCTGTCCCTCGCGCAGGGAGATCAGGGAGATCTCGGCGATGTTGAACAGGCCGCCGATGATGATGAAGAGCAGGACCAGACCCGCGTCCTGGAGGGTTTCACTCACAGGTGACAGTCTAGGAAGCTTTCACACGGTCGGCCGACGCCCGAGCCTCCGCAGTCGATCGCCGGTCCGTCAGTCGAGCACCAGTCCAGGAGCCGGGTAGGCGTCCATCAGCTCCTTGACCTCGGCCCGCACCTTGGCCACGGTCTCCTCGTCGCCCTCGCGCGCCGCCTTCACGGTGCGGTCGATCCACTCCGCGACCACGGCCATCTCCGACCGCGGCAGGCCGCGCGAGGTGAGCGAGGGAGTACCGATCCGGATTCCGGAGGGGTCGAACGGCTTACGGGTGTCGTAGGGGACGGTGTTGTAGTTGACCACGATCCCGGCCCGGTCCAGCGCCTTCGCGGCGACCTTGCCGGGGACGTCCTTGCTGGTGAGGTCGATCAGCAGCAGGTGGTTGTCGGTGCCGCCGGAGACCAGGTCGAAGCCGCGCTCGGCCAGCCGTTCGCCCAGGGCCCGGGCGTTGTCGACCACCTGCCGGGCGTAAGCCTGGAACCCGGGCCCCGACGCCTCCCGGAGCGCGACCGCGATACCCGCGGTGGTGTGGTTGTGCGGGCCGCCCTGGAGGCCGGGGAAGACCGCCCGGTCGATGGCCTTGGCGTGCTCCTCGGTGGACATCAGCATCGCGCCGCGCGGACCGCGCAGGGTCTTGTGCGTGGTGGTGGAGATCACGTCGGCGTACCCGACCGGGCTGGGGTGCGCGCCACCCGCGATCAGACCGGCGATATGGGCGATGTCGGCGACCAGCACCGCGCCCACCTCGCGGGCGATCTCGGCGAACCCGGCGAAGTCGATGGTCCGCGGGACCGCGGTGCCGCCGCAGAAGATCAGCTTCGGGCGCTCCTTCAGCGCCAGCTCACGCACCTGGTCCAGGTCGGTCCGGCCGCGCTCCTCGGCACTCCCCGTCGCTCGGACGCCGTACTGGACGCCGCGGAACCAGGAGCCGGTGGCGGACACGCCCCAGCCGTGGGTGAGGTGGCCGCCCATCGGCAGCGCCATGCCCAGCACGGTGTCGCCGGGCTGGAGGAACGCCAGGTAGACGGCGAGGTTGGCGGGCGACCCGGAGTACGGCTGGACGTTGGCGTGCCCCACGCCGAACAGCGCCTTGGCCCGCTCCACGGCCAGCGTCTCGACCTGGTCGATGTTCTGCTGGCCCTCGTAGTAGCGCTTCCCCGGGTAGCCCTCCGAGTACTTGTTCTGCAGCACCGTGCCGGTGGCTTCGAGCACGGCGGCGGAGACGTAGTTCTCACTGGGGATCAGCCGCAGGGTGTCCGCCTGGAGCCGCTGCTCGGCGGTGACCAGGGCGGCGATCTCGGGATCGGTGGCGTGCAGGTGCGGGTGCTGAGGCTGTCGGCTCATGGCGGGCGTCCCTCCGGGTCTTCCGCTCCGTACGACTGTCGTACTGGAGGTCGACCCGGGTGCCCAGGCGGACGGCACTCCGGTGGTGATTCCCCGCCGCTCCCTCGTGGTCCCTTCCACGTGCGCCAGTCGCGACGGCAGCAGCGTACCCGGCACGCAGGAATGCCCGTGCCCTGGTCCGCTGAGCGGACAGGACCCGGGCGTTCGCCGGTCAGCTGCTGGTGCTCAGCTGCTGGTGCTCAGTTGCTGGTGCTCAGTTGCTGCGGATCAGATCAGGTCGAGTGCCTTGACCGCGTCGCGCTCCTCGATCAGCTCCTTGACCGAGGCGTCGATGCGGCTGCGGGAGAAGTCGTTGATGTCCAAGCCCTGGACGATCTCGAACTTGCCGTCCTTGGCGGTGACCGGGAAGGAGGAGATGATGCCCTCCGGCACGCCGTAGGAGCCGTCGGAGACCACACCGGCCGAGGTCCAGTCACCCTCGGCGGTGCCGTTGGTCCAGGTGAAGACGTGGTCGAGGGCGGCGTTGGCGGCCGAGGCGGCCGAGGACGCGCCACGGGCGTCGATGATCGCCGCACCGCGCTTGGCCACGGTCGGGATGAAGAAGTCCGACAGCCAGTTCTCGTCACCGATGGCCTTGGCCGCGTTCTCGCCGTTGACCTCGGCGTGGAAGACGTCCGGGTACTGGGTCGCCGAGTGGTTGCCCCAGATGGTGAGCTTCTTGACGTCGGCGACGGAGACGCCGAGCTTCTTGG